>OLVX01000033.1_pt1 | contig 120861 bp, 116 predicted proteins | sample 1673271 | NCBI WGS metagenome assembly OLVX01 (sample SAMEA3178939, study PRJEB25190) | human gut metagenome | biome: human gut; feature: human-associated habitat; material: faeces | place: Austria | collected 2013
CATGGGGCGGCAGCATGATTTCTGTATGGACAACGCCGCCTTTGCGGGTGTAGTCATGGGTCATTCCGTCCCATTCGTTTGTCAGCTTTTCGCCGCTTCGGTAGGCGGCTGCGGCAACGGCTGATTTGCCTTTTCCTCGGCTCACAATGCCGATGTTCCAATGGTAAATGGCTATGGGTATCACCTCCCGGATAGGATAATAAAACCCGCAAAAATGGTACAGACGCCAACGGCGGGTGTACTGTTTTTGTGGGTGTGCAGGGATAGCCGCGAAGCGGCGCAAGGGGTGCAGCCCCTTGTTGCGGCAAAGCCGCCATATCGGAGCGCGGGGAAAGCTCCCTGTGCGGAGATAAGCCCTCGGCAGAGCGCACACGCCCGCAAGGGTGTATAAGTGCGCCCTTTGTTCCAAAGGGATTATTCGCTTTTCCCGCCCTCGGTGCGTTTTTTCAGATAGGCGCGCGCTTCCTCGCTCGTCAAGGCAAGCCGGAGAAAGGCGGCGGCTTCCTCGTCGGTCATGGTCTTGGCTTCCGGCACAATGCTCTCAAAGACCGCGCCCCGGACGATCAGCCGGTGATTGCGCGTCCGGCGTTCCTCTTGGGACAGCTTTTGCCGCAGCACCTTTTCCCGGTTTTCAAGCTGCCGGATTTTCTTCTTCCCGGCCTCAATTTCGGCGGTCACTTCCTCACGGGTTTTTGCTCTCGGTTTCGTCATGGGTGGTTGTTCCTTTCTGCTCCTGGGCAAAAGAAAAGAGCAGCCGTTTTCTGTCGAAAATAGCTGCCCTTAATTGATGTATTCAGTTATTTACACTGTTTTCAAGATAAGATGTCAGGTGTCCAGTTCACAAAAATAAAGAGTATTCGTATCTGTATCGTACAGTCCTAAAGTGAAATTAAACGAATTACGCTCCAAAATTTCCGCTTTCGTATCCGAATGACGGTCAATCAAGCAATAATAACCATTCTGGATTTCTGGCACTAACGATTTCCCGTTTTCATCGGTTAAAAACGGGCCGTCCTTTGTGGTTTCGGTTTCAACCCCATAAACCAGAGTTTGAACGGTTTCATCAAGAGGAAAGGCACTCCATTCAGTATTATTCTTGATTTTTTCTAAAACTGTGTCATCGTTAAAACTAAGCGCGATACAAGAAGTTCCGTCGCCATTTCCGCTGTGCGTATCATAACTAGAAACTTCGTTACCGCTTGAAACGTCAATGCCAAGTGCTTTTGAAACAATGTTTTGTCCGCTTTCGGATTTGCAGGCAGTTAAAGTGATTGACAAGACCACAATTATTGCCATCAAAGCAACTAAAGATTTTCTCATATTTTTTCCTTTCAATTGTACAATTTTTTCAAAATAATTATACCATACTTTTTGTAATGTTGTTCCGTTTTTAGTTTGTCTCAATGGGGGGAATGGATGGATTTTTCACTAAATACCATTCATCATTATAAAAAATGTAATGATTATCTATAATGGAATAGGTAAGCTTGATCTCGCCATTATTGACATCGAAAGTCCAAGATTCGCCACCAGCATATACCTCATTGGGAGCTTCACCCTCACCGTAATTCATGTGTTCTAACTCGAGAGCAGTTGCCCATTCTTTAACAGCCACTATTTCATCTTGGCTCAATCCTCGTGATATTTCGGATGAATATACCAAATAGGTGACTTCTATTGTCTTAATAGTGTCTGGAAATTGTAAAATATTTTCCGAAACATTTTCGTTGCCGCCTGCTAATCCACCTGCTTCACCGCTATCAATTTCTTGGGGATTCAGCATAGAGGGTACGGTTATTATGGCTGCTACAATAAGGCATAGACAAGCCGCCATAGCGCCCCATTTTACCCAAACGGGCTTTCGGGATTTCTTTTTATAGTTGAGAGCTTCATCAACATATTTCGTATCAAGCTCGCTCATGGCATCGGAAAACTTCTTTGCGTTCATACGAACACCTCTCTTTCTATCAAGTATTGCCTCAACTTCTCGCGGATACGGGTCAGCCGGACGGAGATATTTTTCTCGGTCAGCCCTACAAACTCGGCGATGTCCTTGTAGCTGTCGGCAAACCAATAGCGGCGCATGAAAATGACGCGGTTTTCAAGGGTCAGCGTATCCAAAAATTCTTCGATGATACGGGCCAACTCTCTGGCTTCGATTTCATCTTCTACGGTTTTCTGGTCAGCAATATAGCCTTCGATTTCCTCTAAGGCAATTTTGTAGTGTCCGCTTCGTTTGGCTGCTTCCTTTCTCCAATAGATTTTGAGGGAAATGTTCCGAACGATTTTCACAATGTAGCTGAGCAGTGGGTTAGGGTGTACCGGGGGAATGGCGTTCCACGCGCCTAAGTAAGCGTCATTGACACATTCCTCCGCGTCCTGTCTGCTATTCACAATGTTGTATGAGAGATTGTGGCAGATTTTTCCGTATTTAATGTCCAGCTCTCGTAAGCCTTGCTCTGACCGTTCAAAGAACATTTCTATGATTTTTTCATCGTCTATCATCTCACCGCCTCCTTTCCGGCTTCACCTATATACTACGGTTTCAGCGGCGAATACTACATCAAATCCAAAACTCTTTCAAAAAAATTATACCATACTTCGCGCGAGATTGCTCGCGGCAGATTTCGCCGCTTCGCTGGCGGCTCTCCGGCGTTCCTCACTGTATGGGGCGGTCAGACGGAAAGAGAAGCGGCCTTTCTCAATATCAAACTCCATGCAGCCCGTTTCCGGGTCTGCGTCGGTCTGCTGGCAGATCGCCGGGTAGCAGCTGCTGTAATCAAGCAGCCGTTTCTTCAAGGCGGTGTTGTGGGTGCGGATATGGATAAGCGGGTCTTTCTCGTCAAACCAAATGTCGGTGGTCTTTTCCCGCTTGGTAAGCCCTGTTCGCATAAATGCTCCTTTCTGCGCCCTCTTTTGGAAAGAGGGGCATTTTTGAGGGATTTTTCCCGGCTCTTGACTTGGTGAAAATACGGATTTTCAAATAGAAACCGCCCCGGCGAACCATTCCTCGTCCGGGCGGCTCCTATCGCGTGATTTCCGTTTTTTCCGGCTCTTGACCGTCCTGCAAGCTGTCGGAAAGTATCACTTTGAGCAGCTTGTCGCGGAATGTTTCTGTGCCGCTGTGATTGAAAAACAATTCCGCAACGATGGTCTGTCCGTTCCTCTGTGTCGTGATGATACTGTCGGGGGTCTGTTCTGCCATAGGCGGCTCCTTTCTCCGGGCGCGAAAAAGGGATTTCCCGTAGCCCGGAAAATCCCTCTTGGTTGTCGGTATTCTGTTTTACTGTGTGGGTGCTGCGGCGGCCTGTGCCTTTCTCCTTGCCCGGTATTCCCGCGCCTTGATACGCTCATACTCCCGCCGCTTTTCAAGGTTACGCGCCCGGTACTCCCTTGAATACTGCCGGTGGTAGGCGCGGCTCTTTTCCCTCTGGGCTTCTTCGATTTCCTCCCGCATTTGCCGGATTTCCTGCTCCGTCGGCTCTGCAAGCTGCGTTACCTCGTTCTCAAACCTGCCGATATAGTTGAAATATATGCTGATGTGCTGGATTGCGTATCTCGCCCTTTTCTGGTCGCGCTCATGCACTTCAATCCGGCTGATAAACTCGTTGAGAATGGCGGGTGTTAGGTCGGTAAAGGCGGCATGGCGTTCCGTCAGCTTCAAAAACTTCTGCGCCCGTCCTCCCGCGTTCTCATAAGCGGATAGCTGCTCTTGGAGTGTGGCAAGCTCCGTTTTCAGTGTGTAGTATTCTTCCGAATACTTCTGCGACATTTGCTCATAGCGGTCTTGCGGGATAGTGCCGAGGGCGTTGTCCTCATAGAGCTTATTCAGCACCTTGTCAATCTGTTCAAGGCGTGTCGTGATTTGCGGGATACGTTTCTGCTGCTTCTTGGTCTGGTCGGTCTGCTGCATGGCAAGGTTCTTTTTCACTAAGGCTTCAAACTCCGCCCGGTTGCTGATAGAATAGTCCTCGATTTTCTTCAGCACTTCCGCGATGGTCTGCATGAGCAAGTCCGCGTCCATGATGTGCGGGGAATGGCATTTGGGGTTCTTGGCTTTCCCCTTGTGGTACTCGCTGCAATAGGCAACGTGCCGCTTGCCGCCGTTCCTGTAATCTATGCGGATGTGCATTTTTGCGCCGCAATCCTTACAGAAAAGCAAGCCCGACAAAGGGTGGATTTCCCCGTCCCCGTTGGGTCGTTTGACGGGCGCGTTTTCCAAAATCCGCTGTGCGGTTTCAAAGTCGGTGCGGTCAACAATCGGCTCATGCACGTTCTCGGTTATCTGCCATTGGCTCCGGTCTACATAGTGGTTCCGCTTGTCCCGGAAATGCTTTGTAGTCTTGAAGTTGACTACATCGCCGCAATACTCCTGCCGCGTAAGGATATGGGTCAAGGTGGCTTTGTTCCACTTGTAACGGTTATCCTCATTGAGCGCCCTGTTTTTACACGTTCCCCGTCCCCGGTCTTTCATGTAGAAAGTGGGGGTTGGGATTTGCTCCTGCGTCAGATATACGGCGATTTGGTTGCGGTTCTTCCCGTCGATAAACAGACGGAAAATGAGGCGCACAACCTCGGCGGCTTCTTCGTCGATTATCCAAAAATCCTTGTTGTCCGGGTCTTTGACATAGCCGTAGGGGGCTTCGGTGGCAATCGGCTTTCCGCTCATGCCCTTCGTCTTAATGCCGGTCTTTACTTTCTTGCTGATGTCCTTTGCGTACCACTCCGACATGATGTTGATAAAGGGCGCAAACTCCAATGTGTCGGGCTTCTCGCTGTCAATGCCGTTGTTGACCGCGATAAAGCGCACATTGTTCCGTCTGAATATCTCCATAGCGTTGCCGACTTGGAGATAGTCGCGCCCCCAGCGCGTCAGGTCTTTCATAATGCAGACACCGATTTTCCCGTTTTCTACATCGTCCATCATGCGGGAGTAGGCAGAACGGTCAAAAAATCTGCCGCTCTCGTCGTCGTCAATGTAGTGCCGGATATTGGTTAGGTGCTGCCCTCTGGCATAGTTCTCCAAAAAGATTTTTTGGTTCTGTATGCTGTTGCTCTCGCCGCCGTCCCTGTCCTCGTCGCCCACGGAAAGGCGGGAGTAAAGGGCGGTAATTTTGCTATAATCAGTCATGTGCATAACCTCCTGTGCGTCCATATAGGTGTCCTTTACACTTAAAATTATGCACTCCAACGGGCGCTGCCGTACTCAAGATTTTTGCGGAATTTCTTTGCGTTTTTGCCCTTGATATAGACCGCCAGCCGAATGGCGATGGCGGCGGCAACGCCCACGCACAGGTCAATGGGATGAAAGCTGGGGACAAGGGAGTGAAACGCTGTGTTCAGGCCGGTCATAATGTTCAGCAGCTTCGCCGAAGCGTCTGAACCGGGAGCCAGCCGCACCGCCTCGCTGACCTTGGTGGCCAGCAGTGCGATGAACACATACGGGATGTTGGGAAGGATGAGCTTTTTGACGTTGACTTGCTTCATCGTTCCAGCTCCTTCCGCTTTGTCCTGTCCACCACAGCCGCCTGAATGAGCGACTTGAAGTGTTGCAGCTTTTCCAGTACCGAGGGGCGTTCCGCCTTTCTGACCTGCTTGGTGGTATATTCCTTGAACGCGGCGGTCATGGCGTCGGCGTCCGGCGCTTTGAAGAACACCATGTACCGCTTTTCGCCCTTGACCTTGAATGGAGCGAAGTCAATCCCATACTTCCGGGCGATCCGGTTGAATGAGCCGATATTCTGATCGGTGACTTCAATGCTCTGCAATCCCTTATCCTTGGCGGCAAGCTGCTTGACGGTCATTTTTCCGTGGGGATTGGCCTTGCTGTACTGATGCTTCTGATGGCCGCTTTTTAGCTGCTCCAGCAGCTTGGCAATGGCTTTGCGAAATTCCTGTTCGCCCAGCTTTCCGCAGGAGATCATCAGGGATACGATTCTCTGTTCAACTTCTTCCTGCATGACTTATCACGCTCCTTTCCTCCGATTTGCAGGGAGAACGCCGGGACACTAAGGCGGTACCACCAGCCGGTGCAGAAGATGCTCATTCATTTCTGCGCCCCTGTCCCTTGACGGTCAGGATGCCGTCCAGCGTGGTGGCGGTGATCCGCAGGCGCTCGGCCACGGCGATGTCGTTTTTCACGCTTTCATTCACGGTGCCGCCGCAAACCACCAGCACACGAGCGCGGCGCAGATACTCCCGCGCCATGTCGATGCAGTCCTTGTGCTCCTGCGGAATCTCATCGCGTAGGAACAGCGGCAGAAACAGCGTGGGACAGACGGGCGAAAAGCCCGCGTCATAGACCGCCCTGCAATACTTGGCGGCATTTTCGGTGTTCTCAAACTCATTCTCGCTCCACGGAGCGGTGATGTAGGCAAAGGGGCGTTTCATCGGTATCAAATCCTTTCTCCCGGAATCGGGTATGAAAAATGACGGCCTTTAGGGGCCGCCGTGAAAATCGTGATTGACCAGCATGGCATAGTGGTTGTCGATGGTGGAAACGGAATTGAACAGCGCCGCCATGAGATAGGCTTTCGTATTCCAAACGCGGGTGGTGTTCTCGCGGATACCGTCCATGACCTTTTCAATGTGCATGGAGGTGATCTTTTCAAAGCGCTGTTGCACGAAGCCGGTGGGATACTCCGCATCCCGCCCGATCTTGACTGTGGGGCTGCGGTTCATAGCAACCTCCAGCATAATCTCCACCAGCTCATCAAGCTGCATCCGGTCATACTGCTGACAGAGAATGTCGTATTCGATTTGCTCTCTGATCTCCGCTTTTTTCTCAAATCCGTCCGTCATTCCGTCCGCCGCAGGCAGAAAGAATGAATGAGTGCTTGATAGATCAGTATTTGATTTTTGAGTATTAGATTTCTTAGTATTTAATTGCGCGGGATTATCCGTATCCGGTGCCTCCGTATCCGGGTTATCCAGATACGGGTTTTCCGTATCTGGTAAAGTCGTATCCGGTGGAGAGGGCTTTCGGGGCTTTTCAAAGATGGTGTACTCCGTGTCGGAAATGCGCCCGTCCTTGCCGCGAAGCTGACGGCGGATGATGTAGCCCGCCAGCTCCAGCTCCTTGAGCGTTTTCCCGATGGCATCCACGCCCTCCTTGCAGATTGCAGCAAGTCCCCGCGTGGTGTAATTCCACTCGTCGGGGAGGGAGAGCATCATGGAGAGCAGCCCCTTGGCTTTCAGGGAAAGATTGCTGTCTTTCAGGTGATGGTTGCACATCACCGTGTAATCCCGCGTCCGTTCAACGCGAAATACAGCCATATTGCTTCAATCCTTTCCGCAGGACGGTCAACCTGTTTTGCCGTCCTCCTCGGCAAACCGCGTATCCAGCCGCTCCACGCTCCAGTTCTGCTTGAACTGTCCCAGCGGGCCGGTGCCGAACTGCGCCAGCGCACGGCGATCCAGCTCCAGCAGCTTTTCCCACAGCTCCGGGTGATGCTTTCGCAGCTTCCGCAGCTCGTCGATACGCTGGAACGGGCAGCACCAGCAGGACGCACGGTGGTAAATCTCATACAGCCCGCCGAAGTCAAAGCCACGGTCGTAACAGGCTTGGAGCGCCTGCGCCTCCGTGATGCCCCATTCCACGAGGGGATACCGCTCATCCTTGCAGCGCCACGCTTCATCGGCGGCGATACCGACATAGTGGATCGCGCCCAGCTCGCCTTTGAGCCGGTTGACATCCTTGGTGATGAGGTGCGTTTTGAGCTGCCCGGTACACCAGCGGACGCGGATTCCCGGCCAGCCGTTGCCGTAGGGCGGGATGCCCAGTCTTGCGCGGTTTTCCAGACTGCGGGGCTTCTGCTTGGGTTCATCGAACATCAGGTATTCAAAGCCCTTGGGATGCCGCAGCGTGGTAATATGGATGCCGCGCTCCCGGAAAAGATGCTCGTCCAGTTTGGCAAGGTGTTCGTACATTTCCGGGAACTCCATGCCGGTGTCCGCTGACAGCACCATGTCGATGGGCATACCTCGTTCGATCATCAAAAGCAGCATGGCGGTACTGTCCTTGCCACCGGACAGGCTGACGGCGTGAAACTGCTTGCCGTTTGCGTTCTGAATGGTTTCCCGCATTGGGAAGCCGCTCCGTTTTCACTCCTTTCCCACATCACAGCTCATAGATGGGCTGCTCGTGTTCGTAGTAGGGATCGCACAGGGCGGCAAGCTCGGCCACCAAGTCCTCCAAATCCAGAGAAATCTCGCTGTCTGCCCAATCGCTGCCCTTGTAGACGCGGTACTCGGTGACGTATTCGCCTTCTCCTGCGTTCACGCTGAATTTGGCAACGACGGCAAAGCCCATATCCTCCAGCAGCCACAGCTCCATCGACCGGGCAGCAAACACTGAGCCGATATAGCTGTCGCCTACGTCCTCATAGAGAAGCGTCGCTCGCTGCTTGAACAGCTCCGAGCTGCGATAGTCCAAGCTCAGCGCATTTTTGCCGTCTGCGCGGTAGGCATAGACCGTTTCGGCCTTGTTCCAAACGGCTTGCAGCAGGGCGTGATAGTCAATGTTTTCCAGAAACTCGTCGATCTCCGTTTCCGTGTAGCCGACCTCCGTACCCTTGCGGAACAGCGTGGTCAGCGCTTTTTCCAGCTCAGTTACTCTGCTCATAGTAATTCCTCCAATCACTTTAGTGACGCCGCTTTTTCCGGTCAGGAAGGATATGCCCCTCAATGACGGCGGCGTGTTTGCGGATTTTGATTTCTCCGCGTTTCTCGGATGCCTGCGCCTTGGCGTATCCCACATCGGAGAGGAACAGCCGCAGCCGTTCGCCCTTTTCGCCCACAGGGGATTTCCACGACAGGACATCGAAAATAATCATGTGGCGGGTATCGTCCATAAAGCGTTCCAGCGCAAGGATGCTGTGACCGCCGATGAAATCGTCAGCGTTCATAGTCCGCACCTCTTGCTCTGATCTGAAAGGCGGCAAGCCCATAGCGGGCAATCAGGGTGGCATTGACGATCAGGCGCAGCGCCTCCGGGTCGATCACCTCCGGCTCCGCCAAGTCTGCCATCGTGACAGCCTCCGTCTTGTCGCAGAGGTCGCGTGCTGCCATGAACAGTGCGTAGTTGTGCGGCGAGGTGTTTTTCAACACCGCATAGCCGAACTCAATCCCGTCCTTGCAGAAGCAATTTGCCGTGCGGCGGTAAATGTCGTCATTAGAGGTCAGCAGGTACATGGCCGCATAATAGGCGTTGGTATCCCTGCGGCGGCGGTAGCCCTGCACGGCGCATTGATACTGCATCCTGCGCTCATGCTGCTCGTTGCTCCAAAGGCTTCCGGGATAGTGCTTGATCAGCAGGTTCAGGCGCTGGAACAGGCGGCGTTCATGGGGAAATGTCTCTAAGACTGCCTCGCGGTAGCCGACCACACCGGCCTCGATGCGCTCGGCCAGCCACGGGCAGCGCAGGGCGGTACAGCCCAGCTTTTTCACATACTCGGTACAGAGCTGGCAGCTCACATCTTTGGGGGTATATTTGAATGTGTTAATATACATGGCGTCCTCCTTTTGGCATGAAAATAGCGGACAAACAAACTGCTTGTCCGCTCAACGGCTCTGGTCGCGCTGGCGCTTTTTCTGCCATGCGTCCAGTAATTTGAAGATGGTGTTCTCAATTTGGAACGGGGTATAGGAACGCGGGAAGTATTTGCGGAGCTTTTCACCGGAAAGGGTGATGTCGTTTTTCTCCGGTTTCTTCTGCTCCGTCATAATGGAGAGCATGGTGTCCTCATTCAGCTCACCGCTTTGACTGAGCTTTTTCATCCGCTGCGCCTGCGAGAGTGAGGGGGTGGCCTGTTCGCTGTCGATGGTTTCCAGAAGCAAGCCCTGCTCCTTGGGTGTCAGCGCAGCGATCTGATAAGCGGGGCTGAGGGCGATTTTCTTTTCGTCCACCATCTGCTGAAGCTCCGGGACTAACTGCGTCAGGGCGATGTAGTTGCGGATGGTGTCTCCGCTCACACCGGCATCCTGACCAACTTCATCATCGCTGCGGAACTTCGCCGAAATTTTCGGCGAAGTCAGATCCGTCCGTGCGCCCTGCCGCTTGATGGCCTCCATCTTCATCTTGTAGGCTTTGGCGCGTTCAGAGGGCAGGATATTCTCTCGCTGGAGGTTGCTGTCCACCATGATAATGGTGGCAGCGTCCCGGTCAATGTCGCGGACAATGACGGGCATGGTGGCCAGCCCCACCAGCTCACAGGCGTGTTTGCGGCGGTGGCCTGCAATCAGTTCATAGTCGCCGTCCTCCCGTGGCCGTGCCAGCGCGGGGACGAGGACGCCGTACTCCTTGACGCTTTCGGCGGTTTCCTGCATGGACGCATCCTCCCGCACCTGAAAGGGATGATCCGGGAATGGATGCAGCTCGGAGAGCGGAATCTGAACGACTACTTCCTGCTGCGGTTTCGGCTTTTTGGATGGCACGGGCTTTTTGCCCGGTTCTTTCTGCGCTGCTTTTTCAGGCATTGTGTTCCTCCTGTCGGCATCTGATTTTGGGTACAAAAAAAGGACATTTCTTCTTTTCAGAGGAAATGTCCTGATTTCTTGGACGGACTGACAGCCCGCCCAAACAGTATTTAGTTTTTGTCGTTACTATAACACCCCCTACGATATAACTACTTCGCGGCTCGATTTTTCGGTTTGGAAAAGGATGAAAAACCTTGCCAGATAACCGAAAACCCTTGATGTACGGGGCTTTTCCGGTTTGTCGTAATTATACCGTAAGGGCACACCTACGCCACGCTTGCCATTCAAAGTGAGATTGATTTCAAAACGCTTTCCCTATCCCTTGGGCACGCGACCGTCGCCTTCACGCTCGACACCTACGGACACGTCAGCCACCGTATGTCGCAAAACGCAGCAGCCAAGATGGAAAAATTCATTTGCTCGCTGTAAAAAGCGCAGACTCACGCGCATAGCGGTTTTTCGTGGGTACAGAAAAGAAGTCGTTTGTGGGTACGGTGTGGGTATACAGCAGCACAAAAAAAGCCGAAACCCTTGCATCTCCAAGGATTTCGGCTCGTGGAGCATACCTTTCAGCGGTCGAACATTTTTACATTATCGCAGGTCATCTTTTCGGGCTTGTTGTTTCGATAGATCGCGTCAAGGAATCAAATTTCTATTTGTGATTGCAGACAAATAACAGCAGGACGGGAAACCTCCCTGCTGTTGCTTTAAGTATTGGCTGAATCGTCTTTTGATTCGTCATTGCCACGCATGACTTCAAGTGCCTGCCTGATTACCTTCGGAATCGGAACGCCAATCAGCGACGCATTTTCAAGTACGCTGACACCTTCGGAACTGATGAACCACAAGCAAGACGCACCAGAAACCGCAGCAAAAGATACGCCTGCATTCATCGAAACGACCGCGTCAAGCAGATACGCAAGCGCAACAATGACGATAATCAGTAGCTTTTTCATAAGACCTGCAAACGCCGTGCTGCTGGATAAACCGCCGTTCGTGGATTTAGGGCTTTTCCCGACTGCGCCGCAGATAAGCCCTGTGATGTAGTCAAGGGACATGACAGCAAGCAGCACCCACAAGATAGGCGGCAGACCGCAGAAAAAGGAAGCGACAGCGCCCGCCGCCGCTGCAATCGTCTGAAAAATTTTTTCCTTCATGGTTGTTTTTCCTTTCATGTTGTCATCGGGATAGATCGCAGCGCTTGCATATAATAGCGCGTTCGGCGCGCATATTATCAGCCCCTTTCAATGTAGCCATTTAACTGTTTGCTTCTGTTGCAACTGCGCCGGGATAGCATTCCAGCAAATACGCAGTTGTTGCCGCGTCAAGTCCGTAAATGCTCACATTGTACAGCGTAACAGGTTCAACAGAAGCATCATTCAGCAATGCGTCAAGTCTTGCCCATGTAGCAGGCCCGCAGATACCGTCAGCCGTCAGGCTGTTGTTCTGTTGGAATTGCTTCAGGGCTGCGGAAGTTTCGTTTCCAAAACTTCCATCTGCGCCATATTTCGGAAGAACATAACCCAGCTTCAGCAGGGCGTTTTGAAGTAACTTTACATCGTCACCTTTGCTGCCTTTTCGGATGGTTGCGCGCGTTGTGGTCGTTTCTTCTTTGGAAATGGTCGTTTGTTCGACTTCATCGAATGCACCCTTTGGAATCGCGTAATGCGTCCAAGGGTAAGAAGAAACAGCCTTCAGAACGGTTCCGGCAGAATGACCGCGACAATCAACCGCGTAACCGTCACCAAGGGCAAAACCCGTGTGCCGCATGACGGTTGCATTGGATTTGTCTTGCTTGAACAGAATGCAGGGCGTGTCTGCTGGCATTTTGTCGATTGTGCCTTTTTCAATCCAGTCATCAGCCCTGTATTGCGAAGATGCACCGATGGAACTGATTTTTAGTCCGGCTTCTTTGCAAGCAATGTACGTCAGTCCTCGACAATCAAACGCCCGTTTCCCGTTGTACTTGCATGACGAACAGTTTTCCTGCTTCCCGGAAAGCACGGGGCAGTATTTATAAATTGCATCGGCATAAGCCGGGCGCGCCGCTGCGCGATTCTTCCGAAGTGTTACCGTGCATTCCTGCCCGGTAGACGCAAAAACGTAAGGACAGCCGACGAAGCTGCGCGCAATTTGTGCGGCAAGATCAATTTTCCGCATTGCTTTCGTCCTCCAAGCAATTAACAGTCAATACATCTAAGATATTGTCAAGTTTGGCACGTTCGGCGCAGTAAGCGACAGCATGAGCGCGCCAAGCATAATAGTTGCGTCGAATATCATCTTCGATGCCGGGGTAATACCTTGTTGGTAGGGTATAAGTTGCGCCATCATCAAAAAAGAACGTGACTTCGCACGTTCTTTTTGTTGATGCTACATGGATTTTATATGAATCATTCATTGTCATTCTTCACCGTGTTTTCAGGCATTTCCGGCCAAACGATATTGAAGGGGAAGCCCGGTTGTGCTGGCAGATCGCGCAGCGCCTGACGGTATTCCGCCCATTCGCCGTTTAGCAAAGTTTTCAAACCATCAATCAACGCTTTAAAAGTTTGAAGCATCGACGACGCTGTAACCGTGTCGGGAAGCTCAATCCCGCAGCGGTCGAAAGCAAGCATACCGTCGCTTCGTTCAAGCAGCTTGTTTCTGATCGTGCGCGTAATCGACGCAGCAAGTTCTTCGTCTTCGGCGGCAATGGCGTCACGAAGTACAGATTCCTGTACGTCAATTTCAGCGTTTCTGATTTTTTCGCAGATAGCTTCGATTCGGGCAATTCTTTCTTCATTTTTGACTTTCATTTTGTCTGACCTCCGAAATTAGTTGATTATATAGGGATTCCATATTCAAAATGATTTTTCGGCAGTTGCCGCGTTGCGCATTTGCCTTCCAAGTGAAAAAGGATTCCGTTAGTGACTTAATAGGAATTTTACCCGCCTTTGCAAGTCGTGCCATTCTTCGCAATTTGCGTCTTTCTCTGACAACAGATTGTCTGCAAATGAGCCTGATAACCTTTCCTGTATCAGTCAATAGGAAACGCCACTTCAGCCACAAAAGCCCCTGCTTCAAAGGGAAAATCTGTGTCTTCTGATTAAGCGTCAGACCGATTACAGCAAGACGTAATCTGATTTCTTTTAAAGCTGTTTGAAGAACGTCCTTGTCGTTGTGAATCAAAACAAAGTCATCCATATAGCGAATATAGTGCTTGATTCGCAAGCGTTCCTTTATGAAATGGTCGAGGTCATCAAGCACCGCAAGTTCAGTTATTTGTGATACTTGACTGCCTAAACCTATGCCGACTTCGCCGCCGAAGCTATCAATAATCATGTCTGTGTACGCTGCCGCATCCTGATCGGTTAGCCGCTTTCTGATTGCAGCTTTCGCTACTGTGTGCGGCGTTTCCGCGAAGTAGTGGCGTATATCGCATTTCGGCACCCAGCCGTTAGAACCATTTTTAAGAAAGTAACGCCGAAGATGAACATTCATGCGATTAAGTGCATCATCAACACCTTTCCCGCACTGGCAAGCACAGTTGTCACGAATAAACGAACGTGTGATTTGAGGATAAAGCACATTATCGCAAAGACTTCGCTGAAATTGGCGGTCTTTTATCCTTGTTGCCACAATTTCACGTTCTTTAGGTTCATATACGCGAAATTTCTAATAGTCGCTTATTTTATACGTTCCATTCAAAAGACTTCGACGCAGAAGATAAGTGTTCTTCAGACTGTTCGCTTCGTAGCCTATGACGCTATCCTTCCATCGAACATTGCAGCATGATTTTTTCAAGCCTTTATATAGTTCGCGGAAGGAAGTAGCATCTTTTACTGTTTTATTTTGCATAAAAAGAACGGCGCTTATAGCCGCACCAGCGCAAACGCTGGCGGCGTCGCCGCTTTGTGTTCCCCCTTTCGGGGCGGGTGAATCGTTCCTTGTGTGAGTAGCACAGATTTCAGCCGCATGGCCTACTTTAAGCGGGCATTATCTCACAATCCGCCGCCGCGCCGTTACCATTGTAGGCGTTATTGTTGTTCCGCGCGCCCGTAGTGTCCACGTTACGCGCATTGTTCGCGTTGCCGGGGTTCGGCGAACGCAATCACCAGTTACGGGCCGTAGCTATAACGATTCGCCCTTTATCCATCGTCCGAAGACGTTGAACAGCTCTGATCGGGGCGCAAGATAGACTTATAGCGCTTTCTGTCGCTTTCGCGCCATTTCTTCAGCAGATTTTCAACACTGATAATTTGACCTGTCCAGAACTCTATGCGTTGCGATTCGATGCAAAGCGTGATATACGCAACGTCAAGTAAGGTCAGCAGCGCTTCTGCATGTGAATAGGCTTCTACCTGCTGCGCCCTTCGGTATTTGTAATCCTCCCATGTAGCCACATTAACAGCGTTCGCGCGCTTGATGCAGCACAATACGTCAAGCGCTTCATGTACAATATGTTGTGTCATAATCCAGCGGTCGCGCTTCGGAAAATACTTTTCATTCTTGCAAATCTGAACAGTATAAACACAAAGGTTATTCGCCTGAATTAGAACCTGAAGTTTTCCTTCCGAACGCTTTGCCTTGATAACTGACATATCTTCACACCTTCAAAAAGGGGTATCTGCCGCCTTGACGGCGGCAGATTGAACGGGGATTAGTAGATTACACAAGCCGCCGCCACGCCGAAACCAAAGTAGGCGTAACTGTTGCTCCGCGCGCCCGCAGTGTCCACGGTACGCGCATTGCCCGCGGTGCCGGGGATCGGCGAACGCAACCACCAGCTACGGGCCGTAGCGGTCGAAGCATAATCATACTTGATACGGTCTGCATTCGCAGCGCCGTCATAGAAGTCAACAACGCTGCCCTGCGCGATACCTTCGACGTTATAGCCGACTTCGTTGTTCGACAGCAAGAAGACTTTGTCGCGGGTTGTATAGACAATGTCGCCGCGCTGGTTGTCATTTTCAAAGACATTGTTCTTTCGGGTAGCAACATCAACTTCACCAAGAACGGCAGCGAATTCAGGGTTAATGCCGTTCAGGAACCCTTCAAGGTTTGCATATGTTGAAGACAGTCTATCAAGACTGTGCGTCGGCGTCCACCAACCAGAAGCAGCGTCAGAATTCAGCCATTGCCGAATATTGCTTTCGTTCCAGTTGTTGTTACCGTAACGCAGCCGCTGAAGAACGTTCATGTATCCGTCGGCGTCTTCATTGTATTTATGAATGGTTCCAATGGAAGTGCCGCCCTTGCCGTCAGAAAGCGTCAGCCCGCTTTCAATCGCTGTCATTGCCGCGTTGCTTTCGAACGTGCTGATTTTCTTTGCGGAAATGTTGCCGCTTTCCCATCCGACAATAACAATCTGCCCGCCGGCAGGAACAACCTGCGTCGTCGTGAATTGAATACCCGTCCAACCTTCAAGTTCTGCGTTCGTCAGATAATCAGAAGGCGGCAGGAAATGATACGTTCCGGCGGGCAATCCTTCAGGATAGTTTTCTTCAGTCACGCAGTAAACCGCTTCAGCGCCGTCAAAGGGTCTTGAATAAATAATGTTGTGCAGCAGCAGCGTCATTGTCGGCGCGGCGGCGTTGTTCGGGTTTTTATGGTGATTATGGGCGACGACGTCGAAAAGCAGATTGCCGTATTTTGTATGAGATACGGAAAACTGCGTTCCGATAGGGTACGCGTTCGGGGCCATGCCCGCAGCGACAACCTTTTTGATCGACGCCCAAGAAGCTTCTTCACCCGCGACAGCGGCAAGGGTATCAACCTTCTTGTTCAGGCCGTCAAGGCCCTTTTTAATCAGGGCCGCAAGGAACAGGTCACGTTCAGCCATTTTCAATTCATCCTTTCTTGTTAAACTTCAATCCAGCCGTCAGCCGACAGGAAATAAAGCGCTGACATATCTTTGACGGTTGCGATAGATCCAGCCGCGACGCATTCGATGAATTCTTTCTTGTCTTCCATCGTCGGCAGCGTTTCGACGTCTGCGGCGCTGTCAATGATGAATTCATAGACGGGCAAGCCGCTTGACGTCTGATTGATTGAACTGTGCTTGATGTAGTCCATCATAAAGTCCCCTTTATACGTTGAATTGCTGTGTCAGCGTGTCAAGGTCGTAAACGTTCGTTTGCGTTCTGCCGTCCGCTGCCGTCCTGACTTCTGTGACAATATTGCCGTTATAGGTGAATACGTCAGTCCTGACGACGCTGCCCGAAGCGTTGTCAGTATGAACAATCGTGTCAACAAGGTTGTCGCTGTTAAACGTGACGGTTTCGGTCGTGTTCAGGATCGTCGCGTTATAGAGAATATCAAAGATTTCGTCGCGCGCAGCGATTGACTTGTTTTTCGCTTCAACTGCTGCGTCTTTGGCCTGATTCGCTTCAGTTGCCTTGTCGCTTGCGGTTGTGGCGCTTTGAGCAGCCTGTTCCTTGTAATACTTCGCGTTATCGGTATCTTCGCCCGTGCGGGTCGAAGTGCCGCCCTTCGCGTAGCTTTCGGCAAGGGTTGCGCTTGCTGCCGAATCGTCGGCGCTTTCTTCTGACGCTTGTTTGCTTTCCGCTGCCGCCTGTGCAGATGCTTCAGCCTGTGCGGTCGCTTCGGCGACGGCGTCGGCAATCAGGTCGGCAATTTCGCCTTCTGCGCCCTGCGCTTCTTCGGCGGCGTCGCGGGCGTCCTGAATCGCCGCAAGTACCAGTTGTGACCAAGTCAGGCCGTTCGGCGGCAAGCTGTCGATTTCGATTGAACTGAAAACCCGCGTATCAACACGGGCGGATTTCATTCTTGCTTCACCGACAATATAATTTAGCTCGATTTCGCCATATCCAGCAGCCCCGATTTCGGCGGCAGGAATAAGCCAAGAAATAACGCCTTCGTTTTGCTCGATAGTTGCCGTAAGCATTTCTTCATCGGCACGTTTGACAAGAAGTTGAAATATTCCGCTGCCGTCGTACCATTCTGAAGCATCAAAGACGACCTTCGTTGCAAGATTTTCGCCGACTTTGCCAAGCAATAAAATCGGTGTATCGAAGCAAGATTCTAAAATTCTGGTATGCACTTCACGCGGTAATGCCATTTTTCCACCTCCTTTCAAATCGCCTTTGCCGCAGCGCGTAATTCTTCGATTGCAGCGGCTTTCGGCTTTGTGTCGTCAAGCGTTGTACTCCACGCAGGCGCGGGAATGATAACGCCTGCTCCAAGTCCGTTAATTTTCTGATATATTGCGGTCAATGTGCTTCGGATTTCCGCAACGTGTGCAGGATAGTGCTTTATAGAAGTTGTGCCTGCAATGATAGATTCGTTCCACGACGGCGCAGATAGACCGTAGAACGCGCAAAGCTGCTCGACCCTGCTGCGTATCTCATTGATGTGCGCAGCCTTTATGCGGGTCGTTCCGGCTGTTACAGGGCTATCTGTGTACGTTTCAGCGGTTACAGTAATTGTTCGCGCAACTTCGGAATATGCGCCGTATTCATCCGTTACCCTGAAGCGATACGCGCCGCCTGCTGTTAGCTTGACAGCGACAATGCAGCTATCTGTTATATCGTTTGCAATGATTGCAAACTCGCCTGAATCCTTGCTGTATGTAACTGTCATGCTATGCCCGTTTATATCCCTTGTGATGCGCAGAATTGCCCAGAATGCGCCCGGTGAAATCGGGGATGAAGGCACAGGGGAAAGTATGACAGGTGCAGCGGGCGCAGTATTTTTATAAAGAATACCTGATATAGCTGCATCGGTAATGTCGCCGTTCGTTTGAACGGCACGCACCTTATAGCAGAAATAGTTCCCGGAAGACACGGAATCAAACAGCGCCGCAGCATTAAAGCTGTTTCCGCTGGCGTTGTTCCATGCAGACCAAGTTACGCCGCTATTTATCGTATAGGCGTACTGACAAATCGTTCCTGCAAGATTGATTGTGGTCGGCAATTCCCACGCGCAAAGATCAAGCAACGTATACCATCCAGCAGCGGGCGTCAGATTGATCGGAACATCTGTTTGACGCGATACAGTAGCTTCAGACGTATATGCCGAATGGATGCCATCTGAAGAAAGTGAGCGAACGCGGAAAGCTATGACATCGCCTTTTGACAGTCCCGGATTATATGAATACTTTAGCGCAGTCGTATTTGTCAGTGCAGTCCAGCTTCCGAAGCTGCTTCCGTACTTTTTCAATCGGTATTCGACATAGTACCTGCTGATTGACGCGCCTGTTACAGCCGAAGCAGACCACGAAAGCGCGACGTTTCCGCTGTCCCATATCGTCGGCGAAACGGCAAAGCTGCCCGGCGTTGTCGGCATAGCAACTCGACAAACTGCACTTGATTCGCTCCAATCGGAATAGTAGTCGCGTCCGGCGCTGCCAAGCGCACGGACGCGGAATTTGCGCCAACCTTTAGCCGCTGGCAAGGAGGCCGAAACGCTGCGTGTACCTGTGCCGTATGTGTAGTATGTAGTCCACGCGCTGAAAGATGAACCGTTGCTGCTGTCTGCGTACTGAAGTTCATACGCCGTCAGCGTGTTTGCCGTTGTATTCCAAGACGCAGCCCAAGATATAGCAACCGTTGAATCGGTTGTCATTGTCGTTCCTGTGCTGATAGTTGGTGTAGCAAGTTTCGACGGAATGGTATAGTCAACAACCACGGACACCGAGGATTTTACAAAAACCTTTGAAGCGCTACCAGACGAAGAAGAAGCTCCTGTGCATTTGATAGAAATTCCTGTTATGCTGTTCGCCTGACTAAGTGAAACATTGCTGAATGTGAAACTACGCGAAGCAAATGAATAGTCATCCGAGGTCATCTTTACTTCATCTTCAATTTCAATGTTTCCGCTGTTTGTCAATAGCGTAATCGTTAGATAGTAATGCGGCGAATACGCATTCGTCGAAAAGATCAAGTCAACTGTTACGCTGTTGATGATTCCAGAAGCGCCGCCACCGCCCGAAAGATAGCAAGTCCGCGTCGTATTAAGTGAATACGAATCTCCCCAACTGCCATTGTAAGAAGTCGTTGCCATTGTGCAGCCTTTCCGCGTTAAGCATAGAAGGAACCAACATAATCAGCAACCCTGTTGACCGCCGTGATTGTCGTTCCGCTAATAATCACTTCATACAGCGCTTCTTGCCGAGTAGAACCGCCTGCTGCAATGCTGTCTTGTGTCAGCGAAGGGCGTTGTGCTTCGGCAAGGCTTGACGCTTCTTCGCCCGCAATAACCTTGAATTGCAAGGTGTCAGCAACGCTCCCGCCACCGCGTATAAACTCCGACGCAATCAGATCGCGCCTGAATACACCTGCCGTTCCGCTTCCAATGGTCAAAGCAAGTGTTTCACCAGCAGGGACGACGTGCAAGTAGCCTTGATTGCAGTATAAGCCGGAAGCAAGGCGAATTGTGTTGTTGTCAACAATGGTTGCGGCAAGCCGTTCGTCTGCATCCGTGATGCCGCTTCCTCCAAAGATTGCCCTGTGAACCTGCGCATCGTCTTCTGCGTAGATGTGAGGAGCTTCGCCGTCCGGGGTAAAGACCGTTATTGCTTTCTGTGCCATTATTCAACCTCCGTTCTGATTGTTGTGCCGTTCTGGTTGATTGTTATGACGCGCTGTGATACGCTCTTTATTGCCGATATGCCAAGATCGCGGTCAACGGTCAGTATTTTGTCATCGAGTTGCAAGTCAAGCTGAAGCTGTGACAGATCTATTTCTGCTGAAGACATAGCAGCATATTGAAGAAGCGCATCGCCTGCCGAGGAAAGCAGCTCGTCTTCGCTTTCTGCGTTTGGGTAATCGAATGTCATTGACCGCAACGCAGATTCAGTAAGCGCAGCAGGGCGCGTTTTATAAATCTTTCCGTCAAGCATCCAGATTTCGCGTACCATGCGTTCAGCAAGTTCGCCTGTACCAAGCGCAATGCAATGGTTATAGTCATCAACGCGCCCTGCCGTGATTGACATTCCAATCCCCAAGTCGGGCGAAATATCTGCATATTCGGAATAGTCCGCGCAACGGCGGGCGCTGGTAATAACGCGCTGCTCTGCTGCATTGTACACGCAAGATAATGTATACCCAGCTTGAAGCAGTGCTTTAGACAACCCCGAAAGTTTCGTCTGATAGCGAAATTGACACGATATTGAAACGCCCGTGTTTTCTTCGGAAACATGGAAAAGGTTCACATAGTCGTTTTCGACAATATCGGCGACGATACTATTCAGTTCCGTGTTTGTAAACGCTCTGTACGCCTGTCCAGAAGGCGGCGATATTATCCGCATAGCAAGCAGCGCGCGCCACAGTATACCCTTGATCGTGACCGTGTCTGCTCCTGTGTTCTTGTTTACGCTTCCAACAAGGCCGCCGAACTCGCTTCCGTCAATATAGATATAATCGCCGCGCATAATCTGTTCCGCTTTCCATGCGCTGATGGACATTTCAAGTGAAAACGTGTTATCTGCGATTTCGCAATTATTGTGAATCTGTGCATCGAAAGAAATGAAGTCGGTTATCATGCCGACTTCTATGCGGCTTGAATCTGCGTGAATCAATCGTTCCATAAAGGTTCACTCCGCTGATGAATCAACGTAATATCAAACGAATAATCACCGTTGTACAAAACAGGAACCATGCCAATGGGCGCATATTGAAAAATATCGTTCTTTTTGTCGCGCGTATTGAACAGGTTGCTTTTGCCGCCTGTTGTACCTATTTTGTAAATTTTCTTGTGTAGTTGGTCGATAACGGCGCGTTCTCGCGCAGCAATAGTTGTATTCAGCGTGTAGCTATGCCCGCCGATTGATAATGACGGATTGACTGCGGGGCCGTATATTGTCAGTATCATCGGCGTTTCCCATGAACCAACCGTGTTGTCAAGCGTTGTCTGCGCATATCCCGTGCCATACTTATACGGATAGCGCCCATTGTAACGCTTCCCGTTCGCTGACGAAACAGACGCACCACCAGCGATAAAGTTTTTTGTTTCTTCAATGCACCAGTACGGGACGACAGGAAGAACCGTCATTTTTTTTGTAACAAACAGCATGTGCCGTGACTTTTCTGTGATTTCGCTACCTATCAGATAACACGAAAGGTATTGCTGATTTAGCCACAGCTTGCCCGGCATTCTGCTGCGAACATCATATTCTGTAACATTGTGCAGTCGATTCAGAAGGGCGTCAATTTCGGTGCGTGAATAGGCGTGTGCGGAAACGTTAAAGTTTTTCGTTTTGTCGTTCCTTGAAAACTGCGAAACGCTTCCGCCCGTACCATCAGGATAAGCAGAATAATTATAGCTCCATTCAAAATTGCGAAGCGTTCCTTCGTCTGCATAAAATCCAGCACGGTCAAGCCTGATCGTTTCACCTGCGCTGTTTTCGTACTGAATCATACAAACCCCACTTCCAAGCCGCGCCGCATTGTGCGCCCAAACTCGCGCCCGTTCAACTGAATGACAGCTTCTCCAACGCCCGCGCGTTGAAGCGCTCCAACAAGATTATTGGATAACTTTTGAAGCGCGGAATCAGACAAGTCATAACTGATTGCTGTGCCTGAATAATAAGGAACAGAAGCCGGGGCGGAAAGCACCGTACGCGCCGCGCTGGTAACGCCTTTGATGCTAAAGTTTACATCCGTATCCGGCAACATGTCATTAAAGGCGCGCTGTACCGTTCCTTTTTCGTTTTCAAGACCGACAGCAACACCTTCGGCAAGCATTTTGCCGACTTGATCGCGCATGACGGTCGAAGGGGAATGAATGCCGAACAAGCCTTTAATGAAATCAAGCACGTCGCCAACCCACCCGACAATTTTGTCTTTGAGCCACCCGACAGCACCTTTCAGGCCTTCCCAAAGTCCTTTTACAAGCTCAACGCCGACATTCGCCATTGCCGCAACGCCTCTTGCAAGCCCTTGAACGATTGCGGTTATAATCGCAGGCAGATTCGCAACAAGGGTCGGAATTGCGGAAATAATACCTTCGCACAGGGCGGACAAAAGAGAAATGCCCGCATCAATGATTTTCGGCAAATTTTCAATGATAAACGTCAGCAGCGTGTTCAAAACTTTCGGAAGCGCTGCGGATAGCTTCGGAATCGCTTTGATAATGCCATCGGTCAGCGAAATAAGAATGTTGATACCTGTTTCAAGAATTTTCGGCAACCAGTCATTGAACATGCCTGTTACCTTGTCAATTAGATTATTTATCGTCTTCTGAAATTTTTCAGAAGCGCCATCCGCGCCCTGAACCATGCCGATAAATGCCTGCACAACCTCTGTGACACCCTCAATGACGCCCTTTGTGGCTGGCAAGAATACTTCAGCAACCGAACGTCCTGCCGCTGTCAGGGTCGATTTCATGACATTTACTGCGTCGTCGTATGCCCCGAATGCTTTTAAGCTGTCATCAGACATAATCAAGCCTGTTGCAGCGGCTTCTTCGCCCAAGTCTTTGAACGCCTGACTTCCGGCGTTGATAAGTGGGTTTAGGTCTTTGGCAGACTTGCCAAGCAGCGTCATTGCAAGTTGATCGCGCTCTGTGCTGTTCTCAACCTTGCCTAATGCGTCGATAATTTCCCAGAAAACTTGTTCGTCGTCGCGCATTTGCCCGGTTGAATCGGTTATCTTCACACCCAGCGTTTCAAAGGCTGCTGCCGTATCTGCCGAAGAACTGGCCATGTTCTTTTCAAGTTTTGTCAAGCTGCCCGTTATCGTATCAACTGATGTGTCGATAAACTGCGAAGCGTATTCCCATTTCATCAGGTCTTGCGTCGCAATGCCTGTGACATCCGACATAGTCAGGATAGTATCAGCATACGTTCCGGCTTGCCCGGTTAAATCATATATCGCTTTACCAGCAGCGACGCAGGCTGAACTAATAGCGGAAAAAGAAGCAACAACGGCTTTTCCAGCAACTTCAGCAGCTTTTACAAGTCCTTCGCCAATATGCCCGGTAAGCTCTTTGATTTTATCCTTTAGCGACGGAATGTTGTCGTTTGCTTGCTGGTATTCATTGTTCATTGCAGCAAGGGCAGTGCGGGCTTTTATCAAATTTTCTTCAAGCCGCTGCGTTTCCTTGCTGTTTCCTTCTCCCGCTTGACGGTTCCTTTCAATTTTTTCGGTATATAAGTCAATGATTTTTTGCTGCTGTTCCATTTCTTTTGACAGCAGCGCCATTCGTTCGCGGTTCCCGTTTGCTGAATCGCTGTTCAACTTGTAGACCGTGGTATTTTCTTTGACTTGCAGCCCCAGCAGCTTGACGGCATTCATTGCGTCGTTGAGCTGACTTTTATACTGTTGTTCACCTTCAAGGACAATATTTGTCCGAATGTCACGCATCGGCATAGAAAGCAGCCCCCTTTTCTCGCGTTATACCGTGTTGCTGGTCGTCGTAATCGCGCCGATATAGATAAAGCGTAAGAACTGCGCCGGGGTTTGATTTCATGATGGTATGAAAATCAAGTCCAGCAGTAAGCCCGCAATGTACAACGCGCAGCGGGGTCAAGTCCCCGCTGCGCCCTGCACGTTTTTTTCGATTTCAGCAAGCACTTCATCAGTTTCGCTATCTTCCATCGTGTATTTGATATTCATGCCGATTTCGATAGCGCGAAGAAACGCGCCTGTCATTGCCGGAATATCCTTCGGTAATGTTTGGCGCAGGATGTAGTCGGGGGAAATGTTCGTATCGTTCCCTTTGATTGCTTCTCCTTGCGTTGCAAGAATAGAAATCAGCCGGGGAACAAGGCGAATTTTTTCAGAATAGCTGGCATTGTTCAGCATATCTCCGATTTTTTCAAGATCGCCGAACTCATCGCAAAGTTCAGCCATTGCTTCGGTATTCAAAACAAGGTCGAGTTCCTTGTCATCAAGCAATGTGATTTTTGCTCCATATGTCATCATTTCTGTTCACCCGCCTTATTGCTCGCCGACAGCCGTGATGTTTGCGTAATCGTCGATGAACTTTTTAGCGTCTGCATAGCTTGAAAAATTCTTGCGGTCACGGAACTTCAGTTTGTCGCTGTTGTCGATATACGCGCCCATAGCGCGCAGAATCATCGTCGGCGTACCCCATTCGAGATTCTGTCCCTTCGTCTGCGCACTTTCGGCTTCAATTCGGGCGCGCACCTTGTACCACCACGTCGCAATATAACTCTTTGTGGTTACGCCCGTTTCCTGATTCGTCTTCGACCTGACGCGCACATAACCGAAACCGCCGAGTGGGGAAGCGTCGTCTGTATCTTCATAGTGCGCGGAATCGCCTTCGCCCGTCTTCAGCGTTCCAAGCATATACTGTTCATTGTCAAGCGTCAGATCGTCGGTGTTAATCGTAATCTGCGCTTCGCTGATGGAGTTGTCTTCTTCGGCAACGACATCGTTTGCGTAAAGTTTGCTGCTGTTGCGCGTAATAGCGACGTTTGCGCTAATCATCATACCAACTTCGCGCCCTGTGCCATAGGTAATGGCGTTTCCTTCGGTGTGCGACTGCACACGGGAAAATACGGCGTATCGCAAGCCAATATTTGCCATTGTTTAACCCTCCGATTCAAGTTTCTGATACCATGCCGCAGCCATAGCTTCGACGGCTGGTTCTTCTGATTGTTTTTCAGCATCATCAACGAAATGCGTTGCTTTTCGGTGTGACGCTCCGTAATGATTGACAAAAGCCTTTTCCGCATTGCGAACGCCTTTGTGATCGCGTCCTTGCGGATAAATGGCAACCTTTTTTTCAGTTTCAGTGTTCACGATTTCAGAATGACCGACACTTTCGAGCATGTCGCCTGAATCAATCAAGTCATGCGCTTTAATCGCATCGCGCCACGCATCAGCGACAACTGCCGCGCCTGCTTCAAGAATTTCGGGCGCAGCTACATCGAGCATATCCCCGTTTGTTTTTAGATCGGAAAGCAGTTCGTTAAATCCTTCGCCATTAAATAACGCCATCGTCAGTCACCACTTCGCAATCAAAAATGTGATGAATATATCGCGTATCTGTTTCAAAGTCTGTTGTATGCTCAACTGCAATTTCATCATTCAGGGAAAGTGCGTGAAAGTAACGTGAAGCAACAGGGTCATCTTCTTTGAAGGTGAAATAATCGACCTGAACTTTTTTTACGCTTCCGGCAGGAACTCCATTTGCGTACAGCGTTCGTGTGCCGTAGTCGCTCCAAACGGAATAGGCGTCATCGCTCTTTTTCCGAATACGTTGATACCGCGAAATATCCGGGTCAATTTTCTTCAGAATGTTGACGAATGCTTCAATCGTCATTCGGTTCACCCCCCTGACAGACAAGTTCGACTTTGCGATTCGGCGTAGGGTATGAACGCAGAACTTTGTATGTTTTTCCGTTATACTCTATCAGGCGTTCTTGCTGATAATCAGCTTCGGAAACGGTAAAAGTAACGGCGGGGGTCATACCCGCCGCCGCTGCTTTATAAAATTCCGAACGCCCGACGCCGCCCTGTTCGGCGATTATCTCACGTCCTGCCGTTGTGTTTCTCGTTTCAAAACCTGTGCCGCTCTTGCTGACCGTCTTTTCAAGCAGTTTAATCACAGTGCGCCTGTTCACGAATAGCAGCCCCTTTCGTCGTTATTTCTGTCATCATGGGTCAAGGACAGTTTGTTGACGATAGCGTTGTAGCTTTCCATTTGTCGCGCTGCAATGTTCGGTTCTTCCCAAGATTGATCGGCTTTGACAAAGCACTTGATCGCCTGTATTACGTCAGCGTTCGCTTCGTCGCGGGCGACGCGACGGGGAACACCTGACATTTCCATATCCCGACGTGCGGCTTCAACAACGTCGCGCAACTCATCGTCGAACGCCGCCGACGTGATGTTCAGTGATTTGCGTACACGTTCAATGATGTTCATGCGCGTTTACTCCATCAGGTCAGCGACATCTTCACGAAAGCATCAGACACAGTCGGCTTGCCGTCGAAGATCGCGCTGCCGCGATAGTCCGTCAGATTCTTGCGGAAGCTGCTGTGTTCAGACTTATCAACCGTGATGCTTTCGGCGAAGTTTCCGTAGTAGGTCTTCAGATCGCCGAAGTACGCATCACCCAGCGTCGCAGCCTTATCGGTAAGCATGACAGGATAGCCCATGATGAAATACTGCCCAGCGCCTTCACCCTTAACAATCGGCGCTTTTGCGTCGTCGCGGATGGGCATAAACTTCTGCCACAGCGTTTTCTTGCTCATGATGAACTTCGCATTGCGGTCGTAAGTTCCCGGCAGAAGGGAAATCAAGCTGCACACTTCAGCATACGTCGGCGTTGCGGCGGCACACTTGACCTTGTTTGTTTCCGCCGTCCATGTTGCCGCCTTTTGAATACCCGTTGCCTGATTGCTTCCTGTTCCGTTGACAATCCAGTTTTCAATCAGGTATGCAATACCGTCGGTCAGGTTGTCAATCAGCCACGCTTCAAACGCATTGATAGACATATACTTGACCTTTGCGCTGATGGACAGCACCTTGATTGCTTCAAAGCCGGTCAGGTTGACTTCAACGAGCTTGTCGGCGCTTTCGGAAGTGTCAGCGCCTTCGGCGTGATATGCGCCATCAGTAGTGGTTGCGTTTTCGACCGCAATCGTGACATTGCCCGGAATATTGAACAGGGTAATTTCGCCAATAATAGGCGCAACCGACTGAAGACGTCGAATAATTTCATTCTGCGTCTGTGTCGGAATAGCGGCGCCTGCGCTGCTGCTGGCAGAAGTCAGGGCGGCGCGCTGTTCTGCTTCATCCATTGCCGCACGTTCAATAGCGGACAGCGGCAGACCCATCAGGGAACGCAGGAAGGCGGTTCGGTATTCAGGGGTCGCAAGAACGTCGCGTTCTTCGTGCGTTTCATTCTGTCCGTTAGGCGGGGCAAGAGGATTTGCAGGCGGTGTGATGCCTTGTGCCGTGCCGTTTGCGATTGCTTCCAGCATGGAACGGCGCTGTTCGGCTTCGGCGACGCGCTGCGCGCGTTCCTGAAGCAGCTGATTCATTTCGTTCTGAAGGGTATCAAGATCGGTCGTTTCGGGGTTCTGAAGCGCGGTGCGAATTTCAGCAAGACGCGCATCAATCTGTGCAAGCGTTCTCATGTTCGTTACTCCTTTTCTTTTTCGGTTCCAATGTAGGAATCAATCAGCATAGACATTGCTTTTCTGCGCCTTTCCAGTCGCTCCGCTGTTTCCTTCGCAATCACTCCGTCAACGAAAGAACGGGCAGAAATATCGGTATCGGCGTCGGCGGGAAATGTGACTGCGCTAACGTCGTAAACCTTCTTGATTTTTAGAATTGTTCTTGTTCTGGTTTCCGAATTATAAGAATCTTCCGCAACCGTAAAAGCCCACGACATTTTATCAATCAGACCTGTTCTGATTTCGTCGTGCATCTGGCGCGCCGCTTCGGTTGTAGATAAATCAACAGAACATTTCAAACCGTGTCCATCAGGGGCAAGCGTCAGCGTTCCGTTTTTCGTGCGCGCGTACACATGCCCGGTATGGTCAAATCTGAAAACCACGTCAGACACATCAGCGCTATCAAGGGCATTTGAGCTGATTTGTTCATAGTATTTAACGCCGTCCATCTCAAAAAGAATATATGGAACATCGAAAGTAGTCGCATACCCTTCGGCGCGATATGCTGCTTCATCATCCTGTGATCGTTGCAGCACAGCAAGCGGGTTCATGCTTCTGTATTCCCGGCTGGCGATAATCTTCGGCATATCGTTTCCCCTTTCAAATTCGTATCAGATACGATTTTAGTTTTTGTCGCTGTTGTCTTGATCGGCTGGCGGCTCTTGCATTGACGCAGGCGTATCGTCTTTTGCGCCGTTTGGCTTATACTCGCCGCGAATATATCGCTTATCGCCGCCTTCGATGTGAGGCAACTGCCAAATGTCACAGACGTCGTTTTGTGATAGAATTCCTCTGTCAAAAAGTTGTTGCGAAACAAGCAGCTTACTATTTGTCGAAGCGTATTGAAGTCTGTTTGCGCTGAACATGATTTCATTGCCGAACGCTATTTCATGGTCGGTAAATGTCATGTTTGTAAGCGCAAGACCAAGTTGCACAATGAACGGCTCTAACTTGCCTTCATACCATGCGTTGAACTGTTCTTCGTTGAACTTATTTTGCAATATTGCTTCATTTACGCCGAAGTAGTTATAGACATTTTCGTTGATAAGTCGCATTTGCTCCGCATCGACAACAAAAGACTTGCTATCAATTTGGCGCACATCCGAATATTTTGCATCAACAAGGAAGATGCCGCCTGAATTTTCAGCGGCAAGGTTTTCTTCGCGCAGGCGCTTTCGTTCTTCCCTGATGGTTGCATCTTTTAACGTCTGCGCAAGTTTGGCGATAAAGCGAACAGACGCGCCGTTCTTCACGGCTTGAATAATGCCTTGATTTTGAATGTCAATCATCTGCAATGTCGGGTCGATAATGCCCGCATTGCTGTCGCCGAAAAAGTCATTCCGATATTGCATCTGTGTCAGGATGCCCGCGCGTTCCAGTTCAACGGCGGCGCGTTGACCGCTGGTGAACGTATAGCGCAAATACGGATTTCCTTTGACAGTTACAATTTCAACGCGGTCAGGGCATAGGGGATAGTACCCTGTGATCGTCTGGTAATCCGCGCTATATAGCGGAACAATAAATGCGTTATTTGTTGCCGCGTAAATCGTCGCCACACGATAAAGAAACTGTGACGTATTCATATACGGGTTTGGTCTGTGCGATAAAATACGCGCAAGTTTTTCATTGCGTGAACCGACGATTTCGGGCTTCAGCTTTGAAATGTGATTCGCAAAAGCATGAATCGCTGCGCGTGTCTGCATGACTTCGTAAACGCCGCCTTCAAATGTTGTAAAAACAGGCGTGTATGCAGTCAGCGTTTTGAAGTAGCCTTCGACCTTTTCGGCTTCTCCGTGACGCGGAAATATCTTTTCGAGCAGCCCCACGTTATCCCCCCTCAATTCAGATTTACAAACTGGTCATATTTATCTTTTAGTACCTTATACCCATTTATCAGGGCAACAGTTCCGTCAATTCGCTTGCGTGGGTCAAGCCCCTTTATCGGCTGAATGTTGCCGTTAATGTCCGCTTTGATTTCCGTGTTCGCAAGGCACATTTTATCAATCGGATTCCCGCCGTAAATAACGCGCTTTGCCTGAAGGTCTGCCCGAAGCTGCTTCATTGGGTCTGATAGGGTATAAATGCCTTGACGCACGGGTATCATTGCGTTCGGGCCAAACTCTGACTTGAACGCGGCAAGTAGTGTGTCATCAATATGCCAAGGGTCGAAGCCGATAAACATTGTATACAGGTCTTCTTTCTCCCGAAGTTCCATGAACCATTGAAGAAAACAGGCTTTATCAACTTTATTTCCTTCCCAAACGCGCATCAGACCTTGCTTTACCCACAATTCATAGGGCATGTTATCACGTTCGCGCCTGCTTCCCGTTTTTGATACCTGTTCAAGTACCGTTTCAGGAATCCAATACATAGACTTGACATATATATTCGGGTCATCAGGACGCATCATCAAGGCTTTTGCCGCATTAAGGTCTGTTGTGTCTGCGGCGTCAAAACCGCCAACACAATAATCAAACTTCATGTCAAATGTCGCGTCATTGTTTAGTTCCTCCCAGCGCAGCCACGACGAAGCGCCTGTTTCTTTCAGGTTGAAATCTTTCGTCTTTACCGTAGGCATGAAGGAAGGGTCATCTTTCGCTTTCTGAACGCATCGCTTTAGAAAGTCGTATTTCTTTATCGTACCAAGTCCCGGATTTGCTTTTATCCAGCAAGATTCATCAAGCCATTCGTCAGGGTCGTCAAGCTCATAGATAAACGCGGCAAAGCGTTCGTCTTCAATCGTTCCGTCGAGAACGCCGCAGGCGTATTCGTATTGTGCATCAAAGATATTGTCTCTGACAAATCCGTTTGTCGTAATAGCAAAAAGCAGCGGTTGTGACCGCGCCGACATTGATTGTTTCATCAAGTCGTATAAGTCGCGGTTCTTAATCGCTGCCAATTCGTCTATGATTACGCCGTGGGCGTTTAGACCGTCAAGACCGTTGCTGTTTGCTGCAAGCGCTTTTATGAAGCCCAGATTGTACGGAAAGTATATATCGCTGACGCGCTTTCGCAGAATCCCTGATAAGTCGCCGCTACGTTTAATCATGCTATGAACGGCATTAAAGCCTAACATTGCCTGATCGCGCTTTGTAGCTACGTTGTACACCTGCGGGGAACCTTCGCCGTCGTTTGCAAGCAAGTCAATTTCAACAGCCGCCATTTCAGTTGTTTTGCCATTCTTTCGGCCTTCGATTGTCAAGCATTCCTGATACTGACGAAGATTGCAATCATCGACAAAGCCGAAGATTGCTTCAAGTTTCGCACGTTGGAATAGCTCAAAGCGAAGCGGTTGACCGCTTTCAGGCTGTCGGCAAAAGCGTTCCATGAAAACAATATGCCTGTCTGCAATTTCCTGATCGAAGTGCCATTGACCGGGGTTATAATACCGATAAAGCAGTTTTTCATACATCTGCTTGATTCGGCGGCAGGCTTTGATTTTCCCGTCAAGAATGGCGACGGCATATTGTTCAAGCGCGCTCACGGCCCAGCGCGGCGCGTAATGTAGTCAAGCGCCGCATTCTTGCTGTTGCTCCCGGAAGGTGATTCGGGAAGCATGTCAATAAGCTGTTTCATGGTTGCATTGAAGTTCTTGACCATCGTGTTATAAATATCGACTTCCGACGACTTTTTTGTACCGAACTGGTTTTCGCCGTTCTGGTATTCTTCGGTATATCCCTTTTCGTTGATAATCCGCTGAAGATCGGTCAGGGAAACTGCCATGAACGCGGCGTTTTCAATCAGTTTTTCGGCAACGGCTGACGCATCTTGCGTCAAATTCGCGAAGATTTTTTTAAGTCGCTTTATCTCCGCTTTAATGTAGTCGTCTTTCGTCATGCTGGCTTTGCTCTTGCTCATTCTACACCCCCCGCCCGCGCTGTCTGCGCTAAAATTTAGGTTCCACCCCCCGCGGTCTTCGTCCCCCTTCTTAACATTTTTTGATAGGGGGGATTAGTCCGCTTCATAATTTCGGAACCATTCCGTTATGATTCTGCGCTGCCGTTCTTTGTTTGTGCGCATATCGTCGGCTTCCATGTTCGCAACACATTTTTCAAACGTGCTTTCTGTGAAAACGAAGTCAGCATCAGGAAACGTCATAGACATTTGCTGACGGTCTGACTTCTTCGGCAGACCTGCAACAACCCACGCTGTGCGGACGCCCGGCAACCCGTCCTTGACTGCCTTGTATACCGCCGACCGTATCAGCAGCATCGCGGGCAGATAGTCTGAAATATCAGACTGATCGTCAGCCTTGTTCGTCAGCCCCGTGAAGCAATACATGATTGCATCCAGATCAACAACAATGTCCATGTGCTTCATGTGTTCATGCACATAGGTTGTCTTGCCTGATGCCGGACAGCCCCAAACGACGCGCACCTGACCGCGCGGTATCGGCTGACCGTCTGCATCAAACATAATGCGTAAGTCGGCTTCGCGCGCTGGTCGCCCGTGGTTCAGCGTCTTATGCTTGTCATGTTCTTCGATGTGACACGACCTGCACAGTAGTTCAAGGTTGTTCCATCCGAAAGCAATTTCAGGGTCGTTGACATTCGCAGGCGTAAGGTATGTTTTGTGATGCACTTCGTCGCCCGGCGCGCCGCAGCGTTCACAAATACCGTGACGATATGCTGCATACGCATCGCGGCATTGTTTCCACGCTTTCGACGCATACAGCTTTTTTGCAAAAGGTGCAGCCACGTTGCAGCACTCCTTCCGGCAATAGAAAAGGCGCAACCGTTTAAGCGGTGCGCCCTTCTACAAAATCACAGTCTAATACTAACACGCCTTAAAGCGTATGTCAAGTATCATACATGGAATCAATCTTCCTGAAAGTCTGTTTCGTTTCGTCAGACGCAATGCCGATATAAATCAGCGTCGTTTCTTCCTTCGCGTGATTGAACAGCTTCATCAGCCCGGCTATGTCGTGCGTTCCCTGATAGTAGTGATAGCCGAAAGTCTTGCGCAGGGTGTGCGTCCCAAGATTATAGTCAGCAGGGAAATTGCCGATTTTTTTGATTTCCTGAATGTCGCGGTATGCCGTGCGTCTGTCAATGGGCTTTTGCTGCTTTGTGATTCTATCAGGTCTATCAGACGCAAACACATATTCATCGGGCGCGCGCCCGGCAAGGCGTTCTTTGTATGCGCGCTTTAAGTTCTTCGTGATGAACAGTTCTATTTGCTTTCCCGTCTTTTTTTCTCTGATAACAAATTTGTCCTTGCCGTATACGTCGCCGACTTTCAGCAACAGCAAATCTGAAATTCTGCGCCCAAGATACAGCCCTGACAGATACAGCAGGTATCGGCGCTTTCCCGCTTCCGTCTGGTCATTCTTCAAGGCTTCCGCAATCCTGTTGATTACTGCCTTGTCGCGTATTGGCTCAACCCGCACCGCGAAGCCCCCTTTTTGCGTTTATTTTGTCCCGTATTGCAAATATTGTGACGTTTTCCTTGATAACGCACTTTTCGCTGTCTATATAATGAAGAAACAGCTTTGCAATCACAGTGCTTTTTCTGCTTGTCCCATCATGCAAAATAACGTGACAATGCGCCTAAAATGGAAATCGTACCTGATACGAATTTCGTCTGTTGGTCATCGTTTCCTGAAAGCTCCTGCCATTGGACAAGTTGCGAAATGGCTGACATATCCGCGCATCAGATCGGCGTTTGTGCTTCTCACGTTCTCCCGTCGTCCGTTCGAAACGCGCCCGTCAACGGTTATGATTATATCCTTCGCCGTCTTATCTTCGATGTATACAGGCCAAGGATTCACGGGAATAACCTTTCCGGCTTTCAGCTTGATGAAGCCAATTTCAGCCCCGCAGCCTTTGCACTTCGTCACAGTTAAACATCCCCTTCAGCACGGTTGTTGCTGCATTCAGCGTCAAATCCTTTCGGATAGCGGTTCTTCAGCTTCGAGATATTCCGCTGCGCGATTTCCGCAAGCGAAATGCCCGACGCTTCCGCGAACTCTGCAATATACCACAGGCAATCACCGACTTCACCTGCAAGGCGGTCAATGTCCAGCGGCGCGCCCTGCGCCCGGTGCTTCTTCAGCAGGTCAATCGCTTCACCCGCTTCTCCACACATGCCCATGACAGCGTTCAGCAGCATTTCGTCAGCGGGCAGTTCTTTGTTTGCTGTCCGCATTGCTTTTCTCTGATATTCGTCGAACATGAAGAAATTATCAATCGTCTTAACCGTCTTCGGTGTGTGAAGCATCGTCTTCGTCCTCCTGAACTTTGATTAAATTCTTTTCTGCTGCCAACAATGCACAGTAGCAAACATAATTGTCGCGGTATCTGCGCACAGACTGGCGGTCATAGTGCATTACTTCGGCAACGTCTTTTTGCTTGACGTGCCGCACATAGATTGCATTGGCAATTTGCGCTTCTGGCTTTCCTGCAAAAATGTCGTCAAGGTGTGAAAAAACTTCTGCCCATTTCAGCGCGGCACACAGATCGGCTTCAGCCTGAAGAATTGCGAATACAGCACGTTCGACCGGGCCTGATTTGTCGCCCGAAGACGCAACGCAGCTTGTGTCGAGGTTTTGACCGTGTGCGGCATACGCACGGTCACGGGCAGACATAAGGCGTTCTGATGCCGCTTTGACCAAACTTTCACGCTGATACAGCATATCTTCGCATGTGTCATAAATCCTGCGCGGTATCGTCGCCATTGCTGCCGCTCCTTTCCGCTTCGTGCTTTTTACGCCGTTCCTCGCACATCTGCTTCGCCCGCTCATATTCGCTTGTGTGTTTGACGCCGTCCGCACGTCCTGTCATGCGGTCGTAACTATACGCAAATTCGCCGTATTCTTCAGGGGTTGTCACTTTCCAGTCTTGCCACTCCCGGAAAATTTGTACACAGTAGGCAAACGGATTTCTTGCAGCGGCAAGGGCGGCGTTGCTCAATGCAATTTCGACCATATCGGGCGAAAATCCCATGTTTGCAGCAAGCAAACCAAACCGTTCAGCTTCATGGGGCGTTGCTTCGCGCCCGAAGTATGTGCGTATAGCTTTGATTGCTGCTTTTGCGTTGGCGTCCATACGGTCAAAACGTCCATCGTGGTTGTACTCTTGATCGGCTTGCATCATGCGCGTGCGTGCGCGCATTTGCTCCGCCTCCGCATCATCATCGTCATCAATAAATGCGTTTAGGTTACGTTCAGTTCCGTCAGGTTTATGTTTATTATAAATGTCCGTGGTTTTACCCTTGACGTTACCCTGTGTTTTACCCTGTGTTTTACCCTGCATGTTGCCCGCTACTTTATCCGTTTTTGTCGGATAAGATGCAGGGTAACAAGGTTTTGAACATGTTTCGCCGGGGTTATCAACAGATTCATCAGAAACTTGTGGATTATCTGCGACAGTCAAGTAGTGCATCTGATACATAGGTAGTTCAGCATTTTTGCGCCCATGCTGGAAGGAAAGAAGCCCGCGCTGCGCAAGAGAATTGCGCGCCTTTGCCATCGCATCAAAGCCGATAGGCAGAAGGGAAAGAAGCCGTTTATTGGCAATGCGGATATAGCCATCAGGCCAATTCGTGCCTATGGCGCGCCGATTCATCTCGTGGATCAAGGCGTACCATAAAAGCCGCTCATTGCTGGAAAGCCCATTATCTGACGCATACTCAATAAACGTGATATGCTCCTTGACGTAATTAACGCACGGCATTACAATTCCCACTCCTTATATTCCAGCAGCACCCGCAATGGCATTTCGCCGCGCATGTGCCTTTGTATAATCTCGACCGTCGAGCTGTCCCTCCGCTCTCTGGCTTGCTTCAGCACGGCGTTCTGTGCAGCGGTCAAGCTGTCTGCATAGCTGCTGAATTGGTTGATTTGCGGCGGCGTAGCGCGTCCGTATGCCTTCATGCGGCATATTACGCCTTCGCCGACAGGCGCGTTGTCCTTCGGCACGTCAGGCCATATTATGGCGTGCTGAATAGGGTATCGAAGGATGAAGCGTATCTTGACAATAGGGTTTGTTTCTTTGTCCCTGAAACAATGGTCAACTTTCACCAGATCGGCAATATAGCGGTCTTGAAGATCGTCGTCGCCAACTATCAGGGTTATCGTTTCAGCCGTCGCGTGCATGAAGCATGTTTGCACCGTCCTTTCTTGTGCATTTTTCGGGTTTGTGGTGGGCGGGCGACGTGTCGAGCGTCGTTCTTCGGGGTGGCACAGTCCGAAGAAATGGTCAGCCATCCCGCCCATAAAAAGCGCGGATTACCCGCCGCGCCGGGCGCGCACCTTGCGCACAGTTTGAAATGAACTCCAGCCATCAATGAAGGTTCCAGCAAGCGCGAAATATGCAGCAGGCAGGTCGTGAATGTCGTCGATTGCGTATTGCGCTTTCAGATCACGCCATATTGCCCGCCTGAACGCTTCTCCGTCTTCGGCGTATGAAAACCCGTGTTTCTCGCAAAGCACCGCAGAACGCGCCTGAACGCGCTTCTGAAGGGCTTTCGCCTGCTTACTGTTGATTGTGACGCGCTGTTCGGTCAACTTTTCAAGTTTCTTCATGCGCTGATCGAGCGCGGTAACGACCGCGCCCATTTGCTGAATGAAAAGCCCCATTTGCTGAAGATTATCTGCTTGAAGCTGCGTTAGTTGTTGAAGCGGCGCAATCTCGTTATTCGGCGTCTGCGTCAAGGATAATCACCCCTTCCGCTGGAATCGGCGCTTTTGCCGCGTCGATTGCCGAAAGAACCCGTTCAGCCCAACATTTGACGCCGTTTGTCATAAGGCGATAGCTGCGCAGTGCGTCTTCGTTAATCGCCCTAAAATCCATGAACGGAACGGCCCATACCTTTCCGCTGAACTCGTTGCAGACCGTGACGAAATCAAAGACGTTCAATCCGTCCCCGGCTTCTTCATCCTGATCGGCGGCGTCAAGCTGCTGAATCTGCGCCCGTTGCGCATCAGCAACCGCAGCAGCAGCCCGTTTTTCAGCTTCAGCAGCAGCTTCTTCAGCTTCTTCGCAGCGTTGGCGCAAGGAATCGAGGTCGTGTTGCATTTGTTCATAACCAGCGGGCGCAACCACCTTTTCGACGATTTCCGTTTCTTGCGGCTTGTTCTGCTCCCAGTCAAGTTGCGCTTCGAGGTACTCCATTTTTTCCTGCGCCTTGTCAAGCTGTTCTTTGTAAGCATCGCGCCCGCGTTCCGCAACGGACAGGACAGTTTGCGCTTGATGCAAATCAAGCTGCGCTTGCGAAAGCGCTTCTTCTGCTTTCTTGCGTTTTTCCGCTTCCTGCTTTGTCGCGGCAATAAGCCGTTTGATTTCAGCCGCCGATTTATCTTCAATGTCGTTGTCCTGCATGAATTGTTCGCGTTCGTCTTCCGGCAGGGCAATCAAGGCGATTGCTGCCGAGTAGGGCAGGGCGGCAAGCTGATCGTTGCCCGGCACTTCTGCTGCATAGCGCATATAGTTTTCAGCGCTGGAAACAGAAATGTTCAGCCCTTGAAGATAGGGCAACCATTCGCCGTGGTTCAGCATTTGCTTCACTTCGGCAAGATCGCGCCCAATGGCGACGATTGACGCTTTCGCGTTCCGATAGTTCACCCGAATGTCAGCCGTGATTTCATCCACGCTGCGCCCGGATAGCGCGACGTTTTGCGCGCTGGTCATGATTTCATTTTGCATTTGTGCCACCTCATGCAATTACATTGTTTTAATCAAGTTGACAACGACCTGAATGAAGTACAGCAAGCCGCCAATGCTGGCGCACCCGCCGAAAATCATAATCAGACAGCCGAACGCCGCCGTTCCGTCTGATTTGCGTTCTTCGTGTTCAGTCTTGTCTCTGTTCGGGTTTGAAGTGTTCGGCTTCAAAGGCGGTTCGTATTCCATCTTCGGCAATTTTCAGACCTCCGTGACATAGTCGATGTAGTTTTCAAGCTGTCCTGCGTCCGCTTCGCTCAAATCATGCAGGTCGTAGAAGTCAAGAAATTCGCGCGTACTTGCTGATACGCAGCACAGGCGGGAAAAGCGGAAAGCAAGTTCAAGAGGAATCTTGTTATAGCGCTTGCCGACTTTGTAGGCAATCTGATAGCAGCCGTGTTTGCAGCCGAAGTCAATCAACGGGCGCAGCAGCGCACCATAATCGGCATGATCGGGAAAGACGCAGTAACCGCGATAGCGGATTTTTCCGTTTTTACTCAAGAGCCGGAAGGTGTGACGCCGTCCGCGAACCGTGCCGAAGTTTTTGCTTGTCGCGCAGCCGTAAACCATCCATGCGCCGCGCGTATAGCCGCGCACATTGCACCATTTGTCATGGTCAAGCACAAGAACATACATAAAAAACACCGCCTTTCTTGAAGGTATCAGCGCCCTGTGACGGGCGCTGATTGAAGGATTATCCGATTACACAAGCCGCCGCCGCGCCGTAACCATTGTAGGCGTAACTGCCGTTCCGCGCGCCCGTAGTGTCCACGAAACGCGCAGGGCCCGCGAAGCCGGGGTACGGCGAACGCAACCACCAGTAACGGGGACTGCCTGTCGCGTCCTGCTTTTTCCTGCTTTTGTCATCCGTGAAGAACGAATATGCTGCGCCTTCAAAGCGCACATATTCACCAGCAGGGAAGCCGACTTCCGTACAGGACAGCAGGAACAGCTTGTCAGCCGTGGTTTCAGGCTTGCTGCCTTCTGAATCGACTGTGTATGTTGTCTTTTCGACTTCCAGCATTGCCGCACGGTCTGCTTCGGAAAAGCCGTTCAGAACATCCGTGTTCAACACGTTGCGGATTGACGAAGAAGGATAATGCGCGTGTCCATACGGGAAGCCTTCGCTTTCCTTGTCATAGACGAACCTGCCGTCAATGACATCGTGCATCAGCAGGGTCAGCGTCGGCACATCTGCGCCGCTGGCAGGCATGTCGACATTGATGCCGATAACATCCCAGACAACCGCGCCGAAAAGCTCATGCTGATTTACGACCTGATCGCCGATGTGAAACAGGTCAACCATGCCTGCGGAAAGCATCCGCTTCACGTCCGCGAAGGACATTTTGAAAACGCCGTGCTGTGCGGTCTTTCCCTCCGCGTCGATGCTTTCAGCGTCGTCGGCAAGTTCTTCGAGTTCATCCCGAATGTCGCCGATTCGTTCCAACAGTTCCTCTCTTGTCATAGGAAAACCACCTTTCAAAAATATTTGAAATAGCGCAGGGGCGCGGAATTGAACCGCGCTGCCCACATCCGAACGAACGGGAAAGGGCGTCACCAGTCCCCGCAGAAGCCCGGCATGAAGCCGGGGTAAGCGGTCAGCCTGTCGCCAAGCCGCCGCCTTTGACGTACTGCGCAAACTTCTGTACGAAGATGCCCGCAACATCGGTCAGGGTTTGTTCTTCGGCGGCGCTGAACGGCTTGTCTTTCGGTTCGTCTGGCGCTGCTTCGACGATGATATAGAGCGGTTGCGCAGGCAGGAAAGAGCCGTCAGGCGCGCGCAGCGCCGTCTGCCCGATTTGCACAAGCCGTTCGTTTGGCTTTAGTTCTCTTGCCATAATGTGCCGCCTTTCCGTGCTTACGCGCTTTTCTTATCCAGCGTAGACGCAAGGGCGATGCCCTGCGCGAATCCACAAAGCAACGCCTGTTCGGTCGTCGTCAAGCTGGCAATGATCGCCGCCAACTTGTCGGCTTCGGGCTTGACCTGCTGAATCTCTTGCTTGCTCATTGCGTTACCTTCTTTCCTTTAATCCGTTGCAATAATAGTATAATACAATGGATTTATATTGTCAAGGGTTTTGCTGCAAAAAATATTGCATTGTATTAGATTTTGTGCTATACTAAGGGTGAAAGGGGTGGTATGCACGAAAGAACGTCTAAAGGCATTGCGTAGTGCGCTGAATTTAAGTCAGCAAGAGTTCAGCGAAAGAATCAATGTTGCGCAATCCACTTATGCACATTTTGAAACAGGGCGGCGCGAACTGCGTGACATTCACATTTCGCAGATATGTCAGGCTTTCAACGTGTCGGAACACTGGCTGCGAACAGGCGAAGGAAACATGTTTGAAGAATCCTCCGATTCGTTGATTTCGCAGCTATGTGAAAAGTACAAGCTCGACGATATGGCGCGCGTTCTGCTGGAAACCTTCATTTCAATGCCGCAGAATGAGCGCGATGCCGTTATGAACTTCGCGCGGCGTGTAGCTGATGCGACAAACCGCAACGCAGCGGAACAGGAAAACGAAGCGCTGCGCAACAACCCGGTATTCTCCGAACCAGTGGCAGAAACGGGCGATAACACAGAAGCCCGTGCGTAATGCACGGGCTTCTGCTGTCAGCGTCAGGCGTTCTTGCCTTGTTGGTCGTTGTCAGGGATCAGGGGTCGTTCGGGAATGATTTTCACGACGCCTTCTTTCTTGCAGGAACGGTTCATGTAAATGATTTCCGGTCGGTCGATGAAAACAAATGCTTCAACGTCAGGTCGTTCGGGTACTTCTACATAGACTTTCTTCCGCATGGACGACACCCTTTCTTGTCGGTTCGCCTTTCCGCTGACAGTCCATGCGCATGAACGTCTTATTTTGTATCAATTTTTTGCGAATATCAAGCTGTAATATATGGAAGCAGTTCACGATGAAATTCGTATCAGATGCGATTTTGAAAGGGGTTTTGAATCATGGGCATTTTTTCTTTCCTGAAGAAGAAAGAAGCGGCAAAGCCGCAGCGTTCGGCGGAACCTGCGCTGAAGAAGCGCGAAACAGTCAATGTTCCGGGGCGAATCGGGAATGCGAATTGCAAGTACAAGTATGACGGCGTTGGAATCTCGCTCATGCACGGCGTCAACCTTGATAGCATTTTCGCGCAGCGCGCAACATTCGACAGTTCATATAGCCCGGTTGCTGTTCTTGTCAACGGTCAAGCAATCGGAAGCCTGAACAATGACAAATTGTCTGAAATGGTCTATGACTGGAACAGGCGCGGCGAACCTATTTTTGCCATCATTACACATGTTGACGACGAACGGAACGAAGCTGCGCTTGATTTGTTCTTTTATAGGGATGAATTGAAATATCTGCTGCGCAGATTTCCTGATGCCAAAGCGTACAGACTGACGGGTAACAAACGCGGCGAAATGCAGGATAATATTTCCCAGTGTGAACGCGGCGAAGAATGCTCTGTTGAATATGACTTCGATAAAGAAAAATACGTCGTTTCTTCTACTTTGGAAATCGGCTACTTGCCCGCTGCCGCTGCTAAGATTGTCGAAGCGCAAGGCGAAGAAAATGTTTCTGTCTATATCGCAGGAATCAATTCAGACGATGAAGGAATTGATTTTGCGGATGTTTATATTTTCCCGAAAAAAGGGTGATTGATTATGTCAATGAACGCTGTCATCTATGCCCGCTATTCAAGCCACAACCAAACCGAACAGTCGATTGAAGGGCAACTGCGCGATTGCTATGACTATGCGAAGCGCAACGACCTGACTGTGATCGGCGAATACATCGACCGCGCCATTTCCGGCAAGACGGACGAACGCCCAGATTTTCAGCGCATGATAAAAGACGCATCGAAGCATCAATTTGAACGTGTCATCGTTTGGAAACTCGACCGCTTTGCCCGAAATCGTTATGACAGCGCAACATACAAGCACAAGCTGAAGCAATTCGGCGTCAAGGTCATTTCTGCAATGGAGAACGTCGGTGAAGGCGACGAAAGCGTTTTACTCGAAGCGTTGCTTGAAGCGTCAGCCGAATATTATTCCCTTGACCTGAAAAAGAAGATTGAACGCGGAATGCGTGAAAGTGCTTTGAACGGCAAATTCGTCGGCGGTGCTGTGCCGTGGTGGTGCAGCGTCGGAACAGATCGGAAACTGGTTGTCAATGAAGAACGTGCTGCTATCGTCAAAGAAGCCTTTGCACGCTATGACAGCGGCGAAGGCTCAAAGTCCATCGTTGACGATTTTGCAAAGCGCGGTTTGCGCAGCAATCGCGGAATGCCCGTCACGTTAAGCTGGCTTCTGTCCATTCTGAAGAACCGCAAGACAATCGGCGAATACACTTATAACGGCATTGAAATTCCGGGCGGGCTTCCTGCCGTCGTAGATAAACCGCTGTTCGACCGTGTGCAGGAGCGCATCGCCCGCAAGCGGCGCACAGGGGGCGGCGAAGCCACGTCAAAGACGGAATACCTGCTGCAAGGCAAGCTGTTTTGCGGTCTGTGCGGAAGCCCAATAACGGCTGAATGCGGGCAGAATCGCAAAGGCGTCGTTTATAATTACTACGCCTGTTCCCTGAAAAAGAAAAAGCACCAATGCAAGAAAGCAAACGAAAGGAAAGACTTTCTTGAATGGTACGTCGTCGAGCAAACGCTTGACTATGTGCTGACACCTGACAGAACGGACTATATCGCAGAAGCCATCGTTGCTGAATATGAACGGCAATTCGACAAGTCAGGCATTAAAGCCCTTGAACAGAAGATCGCCTTGACTGAAGGCGAAATTCAGAAGACGATGGATTTGTGTATTCAGGCGACAACCGACGCAATGCGCAAGCGTTTTATGAAACGCTGCGAAGAACTTGACGCGAAAAAGGCTGACATGGAAATAGACCTTTCCAAGCTGCGCGTCGCCGCGTCCATCACCTACACGAAGGAAGAAGTGCGTGCGTGGCTGCGCCAATTCTGCGCGGGTGATTCCTTTAACCCTGCTTTCCGCCGTCGTATCATCGACGTGTTCATCAATACCGTGTATCTGTACGACGATAAGCTGATTATTTATTACAACCTCCGTGATAGTCGTCAAGTGTCCTATATTGAAGCTATCGGCGCAAGCAGCGAAATTGAAAACCTTCGACCTGTTCCAGACAATAAAAAAACAGCGGTCGAATGTTCGACCGCTGATAAAAATGGTGGAGCATAGCGGATTCGAACCGCTGACCCCAACACTGCCAGTGTTGTGCGCTACCAGCTGCGCTAATGCCCCGCAACACAAAATAGTATAGCACGGTGTGGATGGGTTGTCAAGGGGGAAATGAAATTTTTTCACGAAATGGACGCAGAATGATGCTTTCACGGCGCAAGCCGATGCGCTGAATGGTTGCGCGCGGTATAAAATTGTGCTATGATGGAAGCGAAATTCACAGGAGGAATGATGAACGCATGAAAATCAGCAAGAAAGACGCGCTAATGTGGTTTCGTTTCTTCGCGGAACTGCCGGAGGATGAGCCGCTGATGCCGCATCAGCAGGAGTTGGCGTGGGCTGTCATCAGCCAGATTGAAACCGCGGTGGACGCGCGCCACAAGGAACTGATGGCGCAGATTCCCGATTTGCACACGCTCGGCGGGCGGACGTACTTCGTCGGCGACCCAGCGAAATTTTCCAAGGGATGCACGTCCTGCCTGACCGGCACGGGGCTGAGCGCCATCCGCCGGACGAACAAGTGCAACATCCGCTGCCCGTTCTGCTACAATTACGGCGAGTTGGATTGCCAAGAGACCATCGGCGAAGGGTTGTGGGAAATCGGCGGGACGTACTTCCGCGTGGAGGATATCGACCTGCTGCTCAGCACGTCGAACCGACCGACCGGCGTCAGCTACGTCTATCTGGAGCCGTTCATGGAAATCGAACTGTATCCCGATATCATCCGCAAGTTCCGCGCCGCCGGGATTCATCAGCACATGTACACCAACGGCACGCTCTGCACGGAGGAAAATCTGCGTGCGCTGGGTGAGGCCGGGCTGGACGAACTGCGCTTCAACCTCGGCGCAACGTCTTGCGCCGACAACGTCATCCAGAGCATCGCTACGGCGAAGAAATATATCCCCACCGTCGCGATTGAAACGCCCATGACGCCCGATTTTTACGAGCATTTCCAGCAGAAAAAGGATGCAATTCTGTCCACTGGTCTTGATTTTATCAACTGCGCCGAGCTGCACCTGAACCCCAACAATCTGCCGAACTACATCGGCACGCCCATGTACATGACGCGCCGCGGCTATGTATCGCCGATTTGGAGCCGGGAGATAACGTTCCGGCTGATGCGCCAATGCGCCGAGGAACATTGGGGGATTGTCGTGCATGACTGCTCGAACCACACCAAATTCGCGCGTGATTTGAACCTGCGGGCGAAGGAAGGCGGCTGGTTCGGCGCAAGCAGCTACCACAGCGAGTTTGACCAGATTCCATTCGAGGCTTTTTTGCCGACACTGGAGGATTCAGATTTCCGGTTTCTGGAGGAAGAGCCCTTGCCCAAGGGCTATCGGCCGGGGGATATTGTCCTGTAAGGCGTGCGCTCAAGGCGACGGACAAAATCCATTCTATTTGTAATAGCGCTAAATCCGCCTGTGCAGCAGGCTTCCCGGAGTTTTCTGCCGAAAACAGCGAAAAATTTCCGTCAAACGTAAAAAAGTGCTTGACAAACGCCCTTGCTGATGATATAATTTGTATCTGTCAGCAAGGGTGTTTCCTTCGCTGGCAGTCTGGAAGGAAAGAATCAGGCTTCTGATTTTGCGGCTCTGCGCCTGTAGCTCAGTTGGATAGAGCAACGGCCTTCTAAGCCGTGGGTCGGGGGTTCGAGACCCTCCAGGCGCGCATATGGAGGATATAGTTCAGTTGGTAGAGCGCCAGATTGTGGCTCTGGATGTCGTGGGTTCGAGTCCCACTATTCTCCCTTTCTTCCCTACTCAAGGTTGCTGCGGATGCGGCGAAAGCCTGCTGCGATGGGGTGTAGCCAAGTGGTAAGGCACGGGACTTTGACTCCCGCATTCGCAGGTTCGAGCCCTGCCACCCCAGCTTTTTGACCCATTAGCTCAGTTGGCAGAGCACTTGACTTTTAATCAAGGTGTCTGGAGTTCGAATCTCCAATGGGTCATTCCCATCTGCCTTCTGATTTCGCCTCTCGTGCGGGCGTGGCGGAATGGCAGACGCGCCAGACTTAGGATCTGGTGCCTATGGCGTAAGAGTTCGAGTCTCTTCGCCCGCACAAATTTCCTTCGCACCATGCAGTCGCGTGGTTATGCGGTAGTAGCTCAGTTGGTAGAGCGCCACCTTGCCAAGGTGGAGGTCGCGAGTCCGAGCCTCGTCTACCGCTCCACATGCGGGTGTAGCTCAATGGTAGAGCTCCAGCCTTCCAAGCTGGTCACGTGGGTTCGATTCCCATCACCCGCTCCAGCACAGAGGGTGCTCTTCATGGGTTCACCTCAAGAAACCGTCCGAAAGGGCGGTTTTTTTGTTTTATCTGCCTTGCCTGCTTATTTGGAAGCATCGCCATAGCCAGTGTGCATAGCACATTATACGGATGATATTTCTATTACAGAGGGTTTTGCCTCTGCGGAGACGACCCAAAGGCTTTCCGTTCGCCCTTGGGGAATCCTCGGTGCCTTTCGTCCTCCCAAACACCTGCCCAATTGCAGCTTGATTTCCTCTGAAATAGCAAAAAAGCCCCGTCGGCACTCCGATTGCTCGGAAACATCGACGGGGTTTTTCGTGTGCTATTGCACCGCTGATTGATTGCTCCCGGAGGAGCCGTCAATTAATAGCGGGAAGCGCGCTGAGCGTCGAAGCACTCACGGCAGAGCACGGGACGGTCGCCACGGGGCTGGAAGGGCACCTGGGTGGCCTTGCCGCAGTTCGCGCACACCACGTCATACATCTGACGGGGAGCGGAAGAACCGTTGCCGTTCTGGGCGCGACGAGCCGCGCGGCACTTCGGGCAGCGAGAGGGCTTGTTCATGAAGCCCTTCTCGGCGAAGAAAGCCTGCTCGGACGCGGAGAACACGAATTCCTGGCCGCAGTCACGGCAGACAAGCGTTTCATCTTCGTACATGGTTGGGAAACCTCCTTCAAATTGTCACCCATACCGTTGCCTTGAGGTCATCTGCTTCCATGGTTTTGCTCCAGTTTCCCGGCGCAGGTCATGTGACAACCAAAGGGAGATTAGAACCTTGGATTCCTGGTTGGGCTGCAGGGAATATTATAACACGGTTTGCGGAAAATGTACAGACCTTCTGGAAAATTATTTTCGTCCCGTTTTTAAGGGGAATCATGGTCGAAAAAAGATTCTTGTAGTGTCCATTATTTCGTGTAATCTGCACCAAAAGAATCATAATATTGCTTATCGTCTCTTCTTCGATTTTCTTTCATCCATTATAATAGATAAAACCCGAACAATTGGGGCAATAAGAAAGAAGGAATATGAACATGACCGTAAATTATCAGGATTTGGGGCTTCGAGTGCGCGATGCCCGCAAAGCGAAGCATCTAACGCAGGAGCAGCTGGCGGAGAAGGTCGGCATTTCCTCGTCTTTCATGGGGCACATCGAGCGCGGCACGCGCATTGCCAGCATTGATACGCTGGTTTCCGTCTGCAACGTGCTGTCAGTGTCGCCATGTCTGCTGCTGGGCGCGAGCTTGTCCGAGAACGCGGTGGATTTCCCCTATACCAACGATAACCGCGAGCGTTCGTTCATGCTGGACTTCGTAAGTTTGGCGCAGCGCACGGTCCGCCGCTGGGATGAGACGGAAAGCGCGCCGGAGGAAGCGCCGAAAACGGAAGAATAATCGCTGAAATCAAAAAGGATGTCAGGATGATTTCACTCCTTGACATCCTTTTGTTATGCCGTCTTGTTTTCCGTCAGGTTCCGCAGCAGACCCTCGCAGCCGCGCAGAATGTCACGGTACGCCCGGTCAAAGTCATCCGTATACCACGGATCTTCAATGTCGCCCTGCCGCTCGGCAAAGTCCAGCAACAGATGCAGCTTCGCCTGCTGCTCCTTCGGACACAGAGCACGCAGCTTCTTCAAGTGCCCCCACTCCATGCCGATAATCAGATCCGCCGTTTCAAAATCCTCCGGCGTAATCTGCCGCGCACGATGCTCCGTGCAAGGCACCCCGTGCTTGACCAGAATTCGGCGCGCAGGCGGATAAATCCCATTGCCAATTTCCTCGCTGCTCAGTGCGGCGGAATCCACTTCAAACTCGCCAGACACATGCCGCTGCTGTGCCAAGTACCGGAACACCATTGCTGCCATAGGGCTGCGGCAAATATTGCCGTGACACACAAATAGGATTTTCACCCGCATTCGCCTCCCTGCTATCAGTATAGCACACTTGTGCAGGAAATTCAACTATTATTTCCCAGTTTTCGTTTGTGATTCTGTGAATTGTTTGTAAAATTCGCAGAGCAATCACCACACAGGCGGTGTCCAGAGGGTGATTTCGCCTGCCGCAAGCGTTTTCGGCACGTCAATCAGCCGCTGATTGCTGCTGCCGCGGTAGAGCAGCGACAGCGACTTCTGCTCCTGCACGAAGCGTCCATCCACCAGCACGTCGATGCCGTGCAGCAGCGCCATGCGCGCCGGGTCGTTCTCCTTCAGCAGCGCATCAAGCGTGAAGCCCGTGTAGCACCAAACGTTAAGGTGCTTTGCGTGCGCCGCGTCCGCAATCGCGCGGCAGGCTTCGGGCTGGCACATGGGTTCGCCGCCGGAAAGCGTCACGCCGTCCAGCAGCGGATTCTCGCCGATTTTGCGGATGATGCCGTCGGTGTCCATCAGCGTGCCGCCGGCGAAGTCATGCGACGCGGGATTATGGCAGCCGGGGCAGTGGTGCGGACACCCCTGCACGAACACAGTATAGCGGACGCCCGGCCCATCGACGATGCTGTCGTCTGCCAAACCAAAGATGCGGATTTCCATGGTAATTGACCCTCTTTCGCGGTGGATGAATGAATGACGGAAACGCCCTCCCCCGAAGGAGAAGGCGTTTTATGGGGAGGGACGCTGGGGCGTTGCCCCAGACCCTACCAGAGGCGCTGCCTCTGGACTCCGCAAGGGGCAATTGCCCCTTGACCCTTTTTGGGCTGCCCGGCTTGGTCGCACTACCAAACGCTCTGGATAAAGGGGGCGTTTAGTCCACCTTGATGCGCTTGATGCGCTCCGTCACGCGGGTGGTTTCCCCACGGTGGCAGCACGGGCAAGTATCGTCGATAATGCCATTATAGCCGCACAGCGGGTCACGGTCAACCGGGTGGTTAATCGAACCGTAGCCGATGCCGATGTCGTGCATATAACGCACAATCTTCTCGAACGCGTCGAGGTTCTTCAGCGGGTCGCCGTCCATCTCCACATAGGAGATATGGCCGCCGTTGGTCAGCGCATGATACGGCGCTTCCACGCTCAGCTTATGGAACGCCGTGCAGTGGTAGTAAACCGGCACATGGAAGGAGTTCGTGTAGTATTCGCGGTCGGTCACGCCGGGGATGATGCCGAAGCGCTGCTTGTCGAGGCGGATGAAGCGGCCGGACAGGCCTTCCGCAGGCGTAGCAATGACGGAGTAGTTCAGCCCCGTCTCCGCGGACACCTTGTCGGTGTATTCGCGCATCGTGCGGATGATTTTCAGGCCCAGCTTCTGGCTTTCCTCGTCCTCGCCGTGATGCTTGCCGCGCAAGGCAACCAGCGCTTCCGCCAGACCAATGAAGCCAATGGTCATCGTGCCGTGCTTGAGCACTTCGCCCACCTTGTCGTTCCAGCTCAGCTTTTCGGAGTCAATCCACACGCCCTCGCCCATCAGGAACGGGAAGTTCTTCACGCGCTTGTTGCTGATGATGCGGAAGCGTTCGTTCAGCTGGTCAATCACCAGTTCCATGCGCTCCTGCAGCACCTTGAAGAACACATCGACGTTGCCGTTCGCCTCAATGGCGATGCGCGGCAGGTTGATGGACGTGAAGGACAGATTGCCGCGGCGCGGGGCGATTTCGCGATCAGGGTCGTAGACATTGCCCATCACGCGGGTGCGGCAGCCCATGTAGGCGATTTCGGTCTCCGGATGGCCGGGCTTGTAGTACTGGAGGTTGAACGGCGCGTCCACGAAGGAGAAGTTCGGGAACAGGCGCTTTGCGCTCGTGCGGATGGCGAGGCGGTAGAGGTCGTAGTTCGGGTCGCCGGGGTTGAAGTTGATGCCTTCCTTGACGCGGAAAATCTGAATCGGGAAAATCGGCGTTTCGCCGCCGCCCAGACCTGCTTCCGTCGCCAGCAGCACATTCTTCATCACCAAACGGCCTTCAGGCGACACGTCCATGCCGTAGTTGATGGACGAGAACGGCACCTGCGCGCCCGCGCGGCTGTTCATGGTGTTCAGGTTGTGGATGAGCGCCTCCATTGCCTGATAGGTCGCCTTGTCTGTCTCCTGCTCGGAGCGGCGCTGCGTGAAGTCGAGAATGCGGGCAATCATCTGCTCGTCCGCCACATACTTCGTCAGCAGTTCCGCCATGCGTGCGCGGTGGTCAGCGTTCTCTTCCAGCGTGGGTTCGAGGTTCTCCGCCTTGGTCTGCGCCACCAGCTCATTGGCGTGCGCGTCGCACTCAGCGTCGTTCAGCAGCAGCTCCAGCGCGCGGGAGAGGTTCATGCGGTAACGCTTGATGAACGTCTTTTTCACGCCGGGCGCCATGCCGTAGTCGAAGTCCACAATCGCCTGACCGCCGTGCTGATCGTTCTGGTTTGCCTGAATCGCAATGCACGCCAGCGCCGCGTAGGACGTGATGTCCTGCGGCTCACGCAAATAGCCGTGCCCCGTGGAGAAGCCGCCCTTGAAGAGGCTCTTCAGTTCAATCTGACAGCACGTCGTCGTCAGCGTGTAGAAGTCCATGTCATGAATGTGGATATCGCCGTCCATGTGCGCCTGACCAAATCGCGGATCCATGACGTACTTCTCGTAATACTGCTTTGCGCCTTCGCTGCCGAATTTGAGCATTGCGCCCATGGCAGTATCGCCATTGATGTTGGCGTTCTCGCGCTTGATGTCGGATTCGCTGGCGTCCTTGAACACAATGTCCCCAAACGTGCGCATCAGGCGGGAGTTCATCTCGCGGACGCGGCTGCGCTCGGCGCGATAGAGGATGTAGGACTTCGCCGTGCGGGTGAAGCCGTTGCGCATCAGCACCTGCTCCACCGTGTCCTGCACCTGCTCCACGCTGGGGATGGCGCTGATGTTCTCGTTGTTCTCCAGCAGGCGGACAACTTCCTCCGTCAGCTTGCGGCTCGTCTCATGCCCGCGCGCACTGCCCGATGCCTGAAAAGACGCGAAAATGGCCTGCTCAATCTTGTCCTGATCAAAAGGAACTTCGCGTCCGTCGCGTTTGCGAATCATATCAATGCCCATGGTCGGTGCCTCCATCATTCTCTATTCTATCCGTATTATTTCCCATTTGAGAACCAATTGATAACCAGCCGTTCATTCGGCATAAGTTGTGGATGTTTTCTCCTGCCCATGCTACATATAGTGTCCGCAAAGCAGGAACGAAAGCCATCATACACCACTGGAGCCGCTCTTGTCAATGCTGAATCTGGTCGAAATGGACAGCCGAAAACCGCCCGAAGCGCCGCAAGCCCGGTAAACAGAACAGCTTCCACTGGCGGTGAAAATCGGGCGAAAAAACGTTTTTTTCTGCGTTCCCGAACTTTCCCCGTTTGATACGGCAGATTTGTCCGTATTATGCGCTTGTCTGCGGGGAGTGCGCATATGAATTTGAAAATCGGATTACTCCTCCAGCAGCAGCCGCTGACCCCGGAAATCCAGCAGCGACCGCTGCGCTGACAGCACCTGATAGCCCACAACGCCCTCCACCGGCACTTTCTTCTGAATCGGCGTGATGTCGGACAGCATCGCCGTCAGGTTGGCATACGGCATTCCTGCCACTTTCAGTTCTGGAATCGTCATCACGTTCGGCATGTCCGGCACAGGTGTCAGCCCCGGCATCGTTCGGAAGCGCTCGCCCAGCAGGCAGACGCTCGCGCCCGTGTCCAGCACGAAGTCCATCGTCTCGCCGCCGATTTCCACAGGGATAATCGGCAGCTTTTCCAGCCGCATATGTGCTTCCCGCTGCGCCGCGAAATCCGGCACTTCCGGGTCAAGCACAATTTCCTGCTTCTCGTAGTCCAGCAGCACCGTGTAGTCCCGGATGACATCAATGCCCATCGTGCCAAGGAAGCGGATTTCCGGGTCAACCGTCTTCAGCTCCTTCTCGACATACATGAGATCCATCAGCAGCACCGGCAGCTGCTCCCGCGCAATCCCGGCGACGTTCAGCGTCGTCAGCATGCCCTCTTCCGCGTTCGTCTTTTTCACGCCTTCGGTGAATTTCGCGATTTCGATGGTGTCCCCCTGTAATTCCGGGAAATAGGCGCGGTTCACCGCGGTCTGCATCGCGCCCGTGTCGAACGCGAAATAGCCCTCCTGCCCGTCCGCCGTCGCCGGAAGCAGCATAATCCCCTTGATGAGCCGAAATGCAATCGTCTGCATAATTCTCTCTCCTCAGAGCAAGAATGTGAACAGCTGTTTTTCCACCGGCAGCGCCCGAAACTCAAACCAGTCCGGATGTTCCTTCACAATGCCCGCCCAGAGCGCTTCCTCCGTCTCCGGAATTGTCCCTGCCGTCAGCAATGCCCGTAATTGCTCCCCAATGGCGCTCATCAGCGGCTTTATCTGCTTGTCCGGCACAACGACCATGGACAGGTCGAGGCGGTTTCTGACGCTTGCCAGCACGATTTTCTCGCCGCACAGCCGCTTCCACGGCAGCGCCATGCCGGTATAGAGCGGATAGCGCACACAGTCCGGCGCCATCCAGATATAGTGCGTGCTGGAGAGCACCCGGTCGCGCGCCGCGCTGAGCATCGCCGCGCAGCTAAACAGCGGCGGTTTGCCCGTCGGCATCGGCAGAGCATAGCGCGGCTTGTATTCCAGCACGTTCGGGTGGAACTCCGCCACTTCACGCAGCTTCAGCCCCTCGGCATAGCACAGCAGCGCCAAATCCTGCATTTGCGTCAGCTGGCGCAGCCAGTGCATCCCTTCTTCGTCCAGCGAGGCCGGGCAGACCGTCACGCACAGCGGCATCGGATCGGTGCGCTTCCTGCGCCGCCGCTGCACTGCCGACTTAATGCGCATCAGCGGCGTCACCGCCAGCGTCACGTCGAGGCTGTTTGACTTCAAGCCTCGCTTCGCCGCTGCGGACAGCGTACCCGCCGCGAAATCAACGCCGTATTCTTCCTTCAGCTGCGCCAAGCCATCCTCCTGCGGCGCTATCCGCGCAGGCGGCACGGGCAAATCGTGCGTCAGGGTGATGACGGGCTGATTCAGCGTGCAGCACTGCCAGCCCTGCACCATCGCGCGCAGGAACGCTGTACCGCTCCCCTGCGCCATTGCCCGGATGAAGCCCGCGCGCGCAAAGAAGAAGTCCGGATGCAGAAATGCGCCCGGCATCGGGTGCGCCGCAAGCGTCAGGGGCATTCCGTGCGCAAAGCACAGCGTGCCGTCCGGGTCAATGCGCTCCGCCGCAACCGGACAAACCGCGCCAATCGGATCATCCTGCGCCGGCAGATAGCCCGTCAGCACCGCCTGAGCGTTTTCCACCGGGCAGTCGTTCAGCGCGCGCAGGAGCTTCTTCTCCCAGTCGCGCTCAAAGCGCATCGCCGGATGCGCCAGCAGCGCATAGCGTTCGCCGTGCCAGAGCGTTTCCATCGCAGCAAAAGTCATTTCCGGGCTGACAAGGTATCGCAACGCCCCGAACGCCGCCATATTGCATTCTTCGGGGGATGTCGGGGCTTCCGGCAGCACCAGCGCGTACGACAGCGCGTTGCGGTGCAGGGCGTTCTCCCGCGCAGAGGTCAGCGCCTCGGTCGCTTCCGCCCAGTTCGCCGCCTGCATCAGTATCAGGATTCGCTCCATATCGTTCCTCCGTTATCCTATTTTTAGATGAACATGTGCCAAGATGGCGCAGGTGAATCTGAAAATAGTATCATTTTCTCAGCGCCCGAATGCCCAGCGAGATGGCGTAGCACACCGCCGCGAACAACACAATCGCCGCACCCGCCGTCGTATCCAGATAATACGCGCAAATCAGCCCTGCCACGCCGCACACCAGTGCAATCACCACGCTGTACACCGCGTGCTGACGGCTTGACCGCGCCAGATTGCGCCCCGCCGCCGCGGGCAGAATCAGCAATGCGTTAATCAGCATCACGCCGACCCAGCGAATCGCCAGCATAACCGCGACCGCCACCAGCACTACGAACGCGCACTCCACCAGCCGATTATGGATGCCTCGGCTGCGCGCCAAGGACGGGCTGATGCCCGACAGCAGCAGCGAATTGTACATCACCGCCCACAGCGCAATGCCCGCCACAAGCGCAATCAACAGATAGAGCAAATCGCTGTCCTGTACTGCCAGCACGTCGCCGACGAGCAGGGACGAATACTTCGCGAATCCGCCGCCCATGGACAGCACTAGCACGCCTGCCGCCACTGACGTGGACGAAAAGACGCTGATGATTGTATCGGTAGATGCCGCCCCGGTCTGCTTGATTCGGCAAATCAGCAGCGCCCAGACGATGCCGAACACCAGCATCGCCAGCAAATCACTCGACACGCCGAGCAGGATGCCCAGCCCGATGCCCGTCAGCGCGCTGTGCCCTAGGGCGTCGGAGAAGAACGCCATCTGCTGGTTGACCGCCATCGTGCCGAGCAGCCCCAGCAGCGGCGTCAGCAGCAGAATCGCCAGCAGCGCATTGACCATGAAGTCAAATTGCAGGAATTCAAAGGGCAGCAGCGTTTGCACGAACGCGCGAATCGCATCCATCACGCCTGGCCTCCTTTCGTCTCGTCGTCCACCACGGCGGCGGCACGGGCGATTTCCTCCTCGGGCGTTTCCGCCTTGCGCCCCATCCAGCGTTCCGCGCCATGCAGCCGCTGGGCATTGAGCGTCTTTGCGCCCAGCCCGAACACCTTCTGGAATTCCGGCGATGCGAACACGTCATCCGGCTTGCCCTGCTTCAGCACCGTCTTGTCCAGCAGCACCACATGGTCAGCATACTGGCGGACGACGTTCAGGTCGTGGCTGACGAGCAGAATCGCCATATGGTGATGCTCCTTCAGGCGCACAACGGTATCCAGAAACATCTGCAAGCCGTTCTGGTCAACGCCGGAGACGGGCTCGTCCAGCACAAGCAGGTCAGGGGCGGGATGCAGCGCCAGCGCGAGCAGCACGCGCTGCAATTCGCCGCCGGAGCAGCGGCCGAGCGGGCGGTGCAGCAACTTTTCGCCCTCCACCATTTTCAGCGCCTCCATCACCTGCGCGCGGGTCTTTTTGCCGACCCCCGTCCACACCGGGCGGCGCGTCAGGCTGGCGGCGAGGAAATCCTCCACCGTCACGGGCATCTCCTTGTCGAATTCCAGATGCTGCGGCACATACCCCGTGCGCATGTGTGCCACGTCGCGCCCTTCGCCGTCCACATGGCGAATCGTACCGCCGTGAGCGTATTCCCCCAGCAGGGCGCGGATGAGCGTCGTTTTGCCCGCGCCGTTCTGGCCGATCAGCACCGTCAGCTGACCGCAGTGGATGTGCATCGACACATCCTGCAAAAGCGTCTGTCCGCCGCGCACCACGGAGACATTCTCCAGCGCAATGCGGCACAGCTTGCAATTATCTGCCATTTTGTTTCCCTCCTTGGGAGATTCGTGCGATTCTTGCACCATGTTAGTATACCATGCTTTCCGCGTGGATTCTACCCTTTTCTTTTTCCATCGGCAGGAGTTTCGCATTTTTTCGCGTATTATCATAAAGAAGAGCGAATCGTCTGCATGGGCGGTTTCGGAGGATAAAGGAGGATTTTCTCATGATTGCTTTGGCTTGCGACCACACCGGCATTGAACTCAAAAAGGAAATGATGAAGCTGCTGGACTCGATGGGCTTGGAATGGAAGGATTTCGGCACGGACACGGCGGTCTCCTGCGATTATCCCGTATACGGCTACCGCGCGGCGAAGGCGGTTGCGTCCGGCGAGTGCGACCGCGGCATCCTGATTTGCGGCACGGGCATCGGCATTGGCATTGCGGCAAGCAAGGTGAAGGGCACGCGCGTCTGCACCTGTTCGGACGTGTACAGTGCCGAATTGAGCAAGCGCCACAACAACAGCAACATCCTGACGATGGGTGCGCGCGTCGTCGGCGTTGACTTAGCGAAGATGATTGCGACCCACTGGCTGACCGCCAAGTTTGAAGGCGGCCGTCACCAGCGCCGCATCGACATGATTACAGCGATTGAGAACGGGGAGGAGCTGTAAGGGAGACCCAAGGGGCTTTGCCCCTTGACCCCAGCAGGGCGCTGCCCTGCACCTGCGAAGGGTCTTCGACCCTCTCGACACCCTTTTCGCGATTCAGTTGGTGACTTCTGCATACTGTGTCCGCGTGTTTATGCAAGGTTTCGCGTCTGCGGACGCGACCAAAGGGCTTTCCGATCGCCCTTTGGAAACCTTCGGCGCCACCCAAGTTAATTGGTTTTTATTGAAAGTTTTTAGTTAGTGTACCTTTCGTCCCCATGCAACATGCAAAACCAAGAAACACGGGTGTGCACTGCGAAGGGGTCAAGGGGGCGACCGCAGACTTCGTCTGTTTTCATTGCCCCTCCTCGCCTCCGCAGAGGCGAAACCCCTGCATCGCAAAAAACAAATTGCGAATCATAAACTGTCAACAACACAAACCAACAAAACATCCACCCAAAAAACAGGGATGCGCTTCTCACGCACCCCTGCTTTTTGTTTCCAAGGATTGCTTACTCCTGCCCAACCGCGTTGAGTTCCTGCGTCAGGCGCCACTTGGTCGCCGCTTCACCCTTGCTCCATTCGAGGCAGTCAGCATAGCCGTAGTTGTTGCACTGCGTAATCATGTTGCGGATGTGCATGTTGAACTCGCCGTCCGCCTTCGCATAAATCGCCAGCCAGCTGTTGTTCTTGATGCTCTTGGCGCACTGCTCCCACTTCACCTTCAGTTCGTCATCCTTCACGGACTCGGAGTAAGGCAGGTCGGGCATGATGGTGTACTTGCCGATGGACTCGAAGTACGGGTCAGCCAGCACCGCGCCGGACCAGTTGCGCCAGTCCTCCTGAATCGGGTAGGAAACCGCGTTCAGGATGGAAACCCAAGTGTCCCTGTTGAACGTTTCGCCCAGCTTGCCGTCGGGGTTGATGGCGTCCTTGCTGTAAGTGGTGTTGTTCGCCTGAATGCAGCCGTCGTTGAAGTTGCCGGACAGGGTGTACTGCTTGCCCGTGTAGGGGGACGTCCACACAACGCCGTTCAGGTCATGCTTGGTATCCTTGTTGCAGATGTCGCCCAGTTCGGTGAAGTACATGCCGCCGTTTTCGTCATAGTCCCACATCAGACCGCGCGGGCCGTACCACATGGTCATCGAGCCTTCGGGAGTCGCGAAGAAGTCCAGAATCGCAAGGCACAGTTCCGGATACGCCGCCTTCGAGCCGACAGACCAGATGCGGTTGCCGCCCAGCGTGGACAGGCCGTAGACGATGGGGTTCGCTTCGTCCGGCACACGCGCATACATCATCTTGCCTTCGCCCAGATGCTTGTCCGTGTTGTAGACCATGGAGGAGGCATAGTTGAAGATGCCCCAGAACACGCCGCCGTTCTTCACCTTCTGGCTCATTTCGTCGTAGGTCTGCGTCATGGAGTTCGGGTCAAGCAGACCGGCGCGATAGAGCTGGTTGAAGAAGCGCAGCATCTCGATGTACGGGCCGTTTTCGTCCAGCGCATCGTAGAATTCGCCATTCGTGGGGTTGTACAGACCGAAGCCGAGTTCGTCATAGCCATAGTACGCCGTCGCCATCGCCTTGACGTACATGACCATGTTGCCGTCCCAGTCAGGCCAGAGGGATGCCGCATACGTCTCGTTGCCCAACTCGTCCGTGGGGCAGATTTCCTTCATCTTTTTGAAGACCGCAAGCAGGTCATCCAAATTCTTGATTTCCGGGTAGCCAAGCTGAGAATACAAATCCCAGCGCAGATCCCAGGAGTACATGAAGGACTTATGACCCTGACGGGAGGTCGCCACGTCCATGCCGAAGCCGTACAGATTGTCGCCGTCTTCGGACACCAGACGGTTGGACGCCAGCGCATCCTGATAGTTCGCCCAAACGTAGGGCGCATACGTCTCCGCAAGGTCGTCCTCGTCCCACTCCAGCAGCAGACCGTTCTTGATCGCCTGCTTATAGTCCTCGCCATTCGCGCCCCAGACGACGATGTCGCCGAGGTTGCCGGACTGCGTGCGGGTCTGGTATGTGCCATCCTGATCAGGAATGATGACCAGTTCGACGTTGAACAGATCCTTCATCAGCGCAGCGCCCCAGCCGGTCTGACGGCCGGAGTAGTTTGCCAGCTGGCTGTAAATTTCAATCTGGATGGGTGCGCCGTCCATGTCGATGAAATCGTACAGGTCACTGGTCACCTTGTAGTACGGGATGCCAGAGGGGTTTGCGGGTTCCTCTGCCAGCGCAGGCAGAGCGCCCAGAAGCATGGTCAGCGCCAGCATCAGGGCGAAGAGTCGGGTCAATTTGCGCATTTGCAAGATTCTCCTTTCCGTATTTGAAGTAACTATCACCAGCCGGGTTAGCCCTTCACGGCACCCAGCATGATTCCCTTAACAAAGAAGCGCTGCATGAACGGGTACACCAGCAGAATCGGAATAATCGACACCATGGCGACCGTGTACTTGATAACGCGCGTGTTGAGCATGTTCGCCGCCGCCTGCGTGGACATGCCGCCCGAACCGTTGACCAGCGCCGACAGGTTCGAGGACTGGTTCAGGTACACATACAGGCGGTGCTGCAGGGTGTACAGCTCCGGCCGGGAGGACATCAGCAGCAGCGAATCCTGGAAGGAGTTCCAGTTGCCGACCGCGCCGAAAATCGAAATCGTCGCCAGAATCGGCACGGACAGCGGCAGGATAATCTTCAGGAACACCGTCGGCGTGTTCGCGCCGTCAATGACCGCGGATTCCTCCAGCGATGCCGGAATCGACTCGATGTACGTCTTCACCAGAATGATGTTGTACGGCGCAATCATGCCCGGCAGGATGTAGGCGAGGAAGTTGTTCGTCAGACCCAGCATCAGCATGTTCATGTACCACGGAATCAGGCCCGCGTTGAAGTACATGGTGATGACCAGCGCACGGTACATCAGCGACCGATGCCACATCTTCTGCTTCGTGACCAGATAGCCCGCCCACGCGCTGACAATCACCATCAGCGCCGTGCCCAGAATCGTACGCGCCACCGTCACGATGACCGACGAACCCAAGTCCGCCACGTCGCGCAGGGCAAGGTAGTTCTGGAAGTGGATGCCGACCGGCCAGAAGTTGACCAAGCCGCCCGCCACCGCGTCATTGCTGGAAATGGTGTTGATAAACAGGTAATAGAATGGGAAAACGCACAGAATTGTGAAAGCCACAAAGAGGATGTACAGGAAAACATCAAACGCGATGTCGCCCGCCGTGCGGTGAATCTTGTTCTTCGGGTGCTTGCCCGCCAGTTTGACGGCGGATTGCTTCATGACTTCGGTGTTGCTCATTGCTTCTCCGCCTCCTTAAATGATGCTTTCGCCGCGCACGCCCTTGGAGATGCCGTTCGCGCCGAAGAGCAGCAGCACGCCAATCAGGCTCTTGAACACGCCGACGACCGTGGAAAGCGGAATCAAGCCGCTCTTAATGCCGCTGTGATAGACATACAAGTCCAGCACCTCGATGGTTGCGCTGTTCTGCGGATTCTCGAAGACGAGGTACTGCTCCATGCCGTTGGAAAGCATACCCGCAATCGCCATCAGCAGCATGACCATGTAAGTGGGCATCAAGCCGGGAATCGTGATATGGCGGATGCACTGGAAGCGGTTCGCGCCGTCCACCTTCGCGGCTTCGTACAGCTGCTGGTCAATGCCCGCAATGCCCGCGATGTAGACAATAGCGCTCCAGCCCAAGCCCTTCCATGTGCCCCACAGCAGCATCTTGAGCCAGATGAAATCCGCGCTGGCAAGATAGTCTGTCGTCGCGGTCTGCCCCATGACGTTGCGCAGGAAGGAGTTGATGAAGCCGTCGGTGGAGAAAATCGCGAACGCGATGGCGTACACCAGAACCCATGAGATGAAGTTCGGAATCGTCGTCAGGGTCTGCACAACGCGCTGGAACTTCGTCGAACGCAGCTCCGCCAGCAAAACGGCAAAAGCAATCGGCAGCCAGCTCGTCGCAATGCCCAAGCCGGACATAATCAGCGTGTTGCGCAGCACGCGCACAAGGTCATTGCGGGTTGCGCCGTTGGAGAACAGGTAGCTGAACCACTTGAAGCCCACAAAGTTTTCGCTGCTCAGCGCGTCGCCGACCTTGTAATCAAAGAACGCATAGCGCCAGCCATACAGCGGCAGGTAGCAGAAGATGACCGTCAGAATCAGAACAGGCAGGAACATCAGGAACAGGCGGTATTTCTCCTCCATCTCCATCTTTTCTTCCATGTCCTTGGGAATAGTGACCATGCTCACGATGCTGAATATGAGCAGCAGCCCCCCCAGCACCGCCCAGAAGGCGATTGCGCCGGTCGGCGTCATCAGCTTCAGGCGTTCCGCCTTTTCCAGCGCCGGCAGGATGCTGTTCAGGTACACCAGCGTTCCGATGCCGCCAAGCATCAGCACCGAGCCGATCAGCGGCAGTTTGACGGCTGCGCGCTTCATGCGGTGATTGCCCAGCGACATGCACGCGCCGATTGCACTCAGGATGATGCCAAGCATCAGCAGCGCACAGCCGCCCATGATGAGGTAGAAGTGCCACGGCTGCACCCAGCCCATACGCAGCGGGCGGGCAAAGCTGTCCGTCAGCGTGCTGTACGAAATCGCGGCGGTGAACAGCGAAGTATTCGCGTTGATGTCCGACATCAGTCGACCGGGATTGACCTCCGGGAAGAAGATCATCAGCCCGGCAAACGCGGTCAGGATGCGGATGATGATCAGCGCCCAGTTCGTCTTTTCCCGGACGCAAGTCGCCTGTCCGCCGGATTTGGCTGAAATCGTCGCCTGCATGGTATCCCCTCATTTCTTTCTTCGTGACGCTCTTCTGCTTTGACCAGCCGCGCGTTGATGGATGAGCGTTGGCAGACAGCCGTCCAGCGTTCATCCATCAGCGCGACTATGGCAAAGGCAGGAATCCCCTTGGCGCGCTCCTCAGCCGAAGCCGAAGAGCGCGCCAGAGGGAAGTAGTGCAGGATTACTCCGCCAGACCGGAGACCGTGAAGGTGAAGACCGTCGTGGTGTTCGGAGCGGGCACGGTCAGCACAACGCCATCCGCCTTGATGTTGTTGTAGTTGTCCTCAACAATCAGCTTCACCCAATCGCCGGAGGTATCCACCACAACGCCGGACTGCGTCTTGCCTTCGCCAATCTTGATGGTCACATCAGAAATGGTGACGTAGCCTTCCTTGACCAGCTTGGACGGAATGTCGGTGGAGACGCGGAAGAAGTGGAACGCCGTATCCTCGCCGAAGCCCATGTCGCCCGTGGTCATGGAGCAGGTGTAGGTGCCGTTGCCGGTGATGACCGCATCCTCGAACGTCGCGCCATAATCGGTAATCGTGCCGTCGTTGTTGGTCTTCGCCAGCTTGGTGAACACATCGTTGTCCGCGTCGCGGCCGTAGGAGGGTTCCTCCCAGTCGTTGCGGAAGATGTAGTTCGGGTCAGACTGCACGGCGATGTACGCGCCGTAGGTCTTGGAGGTCAGTTCCTTCACTTCATCTTCGGTCAGGGGCTGTTCGGTTTCCACAACCGGCGGCACACCGTAGATGTAGTCGAAGGTCACGTCGATGGTCTTGATGCCAGAGAGCGCTTCCGCCGTCGCGATCTTCGCGGTCACGCCTTCGAGGTCGCCGTCCGCCACGCGGGCTTCCGCCGGGATGTCCGTCACCCATTCATTCCAGATGTTGGAGCGGGTCACGATGCCGTCGTCGGTCGTGGTGAAGTCCTTGCCGAGTTCGATTGCTTCGCCGTTAACCTTGACTTCGGTGATGTCGATGAAGTAGCCGGGGAAAGTCGCTTCGCCGTTCGCAATGCCGACCGCCATGAACGCAACACCGGGGATTTCGCCGTCCTTAACGCCGGAGAAGTCAAGGGACAGGGTGTAGGTGCCGGGGCCGTCCACGGTCACAGCGTTGCCCTCTGCAAATTCGCCGGGATTCCACGCGGAGGTCGCCCAATTGCTGTCGGCGAACATCAGGAACGCCGTGTCCGTCTTGGGCACAAGGGTGAAGTCGATTTCGTAGGTCTTGACGGATTCAAACGCCGCCTTGTCCACGATGACAGGAGACACGCCCGTCAGATCCTTGTCGTAGGAGCGGACAGAAGCGTCAGTGGGAACTTCGGCAACCCATTCGTTCATGATGTTCATGCGGGTTTCCACCTCATCGTCAGAAGAGGTGTAGCCCTTGGTGAACGCAACGGATTCGCCGTTGATACGGATATCGTTGAGCTTGATGGACATGCCGGGGAAGAGCTTTTCGCCGTGCTTGATGCCCAGCGCGGTAAAGGCAACGCCGGAAGCCGCGCCCGCTTCAGTCGCGGTGAAGTCCAGACCCACGGTGTAGTCGCCCGCGCCGGTCACGGTCGCGTTGGTCGCCTTCACAGCGGAATCGTCCGTGCCCCAGTACTGGCTCGTCCAAGAAGAGTCGGCGAACATGATGTACGCCATGTCAGCGCCGTAGCGGAAGAGCGTGAAATCAACCTCGACGTTTTCCACGCGCTCAAACGCAGCCTTGTCCACGGTTATCCAGTTCGCGTCCTCAGTCACGCCGTCCCAGGAACGCGCGTCGGCGGGCAGCTCGCTGACCCATTCGTTGTAGATGTTGGAGCGGGTAATGATGCCGTCGTCAGAAGAGGTGTAGCCCTTCTTCGCTTCGATGGGCTGACCGTTCACGCGGATTTCGTCCACGCGAATCGTCCAGCCGGGCAGTGCCTTTTCGCCGTTCTCCAGACCGATGGCCGCGAACGCAATGCCGCTCGCCGCGCCTTCGGGCGTGCCGGTGAAGTCAAGGCCTACGGTGTAGGAGCCTTCGCCGGTAATCGCTGCCTCGGTCACCTTCATGCCCTCCGCCGGCTCAGAGCCGTCGTGCCACCACTGGTAGTGCCAGTTGGCGTCGGCATACATCAGGAATGCCGTAGAGAGCGGTTCGACTTCGCCCGCCACGGGAGATGCCACGGGAGATGCCACAGGAGACGCCACCGGAGATTCCGCCACAGCGGTCATGCCCAGCGCCATCGCCAGCACCATCAGCAGTGCAAGAAACTTCTTGGTGCAATTCATGATGATTCCTCCTTAGAGAAGCTGATTGTGCCTGATGCCTGTCGGCGAAACGTTTTCGTAAGTCTCCGAGGTTTACGAAAGCGTTTTCGTCTTTGCCCGGATTAAGGGCAGACATTTCCGCACTTGTAAATCCATTATAGCTTTCGGCGCGTCATTTGTCAAGTTCAAACCATATGATATACAAGATTTGTGCAAGTTTTTGCCGCACTTCTTTATTAAAACTGCCTAAATCAATCAGAAATCGATCTGCAAGTTCCTTACACGGCAATTTTCGTCAGACAACGTTTTCGTTGGTGTATTCGGTCTGTTGCCGCTCTTTTTCCGACATGAAAACAGTTGTTTCCCTTTGAAAGCACCTGTCCCAGATGCAGATTTACGTCATTTCCCGATTTTTCAGCATTTTCAGCAGGTTCCAGCGTCGCCGCGCAGCTTCTTCCGCCATTTTGCAGAGGGTTTCGCTCTTCGCCGGATCGCTCCGGCGCAATGCCGCAAACCGCCCCTGCCGCATCAGGAACACCTGAAAATCCCCGTCCGGCGCTTTGCTGTCCAGCATCAGCCCATTCGCCGGATGATAGCGGTACAGCGGGAAATACCCGCACTGCACGGCGTCCTTCTCGATTTCCTGCACGTCGCGCATGTCAATCCCGTGCGCAATGCAGGGCGCATAGGCAATGATGAGCGCCGCGCCGTCCCACGCTTCTGCCTCGCGCATGGCCTTCAGCAGCTGATTCGGATTCGCGCCCATCGCCACCTGCGCAACGTACACATGCCCGTAGGTCATTGCCATCAGCCCCAAATCCTTCTCCGCGCCGGATTTCCCGCCGGACATGAGCCGTGCCGCCGCACCCGCCGGGGTCGCCTTCGATGCCTGTCCGCCCGTGTTGGAGTACACCTGCGTGTTCAGCACAAGCACCCGCACCTTCTCGCCCGATGCCAGCACATGGTCAAGCCCGCCGAAGCCAATATCAAACGCCCATCCATCGCCGCCGATGAGCCATACACTCTTGGCCGCCAGCAAGTCCGCCGAATCCGCAATTTCCTTCACCAGCGGATGTGAAAGCGTCTCGCACGCCGCCAGCAGCGCTTTCCCCGCCTGTGCCGAGAGCGCCGTATCCTCGCGATTATTCAGCCACGCACGGCAGCTTTCCGCCGCCTCCGGACACTGTGCCGCCAGCGTCTCGACCTGCTCCGCCAGATGCGCCCGTCGGTGCTTCATCGCCAGATACATCCCGAAGCCAAATTCCGCGTTATCCTCAAACAGGCTGTTGCCCCACGCCACGCCCTGCCCTTTCTGGTTGACGGTATAGGGGCAGCTGGGCGCGCTCCCTGCATAGATGGACGAGCAGCCCGTGGCATTGGCAATCATCAAGTGCGAACCGAACAATTGTGTCAGCAGCTTGATATACGGCGTTTCGCCGCACCCCGCGCACGCGCCGGAGAACTCAAACAGCGGCGTTTTTGCCTGCGCGAGCGGGATGGTGTCCGCCTCCCCGATCGCTGTTTCCGGCAGCGACACGGCGAAATTCCAGTTTGCCTGCTCCTGCGCCATTTCCGCCGCGGGGCGCATCACCAACGCCTTTTCCTTCGCAGGGCACGTCCGCGCGCAGTTTTCGCATCCCGTGCAGTCCAGCGGCGACACCTGCACGCGGAAATTCCGCCCGGAAAACGCTTTGCCCTTCGCCCGAACCGTATGAAAATCCGCCGGGAGCGCCGTTTCCGCCAGCGGGTAGAACGTGCGGATGCACCCATGCGGGCAGACAAGGCTGCACAGCCCGCACTGGATGCACGCTTTCGCCCGCCACTGCGGAATCTGCCGCGCAATGCCGCGCTTTTCGAGCCGACTCGTGCCCAGCGGCGCAAACCCGCGCGCGTCCATGGCGGACACCGGCAGCATGTCTCCTTGCTGGCGCAGCATCGGGCGCATGAAGGCTTCGACTGCTGATTGCGGCGCATCCTCCGGCGTATCAGGCAGTTCCGCCCATTCCGGCGGCACATCCACTCGTCGCAGCGCATCCGCCGTCTTCGCAATTGCATTCAGATTCGCCGCGACGACCCGCTCGCCCTTCTTCGCATATGCCGCCTGAACCGATTCGTTCAGCAGCTGCTGCCGCTGCTCTTCGGGCAAAAAGGCATTTAATTGGAAGAAAGCCGTCTGCATGACCGTGTTGATGCGCCCGCCCAAGCCGCACTGCGCCGCGATTGCGTCCGCGTTGATGGTGTAAAGCAGCGCATGGCGCGTCGCAATGCTCCGGCGCAGCTTCGCTGGAATCTCCATGCCGTCCGGGAGATTCAGCAGCACCGTGCCGCCCGGCTTGACGCTCTGCGCCACCACGTCCAAATTCATCAGCGTCGGCTGATGGCACGCGAGAAAGTCCGCCTGCCCAATCAGGTACGGCGCGCGAATCGGCGCTGCCCCTATCCGCAAATGACTGACCGTGTACCCTCCGGATTTCTTGGAGTCATACGCAAAATACGCTTGCACCTGCCGATTCGTCTGCGCGCTCATCATTTTTATGGCGCTCTTGTTTGCTCCAACCGTGCCATCTGCGCCAAGCCCAAAGAACTTGCAGCTGATAACGCCCTCGTCCGGCAAGGCAAAATGCGCGTCTATCGGCAGGGACAGGTGCGTCACGTCGTCGTCGATACCGACGGTGAAGTGCTGCCCAGCTTCCATCGTGTCCAGCGCATCGAACACGGCCTTGACCATGGCGGGTGTGAACTCCTTGCTGCCCAGCCCATACCGTCCGCCGCAGACCTTTGCCGTCCGCCCGGCAGCAAACAGCGCCGCGTTCACGTCCAGATACAATGGTTCACCGAGTGTGCCGGACTCCTTCGTGCGGTCAAGCACAGCGATTCTCTCCGCGCTCTCCGGGATAGCCGTCAGCAGCGCTTCTGCCGAGAACGGACGGAACAGCCGAACCCGCACCACGCCGACTTTCTCCCCCGTCCGCATGAGCGCCCGCGCGGTTTCCTCCGCCGTCTCCGCGCCTGACCCCATCAGCACCAGCACCTTCTTCGCGTCCGGCACACCCATGTAGGAGAACAGACGCAGCGGGCGCCCCGTCAGTGCCGCGACGCGGTTCATCGTGTCCTGCACGATTTCCGGCAGGGCGAAATAATATGGGTTCGCCGCTTCCCGCCCCTGAAAATACACGTCCGGATTCTGGCTCGTCCCCTGCTGATGCGGATGCTCCGGGTTCATGGCGCGCGCCCGGAACTGCCGGATTTGCGTCTGCGGCAGCAGTCCGCGTAATTCATCCTCGTCAAGCGCCTCGAACCGCTGGATTTCATGGCTCGTGCGGAAACCGTCAAAGAAATGCAGCATCGGCACACTGCCCGCCATCGCGCTCAGATGCGCCACGACCGCCAGATCCGCCGCTTCCTGCACCGATGCCGCGCAGAGCATTCCCCAGCCTGCACTGCGCACCGCCATCACATCGCTGTGGTCGCCGAAGATGGACAGCGCGTGGTACGCCAGCGCCCGCGCCGCGACGTGCATCACCCCCGGCAGCAGCTCGCCCGAAATTTTGCACATATCCGGCAGCATCAGCAGCAGCCCCTGCGACGCGGTGAAGGTCGTTGCCAGCGCTCCCGCCGAGAGCATCCCGTGCAGCGCGCCCGCTGCGCCGCCCTCGCTCTGCATCTCCGTCAGCCGCATTTTCTGCCCGAACACGTTGCGTTTGCCCATGTGCGCCCACTCGTCACAGTTCTCTGCCATCGGCGTAGACGGCGTAATCGGGTAAACCGCCGCCGTTTCGCTGAGTGCGTATGCCACCTGTGCCGCTGCCAAATTGCCATCGCCCACCATCGTTTTCATCCGCTTTTTGCACCTCCATGCGCCTGTTTCCGCGTATTGTATCCGCGCGGATGCGTTTCCATGCAAAAGCACGCAGAAATTGCGAAAAAAAGTGAATTTCCCTCTTGACAGGTGGGGTAAAGCGTGGTATAATCATTTTCGCAGTCAGCGAGTGGCGCAAGTCAATCGTTGAAGTGCCAATGGGGAATGGTGTAATGGCAGCACCTACGACTCTGACTCGTATTGTCTAGGTTCAAATCCTAGTTCCCCAGCGTTTGCCTCCGTTGTCTAGTGGCCTAGGACGCCGCCCTCTCAAGGCGAAAACACGGGTTCGAATCCCGTCGGAGGTGCATCATCCTTCGCTCTAACAGCGGAGGATTTTTTTGTGTTTCTTTATACGCTTGCCAGATTTGCGGCGCAAGCAGATGGCGCAGGTGAATCTGGAAATCGTATCATCCGGAAATCGTATTGCATTTTTCGTCGTCTTCTTGCCTGTTCCCTGCTTTTATGGTATACTGAAGAAAAGGACGTAGGAGGGCACCCGACGATGAACACAGACGTGCTGTTTGACCGCGCATTTGCCATCCGTGCCGCAAGGCCATGGCAGCATTTGTTTGATACGCATATTTTTGCAGTTCGCTTTTCTGATGGTGAAATTGCGTGCTGCTCCGTCATGGGGCGCAACGGCACACATCTGGCGCTGGCGCTTTATTCCCTCACGGACGGTCTGTACGCGCTTGACAAACTCATGACCACAGACATGCGCGTTCTGCCGCGCCATCGAGCGGAGGAATGTATGCTCGGGCAGGACTGCATTCAGGTATCCTTCGAGAATGCGCAGGAATTCCTCGCGAAGGAGGCAAAGCCCGTCCGCGCCTACGCCAAAGCACACGGTATTTCCCTGCGCGGGCAGCACAATTTTCCGGTTTTCCATCGCTATCGTCCATCGCGCATGCCGTGGGCGCTGACTGACGAAACCGAGCAGCAGCATCTATTGGAAGCAATGGATGCCCTGCTGGAAATATCGCGTCGGCTCAACACAGAAGAGCCTCTTGCCTTGGGGCTGATTGAGGGCGACCCATTCACGCACCCGATTCCCCTGCTGACCGCAACCCCCGACGGCTATCGCTGGGATTCCTACACGCTGCAAAAGCCCGACGCGCCGGCACTCCCGGCGGGCAAAATTGAGGATGAACTGGCGCTGGCGCGGCTGAAGAAGCGCAAGAAGCCCTGTGCACCGTGGGCGCTGGCGGTGTTTATGTCCCCCACCCCTGTTCAGGCCAAACCAGCCCAAGTGCCATATTTTCCTTATTTGCTCTGTGTTGTCGATACCGGCAGCGGCAAAATGCTGACGCTCACGCCGCCGCGCAAAATCGACGAATACGCTCCCCACTTCTCCGCTGATTTCCTTCCCCTGCTCCAGCAGCACGGTCTTCCCCGTGAGTTTTGGTCAGCGGATGACCGCACAACGGCATTCATTACACCGATTGCCAAGCAATTGGGCATTCCCGTCAATGTGCAGGCGGATATGACGCCGATGGATGAACTGCTGGAGGAACTTTACGACCATCTGAACGATGCTTCATTCGAAGGTGCAGATGAAATGGGCAATGCGCCGGATGATGCCGAGGTGCTTCAGCTTCTTGCCGCACACATTGCCGACGCGCCGGAAACACTCCGCGCCATACCGGATTACATGCTGACCGAGATACGCGCCGCAATTGCCGCACTCCCTAACTCGCGGAACGCCTTGTGCGCACTGGACGAAGAAATAAAGCGCCGCCGTCTCCCGCCGCATCAATGAGGTGAAGCATGTCGCAGACCACAAAACGCGCCTTAGCGCAAAGCCTGAAAAAGCTCCTGCAAACGAAGCCGCTGAGCAAAATCACCATCAACGATATTGCTGAGGACTGCGGTGTCAGCCGAATGACGTTCTACTACCATTTTGCAGATATATACGACTTGGTAGAGTGGACGTGTCAAGAGGATGCGAGCGTCGCGCTTGCCGGCAACAAGACGTACAGCACATGGCAGCAAGGCTTCCTGAACATCTTCCATCTTGTCTTGGAAAACAAAACGTTCGTCCTGAACGTCTACCACTCTATCAGCCGCGAGCACTTGGAGCGCTATCTCTATCAGCTGACGTATGACCTGCTGATTGGCGTGGTTGAGGAAAAAGCCGTCGGGCTGTCCGTCAGTGACCGTGACAAGGCGTTCATTGCCGACTTCTACAAATACGCGTTTGTCGGCTTGATGCTGAACTGGATTCGCGAGGGCATGAAGGAAGATCCAACGGCGATTATTGACCGGCTCAGCGTGCTGATTCACGGTGATATCACCCGTGCGCTGCATAAATACAGCGCAAACTGACATGTAATACTATTTCCAGATGAAAATGCGCCAAGATGCGCCGCGAATTTTTCATTCTGGCTAACGTGAATGAAACGCAGCGTAGCAGCGCTACGCTAAGTGGAATGAACGGACGCCAGAAGGGAAAAGGCGCAAGCAGATGGCGCAGGTGAATCTGGAAATAGTATAAACAGGCATCCGAAGCGAAAGCACATGCTTCAGATGCCTGTTTTTGCTTGATGAAAACTATTCGTCCTCTGCTGCATCCAGCTCATCCAGAAACGAGCAGAGGTTTTCCTCCGAGTATTCGATTTCTGATGAGTACATCCGCGCCGCTTCGTTTTCGCCCAGCAGCGTCGACAGGCGCAGGAACAGCATCCCCGATACCGCACAAAACAGCACCCGCCCCGGCAAATCGTCATCCAGCAGTGCCCCCGGCACATGCCGATGCAGCAGGTACACCGTAAACTGCTCCACCGCCAGCGGGGAAAAATCCGGCAAATCGTCCGGCGCATTCGTCAGCCGCGCCAACACCGTGTCCCATGCCGGGTCAAGGCGCTCCAGCGTCCGCAGAAAGTCCGCCCATTCCGCTGCCGTACGCGTTGGCATTACCGTGCCTGCCGCTTCACACAAGGCATTCAGCCGGGCAGGAATACCGCGTGTTCTGTCCTGCATGATGCGGATGAGCGCCGCCCGCGCCTGCAGCAGCGCTTCTTCCTCCGGCGACCCCTGCGGACGTGTGCCGCCGCCCTGCGTATGCCACATCATCGGTTGTGGCCAATGCAGAGTCAAATCCGCCGCCGCTTCGCAGCAAAGTCCGAAGCCGACCTCGGTGAATGTCGAAAACTCGTTGCGGTAGCGCGGATGGTCGGCGCAGATTTGGCACAGCGCCCCTTCGCCGCAAGCGGTGATGATGTCGCATAAGCCGCTGTCATTCAGCATCGGGCAACGTTCATCCTCCCGCAGGCGGAAAGAAGCACCGTCCGGCGTGTCCGCAATCGCGTCGCGCAGCCGCTGCCCGATTTCACCCGTCATGGCAGCATACTCCGCCCGCGTGTCCGGGTCAATGTCGATTTCCCAGCCCTTGCAGCAGGTGTGGCGGCAAGCGTCCGCAATGCAGCGGAACGCATCCGCCGTCGCGGGGTAAATCAGCGTCATTTCAGCGCCTCCCACAACGACCACGCCAGCGCGCGCACCGTCGGGTCATCTGGCTTTTCCCACAAGCGCGCCGTCAAGTGCCACAAGCCATCCTGCTGATAAAGGATGCCCAGCCGCGCACAGCGTTCCGTATTGTCAATCATCTGCACCGCGGGGCGAATGTCCGCCGGAAGGCGCTGCACATGCGCCGTTTGCAGGATAGCGTGCCACGCGGGGGTGGTGTAATCCTCCTGCGCGAACCGCTTCAGCAGCGGCGACGCGGTGTCGATGGACAGCCCCATCGTCCCGACCGGCACAGGCTTGCCCATGCTCTCGCTGATTGAACGGAACATCGGGTAGCACCAGAAATCCGTGCAGTATTCCGCCGGAAGCTGCCCTTCCGCGCTCGGCACAACAATCGCCGCGCCGTCCGCCTTCTCTTCTGCGGATACAAACGCCACCATCCGCCCGTCCTTCTCGATGCCCTCGCGGGTAATGCGGATGTCAACGGGCGGTATCAGCCAAATCGGGTAATGATTGCGCGTGCCGTCCTCCAGTGTCAGCACGACGGTCAAGCCCGTGATGCGCTCCTGCATGGCGTCCCGATAGCACTCCGCCGGGAACGTGACGGACACTGCGTCCGTCAGCCGCCCCTGCCGTGCACCCGGCGTCACGTCGCAAGCGTACAATTCGCGCTCACCGTCCATAAGGGTACAGCGGATGCAGGTATGCTGCTTCTCCGGGTCGCATTCGCTGATTTGCACATCAAAACGGATGTCCTCGCCCATCATGCCCGTGAACGACGCAAATTCGCCCAGCACAACCGTTCCGGCGCAGAACTCGCGCCACTCCTCGGCGGAAATCAGCCCCTTGTTCTCCATCATTGCGTTCAGCACGCCGACAAGCGCCGTCCCCTGCCCGGTGTAGTCCTGCAAGTCCAGCAGCTGGAAACCGGACACCTCCCGCGACCGCAGCAGCGTTTCGATTTCCCGCTTGTAGCATTCCACCGCCAGATGCCCCGTCTGCCGGAAGAAGGCTTCATGCTCGTCGTACAGCCCCGCCCGTTCCAAATTCTCGCGCATGGCTTCGATGTTGCGCGGCTTCAGCGGACCGGTGTAATGCGGAATCTCCGAGAAATCAGGATAGAACACATACTGCCCGACCTCGTGGCTGATGACGGGCACATCCGGGATGAGGGCGTCCGCGGACTGCGCGTCCACTTCCTTCACGCCCGTGCCATACTGAATCTGCACCTTGCCGGCTTCACCCGACTGCCCCAGCGTTTCCGGAACGATGCTGGCATCATAATTGCTGACGGACTCCGGCGCGGTCGTCTGCACGATGCCCTGCGGTGCATCACACATGGCGTAGCTGCCGCGAATCAGCCGTTCGCGCCCCAGCCTGACGCCGACGAACACATTTTCCTCGTCCAGCACGTCCGGCACAAACTGGTAGTTGTTCGCGCCGCTGCTGTACAGCTTGGTGTCGTCCGCCTCGCGGTAGGCGCGCATCATGCGGTTCAGCACGTCCTTGCTGCCCCACAGCTCATTGCCCAGCGAAAGCCACAGGAACGACGGATGATGCCCGTATTCGCGCAGGATACGGAAGCCCTCTTGGAAGAGGAAATCGCGTTCGCGCTCGTCGTAGCCTTCTTCGCCTTCTTCCGCGACCGTCCCCCAGAACGGCAGCTCCGGCGCCATATACACGCCAAGCAGATCCGCCGCCGTGAACGCCGCATCCGGCGGACAGGCGGTATGGTAGCGGTAATGGTTGATGCCATATTCCTTGGCAATGCCCAAAATCGTCATCCACGACGCGACGTCAGTTGGCGTGTACCCGGTTTTGGGGTACAGCAGATTATCAACCTTGCCGCGCAGGAAGGTTTCGCGCCCGTTGATGAGCAGCCGCCGACCGAGCGTCCGCACATCGCGCAAGCCGAATGTCGTTTCATACACATCGCCGTCGAGGTCAATGGAGATGGTGTGGATTTCGGGGTGCGCTTCGTCCCAGAAGGCTTCATTGCCCTTGAGCGGGCATTCCCCGTCCAGCACGCCCCGGCGGTACGGCAGCAGATGCTCCATCTGCCCCGGCAGCACGATGCCCGCCACACCGTCGGGCGCGCCGATGATATGCCCATGCACGCGCAGGCAGCCGCGCCGCAAGTCCGGGCGCACGGTGAGGTCGGTCAGCAGTGTATGGGCGACGGTCAAGCTGATTTCACCGGTGATGCCATTCCAGTTGCTCTGCGTATCAGGGCTGGTCAAATGCCCGCCGCGCGTGGGATAATCGGTATTATCCACGCGGATGACAAGGGTATGCTCGCCAGCGTGCACAGGCGGCAGGAAGTAGCGGTGCGGCGTGCAGAGGCTCTCCTGATGCCCGATGGGGCGACCGTCGAGGTAGACGGTGGTTTTGCGGGTGCGTTCCAGCGTGAGCATCGTCTGCTCGCCCGTCCAGTCGCCCGCGGTGAACGTGCGCATGAACCACACCGCGCCTTCGAAGCGATACGCGTCGGTCAGGCAGCCCGTTTCCTTGGCGGGATTCGACATTCCAAGCCCCGCCGCCGATGTTGTCCCCGGCAGCATCATCGTCTCCGGGTACGCTTGCGGCATGGTCTCCTGTTTTTCCGCGTCCAGCTTCACCTGCCACTGTCCGCTCAAGTCGATTTTCATCATGGGTGTTGCAGCCTCCTTTCAAGCCAGAGGCTCTGCCTCTGGACTCCGCAAGGGGCATTGCCCCTTGACCCTTTCGCGCGATTGAGTTGGTGACTTCTTCATGCAATTTCCGCGTGTTTCGCTGGGATTTCGTCTCTGCGGAGGCGATTCCCCCTGTTCCAATCAAATTCAGCCAGAAAAAGAAAGACAAGTATGCCAAAACCCAAAATTTCCTTTACCCAAGGATTCCCTTCCAAGCGAAATCCTTCCCCCACCTTGTGAGGGGCGCGCCTGCCCCAACGCAAATCGTCCCGAAGCCTGACGCGCCAATCGAACGCGCGGGATTCTCCGTGCAAATGCGCACAGCCGCTTCCGGCGTCTGCCCGTAGCGCGCCATCAGGTTCTGGAACGCCTGCCGCATCAGCAGCACCGAGCCTGCCAGCGTGCCGTCGTGCAAACGCGCCTCGTGTCCGCGCACCGTGACCGCTTGCCCGCCTAAGGCGTATTCGCCGTCCGGCAAGCCCGCTGCTTCCATGCTGTCCGTAATCGCAACGGCTTTGCACGCCCCCTTGCAGCGCAGAAGCACCTTCACCGCGTCATCGTGCAGGTGAACGCCGTCGCCAATGAACTCCGCGAATAGGCGATCATCCGTCAATGCTGCGCCGGGAACGCCGGGCGCGCGGTGCGTGAACGGCGTCTGCGCGTTGTAGGTGTGGGTGACGCGGGTCGCGCCCCAGTCCGCCGCCTGATGTACCTGTTCGTCGGTCGCTGCCGTGTGACCGATGGAAACGTGGATGCCGTTCTCCGCCGCCTTACGGATGAATGCTTCCGCGCCGGGCAGCTCCGGCGCCATCGTAATGACGCGCACTGCCTGAATGTCGCCGCCCGTCAGATTAAGGAACGCCTCCCAGCTCGGATGCAGAAAGAACTCCTTCCGCTGCGCCCCTGCCTTCTCCGGCGATAGGAACGGCGCTTCCATGTGCGCCCCCAGCACCCGCGCGGCGCGCTGCTCCGGCGTATCCATCACGCGGCGGACGGCGGCAATCACCCGGCGCGTATCCTCCACGCTGGCGGACATGGTCGTCGGCAGGAACGCCGCAACGCCCTCCCGATACAACTCCCGTGCCATCTGGCGAATCGCGTCCTCGCCCTGCATCGTGTCATGCCCGCGGAAGGCGTGGATGTGTGCATCGACAAACCCCGGCAGGACAAAATCCCCCTGCAGGTCTATCACAGCCTCGCCAGCCAACGGCGCTACGCCCTCGCCCATCGCTGTCACGCGCCCGGTCTCCAGCCGGACGCACAGATTTTCCCAAAAATGGCCATCCACAAAGAACAGCCCATTCCGCAGCAGCACCGTCAACGCACCTCGCATTCATTTTCTCATGAAACTCTCATGCAATTATCATACCACAAAGAAGGGTTTTTTTCAATCGGCGCAGAATTTCTTATAGGTTGAAACCATGCGATTTTCGGATGAAAATGCGCCAAGACGCAGGCAGCGGGCGCAGGTGAATCCGAAAATTGCAAAAATGCGGGTATCCGCCGAATTTGTTGCGGTTTCTTCTTCATTTGTTCACATTAGGCTCAAATTCGGGGTGTATACTATGCTCCGAAAGCAAAGGAGGAAATCACCGATGTCCTTTTTCTCGAAGATGCAGAACGCCCTCGCGAACTGGATGCAGGGGCGCAACGGCCCGGATAATCTCGGCTTCACAGCGCTCATCGCCGCTATCGTTTTCAGTTTGCTTTCGCTGTTCCGCCTGCCGCTGGCGAGTTTCCTGTCCATGCTGTGCTATGTATATGCCCTGTGGCGGATGCTGAGCCGCAACGTCGCCAAGCGGCAGGAGGAAAATCGCCAGTTCATGGACAAGACGGGACACGCGCAGACGGAAATCCGGCAGTTTTTCCTGCGGCTCAGGGGCATAAAGACCTACAAGTATTTCCGCTGCCCGCAGTGCAAAACACGCCTGCGCCTCAAGCGCGGCTGCGGCGAAAAGCACATCACCTGCCCCAAATGCCAGCACAAGTTCGACGAAAGGGCGTAAGCAATGTTCGGCTATGTCAAACCCTGTCTGGAATCGCTCGATGAGGCGCAGAAAAAGCGCTATCGGGCATGGTACTGCGGATTATGCCAATCACTGGGCGACCGCCACGGCTTCCGCGGCCGCATGACGCTCACCTACGACATGACGTTTCTGGCGATTTTCCTCTCCGCGCTCTATGAGCCGGCGGAAGCGCACGGGCAGATGCGCTGTCTGCCGCACCCGAAGGAAGCACACGATTTCGTCCGCACGTCGATGACGGATTACGCTGCCGATATGACCATCGCGCTGGCGTACTTCAAGGCGCTGGACGACTGGCAGGACGACCGCTCCCTGCCAGGCGGGCTGACCGCGCAGCTGCTGAAAAAGCGTTACGAGGCGGTCAGCGCGGATTATCCCCGCCAGTGCGCCGATTTGGAGAAGAACCTGCGGGCGCTGAGCGAGGTGGAAGCGGCGCACAGCGATTCCCCCGATGCGGCGGCAAACTGCTTCGGGGCGCTGATGGCGTCGCTGTTCGTGCGCGAGGAGGATTACTGGTCGCGCACACTGCGGCTGTTCGGCGCGTCGCTGGGGCGGTTCATCTACATGGTGGATGCCGCCTGTGATTACGATGCCGACACGCGCAAACACAGCTACAATCCCGTGCTGCTGATGGGGCGTCAGCCAGAGGATATGCGCGACGTGCTGACGCTGCTGCTTGGCGACGCTTCAGCGGCGTTTGAGTCGTTGCCTATCGTCTCCGATGCGGATATTCTGCGCAACATCCTCTATGAGGGTGTCTGGCAGAGCTACAACGAGTCCCTCCACCGCCGCGCCGAAAAGCAGAAGAAGCACAGCGGCAACACAACCAAAGAGAGCGGGGACGATTCCCCGGTGAAAGGAGGCTGACGAGCATGGTCACAGACCCGCGGAAAGTGCTGGGTGTATCCGAAACCGCCAGCCAAGATGAAATCAAGCGCGCGTATCGCCGCAAAGCCAAGGAGTGTCATCCGGATTTGCATCCGAACGACCCCGACGCGGCGAAAAAGATGAACGAACTCAACGAAGCCTACGACATGCTGATGAACCCGGAGAAGTACGCCAACCGCCAGCAGCAGCAGAATCCGTATGGCGGGAATCCGTATGGCGGCAGCAGTTACGGCGGAAATCCATACGGCTCTTATGGCGGCAATTCCTACGGCGGACAGCAGCAGGGCAATCCGTATGGTCAGCAGGGCGGCTATGACCCGTTCAGCGACTTCTTCGGCGGATTCGGCTACGGCAGCTACGGCGGCTATCAGACGCAGGTCAACCCGCCGCAGGAGCAGGCGGGTGATTCCGAGCCGGTTCGCGCTGCCATCCGCGATATTCTCGCCGGACGGTACGCGTCGGCGTGTTCCATTTTGCAGAACGTCCCCAGCACGGGGCGGAATGCGCGCTGGTACTACCTGTCCGGCGTGGCGAACCACGGCGCGGGAAATCAGATTCAGGCGCTGGAACACATGAAGCGCGCGGTGCAGCTCAGCCCGAACAATGCGACCTATCAGGCGCTTTTGCGGCAGTATCAGCAGGCAGGGCAGACGTATCAGACGAATGCGTCCGGGTACAACACTTGGGCGATGGATCCGTCGAAATTGTGCATGAGCTTGTGCTTCCTGCAGATGTTCTGTCCGCTTTGCTGCCGGTGCTAAGGTGCTGCCAAGCCCCTTAACTCGGCGGAATTTTCCTATGCTGCTTGATTTGTTTTGTTGCAGGGGGTTCGCCTCTGCGGAGTGAAATCCCCTGCGCAACACAAAAAACTGTATGCAATGCGCGCAACTGAATCGCGCAAAAGGTCAAGGAATCAGTTTCCTTGAGAAAGTGTAACTTTATGGGCAAAATCATCGGTATCGACTTGGGTACCACCAATAGCTGCGTCGCCGTGGTTGAGGGCGGTAACGCAACCATCATTCCGAACGATAAGGGTGAGCGCACAACGCCGTCCGTCGTGGCATTCACCGACAGCGGCGAGCGGCTCATCGGCAGCGCGGCGAAGCGTCAGGCAGCAGTCAACGCCGACCGCACGATTGCATCCGTCAAGCGCCATATGGGCACGGACTGGCGCAAGACCATCGCCGGGAAAAGCTATTCGCCGCAGGAAATCAGCGCCATGATTCTCCGCAAGCTGAAGCAGGACGCGGAAAGTTACCTCGGCGAACCCGTCACCGACGCGGTGATTACCGTCCCGGCGTATTTCGGGGACATCCAGCGTCAGGCGACGAAGGACGCGGGGCGCATTGCAGGCTTGAACGTCCGCCGCATCATCAACGAGCCGACCAGCGCCGCCCTTGCCTACGGGCTGAACAACGGCGCACCGCAGAAAATCATGGTCTACGACCTTGGCGGCGGCACGTTTGACGTATCTATCATCGAGATTGGCGAGGGTGTTATCGAGGTGCTGGCGACGTGCGGCGACAACCACCTCGGCGGCGATGACTTCGACGAGCGCATCGTGAATTTCGTCTGTGATGCTTTCCAGCGGGAACATCATGCTGACCTTCACCGTGATTTGGCGGCCATGGTGCGCGTGAAGGAAGCCGCCGAGCAGGCGAAAAAGGAGCTGTCCGTCACCGAGATGACCACCATCAGCCTGCCGTTCATCAGCACAGTCGGCGGTCAGGCGGTGCATTTGGAGCAGACGCTGACCCGCGCGAAGTTCAATGAATTGACGGCGGATTTGGTTGCGCGGACGGAAGGTCCTGTCCGCAGCGCCCTCAGCGACGCGGGCATTGCCGCCAGCGAGCTGGGCAAGGTGCTGCTGGTCGGCGGTTCGACGCGCATTCCCGCCGTGCAGGAGAAGGTGCGCCAGCTGACCGGCATCATGCCGAGCAAGAGCATCAACCCCGACGAATGCGTAGCGCAGGGCGCGGCGATTCAAGTCGACACGCTGAATGAACACACGACGCTGACAAACTCCACGGGCTTGCTGCTGCTGGACGTGACCCCGCTTTCGCTGGCAATTGAGACGGTCGGCGGCGTCGCGACCCGCGTCATCGAGCGCAACTCCACCCTGCCTGTGCACTATCAGCAAGTGTTCACCACGGCGGGCATGTTCCAGTCGTCAGTAGAAATCAACGTCCTGCAGGGTGAGCGTCCGATGGCGCGGGACAACAAGAGCATCGGCAAGTTCCGTCTGAAGGGCATCCGCCGCGCAATGGCAGGCGTACCGAAAATTGAGGTCACGTTCGATATTGACACCAACGGCATCCTGACCGTCTCCGCGCGCGACCAAGACACTGGACGCGCTCAATCCATCACCATCACTGCCGACAACAAAATGAGAGAGGATGAAATTCAGCAGGCAATTCGCGATGCGGAGCAGTACGCCGCGCAGGACGCTTTCCGCCGCGACCTGATGGACACCATCAATCAGGCGCAGCACCTCCTGGCGCAGGTAAGCGCTGCCTTGAACCAGTGCAGCAAGCGGCTAGACAAGGACGAGAAGAAGCGCGTTAAGGACGATGAAGCTGCCCTTCGCCATCTGATCGGGCGCGCCAAGCCCGACAAAATGACGGCGGATGACCTGTCCGCCATCAAGAGCGCCATGTCGACCCTCGAAAGCAGCAGCGCCCACCTGATGAGCCTCTTCGACCCGAACGCGCAGGGCAGCGGCCAGTCCTGACGAAGCCGCACCACGTCCGGCGTGCGCTGCTGATTGCCCTGACCGTCGCGGCGATTCTGCCGACGCTGCTGGGCAGTCTGGAATAAAAATCAAGGGGATTGCGTCCATGATTTCGGACGCAATCCCCTTTTTCGTTGCAATGATCATCAGAACAGCAGCAGAATCCCCTGCGCCGCCAGCACCGCTGCACACGCCGCAAGCGCCACCGTCAGCAGACTCTTCCCTTTCCACGCGAGGAACACCGCTGCCACCAAACCAACCGCCGCCGTGCGCATATCCCCCGTGGAATACAATACGTCGGGAATCGTCATTGCCCCCAGCACCGCGAACGGCACATAGTGCAGGAATGACTTGATGAACGTTGATTTGATTTCCTTGCGGAAAATCGTCAGCGGCAGCATCCGAATCAGGTACGTCACACCCGCCATCACAAGCAGGTAAATCGGAAAATTTGCCGTCATTGCGCATCACCCGCTTTCGTTTCTTCCTCCTGCACGGGGAAGAGCCACGCGCCCAGCGCCGAGGCGGCAATAGCACAGATGATGATGACAAACCCGCTGGACACCTGCGAGAGCATCGGCACATAGCGGAAGCACAGGCTCATCGCGATAGCCATCAGCACGACAATGCGCACGGGCTTCTCCTTGCGCGCGGGCGGCAGGATGATGGCGAGGAACATGCCGAAAATCGCGATACCGAGCGCATTGCGGAGGAAAACCGGCAGCAGCGTGCCCGCGACCGCGCCCAGAATCGTACCGACCGACCAGCCGAGGTACGGCGCGGTCATCAGCCCATACAAATACCAGTGACTGACCTTCCCCGGCTGACTGGATGCGACGGCGAATATCTCGTCCGTATTCATGAAAGAGAAGAACAGGCGGCGCGGTGTGTTCATATCCGAATCCATCTTCTGGGAGATGGACAGGCTCATCAGCGCATAGCGGAGGTTGATAATCAGCTGCGTCAGCGCGACTTCGAGGTACGACGCCTGCGCGAGAATCAGCGGCAGCCCGGCGAACTGCCCCGCACTGGTGACGTTCGTCATGGAAATCAGCAGCGCTTCGAGCGGCGACAAGCCATCCGCGACTGCCTTCATGCCGAACGTGAACGCGACGGATAGGTAGCCCAGCCCAATCGGGATTCCATGCCGGAAGCCCTTCGCAAAGAGTTTACGATTCATCGTCATTGATGCCTTCTTGTCGAAAAAGTCGGAACACAGCGTTTATGATAGCACGAAGTCCGTCCCTTCGTCAACGTCTGTGCAGCAAAAGAACAGCAGGGGACTTCGTCCCGTTTCATTTGTCCCTGCACCCATTTCGCGATTGGCTGATGGCGGAAAAGGCATCACCCGACGCGCCGCCGAGTTGTGCGGTATTGCCCATGCAAAACCGGCAGCTGATGGCACTTCATCGACTGCCGATTTGCGTCTGTTCCTTCTGCAAACATAAGCAGCCACACACCGTAGCGCATGGCTGCTATGGATATTGATTCAGTTCGACAAACCGGAATTTCCAAATTAGTCTTTACAAACGACCTTTGAGCCTTCACCATCAATTACAATTCCCTGACGGTTGTTAATTGGGCATAGATTCAAATCCGAAAACTCAGTCATTATTTTCTCGGTAACTTTCTTAAATGGTGCTGTAAGATAATGCGGAAGAACATAGAAATCAATCAAATCAAGCCCTGCATCATCTTCTTGTGAGTAGTCCTCCGGCTTTTCATCCATTTGTTCAATATATTGGATAGTTGGAGCGCATATAATCGCCCCCGCCGATTCACCGATCATCAGTTTTCCCTTTGCCAATTCCTTCTTCAGCAACTCATCCGTTCCCGTTTTGCGGAGCTGATCCATAAGGAAGAAAGAATTTCCACCAGTAAAATAGATCACATCCGCATCTTCAAAAACGGACTGTATCGTTAAATAAGCCTCCGTTGAAATATCAATTTCCGTTACAGCTGCTCCCAGTTTATTGAATAGCTTTCGAGCCGAGCCGACATAACCGGTATAGCCTTCACGCAGCGAAGCTGTAGGAATAAATGCGACTTTCTTGTTATCAATTTCTTCTTTTATCAAACTTCCTACACTTGAAAAGTGCGAACATAAAAACAGTTTCATCCATGTCCTCCTTAATTTGAAATTTCTTTTTGAACATTCTGAATCATTTTATTAAAATCTTCCTTCATTAAACACTGATCCTCCGGTGAATAATAAAAATGTCCAGAAGTTTGCAAAGACTTGACACATATACAAGGGTTATCCTTAAATAATTTACTACATTTAGGGGAAACCATTTCATCTAACATAGATAGATATATATGCGACGGTGTTGGTAATTTCCCTATGATTTTTCTTGTCTTTCGTATTTCAGAAAACAACTCAAGGTATCTTGGAATCCAACCAAAGTATCTTAAAATATGATTATCTCTTTCTATGCTATACGCATTTTGTGCTGCGAGAGACCATTTATCATCAGGTTTAATATTTCCTGTAAAAACTCGCCATGATGTTCTAAATAAACGGAGGGTAACTCTCACTTTTAACGGAACATTTAGAAGAAATAATTCATCTACCGGTTTTTCTATCGCTTCTTGTATAGCAAACAGCGTCCCCATGGAATGAGCGACAATAATGATTTTATTGTTGGTTTCTGATAGTTCTTCAAGAGCATTCTTTACTTGCTGCTTCCATTCAGTCATAGAGGCTTGCGAAAAGTCCTTTACACTTCCTCCATGACCTTTTAACGATAGATTGCATATTGACCAATTTGGAGGAACAAGCGATAAAAAAGGTTCAAAATGACTTGTCGTTCCAAGAATGCCATGTATAAATAAAATTGCTATTCTCTCTTGGTCACTCGCCATAAAATCACCTCACCAAATCCGATTTGTCGCTTTGTTTATGATGCAGATTCTATCATATTGGTTTTTTCTTTATGGAACGGAAACCCGAAGGCTGCCCCACACGTCAAGCTGCTCCTTTTTCCACAGGTTCATTATCACCTTCGTCGGCGGATCTATCCGCATCATCAACATCCAGATTAGGCTCTGCCGCTTCCTGTTCTTTTTATGCCAGCTGAAGCTCATACAGCTTCTTGTAAATGCCGTCCTGCTTCAGCAGTTCCTGATGCGTGCCGGATTCGCGAATTTGCCCGTGGTGCATCACGATAATGCGGTCAGCGTGCTGAATGGTCGAAAGGCGGTGCGCAACCATAATCGACGTGCGGCCCTGCATCAGCCGCTCCAGCGCTTCCTGAATCCACTGCTCGGTTTCCGTGTCGATATTCGCCGTCGCTTCGTCCAATATCAGAATTTTCGGGTCATGCGCCAGCGTCCGGGCAAACGACAGCAATTGCCGCTGCCCCGCGGAGAACGTCGCGCCGCGCTCCGTCACATGCTCATCGTAGCCGTTCGGCAGCCGCTCAATGAACCGCGACGCATTGGTATATTCCGCCGCCTGGTGCACCTGCTCATCGGTAATTTCCTCGTCGCGCAGGCGGATGTTGCTCTTGATGTCGCCCGTGAAGATGAACACATCCTGCTGCACCTGCCCGATTGCGGCACGAAGCTGGTCGCGGGTCAGGTCGCGCACATCCACGCCATCGACGCGGATGCTGCCCTTCTGCACGTCATAGTAACGCCCAATCAGATTCAGGATGGAGGATTTGCCCGCGCCCGTCGCGCCGACGAACGCCACCTTCTGCCCCGGCTCGATGGTGAAGGACACGTCCTTCAGCACCCAGTTCACGTTATCATATGCGAACCAGACGTGGTCGAACTCGATTTTGCCGCGCACCGCGGGCAGCTTCTTCGCGTCCTCCTTGTCGGACAGCATGGGCTTTTCGTCCAGCAGGGTGAAGATTTTCTCGGCGGAAGCAATGGCACTTTGCAGCGTCGTGAACTGCTCCGCCAGCTCCTGCACGGGCGTGAACAGCTGGGAAATGTACTCCGTGAATGTGTACAGCATACCGATGGAAATCACGCCGTCCAGCACCAGCGCGCTGCCGCCGCCCAGAATAATCGCCATTGCGATAACGGACAGGAAGTAAATCGACGGGCGGAAAATGGCGAACACCATCATTTCGCGTACGCCCGCGCGGTAGAGGGATTCGTTCTTTTCCTCAAACTCGGCGCATTTCTCCTTCTCACGCGCGAAAATCTGGATGACCCGCATTCCCGACAGATGCTCGCTCAAAAAGGTATTCAGCGTCGTGATGCGCGTCTTGACGATTTGGTACGTCTTGCGGCTCAATTTGCGGAACACTGCCGTCAGCACCGCCATCACCGGTACCAGCACGAACGACAGCATTGCCATGCGGAAGTTCATCACCATCATAATAATGGCAAGTCCGATGATTTTAACGACGTTTCGGAACAGGCGGACAATCGTGTTGGCATACAGGTCATTGACCGCCTCGGTGTCGTTGGTGATGCGCGTAACGATTCTGCCCACAGGCGTCAAGTCGAAGAAGCGCATGGAGAGGCTCTCGACATGCGCCATCAGCTCATTGCGCAGGGTATAAACGATGTTCTGCCCGGTTTCCTGAATCTTCAGGTACTGCAGGCGGTTACAGACAAATTGCAGCAGCAGAATCGCCACATACAGCCCCGCCGCAATCAGGATGCCCTGAAAGCGCGTTTCCGGCGGCAGATCCTGCGCGCTCTGCTGGGTGATGTACTTGTCAATCGCGTCGCCGATGATGCGCGGGCGGGCAATGTCGAACACCGTCAGCAGCCCCACCAGCACACAGCACAGCGCAACCGTTTTCCAGTAGGGCTTGATGTAGCCCATCAGGCGCAGGAAGGCGTTGCCGTGATACGAAACGTCCTGCGGCTCGTTATCCCCGAACTTACTCCGCATGTGCAGCGCCTCCTTCCTCGTGAAGTTCCTTTTCCAGCTGCTGCTTGCGGTACAGGCTTGCGTACAGTTTGCCGTTGTTCAGCAGCTCCTCGTGCGTGCCGTACTCCTCCACCTTGCCTTCGTCCAGCACAAGAATATGGTCGGCATCCTGAATGGTGGAAATGCGGTGCGCTACGATGATGGTCGTGCGACCCTTGCGCAGGCGGTGCAGGTTATCCAGTATTTGCCGTTCCGTGTCCGTATCGACAGCAGAGAGCGCATCGTCCAGCAGCAGAATCGGCGCATCCTTCATCAGCGCGCGTGCAATGGAGGAACGCTGCTTCTGGCCGCCGGAAATCGTCACGCCGCGTTCGCCTACCAGCGTCTGGTACTGCTTGGGGAACTCCATGATGTTATCGTGGATGCAGGCGTTTTTCGCCGCCTCCTGCACCGCTTCCAGCGACTTGTTGTCCGAGCCGAACGCGATGTTGTTCTGCAGCGTGTCAGAAAAGAGGAAATTATCCTGCGGCACACAGGCGATATTCCTGCGCAGCGCCGCCAGCGGGATTTCGCGCAGATTATGCCCGTCGATGGTAATCATGCCGTCCGGTACGTCGTACAGGCGCATGAGCAGGCTCGGCAGCGTGCTTTTGCCCGAACCGGTGCGCCCCAGCACCGCCAGCGTCTCGCCCGCCTTCACATGCACCGACACATCTTCCAGCACCGGCACGGTCGGCTGGTCGGGATAGGCAAAGGACAGGTGTTCAATGCTGATATCGCCCTTGAGCGTCTGAATCGAAGGGTCCACCATGTCGCCGTCCACGATTTCCGGCTTCGCGTCAAAAATCTCCTGAATGCGACGCAGGCTCGCCAGCCCCTGGCTGACGCTCGTGATGCACTCGCCCACCGCCATCATCGGCCACACCAGCATCGTCACATACGAGTTGAAGCTGATGAACTGCCCGATGTTGATTTCGCCGTAAATCGCCAGATAGCCGCCGTAAGCCAGCGTCAGCAGACTCGCTATACCGACAATCAAATCCAGCAGCGGCATCACCAGCGCCTGCAGGCGCACAACGCCGAGGTTCTTTTCCTTCGTGAACAGCGTCGTCTTCGCGAAGGCGTACAGCTCCTTGCGTTCCTGCACGAAGGATTTAATCACGCGGATGCCCGACACCGTTTCCTGCACTTGGTCCGTCAGCGTCGAGAACGCCTGCTGCTTGGCCAGAAAGCGCTTGTGCATCACCTTGCCGTAGAAGTAATCGCCGAAGATGATGAGAATCAGCGGCAGCACCGCCACACCCGTCAATTTCGGGCTGACATACGTCATCATCTGCCACAGCACCAGCAGCAGCATCACCGTCGCGTCGAATGTGCTGATGACGTTCATGCCCACCAGCGTGCGAACCGCCTGCAGGTCGTTGATGAAGCGCGCCATCAGGTCGCCGGTCTTGTGCTCGTTGTAATAGTGCGGCGAGAGTGAGGATAAGTGCGCGAACAAATCGCTGCGCAATTCCTTCTCAATCGACCGTGCCGACCCGAACAGGAAAAAGCGCCACGCAAAACGCCCCACCGCGATAATTACGCCAATCAGCACAATCTTCCAGACCAACCCCATCACGCCGCCCATATCCAGCGTGTGCTGATCCAGCCCGTTGGTAATTTCGCCTGTGAACCGCGGCACATAGGTATTCACCTCGTCCACAATGAACAGCGCCAGGATGCCCAGAATGTACTGCCACCAGTGACGGCGGACATATCGCCACGCCAGCTTCAGCTCCTTCATTGCTGCCTCCTTATGCTTCGTAACGATTCATTGTAGCACATTTCGGCGCAAAAAGACACACATTCGCCGAAAATTCCGCGCAGGTTTACAATCCAGGCTGGCGTTTGTTTCCTTGCGGGATGGAAAGGGAAAAAGATGCCCCCGGAACGGCGGGTTTTGTGCGTTCCGGGGGATTATTTTTTACTTCGCCACGTTGTTGCTCGGCGTCCCATTCAAGAAGTTTCGTACATTCTCCACCGCCGTATCCATCAGCCGCTGGCGCGCCTCGTGGCTTGCCCACGCGATGTGCGGCGTGATAATCATGTTGTCCAGCCCCAGCAGCGGGTTGTCCGCCCGAATCGGCTCGGTGGACACCACGTCCGACGCGGCGGCGTACACCTTGCCGGACAGCAAAGCATCCCGCAAATCCGCTTCGTTGATGAGCCCGCCGCGCGCGGTGTTGAGCAAAATCACGCCGTCTTTCATCTTCGCCAGCGCGGTTTTGTCAATCATGCCGACGTTCTCCGGGGTCTGCGGGCAGTGCAGGGACACAATGTCGCTGCGGGCGTACAGTTCATCCAGCGGCAAATAGCCTTCGCCCGATCCGTGGCGGCTGTAATAAATGACATTCATGCCGAACGCGCGGGCGAGTTCCGCCGTCGCCTGACCGATGCGCCCATAGCCGACGATACCGAACGTCTTGCCCGCCAGCTCCATCAGCGGATAATCCCAGAAGGAGAAGTCTCGGCAAGCCGTCCAGCGCCCCTGCTGCACCGCGTCGTTGTGATGGCCGATGCGGTGGCAGATTTCCAGCAGCTGCGCCATCACGAACTGCGCGACCGCCTGCGTGCCATAGGACGGGACGTTCGCGACAACGATGCCCTTTTCCTTCGCCGCCGCAATGTCAATGACGTTAAATCCCGTCGCCAGCACACCGATGTAGCGCAGATTCGGGCAAGCATCTATCGTCTGGCGGGTAATGGGCGTCTTATTGGTGAGGATGATCGGCGCGTCGCCGATGCGGGGGAGAATCTCCTCCGGCGCGGTGTAATCGTAGACAGTCAAGTCGCCCAAGGCGGCGAGGGCATCCCAGCTCAGGTCGCCGGGATTTTCCACAGCGCCGTCCAGAATCGTGATTTTCATGATTGTGTACCTCCTGCGGTGGTTTGTTTCGGTTCCTATTATATAGCAGGGTGTGACAGGATTGCAAGGGGATTTTGCGGATGCGCAAAGCAGACAAGGATATATAGCCGCCTCTTGTGGGGGAGGCACCATTCCAACGGTTCCTCGGCGACCCATTCAAAGGGAAAATTCAAACAGGTCGCGGCAGCGAAGCGTTCTGTGTTAAATGAGTGCTCCTCGATAGCCTGACCGCCGCCGTCCATCCACCTAATTCGCCTTTTTTCGCGAAAAATCCTGCTTTATACGATTTCCAGATAAGAATGCGCAAGCAGATGGCGCAGTTGAATCTGGAAATCGTATTACGTCCAATTTCCCCGGACAAGCAGGGATTCCCATCATGCGCTCCTCCAAAGCCGGGCAGACTGCATCTCGGAAGGAGGAATGCCGCATGGACAGGAAACGACCTTTGCACCCCAGTCCGCTGGTGAAAACGCTCGCGGACGCTCAGCGCCGCATGAGCCACACCGATGTGCTTGGCTCGTGGACAGGCGTGCCGTGGGAGGACGCGGACGAAGAACCCGTGCAGGACGCTGATGACCTGTGACGTGCATTTGACGCGCGTGCTGGGGCTTCCCGCCGTGCTGCGCGGGCGCTCACAGGGGCATGTGGAACGCGCCGTGCTCGAAAACGACGGTCACGCGCTGCGTGGGCTGATTGTCCGGCGCGGATTCGGCGGCGCAAAGTGGGTCGCGCGGGACAGCATCGCCCTGCTCGGCGACGTGTCTGTCATCCTCCGCGCCTGCCCAACGCACCTGCCCCGCAAAACGGATTTCCGCCTGCGCACTGTCAAGGATACGCGCGGCTTGACCCTCGGCTGCGTGACGGATGTGCTCATCAGCGCGGACAATCTGCTCGTCAGTGAGCTGGAGGTCTCCCTCGGTTTGATTGACGATTTCCGCGACGGGCGGCGGCGCATCCGCCACTTTTCCGCTTCACCCGACGGCGATGTTCTCGTTCCGGAAGGCGAAATTCTCTTGGAAGGGAGGGAAACTCAGTGAACAAGATGCTGATTGGCTCGGCGGTCGGTCTGGCAATGGGTATCGGGCTGATGATGCTGCCCGGCATTCGTCAGGATGTCCAGAAAGGCGCAAACAAAGTCAAGAAAGCCGTGCAGGACATGAGCGAAGGACAGCAATAATGGAGGCGGGCAGGATTGCACCATCATGCGTCCTGCCCGTTTTCCCATTCGCTGCGAAAGGAGGAAAAGCGCATGGAGAAAGCCGTCACGCGGCGCAAATGGACAGCGGGGCTGCTGATCACGGGCACGGTCGCACTGGTGGTCGCATTCTGGTCGTTGATCATGTCGATGCTGTCGCTGCTGGCAGTCGCGGGCGTTTTGACGCTGCTGTCCCTGCCGCTGTGCAAAGTACTGGAAAAGCGGCTGCCCGGCGGCGCGGCGGCGGCGATCGCCCTGCTGACGCTGCTCGGCGCAGTACTGGGAATGCTCTGGGGGCTGATTCCGCCGCTCTTGCGGCAGAGTGCGCTGCTCATGTCGCGCCTGCCCGCACTGCTGGACAGTCTGCGGGAGCTGCTCGCCCGATGGAGTGCTGCGCTCGAAGCGCGCGGTATCCCCCTCGGCGACATGCAGGCGGAGCTGTTCTCGCGCATCAGCGCTGCCGCGGGGCAGCTTGCCGCAACGCTCGTCAGCGGGATTCGCCGCCTGACCGGGAGCGTCAGCCAATGGCTGCTTGCGCCGCTGCTGTCGTTCTACTTTTTGCGCGACCGCAAGCGTCTTTGCCTCCTGCTGTCGCTGGTTCTGCCCGTCAAATACCGTGCGCGCGGCATCCGTGCCGCCCGTGAAATGCGCCGCGAATCCGCCCTGTACCTGCGCGGACAGCTGATTCTCTCGCTGTTCGTCGCCGCCATGACCGCCCTTGCGCTGCTGCTCACGCGTACGCCCGGCGCGCTGCTGCTGGGGCTGTTCATGGGCGTGATGGAGCTGATTCCGTACATCGGGCCGTTCATTGCGGGCGTTCCGGCGGTGCTGCTGGCGCTGCAAAGCGGCTGGACGGCAGCGCTGTGGACACTGTTGGCAATCTGCCTTGTGCAGCAGGTGGAAGCGAACCTGCTCTCCCCGCGTCTGCTCTCCGGCGCGACGCGGCTGCATCCATTGGCGGTGCTGCTGGCGATTGCCTTCGGCGGCATGGCGGGCGGCGTGGTCGGAATGATGGCGGCGCTGCCGCTGGTTGTGTGCGTGCGCGGCGCGGTTAGAGGGTGGCGGGAGTGAAAATTTCGGACAGACGCAGGAAACAGCGGGCAGCGCGGCGAATTGCACAGAGGGAAAATCGTACAAGGAGGATTTGCATGGTGGGCATCCGAACGTTTCTGCGCCGCACTTGGGGCAGAGTCTGGATTTATTCGTTCTTCGCGCTGCTGCTGATGATTGCGCTGTCCTTCATCCAGCACGTTATTGGCGGAATCACTTGGGAAGCCTTCCAGTATCCCGCAGAGGATGGCAAACCCAACGTCTTTGTGGATGACATCAATCACCCCAGCAAGCTTACTTCCCTGCTGGTTGGCGACAACCACCTTTATCTGTTCTACGGAAGGATTGACGTTGTGAAAGTGTACGATTTGGATGGACAGTACCTGTACAGCGTCAACTTCCGCGACGGGCGCGACAGCGGCGGGCCAAGCTATATCTATGTCTTTGGGAATCACATGGTGTATCTGCCGCGCTCGACGCACACGGCGTATATCTTCGAGGACGATGTGCTGACTGCGCAGGAATCCGTTGAATATAGGGACGTGTTCCCCAAAACGCTTTTCCCGGGCGTTTCCTCGTACAATCGGCAGGTGGACAGCGCGGGAAATCGCTATCAGTTCCGCTTGGCGAATATTGTACGGGTTGCCCCGGATGGTCAGGCGACAACGCTGATTCGCCGCAGTCCGCTGTACTGCATTTTCGGGCACTTTTCCTTCTATTGGATCTGTACTCTGCTTTTCTTCCTCATGCTGATTGTGCCAGCGGTTATTGTTGATATGAAAGAGAAAAAAAAGCAGAAGCAGCCGTCGGAAGCCCCATAAATCAGTGCTTGTATGCGGATGATTTCGTCGCACGGCACGTTCGTTTTGCTTGTATACAACCAGTCCGCAAAAAAATCATCGCCGCAGGGAAATTTCTTTCTCTGCGGCGATGATTGTATGCAATCAGGTTACATTGTGCGGGTTACTTCGCAATGAAGTTCACCAGACGACCCGGCACGAAGATGACCTTCGTCACAGTCTTGCCCGCGAGGATCTTCTGGATTTCCGGGAGCTGCTGGAGTTCCGTCTCCGCGCGTTCCTTCGTCATGTCGGCGGGAATCATCACGCGGCCGCGAACCTTGCCGCAGACCTGCACGGCGATTTCGATTTCCGACTTCACCAGCGCGTCTTCGTCCCACGTCGGCCACTTCTGATACGTCATCGTGCCGCCGAAGCCTTGATTCTCCCACATTTCTTCCGTGATGTGCGGCGCAACGGGGTTGAGCAGCAGGAGCAGGGTTTTGAGTTCCCCGCGCGTCACACTGCCGACGGAAACCATCTCATTCACCAGCGTCATCATCTGCGCGATGGCGGTGTTGTACTTCATGGCCTCGTAGTCCAGCGAAACCTTCTTAATCGTCTCATGCATGAGCGCGTTCAGCTTCTCGCTGTACCCCTCGTCGGGCGTCACGTTCTCCTGCAGGCGCCACACGCGGTCAAGGAAGCGGCGGCAGCCCTTCGCGCTCTGCGTGCTCCACGGAATCGCCTGATCGAACGCGCCCATGAACATCTCGTACACGCGGAAAGCGTCCGCGCCGATTTCGTCGATGATATCATCCGGGTTGACAACGTTGCCGCGCGACTTGGACATCTTCTCGCCGTTCTCGCCCAGAATCATGCCGTGGCTGGTGCGCTTCTGGTAGGGTTCAGGCGCGGGAATCACGCCAATGTCATGCAGGAACAGATGCCAGAAACGGCTGTACAGCAGATGCAGGGTCGTGTGCTCCATGCCGCCGTTGTACCAGTCCACAGGCAGCCAATAGCGAAGCGCTTCGGGCGAGGCAATGGCTGTTTCGCAGTGCGGGTCGCAGTAGCGCATGAAGTACCAGCTTGACCCTGCCCACTGGGGCATAGTGTCGGTTTCGCGCGTCGCCGGGCCGCCGCAGCACGGGCAGGTGGTGTTCACCCAGTCATGCATGACGGACAGGGGAGATTCGCCGGAATCGGTCGGCTCGTAGTTGTCCACCATCGGCAGCGTCACAGGGAGCTGATCTTCCGGCACCGCCACCATGCCGCACTTGTCGCAGTGGACAATCGGGATGGGTTCGCCCCAGTAGCGCTGGCGGCTGAACACCCAGTCGCGGAGCTTGTAGTTGACCTTCTTCTCGCCCAGCCCGTTCTTCTCCAGATACTCGATGATCGCTTCCTTCGCCTGCGCGACCTTCATGCCATCAAGGAAGCCGGAATTGACCATCACGCCGTCCTGAATATCGGTATACGCTGCTTCCTCAATATTGCCGCCCGCGACGACCTCAATCATCGGGATGCCGAACTTATGCGCGAACTCCCAGTCACGGGTGTCGTGCGCCGGAACAGCCATAATTGCGCCCGTGCCGTAGGTCATCAGCACATAGTCGCTCAGCCAAATCGGGATTTCCTTGCCGTTGACGGGGTTGACGGCGCGGACGCCCTCAATCTGCACGCCCGTCTTGTCCTTCGCCAGCTCGGCGCGTTCAAAGTCGCTCTTCTTCGCGGCTTCCGCGCGGTACGCCATGCACGCATCGTAGTTGGTGATTTGGTCCTTCAGCTTGTCAATCAGCGGATGCTCAGGGGACAAGACCATGTACGTCGCACCGAAGAGCGTATCCGGGCGCGTGGTGAAAACGCGCACCTTCTCGCCCGGCACGGTCAGGGAAAAATCCACTTCCGCGCCGACACTGCGGCCAATCCAGTTGCGCTGCTGCACCTTCACCTTGTCGATGAAGTCCACCGTGTCCAAGCCGTCGAGCAGCTTCTGGGCATAGGCGGTAATCTTCAGCATCCACTGCTTCTTGACCTTGCGGATGACCTGCGTGCCGCAGCGCTCGCACACGCCGCCGACAACTTCCTCATTCGCCAGACCGCACTTGCAGCTGGGGCACCAGTTAATCGGCATTTCGGACTTGTACGCCAGCCCGTGCTTGAACAGCTGAAGGAAAATCCACTGCGTCCAGCGGTAGTAGGAGGGGTCGGTGGTGTTGACCTCGCGGGAATAGTCGAAGGAGAAGCCGATTTTCTGCAATTGCTCGCGGAAGTGGTCGATGTTCTTCTTCGTCACGATGGCGGGGTGAACCTTGTTCTTGATGGCGTAGTTCTCCGTCGGCAGACCGAAGGCGTCCCAGCCGATGGGGAAAAGGACATTGCAGCCCTCCATGCGGCGCTTGCGGGCGATGATGTCCATCGCGGTATTGGAGCGCGGATGGCCGACGTGCAGCCCCTGTCCCGACGGATACGGGAACTCAATCAGGCCGTAGAATTTCGGCATGGTGTAGTCGTTCTTCGCCTCGAAAACGTGACTGTCCGCCCAGCGCTTCTGCCACTTCGGTTCGATGGCTTTGGGGTCATAGGGTTTGAATTCCATGATGCTTCCTCCCTGCTTTTCTCGGACGGAACAAAAAAACGTTCCGCCCCTGCAAATTCTGCAAAGACGAAACGGATGTTTCGCGGTACCACTCTGCTTGTCCGGACGTGCCGAACCTCTCTTGCGCGTAACGTGCGCCATTCGCCGAACCCTTCGTCCGGTTTGCGCTCCGGGGCGAGCGGCTGACAGGCGTCTGACCGCGCTTCCACCAGCACGCGGCTCTCTGGAACAGACGGAACTTCCAGCGTTCCCCTTCATTGCGGGACAAGGTCAGTATAATGCTTTTTGCGGGTGTTGTCAAGGGTTTCGTTCTTTGCTTTTTCGGTGTTTTTACGCGCAGAATGGTTCGCTTCAGCCGAATTTTGTGCTATACTGTTAGCAATTATGCTGCGGCAAGGAGGAAAGGCGTTATGCACCTGATTATCCCCAAGAATTACAATCCCGTGCTGAACCTGCGGGATACGGAAATCGCCATCAAACTGGTCAAGGATTTTTTCGAGACGGAGTTAGCCCGCGCGCTGAACCTGACCCGTGTGTCCGCGCCGATTATGGTCACGCCCGGCAGCGGTCTGAACGACAACCTGAACGGCGTCGAACGACCGGTATCCTTTGACGTTCTTGAAACCGGCGAAACGGCGGAAATCGTCCATTCGCTGGCGAAATGGAAGCGTCAGGCGCTCAAAACGTACGGCTTCCAGCCCGGTGAAGGGCTGTACACGGACATGAACGCCATCCGCCGCGACGAAACGACCGACAACATCCACTCGATTTTCGTCGACCAGTGGGACTGGGAGAAAATCATCACCCCTAAGCAGCGCACGATGGAGACGCTGCAAGCGACCGTCCGCGCGATTTACCTCACCCTGCGCAAGACGGAGGGCTTCGTCTGCGCGCACTATCCGCACATCAAGCCCGAACTGCCCGACGACATCACGTTCGTCTCGTCGCAGGAATTGGAGGATTTGTATCCCGACCTGCCGCCGAAGGAACGCGAATACCGGGCGGTACGCGAATACGGCGCGGTGTTCCTGACGGGCATCGGCGGTGCGCTGCGTTCCGGACAGATGCACGACGGCCGCGCCCCGGACTACGACGACTGGTCACTCAACGGTGACATTCTGCTCTACGACCCGCTGCTGGACATTGCGCTGGAAGTGTCGAGCATGGGCATCCGCGTTGACCCGGACGCGCTGCGCCGTCAGCTGGCGATTCGCGGCTGCGAGGAGCGCGCGGAGCTGCCATTCCAAAAGGCACTGCTCAACGGCGAGCTGCCCCAGACGATGGGCGGCGGCATCGGGCAGAGCCGCATGTGCGTCTACCTGCTGCGCAAGGCGCATGTGGGCGAGGTGCAGGCGAGCCTGTGGCCGCTGGACGTGCAGGAGGCGTGCAGGAAGGCAAATATTCAGCTGCTGTAAGCAAAGCAATGGGGGCAAGCCTGAAATGCGGCTTGTCCCCCTGTTTTATTATCCCGTATGAAATTGCCCCATCATGCAGAGACTCTCGCCGCTGCCCCATCTGCTTCATACTGCACGATCCACCGCCGAAATGTTTCCTGACTTACGTCTGCCTCTGCTGCTGCGTCACGCATGCTTTTCTTTCCGAATTTGCCTTTTGCTGATATCCCATAAAATGCTCCCTCCATGATTGACAGTTTGGTTTTTTACTGTCTCTCATAGAGGGAGCATATCACATTCCCCAGCAGTGTCTTCATGTCCGCGCAGGGAAGCGTTCACTCCCCTGCGCGGACGTTTTTTGACTGGCTTATACTATTCCCAAATGAGAATTCACGGCGCAAGCAGATGGCGCAGGTGAATTCGGAAATAGTATTACTTCTTTTCCGACCCCATCGCGCCCGTCATCAGGACAGCACCCGAAATCGCGGCGAGCAGCATCAGGATGAAGGAGAGGATGAACGGAACGCCCAGCGCGCCGATGGTGGACGTGCCGCCGAAAATCAGCACGAGGTCATCCATGCGGAAGTTGATTTCCGTCACCAGATAACGGAACCACGCAACCAGTGTGCATGCCAGACCAGCCGCCGCCAGCAGACCAATCTTCTTCACGCCCGCGACGAGGTAGCACACTGCCGACACGAGGAGCAGCACCAGCACAACCGCGTCGAAGTTCATCTTCGTGGTCGCAGCCGTGTCAATGATGATGTAGAAGATAGCCGCCAGCACCGCAATCACCGCTGCGACAATCGAAACCGTCTTGCGGTCAGCGGACGCCGCCTTCTTCTTGACGTCCATGAAGTAGGACACCAGCATCGCGAGACCGAAGAGCGCTGTCAGCACAATCAGCACAATGCGCGCAATCAGCATGTCCGTCTCGACCCAAGACGTCGTGTGGACAACGTGGCTGGTTTCGTTCATGCCGTTCATGGCGGCAGAGTTCGCGTAGGTATAGAGGAAGTTCTTCGCCGAAGTGCGGAGGTTGTTCAGCAGCTTGCCGTCTTCCGCCGCCCAGCCTTCAATCTTCGACACCAGCCAGTCGCCGGAGGACAGCCAAGTGTCATTGCCCGCTTCCAGGCCGATGGAAACGTCCATCCAGTTGCGGTTCGCCATGACAGCGTCCGTCAGCGTCACGCCGACGAATCCCCATTCCTTGCGCAGAACTTCGTTGCAAAGTCCGCTGTGCGCGCCCGCCCAGCGCGTACCGATACGGTTGAAGGAGGTCATAGCAGCGTTCGCACCGCCCTCTTCCACCGCGTACTGGAAGCCCTTCAGGTAGATTTCACGAATCGCCTGTTCCGTCGCGAAGGTTGCAACCGACTGGCGGTACGTCTCAAAGTCATTGAGCGCGAAGTGCTTGATGTAGACGACCAGACCCTTCGAGCGAGCCGCTGCCACTTCCTGCGCCGCCATCTTGCCGGACAGGAAGCCGTCCTCGGAGTAATACTCGAAGTTACGGCCGGAGTAAGGCGTGCGGTGGATGTTCATCGCCGGGCCGTACCAGCCAACCACGCGGTTGTCGGAGCGCAGCGCGTCTTCACCCATCGACAGACCGACATTGTAGAGGATTTCCGTGTTGAACGTCGCCGCCATGACCGGTTCGGAGGTATACGCCACCGTGGAGTTGTTGCCGGCATACGTCGCCTTGATGCCCTGCGGGCCGTCCGCTGCCACCGTCGCAGGCAGACCGATGGAGTCGATTGCCCGCGTGCCGTAGCCGGAGTGGCCAACCAGTTCCGCCAAATCCGTCAGCGTCAGCTGATTGAGCAGATCCACCCACATCGGGTCGTCGTAGTCCTTGCCAATCAGGTTCGCCAAGGTGTAGTTCGTCGCGGTTGAACCCGTAATGACCGTCTCGTCGGGCGCTTCCGCCGTGTAGTTGAATTGCAGACCGTTGATAATAGCGTCGTTCGCCGTCAGGCTGTCATAAGAAACCGGCCAAGTGCCCTGCCAGTCGCTGCGGGACAGGTACGTCACGAGCTTCTCGCCGTAGCTGTTCAGATCCGCATCACCGAACTGGTTGGTAATCTTGTAGCCCGTGCCGGACACGCTGTACGTCGCATTGTCGTCGCTGTCGACCGTGAACTTATAGACCTTTGCCGCGTCGCCAGGGGCATCCATCGCCGCCGCGCCGTTCGCGGTCAGCGTTGCGGTTTCCGCCTCTTCTGCGCCTTCCGCAGCCGGCGTTTCCTGTGCGATGGGGGCATAACCCTTCGCCGCGAGGATGTTGTTCACCGCGTCGTGTGCATCCAGACCAACGCTCAGGTAGTAGTCACCCGCTTCGAGAATGTAGGTTTTGTTGACATGTTCGTCGTAAACCGTCAATTCCTTGCGGTCAACCGTCACGGAGACGGTTTCGGATTCGCCGGGCTGGAGGACATTCGTCTTGCCGAAGCCGACAAGCTGCACAGACGCCTTCTCAATCGCGTTCGCGCGGTCGAATTCGGTGTACGGCTGCTGACCGTAGACCTGCACGACTTCCTTGCCCGCGACGTTGCCCGTGTTCGTCACCTTCACCAGCACGGTGAAGCTGTCGGTTGCCGCGTCGTAGGTCACGCTTTCCAGCGCCTGTTCAAACGTGGTGTAAGACATGCCATAGCCGAAGGGATACGCGACTTCCTCGCCGTACACCCAGCTGTCGCCCTTGGACGCGAAGATGCCCGCATTGCCGGACGCGTTGCCCTGCTCCATGACCGCATCTTCATAGCGCGTCTCGTAGTACTTGTAGCCGACATAGATGCCTTCGGATTCCACCAGATAGTGAATCGCATAGCGCACCTTCGTCTTGTCGCCCGGCACGCCGTCAATCGTCACGCCGCCGACCGTGCCCGTCTCTTCATCCGCATTGGTGTAGACGTAGGAGCCGAAGTTCTGAATCGCCGCGGAGGACAGGGAGGACACGGAGTAGGTGTCCACCAGTCGGCCAGAGGGGTTCACGTCGCCCACCAGAATCTGCGCCACCGCGTTCAGGCCGTACTGACCGGGGCCGCCGATCCACAGGCAGGCATCCACGCCGTATTCCGGATTATTCACCCAGTCCATCGCCATGGCGTTGGAGGAGTTAATCAGCACAATCGTCTTGCTGAAGCCCTGCGAAGCCACATACTTGAGCAGCTCGCGCTCGGAATCCTGCAATTCAAAGTACGACGTACCGTCGGTGAATTCGCCGGTGTACAGGTCAGCGCCTTCGCCGCCGGAGCGTCCGATAACGACAATCGCCGCATCCTTGTAGCCGTCCAGATTCACGCCGGAAGATGCCACCGCGTCCGCCGAAACCTCGGCAATGCGGGTCGCCGCCGGAACGTCCGCATATTCGGTGAACATGCCGGGCGTGGAACGGTTGGTCTTGTCTTCCTTCATCTGCGCAATCTGCGCGCTGTACCAGTCCATCATCGCGGTGTTGACGTTCAGACCCGCCGCCGTGAGCGCGCTGGTCATTGTCGCTGCCTTGCTGGTATCAACCTGACCAGAACCCGTGCCGCCATAGATGGTATCAACTGCGCCGCGGCCGAAAACGGTCACGCCCAGTCCTTTTTCCATCGGCAGCGCGCCGTTGTTCGTCAGCAGCACAGAGCCTTCGCCCTGAATCTGCTCGCACAGCGCCTTCTGCCACGCGGTCAGCGCATCATCGTCACGCGTGCCGTCTTCCTTCAGGAAACTGGAGGCATAATAGGTAGCGTTCTTGCTGGGGTCATCCGTCACCACGCTCGTGGTCACGATGCCCAGTTCCTTGTTGATCATCATGGCGTAAGCAGCCGTGAAGTAACTGCCCACCAGAACAATCGTCAGGAGAATACAGGAGATGGATGTCAAGAGTGCCAAGAGTTTTGTGCGTTTCATGGACACCTTTCCCTTTCTATGAGGGCGCAGCGCCCCCTTTGATGTGCTGATTCTATCACAAAAAAACGACACGAAGCGCATTCGTGTCGAAACTGGTTTCTTTTTGTGCGTAAATCGTCATGCAGACTGCTGCGGACGCGGCAGCAGAAGTGAGAGGGTGAACATCTGGTCTTTTGTGTCGATGCTCATATGCCCGTCGTACTTCTCGATGATATAGCGGATGGAGCGCAGTCCGAAGCCGTGGTACTGTGTGTCCTTCTCCGTCTTCGGCAGTCCCTCGTGCATTTCCGGCGGCTTGCTGCAAAAATTCTCGAAGACAATCTGCGTCATGCCCACCACGTCGCTGACGCGGATATTGACGCTGCGGTTTTCGGGCGCTTCCGCCATCACCGCCTGAATCGCGTTGTCCAGCGCATTGCCGAAGATGGAATAGATATCGGACTTTTCAATGGGCGCGAGCAGCGATACATCCAGCATCGTCGTCAGCAGAATGTGATTTGCGCTGCAATACAGGCTCTTTTCAGACAGCACCGAATCCAGCGCCGCATTGCCCGTGTGGAACGTGTACTCATAGCGCTGAATCTCCTGCTCCACCTCGTCAAAAAACGCCGCGTGTTCATCCAGCTGCTGTGCCCGGCGGTAGGTGTCGATGTGGTAGCGCAGGTCGTGGCACTTCATGTTGATGCTGTCTATCGTCTTGCCCAGCAGCTGATGCCTGGATTCCTCCCGCGCCAGCAGGCTCTCGATGATTTCCTTCTCACGGCGCATTTCGTCGGCGTACATGCACTGATAAATCAGCACCATCACCATAATGACCGAGAGAATCGAGAACAGGCGGTCAAGCAGCGAAATATCCGTCGGCAGCGACACAGAACGCACGAACACCGTCAGCAGCGTCACCAGCGTCAGGAACAGCACCTTCCAGTTGCCGAGCTTCAAATCGCCGTTCTCCGGAAAGCGCCGCACGAACATCAGGTAGCACACGGCGTACACCACCACAAACGATGCGCCGGAGAGCAGATAGAACAGCGGATCACGCGGCTTGGTCATCCAGCATGTTGCCAGTCCGCCGACCTTGAACGCCAGATTCTGAATCGCATAGGAGGAAATGCCGATACAAAGCGCATTCGTCGTCGGAATGTCCATCGTCAGGCACAGCACCAGCAGCGATTCGGCAAAAATCGCTGCCACGCGCGCAAAACGATGCCCCAGCAGCGGATGAAACCATGCCAGCACCAAGTAGCACAGCACCACCGGCAGCACAATTTTCAGCGGGCGCAGCCGCGGCTTCATCCGCACAACGAACAGCCCCTCCGCCAGCAGAATCTGCACCGCGAAGAACATATGGAATGGAAAATCATTGTTCAGATAATTCGCCAAGTTCGTCAGCATCTTCGTCACCTCACGCCGTAATAGCGGTTGACCGCATTCAGAAAGTCCCTGCGCATCGCGCGCGACAGCGGAATCGCCTCGCCGTGAACCGTCACATCGTTCTTTCCGACCATCGTCACGAAGCCCAGATTGACGATATAGGAATGTGAGCTTCGGCTGAATTCCGCGCCCAACTGTTCCTCCGCCTCCTGCAGGGAGGAGCGGACGGGGAATTCGCCCTGCGCCGTATGATAAATGACATGGTGATTGCTGCCCTCGGCATAGTAAATCTCGTTTTTCTCCAAGAACAGAATGTTGTCTTTCGTTTTCAGACAGATTTTCGACTGCCGGTACTCCACCCGTTTGAACGCCTTGTTCAGCTTCACAGTCAGCCCCGGCAGCGTCACCGGCTTGACCAGAAAGCCGATGGCGTCCACCTCATAGCCGCGGATGGCGCACTGGCTGAGACGCGTGGTGAAAATCAGGATAGCGTCCGGGTGACTCCGCCGCAGCTGCTCCGCCGTCGAAAGGCCGTCCATGCCCGGCATGTCAATGTCCATCAGCACAATGTCCGGATGCTCGCACCCGACGAGAAACGACGCCCCGTCCGGGTAGAACACCAGCTGCGCCATGCGTCCCGTTTCCGCCAGATACTGCGCCACCAAGCCCTGCATATACTGGCGCGTCTCCAATTCATCATCCACAATGGCGATGGTCATAGGCTGCCCTCCGATTGTTTGGTTATTCTATTATAACAAACTGCACGGCGGATGTAAATGGGCGGAGGAAAAAGAAAAAATGCCGCTGACGAAGGTGTCGCAGCAGCATGTTACGCCACTCGCTTCTGCTTGCGGCGTTTTTCGGCTTTCTTTTCATCCTTCCTGCCGCTCAGCCATGTAAAAACAATGCAGCCGCACATTCCAAGCGGACCAAGGGTTGTAATGATTGTACCATAGTTCAGCAGGCGGAAATACCACGGCGTGGCGTAGAAGGTGATTACTTGCCCGTCCGGTGTCTGCTTCATCACCGCGCCCTGATAGATATAATACCGGCTGCCGTGCAATTCTGTCGTTTCTCCATGCCAGCGCGGTTGCCCGTTCTGATTCAGGTCAGCAGAGATCATTTCGCCGCACGCAAAAACGTATTTGTGCGGCGTCAGCCAGCACACAACCGCGTTTTCCTGTTCGGTCAGTCTGAAGTTGCCACGGGGGTCGTGTGCATCGGAAACGGCAATCGTCTCAATATAATTGCCTTCTTCATCCAGCACCTTGATGATGTACCGCCAGCCATAGCCGCAGTAGATGTACGTCCCATCTGTTGCAACATCCGTAACCACCCCGGTGAAATCCGTATTTTCCGTGTCGATATACGGCTTTCCCGCGCTTGCGAGCTTCTGATACTGCCACGGCAGCCGCGAAAAAACAAAGTGAAGGCAGAGGCCATTTGCAAAGCACAGCAGGAACATCAGCATCGTCAGGACTTTCCAGATAGAGAGGTTCATCCCGAAATCAATCTCGCCAATCCACGAGTTTTCCCGTCCATAGCTGCGCCTCGCTAACCACGGCGTTTGCACCGTTTTCTTCATCAAAATTCTTCCTCCCGCGGATAAAATTCCGTGTGCTCATTCGTTGTATTCGTGACGGAGGTGCTTTCTCCCTGCTTCTGCGCGAATTTCTTCTACAATAGATAAGGAGGTACGCCCATGAAACGCTTCTTCCTCGTGCTGACCTTCCTGACCCTCTGCCTCATGCTGTGCGCAAGTGCTTCCGCGGACAGTGCGCCGATGCAGCTGATGCGCATGAACCCGCTTGCGTTCAGCAAGCAGCCCACCCGCATTGAGAGCGTGACCCCGACCCCCGACGGCAGCTTCGTCATCATCTACTTTGCGGACAGCGACACCGCCGGAATGCAGGAAATGCGGCTGGAACTGTTCGATGCGGCGGGTGCGTCCCTGCTGTCCGCCGCGCTGGGGGATGCCAATCTGCTGGAGGAGGGTGCGCCGTATCCGCGCGGACAGGTGATTTTGGAGAAAAACCGCTTCGTGTGCGAATATTACCCGGACATTACGACGATGGAAGTCTACAAGCAGCGCATCTACCGCTACACGGGGAAGCAGGTACAGAAGCCGACGACGAAGAAGCTGAAATTCGGCGCGGCGTGCTATGCCGAGCGTGTCGGGGATTACATGTTCCGTATGCAGGCACATTCGGAGGACGAAAGCGACGCTTCGCCCTACCGCACGGTGAAAATCTCGCATATTGCCAGCGGGAAGCAGAAGACGCTGTATCTGTACGACTGGTCGTTCTGCGCCTTCCCTGATGCAGACGGGAATCTGCTGTTTGCCCAGCAGAACGAGCGCGGGAATCTGGAAATCCGCCAGTATAGCGCGTCGATGCAGGAGACGATTGTCGAGCTGGACAGCGGCTATTTCGACGACAACCTTTCCTATGTTTCTTCCGCCGCCTGCATCGAATCAACAGCATATCTGCTGATTTCGCAAGGGTTCTCAAAATACACTTTGCTGACTTATGACCGAGAGGCACAAAAAATCACCGACAGCCGGGCATTCTCCGCAGCAGAGGACGGCTATTTTATTGCCGACTTCAAAACCGCAGGTTCTTCCCTGCTGTCGGTGGATGCCCATTGGAATGTCCCCTTGCAGCGGCGTGAGCTGCACATCTATCTGTTAGGCAGTGATTGGACGCGCACCGCCCTGCCCTTGCAGCACGATTTCTGCTTATACGTCTATGCGGCACAGGAAAGCATCACGACCGTCGAGGCAGACGGCAGCACCTACTTCCTCTGCCAATACGTTCTTCACACTTCCGGCATATCCTCCGGCGAAATGTAACGCAGCAGCGTCACCAGCTTGTCCCGCTTCATTTGCTCCACGCTTTCCACCGACCATCCTCCTTCCTTATCAGGGAGATACCAAATCTGCCAGTACGTCCCGTCGGACGCGCAATGCTCCGTACCCAGCCCGCGCCCCGAAAACATGAACTCTTGTTCGTTTGCATCCAGCGTCAGCACCTCTTGATATGTATGCGTACCCTCCGCCAGCGCTGCGAAATCCGCCGCATCCCGGCGCGCCGTCAGCAGCACAAGCATCGTCATCGTGCCATCGTCCAGGGCGTAGAACACGAACAGGCGGCTGCCGTCCGCGAGCGAATAGACCAGATACGGATAATCTTCCGCATCCTCCGCCGAAGCCCCTGCATTCGGGAAACATTCGCGAAGCGCGGCGATGTTCTTCTTCTCGTCCGGCAGTTGCTTCAAATCGACTTGCTGAACGGCTTCGTGCGCGCTGACTTCCGCCATTTCCGCCGCATCGGGCGCGAAGTAGGTCAGCAGTTCATCCAGCGTATAGGGCACATCGGCGTCTTCCTGCGCCATCACATACGCCAGATACGCCGTCTTCAGCCCGTCCTCCTGCCCCTTCACGCCATCGTAGACCGTCAGATACAGGTCGGTGAAGATGTTCGGGCAGTCCCTCTGCCAGCAGACGACGTAACCGTCCGCCGTGATTTTCGCATGGATTTCCGCGCCGCTGCCGACATCCACCACGCCGGGAATTTCCGCCGCAGCCGTGCTGCTCACCACATCGTAGACGTGAAAGAGCGCATCCTCCGTCGGGATTGTCCCCGCGAGCAACTGCCGCTCACTATCAAGAATAACGTAATCCTGCACCAGCAACTGCTGTGTTTCCGGGTTAGTGACGAACGTCGCAACAAGCGTCTGTCCGTCCCGCTTCCAAATGCCGACGGTATAGTTGAGCAGCTTTTCGGGGCTTCCCCACTGCGCGGTGATTTCGTCCTGCGGCACGCCCGTCAGCGTATCCTCTGCCGCAAAGGCGCAGCAAGACAGTCCCAGCGCCAGCAGGAGGAGGAGGGAGAGAAGTTTCTTCATAGTGCAGCATACTCCTTTCGTTTTTCGCGCGGCAAACCTTTCAGTTACGCCGCTTCGCTCGCCGATGCAAACAAAAACACCTGAAATTCCTTGCCGGATTGGCTTTCTGCAATCATTTCGTCGCTGTAAACAGGCTTTTCGCCCACCCACACCTGATGGAAGCGCAGCGTAATGCCTTCTTTCACGTTGATTTCCACATACAGGCGAAAGTTCCCGTCGGGGTACGTCATGCTGAGTTTCTCATAGAGATTTTTTCCCACTGCAAGTGCAAGTTCTTTGAGCATAGCAAGCTCCGAATGCTTGATTTTGCCCGTATACAGGTGAAAGTGGTTGCAGAACGATTCGTATGCCGTGCACCCGGATGCAATGCACGCATCGGGAATCACCTTCGGCGCTCCCGTCATGCTCAATTCGTTCTCTTCGGCGGCGCGAATCAAGATGGCATCCTTGCAGCGAACCTGCTGGAATCGCATGGTCAGCAATGACGGCAACTCGCGCAGCATTCCTTGAATCTCTTTGCGCATACATCCTCCTTCCGATTCCATTTTTCGCCCTCCCCTGCCTATTTCCCTGCTGATTCCCCATGCTGGCAGAAAAATTTACAATTTGCAGGGAAATTCTCCGCCACAAAAAAGCAGCCCTCCGGATCTTCATCCAAGAGGGCTGCCAATGCGCAATGCATCAGGCTTCCTGCTGCTTTTCGCGGAAAATTGCTCGGAAAATCAGGCGCACAAGCGGACCGCAATAAAACATCTGGTAGCAGATTGCCATCGGGAAATTCATCGCCCATGTCTGCACCCATGTTGCAAACGTCTTTGTATCCTTAAACAGAATGGTCGCGACCAAGCTCATCAGCGGGCACATGATGCAGCAGATGCAGATAGAAATGGCATAGGTGATGAACTGCGGTCTATCCGTCGGCCGCATGACCGTAAACGCTAGCCTCCTTGCAATTTTCCCGACGGCAAAAAACTCCAGCACAAAGGCAATGGGCACCATAATGGGCAGTTCATAGAGCGCAAGCAGGAAACTTTCAGCAGTTAGTCCGCCTGTCGCCAGCGCAACATTGTAAACCACCATGCCATAGACCATGATGGTCGCCATGATAGCAGTCAGCACAACATCCTGAAACTTGTTCTTGGGCATAAAAAAAGACCTCCCTAAAATGATAGCAAATCAGCAGACGATGTGTTGTTCGTTATCATCCCATAGGAGTGTGCGTTTCCAATATTAACCACTATTCTGTTTGCAGATTGATTATATCACATTTCCTTTTTCTTTTCAAGCCTCCACGCAAATTTCCCCTGCACATAAAAAAGCAGCCCTCCGGATTTTCATCCAAGAGGGCTGCCCATTTTATCAGCTTACTTCGCCGCGTTTGCCGCCGCGAATTTCGCCTTCTGCCGCTTGTTGCAGCGCACCGTGCGCACAATCGCCAGCACCAGCCAGACACCCACGAGGGTGAATGCGCCGTTGTTAATCCAGTGCAGGTATTCCTGCCAAATCGGGGGATTGTAGCCGATGACCTCCGCGTTCATGGCGTTGGAGTTCACCAGCGCGTACATCACATCCTTCACCGCGCGCATCAGCACAATCGCATCGCCCGCGTCGGAGGTGTCACAGTCCGTCCACATGGCGCTCTGCTGCGTTGCAAGGTCAATGCTGCCGCCGGCGTAGAACATCATGCGCGGAATCATGTACTGCGGAATGGTATTGAAGTCGCAGATAACCAGCCCGTTGAAGCCCCATTCGTTGCGCAGGATTTCGGTCAGCAGACGGTAGTCGCCGCCCGTCCAGCGCGTTCCGATGCGGTTGAAGGAGGTCATGATACCGCGGGTTTCGCCCAGCTTGACGGTATACTCAAACGGCTTCAGGTAGATTTCGCGCAGCGCCTGCTCGCTCAGCCAGCTCAGGTCGCCGCCGATGGAGCGGTGCGTTTCCTGCTCGTTTGCGACGAAGTGCTTGACCGTCGGCAGCACGCCGCGGCTCTGGATGCCCTGCACTTCCGCCGCGCCCATCATGCCGGAAATGAACGGGTCTTCGGAGAAATACTCCGAGCAGCGACCGCCGAAGGGGCTGCGGTGGATATTGACGCCGGGCGCGTAAATGCTGGAATACGGCTGACCCGTCGCCTTATCGCCAATGGTGCCTTCTTCGCCGATTGCTTCGCCCAGTTCGTTCATCAGGTTGATGTTCCAAGTGGACGCCATCACGGGTTCGGAGACATACTGGCAAGTGCCGTTGACCTGCTCTTTGCTCATGAAGCAGGTGAAGCCCGACGGGCCGTCGCCGTGAATGGTCGCCGGCAGACCGACGCTCTCCATCGCCAAGGTGTGGTATGCGCCGTTGTTGATGAGGGCAATCATCTCTTCCTCGTCGCAGCCCATCATCAGTTCTTCCCAGCGTTCGTCGTCATAGGAAACAACCGGCTCATAGCCTTCCGCTTCCGCAGAGGGCAGCAGGTCGCGCAGGGTCAGTGTAGGTTCTTCGCCGAACCACGGGTATTCTTCCGAATCAAAATCAGTCGGATTATTGTGTTCTTCGCTGCGAATTTCCTCATACAGGCGATCCGTGCCCGCGTGCTGCTGCGCGGTCTGCGGCGTGGGCCAAGTGCCCTCCCAGTCCGCTCGGCTGAGCATGGTGTCCAGCTGCCAGTCGCTGTCGAGGAAGTCCTCGGAATCGGTATAGCGGTTGATGACTTCACTGTCCGTCGTCGGGTCGGTGTCAATCTGCACATCCGCCGCCAGATTCAGCGCAATCGCCTTTTCGGATTCATGCGCGTTGCGGGAGACATACAGCGTGTACTCGCCCGCTTCCAGTTCATAGCCGCTGAAACCGTTGCTGTTTGCGTCGCGGTAATCGTAGCTCGCCGCGGAATACGGGTCAAAGCTGACCGTCACCGTCTCGCTCTCGCCGGGCTGAAGGAGTTTCGTCTTTGCAAAGCCGACAAGCACCTTGTGCGCCTTCTCGATGCCGCCCAGCGTGTAGGGCGCGGAGGCGTACAGCTGCACCACGTCCTTGCCCGCGGCGCTGCCTGTGTTCTTCACCGTCACCGGCACGGTGATGGTCGTGCCAAGTTCAATTTCGCTTGCGGAGGCATCGCCCACCGTCCAGTCGAACGTTGTGTAGCTCAAGCCGTAGCCGAAGGGATAGACGACATTGGCATTATACCAGTCCTCGCCATCCGTTTCGCCGCGCGTCTCATAGTAGCGGTAGCCGACGTAAATGCCCTCTTCGTAGTCCACGGAGTAGTACATACCGCCGTCATACTTGTCGGTCGTGTCCGGCAGGCAGCCCGTGCCGAAGTTTACGAAGGACGGATTCTTGGTGAAGTTCGCCGCCCAAGTGTCCACCAGACGGCCAGAGGGGTTCACGTCGCCGTTCAGGATTTCACCCAGCGCGGTGATGCCGTTCGAGCCGGTGAAGCCAATCCACACCGCCGCATCAATCTTATCAGCAAAGGCGGCGTAAGCGCTGTCTTTGAGGAACGTCGCTTCAAAGCTGGAGGGCGTGTTGAACACAACGACAACGCGCTTGAACGTGCCGTCGGTGACAGCGGTCAGCAGATCAATTTCGTTCTGGTCAAGCTCCAGATAGTGGCTGTCCGGGGACACAGCGCCCTCACTGCCGCCCTGATAGCGGGGCAGGTCAAAGCCCTCGCCACCGATGCGGGTGATAACGACCAGCGCCGCGTCGGAATAATCCGCATAGCTGTTCTTCACCGCGTCGGTGTACTTGCTCTGGGGCGTTTCAGCGGTTGCAATCTTCTGATTGTCGCCGTTGTCAAGGTCGCTGGAGTTCGCAGTGCGCACCGGGCCGGACTGGCTGCTCTCATAGAAGCTCTTCAGCGTCGGATTGGTGACGAAGCCCGCGTCGCTCAGGCTCTCATACAAGTCCTTGTTATTGCTCGTATCGAAGCCGCCCGAACCGGAGCCGCCATAGGACAGGTTCACACTGTTCTTGCTGAACACGGAAATCCTCGCGCCCTTGTTCATGGGCAGCGCAGCGTTCTCGTTCTTCAGCAGCACAAAGCCTTCTTCTGCCAGCTTCAGGTTGACTTCCTGCGCGTTCGCAAAGGCTTCCGCCTTGCTCGCTGCCTTCTGTGCGGGGTACACAGAGGTCACTTCGTCGCTGTAAATCGGGCGCTGGCTGCCGAACAGCGTATCCATCAAGCCGCCGAGTTCGCCCGCGCTCAGTTTGAAGTCGATGGCTTCACCCAGCGCCGCCATCGGCTTGTCCAGCAGGCGGTTCATGCTGCCCGGCAGACCGACGACCAGATAGTTGCCAACGCAGTCCGCCAGCAGCACGATAACCGTCACAATAGCCCAGACGACCAGTGCTTTGCTCTTTTTCGGACGATTCTTCTTTGCCATAGGTTTGTCTCCTTATTTTGCAGAAATGGCGGTGTATGCGGCGGAGTTTGCCGCATACACCGCTGCTTGAGGAGGAGCAGAGGGGAAATGAGGAGAATCCCCTTGCTCAAGGGTTACTTCTGGTAGTTTCCCGTCGCCGGCTCGTTGTGGTTCTCGTCCCAGATCAGCACTGCTTCTGTCGTCACCTTCACGCAGTCCACAATCGGGGCATACGCCTTGAAGGTCGTGCCGTCCACCTCATTGGTGTTGTTCGTCATCAGCTGAATCAGGTTCGCGCCCTTGTTCAGGTGCACGCCCTTGATGGAAATCAGGTCGGCACACTGCGGCATACTGTTCTGCGTCGCCTCGATGGTCACGCGCGGATAGCTCTTCGCTTCGCCGTTGACAATCACCTGATAGTCGTTGCCGTCATAGGACATGGTGACGAATTCGCCCGTGATGCTCACGTCGATGGTCGCGTCATCCACATCCATATCGGACGCGATGTAGAATTCCAGCGAGATGCCGCTGGCGTAGAGGTAGCCGACCATGCGGTTGCCGCTCGCGCCGACGGACTCGTTGTAGATAATCATGCTTTCTTCCTGCGCAGAACCGGAGTAGCTGGGGCCAATCTTGCCGGTCAGGTCGGTATCCTCCGCCTCAAAAACATAGGTGTTCTGACCGGACACGGTTTTGTTCCACGCCGCCTTGATGGTGGTGTCAGCGGCAATCGGCTGGGAGAAGTCGAAGTCGCTGCCGTTTTCGTCCACCCACTTGTCAAAGGCATAGCCCGTGCGTTCGGGGTTGGCGACAGGCTGCTTGACCTGCGCGCCGACCTCCACAGGATAGGAATACTGGTTCAGGAGAACGCCGTAGTAGTCATAGTCAAACGTCACGGTGACGAAATCCGCGCCGACCTTCTTCCAGAAGGCATACACGGTCGTGTCGCCCGTCACGGGAGCTGCGAAATCATAGGTGTGCGTGTAGTCCGCATCGGCGTACCACGCAACGAACTCATAGCCGTCGCGCGCGGGCGCAGCGGGTTCGCTGGCAGCGCCGCCCTTGGAAACTTCCTGCGTGAAGGCCGCGGGCGCACCGTCGTAGTTCAGGTCAAAGGTCACGACGCACATGCCTGCAACAACCTCAATCTTGAACACGACGCGCTTTTTGCCGACCGTCGCGGTCACATTCTTGGTGTTCGCGGTCTTCATCGTGGGTTTGGACAGCTTGACGCTGTTGTCCGTCATGGCGATAATTTCCGTCGTGCCATCGTCGTAGGTAACTTTCAGCGTGCCGCCCTCGGCAGAAAATTCTTCGCCGATGACATACACGGTCTTGCTGGGCATGGTTTCGACCTCAACGGAGGTCACTTTCTTATCATCCGCCAGCGCCGAGCCTACCTGCGCCAAGAGGCAGACAGACAGCACCACAGCAAGGCACAGAGAACCGAATTTCTTCAGCCAGTTCATTTTTTTCTCTCCTAATTGTAGATAGTAGGCTTGGCGAAAAAGCCAGCCGCCAGACCGCCGACGCGCAGCGTTCGACAGCCCGGCGGCTTTTGCCCCGCCCCGCGCCCGCGCCGCAAGAGGATGCAGCGTCAGGCGCGGAGCAGACGTTTGTTCACAAACCGTGAGGATTCAGAAGCATTACTCGCCGATGGTCAGCGTGAAGGTACGGGTGACTTCCGTCGCCGTGGGAGAGCCCACATGCACGTTGTTCGGGAAGCGAGAGCCGAAGCCGCGAACCAGCGGGATCTGCAGCGTCACCGTGATTTCCACTTCGCCCGCCTTGGTCGGCGTGCCGGTGATGGCCAGCGCGGAGTTGTAATCGTAGGTGATGCCCTGATAGGCGGTGACAGGCGCCATGACCTTTTCCGCCGTCAGACCGTATTCCGCCAGCTTCGCAGCATCCTCATCGGAAACGCGGAACTCGTAGAGATACGCCTGATAGTAGTTGCCCGCTTCGACGTCCGCCGTTTCAAGGTAACGGGCGTCAGTCGCTTCGATGTCCGCGAACGCCAGCGCGCCCAGACCGTCGTAATTGTTGCCCTGCACCTGAGAAGCGTCCTTCCAGTACCAGTTCTGGATACGGAGGGTGCCGCCGACGCTGTCGCCCGTGCCCGGCAGAATCGTCTTGCCGCCGAAGCCCTGCATTTCGCCCTGCGCAATCGGTGTGCCGTCGGTGTGCTTGACCGTGCTGACAAAGCGCGGGTTGACCTTGACAAGGCTCTCATACGCATAGTACGGAGCATCCACCGTCACATTCGCCGCTTCGCCCACCTTGAGGGAAGTGGTGCTGACGTGCAGCGCGTCCACCACGCGGATGACCGCCTGTGCGCCGAGGGTGATATATCCGTCGATGCCGTTCAGCTTGATGTCAATCGTCCATTCGCCTTCCGCCAGAGAACCGTCGGACGTGACAACGCCCGCATCGCTCATCGTGAAGCCTTCGGGCAGCTGCGCGCCGTCCGCCAGGGTGATGGTCGCGATGTCCACGTCGCCGAAGGAAATCGGCAGAGACTGCGCGGCATAGCTGTCGAATTCAAGGACACAGGGTTCAAAGCCGATGTAGCCATTGTGCACCGCGCTGCTGTTGGCGTAGTTCCACAGGATTTCCTGCGCACTGCGGCGAACCGCGGCGTAGTGGGTCTGGGAGAGGAACGTGCCTTCCGCGCCGTCGCTGACGCGGACACAGTTGCCATCCGCATCCCAAGCGCCGATTTCCAGGCCGATGTCCGGCAGCGTCGTGCCAGCGCCCAGCACCTGATTGTCGCCCTGACGCACCATCAGGTCCAGCGGGCAGTATGTGCCCTGCCATGCGTCGGTTTCAAAGATGGCGCGGTTCGACCATTCGTTGCGAACCAGCTTGTGCATCGCAAGGTTCAGCTGGCTGTTGACCAGACCGATGCGGTTGAAGGAGCTCATCACGCCCGTAGAGCGACCGACTTTAAGCGCGTACTCGAAGGGCTTGGCGTAGATTTCACGGATAACCTGTTCGGTCGCCCAAGTGGACACGCCGCCGTTCAGGTCGCGGTAGGATTCCTGATCGTTGAGCACCATGTGCTTGATATGGCAGGTGACGCCCTTGGAGGTCACGCCCGCAACGACTGCCGCCGCGAACTTGCCGCCGTGCACGCCATCCTGGCTGTAATACTCAACGTTGCGGCCGGACAGCGGGCTGCGGTGAATGTTCATCGCGTTGCCCTGCCAGTAAGAGCAGCCCTTGAAAAGCGCTTCGTTGCCCATCATGACGCCGACTTCTTCCGCGAGGTCGAGGTTGAAGGTAGCCGCCAGAATCGGGGGGCAAGCCCAGAGCGTACCGCCAGAGAGCTGCAGAGGCGTTTCGTTCACGCCCGCGCCTACAACATCCACCGCGTCAATGGCTTTCACGCCGCCGCCGTTGTTGACGAGGCTCGCCATTTCTTCCCACGTCAGCTGGTTCATGAATGCTTCCCACTTCTGGGAGCCTTCGTCGTCGCCCTGCACAACTTCGCCGTCTTCAATCTTCAGGCTGAAGTCGATGCCCGCCATGTCCATAATGGAGATGGGCGCCTTTTCGCCTTCGGTGCGGGTCGCCGCCTGCGTCCAAGTGGACGGGATGCCGTCTTCATTCACGAACCATTCTTCATAGCCCTGATCCATGTAGGAACGGTAAGAATACTGACCGTCCAGCGTCGCCAGCGTGTCATCAGAGATTTCACGATCCGTCTTGGACGCCGGTGCGGGCTGAGTCAGACCCGTCGCGCGGCTGATCATGCCGGAAAGCAGCGAGTCGTTGACGGAGGTGAAATCATCAACAAACAGGGATTCAATCTCTTTGCCGGTGATGTAGTCGGTGGTGCAGTTCATGCCCGCCGCCACGGTGTAGGTTTCGGACAGCTTCACATCGTGCGAGTTGCTGCGCGCGGTGATGACGTAGTCGCCCGCTTCCAGCTCATAGCCGGTGTAGCCATTGGCGTTGGCGTCATTCCAGTCGTAGCTCGCCATGTCCTGCGCAACCCAGTCAACGGTCACCGTCTGAGACTGACCGGGCTGGAGCAGATCGGTCTTGGCAAAGCCGACAAGGTTCGCGCTCGCCTTTTCAATGCCGCCCTTGGTGTAAGGCGGATTGGTGTACACCTGCACAACTTCCTTGCCCGCCACATCGCCGGTGTTAGTGACCTTCACCTGCATGGACAGCTTCTGGAAGGGGTCGGTAATCGCGGTATCCGCCGCAGGCATCAGTTCCCAGTCAAAGGTCGTGTAGCTCAGGCCGTAGCCGTACGGATACAGCACCTGAGAATCGTACCATTCGTCGCCGGAGCCGGGGTTTTCGGCGTTCATGTCGTCCGCCGCCGTCTCGTAGTACTTGTAGCCAACATAGATGCCTTCGCGGTACTCAATGGTGGCGTACTTGGTCGCTTCGCCATTGTGATAGAAGAAAGCATCCATCGTGTCGCCGTTTTCATCAACGTTCTGCGTCTGGTTGCCGAAGTTGGTGAAGGACGGGCCCTTGGTGAAGTCGCGTTCCCAAACTTCCACGGTGTGGCCGCTTGGGTTGACTTCGCCGGAAATCAGCTTGCCAATCGCCTCGATGGCATTGTTGCCCGTGTTGCCGACCCAGAAAATCGCGTCCACGCCGTATTCGCTGGTCGCCTTGGGTTCAGCCAGTTCGGGAATCTGCAAGATGTTGGAGGAGTTAATCAGAACGATAATCGGCTTGTTCGGATAATGCTCCTTGACGTGCTTGACCAGCGCCTTCTCGTTGTCGTCCAGCATCAGCTCATGGTCGCGGGGGTTGCTGTGGTCAGTCACGTTGCTGACCAGCTTGTCGCCGCCCTCAGAGCCAGTGCGGGAGAAAACGATAATCGCCGCGTCGCCATAGCCATTGTAGGAGCTGATGGTTGCCGCTGAATAGTACTTCATCGGCAGTTCATTGCTGGTCGTACCGAGCGTCTTGTGCTTGGTGTAGAGATCAACCAGCTTCGCATTCACGCGGTAGCCGGCTTTCTCCATCGCTATTTGCAGGGTGCTTTCGGCAATGCCGTTCGCGCCGGTGGAGCCGCCTGCGGAGCCGCTGGTGGACGCAATCAGCGACACGGAGTGCATACCGAACAGGGACACCTTGCCGCCCTTTGCCAGCGGCAGGACATTGTTCTCATTCTTCAGCAGCACGAAGCCTTCGCTTGCCACTTCAATCGCGAGATCCTTGGCAATCTGCTGTTCTTCTTCCAGCGTCATGTAGTCGGTGTAATACCGGGCATTCGTTCCGGCGAACCCGTAGGTATTGCCGGTCGGCGTTACGGTTTCTGCCGCCGCGAACGTAGCCGTCAGCCCAACGACTGCGCTCAGCGCCAGCGCCATCAGCCGATGGCTCTTTTTGCTCTGGAACACGATGTTTGTCCTCCTCATTGATTCGTGTTGAAAAACATGGCATCTCTTCCGTTTTGAGACGGAAGAAAAGAGAAAAGAAACGTGAATGCTGCCCTCCTTCTTCGGGGAATTCCCATGATCCTCTATGTGAGCGTCCTTCGGCAGGGGATTCCGTCAGACGACTCATTGCGCTTTTTGTTGGATTCGTTTGTTTTGATGCCGTTTCCGACATCCGCAAGGATAGTATACATGCTTTGTGAACAAATTGTGATTGCGCCACTTTTTCTGCGTTTTTTGCAACTTTATTTGCATCGGCGTTACCGGAGCATACAAAAAGCGCCCGGCTTTCGCCGAGCGCAAAGGAATTGCGAATCAATCATGTCGGGATTGGCAGCATAATCGACAACCGGAAAATGCCGTTTTCGGCGCTGATTTTCAGGTCGCCGCCGTACTTCTCCGTCAGCGTCTTGATGGAGCGTGTGCCGAAGCCGTGGTATTCTTTGTTCTCCTTGCTCGTCTGCGGCAGCCCGTCCACAAAGCGGATTTCGCCCGCATAGTAGTTCTGGCTGTCAATCAGCAGCAAATCACCCGTCGTGCCGATGGTCAGGGAGATGATGCGTTTCTCCTCCTCCGTCACGGTCTTTGTCGCCTCAATCGCGTTGTCAAGGATGTTGCCGAACAGGGCGTAAATGTCGCTGTCCTCCATGAAGCCGATGCGCCGTCCGTCCGCCAGACACGTCATCGTGATGCCCAAATTCGTACACGCCAGCATCTTGCCGCTCAGCGCCACGTCCAGCGCGGCATTCTGCGTGTGCGGCGCCGCATCGTAGATGTTGACCAGCTGACCGATTTTTTTCAGTTCTTCCTGATAGCCCGCATCGCCCAGCGCGGCGATTTGGTGGCGGATATCGTGGCATTTGAGGTTGATGGCGTCGTGAATCTGCCGCTCCTGCTCATAGCGCTGCTGCTCGCTGTACAGCATCTGCGCCGCGACATCCGCCTTGCGTTCGTTTTCCGTTTCCCGCAGATGGCTCATGCAGACGACGATGGTCAGCAGGGAGAACACGGCGCTCATGATGTTGTGGCAGTTGCTCAGTTCGCGGTTGCCCGCCGGGGTCACGTGGTACAGCGTCAAGTCCAGCACGACCGAAATCGCCACCACGCCCACGCCCATAAACAGCATCATGCAGCTGCTCATGTTCGAGAAGTCCATAACCGTCCGCTGACGCCGCTTTCCCACCAGAATTCGATAGTAGCTATACAGTGCTATCGCCATCAGCGCCAGCAGACAGCTTCTATCCAGCAGCACCGGGAAATTCGGCAGCGAATAGCGTGGAATATGGATGATTCTTTCGCACATATTCTGAATCGAATACGCCACTGTGACCGCATACAGCGCTTGACAGAAATTTGCCCGGCTGCAAAAGGGAACGGACAGCATGAACAGCACAAACGCTGTTATATAGCGAATTATGCCCATTCTTGTGCCCTGCATGTTCAGCCCCACATACGGGCGAGTGCCATACATCCAGCAGAATGCCAACAGAAGCGTCAGCGCGACGCGCAGGTAGAAGTGCTTGCGCTTCTCCAAGCAGGATGCCGAAATTGCGCAGCCCGTACCGACGGAGAGGATAAACGGCAAATCGTCACGCACGGTGTCTACGAGGTATTCCCATGTCAGCATATGATTCTCCCTCCTTACCCTGCCATGCCCGCAAGGTGCAGCGCGGACAGGAACTCCTTGCGCCTGCCGCGGCTGATGGGGAAGGTACGCCCCGCCACCGTCGTATCATTGCTGCCCACATGCGTCACGAAGCGCAGATTGACAATCGTCTGATTGTTGACGCGGAAGAACACATCCGGCAGGGCATCCTCCACCGCTTTCAGTGTCCCATACGACCGCATAATCCCCGATGCGGTGACAAATTGAATATGATGGTCATAGATTTCAACATAGTGCAGCTCATTCGGGCGCAGGCGCGTCGTTGTGCCGCCGCTTTGGATGACGACTTCCTCTTCCGATTCTACCATGCAGCGGTTCAGGATGCGCGGAAGCTTCAAGTCCAGCGCAGCGGCGGTAATGGGCTTCAGGATATAATCCGTCGCCTCGACCTCGTAGCTTTCCACCGCATACTGCGCCAAGCTCGTCAGGAACACCAGCACCACCGTGTGATCCATCTCCCGCAGCTCGTGCGCCGCCATCATCCCGTTCAGCCCCGGCATCCGAATGTCCATAAACACCAGCTCATACTGGTGCTGGTACGAATCCAGAAACGTATTGGCATTCGCAATCCATGTAATGGCAAAGCGTTTGCCATTCTTCTGCGCATACGCTTCCAGCAGGGCAGTCAGCCGCTTCGCGTCGCTTTCGTGATCTTCCACAATGGCAATTCTCAGCATCTGCTCGCCCCTTTTCGCCGGAGGATAATTCCTCGTGATTTAGTACTATTATACCAGATTTTTTGCCAAAATCAAGGCAGGTTTCAACAAGGCGATGGACGAATGCAGGGATTTCATGTCATCCGATTCGCGGAGGAGGGCACAAAAAAGCGGCGCGCGTCCATTTTGGGGGATGTGCGCCGTCGGGGTGTGATGTTGCTTATTCATCCTCCGGCATATCCGTATCTTCGCAGAAAAGAACCGTCACATTCTCCTTCTGCATCACATATTCTGCGTTGCCCAAATAGCGGTCAGCATCCGCATCAAAGGGCAGTGTAATGCGGTATTCTGCATCATCATCATCTATGCTGAAATATTCGCTTCCAATGTATTGGGGCAAACTCCACGCATGGAACGTCAGCTCTGTAACGGGTGTTCCCCAGAAGAGTTGGTCGCCAATGAACACAATCTGTTCCGGGAAAACGAACCGCTGAATCTGCGTGTAGGAAAACGCCGCTTCACCGATGAGATACACCGAATCCGGCAGCCGGATCTGCTGCAAGGCATAGCATTCGCTGAAGCAGAAGTCATCCACAATGAGCAGTTCGCTGTTCGCGCCAAATTCTACTTCCGCAAGGTTCGCGCATTCCCAGAACGCAAACGCGCCCAGTATCTTGCAAGAATCCGGCACAACGACCTTTTCCAGCAAATCATTGCCCACAAAGGCAAAGTCCCAGACATAGCCGATGCCGTCTGGGATCACGAAGCAGGCATCGGTGCGCGTCTTTGGATACAGCAGCAGAATGTCCCGCCCATACAGCACGCCGTCCACGCAGGTCAGCTCGTCCTCCGTCAGCCCGAACGGAAGTTCCTGCCACTCTTTGTAATATTCCGTGAGCAAGTCCGATATTTCCGGCGATTCCGCCTGTGCGGGCAAGGCGGACATCAGCAGGAAAAGCGCGGTGAACAGGGAAATCAACTTTTTCATATGGGGGAATCACCTCCAAATCGTTGTGTGCGGGGGATTTGTGCCGTGCCGCGCTTATTCGTCGCTCCAGACGCGCAGCACTTGCAGGTTTTTCGCATCAACGGCAATGTTCCAGCCGCCGAGTGTCATGTCACCGTCCTCGTCGAAGCCTGCATAATACACAAGCCACACATCCGCTTCTGAATCGTACTGCACAAGAAATGGAAGATACTGCCTGTTCTCTCGCTGATACGCCCGGACTGCAATGTCTGCAACCGCAAGCACCTCTTCCGATGTCGGATGAATCTTGCGCACGAAGAGATTTCTGCCGCGCTTTTCGAGCAGCGTGTTCCATGCGCCCGGCGCATCCTCGATGGTCAGATCCATAAAGCCGCCCCTTTGGGGCTGATAGTAACCTGTTACCCCGTCTTCTGTCTGAACTTCAAAGCAGCCGTCGATTCTGGATTCTTTCACACTCACGAAGCTCGTTTCCTGCACATTGCCTTCCGCATCAACGAAGAAAACATGCCCGTCGCGGACGAATCCCGAATATCCGCCGGAAAACTCGGTGCAGTAGTCCGCCCATTCATCCAGCAGCATCTCTCCGCTCGGAATATGCAGCAGATTCACGCGCATGGTATCCTCATCCGCCGCCACCCAGACGACATCGTCCGCCACACCGCCCATCCAAAGCCACTGCATTTCCGTCACCACCGCGCCGGACTGATCTAACAGCCCGTAGTTCCCGTCTTCCCACGATTCCGCAATGACGATGTAATCGCCGCTTGTGTACATCATCGGATATTCCGCCACGAACGCGCGCTTCTGCCAATCGTAGAGGTAGAACGAATCCGTCTCGTCGCTGTACACAATCGCGAATTTGCCCACCACCTCAATGGATGCAAACGCGGGCGGCAGAAGCGTTTCGCCGTCTACGGACTGCAAGCCCATGTAGTCCTCTTCCCCAAGGTTGGGGCGGAATACGGTGATGGTCGTCACTTCGGGCACGGCGGGGGATTCCGCCAGCACCGCCGGGGCTGCGCATGAGACGGACAGAGCTGCCGTCAACAATACCGCTAAGAAAATACGCTTCGCTTTCATATTGTTTCTCCCTCTTACATCAGCCCAGCAAACCAGTCATCCATTCGCCACGCCCTCACTCCACCCGGTCGAGCTCTTCCAGCACGTCCTCCAGCAAATCTTCCGCCGCCGTGTCCGTCCAGTTCTTGCCGTTCGGGAAGACGCGAATCGTGGCGTCCGGGTGCGCTTCCAGCAGGTCGCAGAAGTCATGCACGTCTATCTTGAAGAACGGCTTGTCCGTGCAGACGGCGGCGGCGAACATTTCCTCCGGCCATACGGAAATTACGCCCTCGTCCGGCAGCGGCTGATTCGGGTCGCAGTCCAGCCAGACCGATTCCCAATCCGCCACGGTCACGGCGAAACTCTTGTAGCGTTTGTGCGGGGCGGCGTTCATCAGGCCGTCGAACTTGTTGTTGTAGGCGCTTTGTTCTTTGGGGTTCTGCTTGCTCATGGGGTGTCCTCCTTCAATTATTCGTCTTGTTTTCTGCTTCCAGTAGTTTTCTGCCGTTGTCCCGATACCATGTCATCGCATCATCAAAATACGACTGCACAGCCTGATCCATATCATTCTTCTGCAAGTTCCATTCCCCCACCTCCAAGCGAATTTGCAGCCGCTGTTCATCGGTCAGGCGGTAAAACCAGACATAATCAAGCTGCGCCGCGTGGGGGATAAATTCAAACAGCATACTGTCCGGATAGCGCTCCTTTGCTTCCTCAAAAAGCGTTTTCTTCCACTGTTCCACATTATCCTGCGTGATTTCCCTGCCAAAGATATAGTAGAATGTCGCCCACGTATTGACATAATAGCAAATCTGCCACAAAAACCGCTTTTTCGTGCGATACTTTTGCAGCCCCCACGAAATCACATCCAGCAGAAAATCCTGATATAGGTCATACTCGTTTTCTGCTTCCCACGGTTCACCCAGCACCGTCAAGTCATCCACATATTCCACATAGTCTACCATCTGCTGCAACGCCAGCACAGTCAGCCCTTCGGACGGCAGCTCTTTCTGCCACACCTCCCGCAGATAGCGGTAAACCGGGAGGCGCTTCCCCTGCCGCTCCAGCTGATACACGTCCGCTTTAATTGCGAGAATATCCAGCATCCCGATGCCCCTTCCCTCAATAAAAATACTTCTGCAAAACCAGCAGCTGCACCAACGCCACCTTGCCCACCACATCCGGCACATACCGCTTCGCGCGTGTCTTCGCCAACGTGCCTCCCTTCCTTTCACCTGATTTTCCTTTCTTCTGATTTATTCGCGGCGGCGTGTTTGTTCTCCTGCTTTTTCCCAGCGTCGGAGGCTGTTTTTACAATTCGCGCAGATTTTTTCGCAAGAAAAAGCGATTCCCGGCAGGAACGCCGAGAACCGCGGGGGATGATGTTCACTTTGCGCCGCGCGCATTTTCTTCCCTTTGGCGCACTTCCCGACTGTTGGCAATGAAGCGCGCAATGCACGCCGTCGCCAGCGCTGCGAAAGCAATTGCCCAGAAGATGATTTGATAATCCTGATAGATGTTCAGCAGGGGTGACCGATGCAGGATGGTTGTCTGCTCGCCATCCGGCGCTTCCCTCACGATGTCCACGCCCGAAAGCAGGTAGGTATTTCCGGCATCGTCCTCTGTCCGGCGGCATTCCTCCGCCCGGAGCGTTTCCAGCATTGTCTCTGCCGCATCGCCCGTCAGCCGCTGAACGAATTGATCCGCCTTGAAGCAGTAGAGTTCCGACTGCTCCCGAAAGTACATTTCGTCGTCCTTCGCATAGAGCGCAGAAATGCCGTGATGATTCTTGTTGGTCATGTTGACGGTATACAGATAATTGCCCTGCAAGTCGTAGACCTTCACAAGCTGCAACGCATCAAACAGCAGATACAGGCGATTTCCCGCGACGATGGGCGAATTGACGCGGCTCCAATACTCTCTGTCCTCCTGAAAGACGTTCGGAACGCCGTTCTGCGCCGGATGCCGCCACTTTTCCAGCGTCTCAAACCCAGCCACCCAGAACATCCCCGCCACAAGCGCGATGATGACTGCCCACATGACTACACCCGTCAAGTCCGATTTTTTGCTTTTTGGCATCTGCGATGCTCCCCTTCTACTCAATCCGCACCTTGTACCCAAATGGTTCTTCTATCGTACCGTCCCGCATCTTGTCCCACTGCTTATCAGTCAGAATGAATCTATACGAGATGCTGGCGGCGGGTTTGCCGTTCTCGTGATATTCAAAGCAGGTCAGCAGCAAGCCATAAAAGCACATTTTCTCGCCGCGACTGAAACACCAAACCCCCCGCGCCGTCACACGCTTGCGGTCGTCGCGAACATAAACCATCAGCTCGCTGATAGGTCCGCCGTTGGCGGAATAGCTATAAATGCTGATGTTATCCGTCCAGTCCAGCACGCGGTGCGCTTCTACGGTCACCAGTTTCTTTTCCCGAAGGCAGGATTTTTCCCTCATTTCCGCGCAAAGCAGTTCTCCCTCTTCATCCAGATAATACGCAAAGTATTCCGCGGCTTTTTCGGGAATTTCCCGGCGGAACTGCCCTTTCCGCACATTGCCTACGCCCTCGTTGATGGGCGACGGCTCATAGTTGCCCATCGGGGTCATGTTTTTCCCCACCGTCGAATAGCGGATGCTGACGCTATTACCGATGTTCTTTTCCCGCAGCTCCTCCACCGTCAGCGGATGAAGCGCGTACCAGTCCGCAGCCTTTGTAACCGCGATAATTGCCTCTCGAAACATTCGTGCATTCCTCGTTTCTGCGCCTTGGATCCTCCATCTTCTGTATTCGCCGCCCACGCCCGCTTTTCCTGCTTCCCTGCGTTTCACCGCACCTCTTCCATTGCATACACCCCCGCGAAGTACGCCCGAATCTCCCCGCCCTGCTTGGTGAAGGAACAGGGAATCCGCACAATATCATTCCGCCTGTTCGCCAGATTCAGCTGGAACAGCCCGCGGATTCGCCCCGCAGACAGCGGAAACGTCTTTTCCGCCTGTCCGAGCGCCTCCTCGTGCATCGGCTGCGCATCAGGCGTGCAATCGCCGCCGCGAAAATGCCGAGCATCCGAAAAAGCACCCAGAATCCACGGTCATAGAGGTAGATTTTTCGTTCCATTCATCCTTCTCCTTTGCGCCCCCGCATTGACATCCGCCGCTTTGTGTACTATACTGTACACAGTAAATCGACAATGGAGGGAAACGCCATGCCGCGCAGAAAGTTTGACACCACCCAGCGGGGAATATCCGACACTCACACTGATGCGCCTATCGCCACGAGCATTTGCGAGAACAAGCTGGTCTATGCCGAGCGGATTCGCACCCTGCGAGCAGCGGCGAACCTATCGCAGGGTGAGCTGGCGGAAGCCATGAATCTGGGGCGCGCGGCGATTTCCAACTGGGAGACAGGGCGGACGCGCCCGGACATCGCCAACATCCCGCGCCTATGCAACGTGCTGGGCATCACCGTTGCGGCGTTCTTCTCCGACACGCCAGAGGAAGCGGGCTGGAACGACGCCGAGCGTGCCCTCATGCGAAACTATCGGAAATTGAGCGCAATCAATCAGGATCTGCTTTCCGCGACCGCGCAGACGATGGTCGCGCTGGAAGAGCAGTATCCGGGGCTGCCGAAGCGTCCCGCCACGCCGAAACTGACGCCCGAACCCGCGCGCTTAGAGCTGCTGGAACTGCCATATGCGGATGACCCAGTCGCGGCAGGCACGGGCGACAGCGGATTTGCCGCCAGCGGGCACACGACGTTCCTGCACGCGACCCCCGACACGCGCGGCGCGGACATGGTATTCCGCGTCAACGGCGACAGCATGGAACCGAAATATCCCGACCACTGCAACGTGCTGGTGAAATTCACCGACGAACCGCTTGGTTCGGGCGACATCGGCATCTTTCAGGTGGACGGCGCGCTGTACATCAAGCAGTACCAGTCCGACGGTCTGCATTCGCTGAACAAGCACTTCAAAATCATGCGCCGCAAGTCCTACGACGAAGTCAAGACCATCGGGCGCGTCATCGGGATTCTGCCCGACAGCGATTTCGCCACAAGCGCGGAAATTCAGGATTTTCAGGCACAGGAAAGTCAAAATTGACTAAGAACCAGCCCGTCGGCAGCTTAGGTGTCGGCGGGCTTGGGCGTATTGTGTTATCTTCGCTGCGCTTCCGGGGCGGAAGCGGTTTTTTCGTGCCAGCTCTCCTGCTCAATATAGTCCGGCATCACTGCATCTGGATTGTACTGCCACGTTTCGCCATCGTATTCGTAGCACAGAATGCCCACGTCGCCGGATTTCACCCACAGATTGTAATTATCCGCTTCAAAGCAGATTCCCCAGAAGTCCAAACGGCGGACAGGCGAAAAGGAATACAGCAGCTCACCACGTTCCTCGTCCGTAATGTCCAGCCGAATCATCATTTCCGTCGCGTCGATTTCCACGCGCAAACGACCGTCGAAGCTGTGAATCGTCTCCATCTGGAACACGCTGTCGTTCATTTTTTCGTCCTGCACCGATCCGCCGGTCGTGAACGAGAGGACGATGGCTAACATCAGGGTTAGAATGTCTTTCAGCATGGGGTGTACTTCCTTGTTTTCCGATGCGCAGTCCTCCTCCGCCCGAAACGTGCTGAATTTCGACCAGATTGGCTGCTGTTCGTCACTGTGCTATTCGACGCCCCCCATTTCCTGCTTTTTTCTGTTTCGGGCGGAAGAATTTACAATTGGGCATTTCGTTTCACGCTCGCTTTTCTCGCAGCAATCGGCAGTACGCATCAAACGTGATTTCAAACCTAATCAGGCGCGGCATTTCCGCCATCTGCTGAAATCCGCAGGCACGGACGCAGCGAATCGAGCGGAGCTTCTGCGGCATCACTTTCGCAACAACCCGGTCGGCGCGCAGGTGCAGAAACGCTTTCGACAGCGCCGAACGCACCGCCTGCTGACTAAGCCCATGACCCCAGAGCGCATTCTCGCCAATCACATACACAATTTCATACGCTCCCTCCATCGCCGTCGGCAACAGTTTCACGAAGCCCACGCTCTCGTTTTCCTGATGACAGACCATGAAGAAATGCCCCGTACGGCACAAATGGTACTGGTACATCGGTTCAGGCACAGACCGCACAAGCTGTTCCAGGGACTGCGCCACGTCGGGCGCTTCGTTCAGGTACTTGGTCACGTTTGGATTCCTCATCCAGCGAATCATGCGCGTAATGTCCGCATGACAGATTTCCATACGCAAAAAAGCAGAAGCGGCTTTTTTCATATCGCTTACCTCACAGTAAAATACTTAAAAGCCCTTCTATGCGCAGTGCATCGACGGTTCTTTTATATGATGTTATACTGATTATAACACAGGAAGCAGAAAAGTCAAATGCTGCCACGGGTGCGGATGGGCAAGCAAAAGCAGACAAACAAAAAGACCAGCCATAAATGACTGATCTTATCGCTCCCCAGGTAGGGCTCGAACCTACAACAACTCGGTTAACAGCCGAGTGCTCT
>OLVX01000043.1_pt1 | contig 107339 bp, 90 predicted proteins | sample 1673271 | NCBI WGS metagenome assembly OLVX01 (sample SAMEA3178939, study PRJEB25190) | human gut metagenome | biome: human gut; feature: human-associated habitat; material: faeces | place: Austria | collected 2013
CAGGAACATCATATTTCGTCTGTACCGTTTTTCTTTTCATAAACCTATAAAATCAAGACTTGTGAGAGAATGCTTATATCTGCCCTTCAAGCCCTGAGAAAGCACCACAGAATCTGCGACACTACGCCAATTAACCTCCGGTTATGATAACAAGGCCTTGTCGTTTGCGAATTCCTGCCCGCTGACCTTTTCAAACTGGTGCAGCAGATCTTCAACCGTCAGTTTCTTCTTTTCTTCCCCGGAAATATTTAAGATAACTTTTCCTTCGTGCATCATGATCAGGCGATTTCCGTGCACAATAGCATCCTTCATATTGTGCGTTACCATCATAGCGGTCAGATGATTGTCGGAGATGATCTTATCAGAAATCTCAAGTACTTTTGCAGCCGTTTTCGGATCAAGGGCAGCGGTGTGTTCATCTAACAGTAAAAGTTTTGGTTTCTGGATGGAAGCCATCAACAGTGTGATTGCCTGACGCTGTCCACCGGAAAGCAGTCCGACTTTGCTGGTAAGACGATCTTCAAGACCTAAATCCAATGTCTTTAACATTTCCCGGTAGGTGTCGCGTTCTGCCTTCGTGATTCCCCAGCTTAACCCACGCTTTCTGCCACGGCGGGCTGCAATTGCCATATTTTCCTCGATGGACATGGTGGTTGCAGTTCCGGTCATAGGATCCTGGAAGACACGGCCTAAATATTTGGCGCGTTTGTATTCGGATAATTTTGTGACATCATCACCGCCAATAAATATTTTGCCGGAATCCACTGGCCAGACACCTGCGACAGCGTTTAAAGTTGTGGATTTTCCAGCACCGTTACCACCGATAACAGTGACAAAATCGCCATCTTCTAATGTCAGATCAACTCCGTTTAAAGCAATTTTTTCATTGATCGTACCAGCGTTAAATGTTTTGCAGATATGATCGATTTTTAACATTTCAGCCATTATTTTGCCACTCCTTTCCTGCTATATTTCGCTTTCAGATACGGGATTGAAAGGAAGATAGCTACTACAATTGCAGAGAATAATTTCAGGTCATCGGATGGGAATTTCAACCATAAAACAACACTTAAAACAAGGTAGTACAGGATAGCTCCGGCAATGACGGAGAGCAGTGTGTAAGCAAATGCAATTTTTTTGCCGGCACACATTTTTCCAAAGAGGACATCGCCAATGATAACAGCAGCAAGTCCGATAACGATCGCACCACGTCCCATATTGACATCCGCTGCTCCCTGATACTGGGCGTAAAGTCCACCGGAAAGTCCTACAAGACCGTTAGAGATCATCAGTGCAAGTACGGTATGAAAATCAGTGTTGATTCCCTGCGCTCTTGCCATCTGCCGGTTACAGCCGGTTGCACGGATCGCATGTCCCTGCTCTGTTCCGAAATACCAATAGAGAATGGCAACGAGTACAACGCAGAAGAGGATACAGGTCGTAAACATACGGATTTTGCTTGCGGTTGAGTCCGAAATATAACGGAGTGAAACAACAAGGCTGTATTTGTCAACGCTGACTGCCTGATTGGAACTTCCGAGAATATTTAAGTTGATAGAGTAAAGTGAAATCTGCGTCAGGATACTTGCAAGGATTCCCGGGATCCCAAGTGAGGTATGTAACATTCCGGTGATAAATCCGGCGGCCATTCCTGCAAGAAAAGCAAAGATAAGAGCAAGCCATGGGTTCATGCCTGCACGGATCAGCATAACGGCGACTGCACCTCCGGTCGCCATGGAACCGTCAACGGTCAGATCGGCAAAATCCAACAATTTGTAAGTAATGTAGACTCCAAGTGCAAGGAGTCCCCAGATGAGTCCCTGTGCGCATGCGCCCGGCAGGGAACGGAGCAATGCCAGCGGGCTCAGGGAAGCTAAATAAGTTGTTAACATCATCGTCATAAGAAATCTCTCCTTATTTTTTTATAAAATGCCTGTGCGGAACTATTTGGTGCAAAAATCATCTACAAATATAAAACAATATTCATGAAATCAATTGCTTGCAGAACAAAATACCCACAGCATAAAATACCTGCGGTATTTGTTGAGACGAAATACCGCAGGCATATTATAACATAATACTAAAACGATTTAAAGCTTTAACTTGTTGCATTGATGAAAGATTATTCTGTTACTATTTGCTCAGCAGTAAAACACTTGCTGTTTTGCTGCGTAAAAAAGTGATTCAGGAGTGAGCAGTAACATTATTCTGTTTCAATTGCAACATAATCATCAGGAGGTGTGATTCCAAGCTGGGAACAAATATCTGCATTGTACTCTTTTGTTACCTGTGGTGCAGTTTTGATCTCCATCGTTGTGATATCAGCACCGTTTACAAGGATATCATAAGCCATCTGGCCTGCTGTGTATCCGATATCATAGTAGCTGATAGAAAGCGTTGCAACACCACATCCGGAACAGATGCCTTCCTCACCGGCAATGATCGGAATACCTGCCGGAAGAGCGATGTTATTGATGGTTTCTGTGTTGTTTGCCATTGTGTTGTCTGTTGGAATGTAAATAACATCTACTTCGGAAACTGCCGTCTGTACCACAGAGGTGATATCATTGGAATCAGAAGCAGTATATTCTTTGTATGCAATGCCGTCAGCATCTAAAGCAGCCTCGATCTGGGTAGCCTGATACTTGGAGTTTGGCTCTGCGGAACAGTAAAGGATACCGACTGTTTTTACATCCGGGAATAATTCTTTGATCATGGCTTCCTGTTCATCTAAAGGAGCAAGATCGGAAGTTCCGGAGATATTTCTTCCGGTAGAACCTGTCCAGTCGTCAATCTCAAGGGCAGTTGCATAATCCGTAACAGAAGTTCCGAGAATCGGGATCGTGCTTGTAGCAGCGGCGGAACACTGTAAAGCAGTGGTTGCATTTGCAAGGATTAAATCATAATTGCTGGCAACAAAATTGTTTGCAATGGTAGCACAGTTTGCCTGCTCGCCCTGTGCGTTCTGAAGGTCAAATGTTACATTATCTGCACCGAGCAGCTCTGTCAGTGCGTCCTCAAAGCCCTGGGAAGCAGCGTCAAGAGCAGGGTGCTCTAACTGCTGTAAAATACCGATCGTATATTTCTGACCATCGGTACTGCCTGCTGCAGCGGATTCTGTTGTTGCTGCTGAATTGTCAGCAGATGCAGAGGTATTGTCGGAGGCTGTATCGCCGCCGCATGCTGTCATGGAAACTGTCATTGCAGCTGCCATCATGACAGAGAGTATTTTGTTCATCTTTTTCATATTCATTCTCCTTATCATTGATCATAGCCTTTAATGCTTTAAAGCATTAATGCTTTTAATGATTGAATTATAATCACTCATACAGGATTCGTCAACCGGAATTTGAGAAAAAATGTGTAAAGGACACTCATTTTTTCGGTGAGGATCATAAGAAAAAGATTTAAAATCTTAAGAAAACCTTTATAGTATGCAGGGTAGAAAAGTGTTAGGATGGAAACCGGAGAGATTTTTAGAAAGGATTTTATGAAAATAAAAGAGGGGTTATCCAACATTGTATTTCCTCCAAGATGCCCTGTCTGTGATGAGGTGATATATGTTGGGAAAGATACATGTGAAGACTGCCGGAAGAAAGTGATCTGTATCGGGGAACCGTCCTGCAAAAAATGTGGCAAGCCATTAGAAGACCAGAGGAGGGAATACTGCACAGACTGCATGAGGAAAAAACACTATTTTTCCCAGGGAAAAGCGGTTTTTGTTTATCAGGGAGAAATCCGCCAGTCCATGTACCGTTTTAAATATAGTAATAAACGCGAATATGCAGATTTTTATGCGAAAGAAGCAGTGCGCATCTATGGAGACTGGATCCGGAGAAAACAGATCGAAGCAATTGTACCCGTTCCCATGTACCGTTTGAAGGAAAAGGGGAGAGGGTATAATCAGGCAGCCGTATTTGCGCGGACTCTGGGAGAAAAAATGAATCTTCCGGTGGAAAAGCGCATGGTAAAACGAATCCGGAATACCACGCCGCAAAAAGAATTAAATGATGTCGAACGGAAGATAAATCTAAAAAAAGCTTTCCAGTTAGTACCAAATATAGTAAAATATAGGAAAATATTAATTGTAGATGATATCTATACGACGGGAAGCACGATCGATGCAGTGGCAGAGGTACTTTTGCAGGCAGGGGTGGATGAGATTTATTTCCTATGTATCAGTATCGGCGAGGGATTTTAGGAGGAATATGCTATGGATGTAAGAAATTGTAAGGGCTGTGGAAAACTCTTTAATTATATGAGTGGCGCACAGCTTTGCCCTGAATGCAGGGCAAAGCTTGAGAAGAAATTTAGCAGCGTGAAAGATTATATCGGTGAACATCCACAGGCATCCATCAGTCAGGTGGCAGAGGATATGGATGTTTCTGTGAAACAGATCAAACAGTGGGTGAAAGAGGAGAGACTGATCCTCTCGGAAGCTTCTTTAGATGGTGTGTTGTGTGAACACTGTGGCAGACCGATCACAAGCGGACGCTTCTGTGACAAGTGTAAAGCTGCTATGGCAAATAATCTGCGGAGTGCTTTGAACAGACCACGTCCAATGCAGCAGAGATCGGGCGGAGAGCGTGATGAAGGGGATAAGATGAGATTCCTGAGATAGAACCGGGAACAGAATGTCACATATCTGAAAATAAGGACAGAATTTATAAAAAAGCAGGGCGCATAGCTACGTTATTTATATAGATAGAAACGTAGAAAGGTCGCATCTGCTTTTTTTTGTTTGAAAATACCGCCTACTGTGTTATAATGATGAATAAGAATGCATAATTGCGTGAAGAATGTACTTTTTCAGAAAATGAGATGGGTTTATTTTATAGTAGATACATTGTGTGACAGACAGGAAGGAAATCTGCATGGTTAACGAAGAACGTTTACATCATATGATAAAAATGGCGATATTTGACACCAATCAGGGAAAAGAATGTAAGCCGATGACACAGTATGCAAGAAAAGATTATGTTTCGCTGCGTATGCTTGGAAGCTTTGTGTCAGGAACGATTGGCTTTGCGCTGATCCTTGTGACATGGGGCATTTATTCCATGAACCAGTTAATGGAGAATCTGAATGCAATGGATATTCAGGAACTGCTGACATCCGTGCTGGTAAAGTATATTGTGTTTATGATTGCTTACATGGCGATCACGTATTTTGTTTATAATAGAAGATATACAAAGGGACGCCGTGAGGTAAAGAAGTATTATGGCAATCTGAAGAAGCTGAATCAGTTATACGAGAGGGAAGACAAGCTGAAAATGTCTGAGAATAAAGACTGGGAATAATCACTGAACGCTGCCGGGGGGCAGGAAAATCAGGAGTAAAACAAACGGCGGGAGGCTAAAATGACAACCTTATTAGAATTGAAAGAGAAACTGATCCGTTTTTACGGAAAAAATGAAATATATGTGAAACCGGCGATCCGGTTTGTACTTGCATTGTTTACATTCCTTGTGATCAACAACAGTATTGGATATATGAAACTGGTCAGCAAGACTCCGGTTGCAGTCATTCTTGCACTTGTGTGTTCCATGCTTCCGGTCAATGGACTGATCGCAATTGCTGCGTTGGTCGTTTTGGCGGATCTGTACGCATTATCCATTGAGGTATGTCTGGTAGGACTTCTCATGTTTGCGATCATCTATTTTATTTATTTCCGTTTTTCCCCAAAGAGTGGTATCAATGCGGTTCTGACACCGGTCTGCTTTAAGCTGCATATTCCTTATGCGGTACCGGTTGGCTCCGGTCTGCTGAGTGAGGCGTATTCTGTAGTGTCTGTTGCCTGCGGTACGGTGATCTATTTCTTTATCCATGGAGTGAGCGAGAATGCAAGCGCATTGAGCGATGCAGCGGAAGAGACGGATTCTTCGGTATCAAAAGTAGTAGTGGCATTGAACCAGCTGATTGGAAATAAAGAGATGTACCTTGTTCTTGGCATTTTTATCATTACGACACTCATTGTCTATGTGGTGAGAAAGCTTGACATTGAGCATTCATGGACGGTTGCATGGGCATCCGGTATTTTATTTGAAGCGATTGGACTGACAGCAGGATACATTTTACTTGGGATTTCAGACAAAATTGCCGGTGTGATCATTGGAAGCGTGATCTCCGGTGTGATCGCCATGATCATCCAGTTTCTGTTTTTTAATCTGGATTACTCCAGAACGGAACGACTCCAGTTCGAGGATGATGATTACTATTATTATGTAAAAGCAGTTCCAAAGTCTCTGGTGACAGAGAAGGATAAACAGATCAAACGTTTTAACGGCAAAAACGAGAAGGAACGTTTGAACAAGAAGAAATTTGCAGAAGAGATGGACATAGACGAAAATTTATTAGATTAAAAGGAAGTGAATCCGGTGCAGAATTTAGGCGTAATATTGCGGACGTTTTGGGAAAAAGCGGTGTCTTACCTGACGCTTCAGATGTCCCTCACAGATATTATAGAGATCATTATCATTTCAGTTCTGATCTATTATATGCTGGTTTGGATCAAAGATACGAGAGCGTGGATGCTTCTCCGTGGAATCCTTGTGATCCTTGCCTTTGTTTTGCTTGCAGTTTTGTTTGAAATGAATACGATCGTCTGGATCGCCGACAAACTGTTTAACGTGGCAATGATCGCTGTGGTCGTGATCTTCCAGCCGGAGATGCGCAAGGCACTGGAAAATCTCGGACGGAAGAACATTTTGGTAAATCTTTTTAATTTTGATTTCAACAAAGTGGAGAATGGAAAGTTTTCCGACAAGACTATCACAGAGCTGGTGAAAGCCTGCTATGAGATGGGAAAAGTAAAAACAGGAGCACTCATCGTAGTGGAAGATGAAATCGTTCTGACGGAGTATGAGAGGACAGGGATTGCCGTAGATGGTATCCTGACCAGCCAGCTTCTGATCAATATTTTTGAAAAAAACACACCGCTGCATGATGGAGCAGTCATTGTGAGGGGAGACAGAGTTGTTTCTGCCACCTGCTATCTTCCACTGACGGACTCCTTAAGCCTGAGCAAAGACCTTGGAACAAGACACCGTGCGGCAGTCGGTATCAGTGAGGTGAGCGATTCACTCACAATTGTAGTATCGGAGGAAACCGGAAAAGTATCCATTGCACTGGACGGTGAACTTTACCGGAATGTAGATGCAGAATTCTTAAAAAATAAACTGGCTTACATTCAGAAACGTGAGCAGGACACTTCGAAAGTGAAATCATGGAGAAGGAGGCTGAAAGATGTTACAAAAATTCGGAAAGAGAGTAATGAATAACTTTGGCCTTAAAATCCTTGCTGTTTTGTTTGCTGTTGTTTTATGGATCGTAGTCGTGAATATTGATGATCCGAGCAACTCAAAACCTTACACAACCAGTGTCTCACTGGAAAATAAATCTTATATCACCTCCATGGGAAAATGGGCAGATTATCTGGATGGAAAGAATACGATCACGTTCAGCGTGTATGCAAAACGCTCTGTGCATAATACACTTACCAATGCGAACTTTACAGCAACGGCGGATGCACAGAAAATTGAATATGATGAGAAAACAGGGACTTACCGTGTGCCGGTTGTCGTGACCTGTAACCGTAACAACAGCAGTATTAATATTACCAGCAAAGATCTGTATCTGGATCTTGAACTGGAGGATTCTGCTTCAAAGCAGTTCCCGATCAAGACAAACACAACCGGTACGGTTGCGTCGGGATGCGCGCTTGGTGATGTTGAGATCACAGATGCGAATGTTATGAAAGTATCCGGTCCGGCTTCTGTGGTAAATCAGATCGATACCGTTGTGGCGACTATTAATGTAGATGGCATGTCAACGGATATCACAGACCGTGTGACACCTGTATTTTATGATGCACAGGGAGAGGTTGTGGATACGACAAAGCTTACGCTGAGTGTGAGCACAGTCAATATCAGTGCACAAATCCTGAATACGAAAGATGTGGAACTGGAATTCCTGACAACCGGAACTCCGGCAGATGGATACCAGGCAGGGAATATCACCTATACACCACAGAAAGTACGTATTAAAGGCGAGGCGGCTATTTTAAATACCATCAATAAGATCACGATCCCGGAAGAAGTGTTAGATATTACAGATGCAACTTCAAATATTGAAAAGACTGTGGACATTTCCACATATCTTCCTTCAGGCACTGCATTAGTGATCAGTTCAGACTCCAAGATTGATGTTACAGTTGTGGTGGAGGCAGTAAAGACAAAGACTTTGCAGATCCCGGTGACGAATCTTCAGGTGATCGGACTGAGTTCGGATGAAAAAGTACAGTATGAGGAAGACAACATTGCCTTGACAGTGTCAGGAAGAAGCAGTGTGATCGATGCGCTGGACGAAAAGACGATTTCCGGCAGTATCGATCTGACAGATTTAAAGCTGGGTGCACATAATGTACTGATTACATTTGAATTGGATACAAATACGGTCAGCTATGCGGATACCTATGCCGCGGTTACCATTGAAAGCGCATCTGATACATCAGCTTCTGCTGAATCTGACAATACAGATGGAGAACTGGAAAATACGTCAACGTCTAAGAAGGTAACTGACAGGTAGCAGATTTTGAAACAAGTGGAGCAGAAATAACGAATTGAAAATCATAAAAATCTGAAAAAATATTGGATGATTGAAAGAAACTGATAACCGGTTTCGCAGATAATTATAAAATCAGGAACAAAGAGAGGAACAGTAATATGGCAAGAATGTTTGGAACAGACGGTGTCCGTGGTGTGGCGGGCTCGGAACTGACAATTGAACTGGCAACAAAGTTAGGTCAGGCAGGAGCTTACGTGCTCACAAAAGAGCAGGAGCATCAGGCAACCATTATTGTAGGATGTGATACGAGAATTTCAGGAGGAATGTTAGCGAGCGCATTAATGGCAGGTATCTGTTCGGTTGGCGCAAATGCAATATTTGTCGGAGTGATGCCGACACCTGCGATCGCATATCTCACCAGAAAACACAAAGTAGATGCCGGAGTAGTCATCTCCGCATCACACAATCCAATGGAATTTAATGGGATCAAGTTCTTCAATGGAGAGGGCTACAAACTTCCGGATGAGATGGAAGATGAGATTGAGGCTCTGATCAAAAATAACATGAAAGACGTGGTACTTCCGATCGGTTCCGGTGTCGGAAAGATTGATTACCGCTTTGACCTGAGAGATGAATACGTGAAATTCATGGAAAAATGTGTTCCGGTGGATCTTAAAGGTATGAAAATTGTTGTAGACTGTGCAGAAGGTGCATCCCATTATACATCTGTCAAAGCACTGACAGATCTTGGAGCAGATCTTATCGCGATCCACACCGATCCGGATGGTACGAACATCAATTCCAATTGTGGCTCCACTCATATGGATGAGCTGAAAGCGCGTGTTGTATATGAAAAGGCAGCAGTTGGTCTTGCGTTTGACGGTGACGCAGACCGTATGCTTGCGGTGGATGAGCATGGAAATGTTGTGGACGGCGATCAGATCATGGCAATCTGTGGCAACTACATGAAGTCCAAAGGAACTTTGAAGAAAGATACGATCGTAGTCACAGTCATGACGAACCTCGGATTTACCCTTATGGGGCAGAAAGAGGGCATCCATGTGGAAAAGACAAAGGTCGGCGACCGTTATGTTCTTGAGAATATGAGGAAAAATGGCTATAACATCGGAGGAGAGCAGTCCGGTCATGTTATCTTCTTAGACGATAATACAACCGGTGACGGATTATTAAGCGCCCTGCATTTATTAGAGGTTATGGTCAATACCGGAAAACCGTTGTCAGAACTTGCTGAGATTATGGAAGTACTCCCACAGGCTCTTGTCAACGCAAAAGTTCCAAACCATAAAAAAGAAAAATTCATGGAATATCAGGAAATTGCAGATGCCGTGGCAGATGTTGAGAAAAAATTCAAGGGCGAGGGAAGGGTTCTCATCCGCCCATCCGGAACAGAGCCGCTGGTGCGCGTCATGATCGAGGGGAAAGATCAGAAAGTGATCGATGAAGAAGCAAGGAAACTGGCGGAATTGATCACAAAAATTATGTTATAGAATACCAAAATGCTGGTCTGATTATAACATGGTGATTCATACCGGCATACGGATAAAAAAATCAGGGGACTGGAATTTGGAGGGTAATACAGCATGGTTAGTCAGAAAGTAGTAATAAAAAATCCGACAGGACTGCATTTAAGACCTGCGGGAATTTTATGTAAGGATGCAATGCAGTTTAAATCACATATCACGTTCCGCTACCGCGATAATATCGCAAACGCAAAAAGTGTCTTAAGCGTGTTAGGTGCATGTATCAAGTCCGGGGATGAGATTGAACTCATGTGCGAGGGCGAAGATGAGGAAGAAGCTTTAAACGCGATCGTGGAAGCGATTGAGAATGGATTGGGAGAGTAAGGGATTCTATAGGTAAAAATACGGAGGAAAGTTGAAAATGAAAGTAGTATTATTAGCTGGCGGATTTGGCACAAGAATCAGTGAGGAAAGTCACTTAAGACCAAAGCCAATGATAGAAATTGGAGGAAAACCAATTTTATGGCATATTATGAAATATTATTCCAGCTTTGGATTTAATGAGTTTATTATCTGTTGCGGATATAAGCAGCATGTCATCAAAGAATGGTTTGCCAATTATTATCTTCACAACAGTGATATTACTTTGGATTTTACCAAAGGAAATGAAATGACGGTACACAATAATGTGGCAGAACCATGGAAAGTGACGATGATCGATACCGGATTGAACACAATGACCGGTGGAAGAATTAAGAGAATTCAGCCGTATGTTGGAAACGAACCTTTCATGCTTACTTATGGAGATGGTGTTTCCAATGTGGATTTGAATGCACTGGTAAAATTCCACCAGGAACATGGAAAAATTGCAACCATGACGGCAGTGAATGTCGGACAGCAGTTTGGGGTATTGGAAATTGATAAAGATGGGACAATCAACAAATTCCGTGAAAAGAATGATTCTGATGGCGGTGTGATCAATGCAGGATATATGGTATTGAATCCGGAAATTTTTGATTATATTGACGGAGATGATACGGTATTTGAGAAAAAACCTTTGGAGACAGTTGCAGCAGAAGGACAGCTGAAAGCTTACATGCATAAAGGATTCTGGAAGTGTATGGACACGCAGAGAGATAAGGAACAGCTGGAAAAAATGATCGCATCGGGAGAAGCACCTTGGATGGTATGGTAAGAGGAATGAATATGTTAGAGTTTTATAAAGGAAAAAAAGTATTGGTGACAGGCCACACTGGATTTAAAGGATCATGGCTTTGCAGGATTCTGGTGAATGCAGGGGCAGAGGTGACCGGATATTCGCTGACACCGCCAACGGAACCGAATCTGTTTTCCATCTGTGGAGTGGAGGATAAAATCAACTCTGTGATCGGAGACATCCGGGATAGAGAGCATCTTATGAAAGTATTTGAGGAAGTGCAGCCGGAAATCGTGTTACATCTTGCAGCACAGCCGATTGTGAGAGATTCTTACAAAGACCCTGTCTACACATATGAGACAAATGTGATGGGAACAGTAAATATCTGTGAATGTGTCCGTCAGAATCCATGCGTGAAGTCATTCTTAAATGTAACAACAGATAAAGTATATAAGAATAATGAATGGGAGTGGGGATATCGTGAGAACGAACCGTTAGATGGTTATGATCCGTATTCCAACAGCAAATCCTGTTCCGAATTAGTGACACACAGTTATATTAATTCCTTTTATTGTGATATGGAAGTTGCCGTATCGACAGCGAGAGCAGGAAATGTGATCGGAGGCGGTGATTTCGCAAATGACAGGATCATTCCAGACTGCGTCCGCGCAGCAGGAAATAAAAAAGATATCATTGTAAGAAACCCACATTCGACCAGACCATATCAGCATGTGTTAGAGCCGTTATCTATTTATCTGACCATTGCAAAAGCGCAGTATGAAGATAAAAAATATGCAGGCTTTTATAATGTTGGACCAGATGATAAAGACTGCATCACAACAGGAGAGCTGGTAGATATGTTCTGTGCAAAATGGGGCGAAGGTTTAAAATGGATCAATCAGTATGATGGAGGACCTCATGAGGCAAATTTCTTAAAGCTGGATTGTTCAAAAATAAAGAGGGTTTTTGGATGGAGACCGAGATGGGGAGTCGAGGAGGCAATAGAAAAGACGGTTGAATGGTCTAAAATCTATTTTGCCGGGGGCGATATTCCTGCATGTATGGATGGACAGATTAAGGAGTTTTTTGTAAATAAAATAAAAAATAAATAAATTGGAGAATAACTATGTTTGAAAACATGACAGAAGAACAGGCAAAAAAGCAGATTCTGGATATGGTATCCGAATACTGTGATACGTATCATAACAATCGTGGCGCATTTAAAGAAGGGGATCGGATTCCTTATGCATCCCGTGTTTATGACCATGATGAGATGTGTAATCTGGTAGATTCTGCATTGGAGTTCTGGCTGACAGCAGGAAGATATACCAATGAGTTTGAAAAAGCATTTGCACAGTACCTTGGAGTAAAATACTGCTCATTAGTGAACTCTGGTTCATCCGCAAATCTCAATGCATTTATGGCTTTGACATCACCATTGCTTGGAGAACGTCAGGTGCGTCCGGGAGATGAGATGATCACAGTGGCAGCAGGATTCCCTACAACCGTAACACCGGCAATCCAATATGGTGTAGTGCCGGTATTTATCGATGTCACAATCCCACAGTACAATATGGATGTGACGCAGTTAGAAGCTGCATTGTCGGACAAAACAAAAGTGGTAATGGCGGCTCATACATTGGGAAACCCATTTGATCTGAAAGCAGTAAAAGAATTCTGCGATGAGCATAACTTATGGCTGATCGAGGATAACTGTGATGCATTGGGTTCCAAATATACAATGGATGGAGAAGAAAAATTCACAGGTACCATAGGTGATATTGGTACAAGCAGTTTTTATCCGCCACATCACATGACAATGGGGGAAGGTGGGGCAGTTTATACGAATAACCCACTTTTGAATAAATGTATCCGTTCTTTCCGTGACTGGGGACGTGACTGTGTCTGTGCATCCGGTCAGGACAATCTGTGCGGTCACCGTTTTGACAGACAATATGGAGAACTTCCATTAGGATACGATCATAAATATGTATATTCTCATTTTGGATACAATTTAAAAGCAACGGATATGCAGGCAGCAGTAGGATGTGCACAGCTGAAGAAATTCCCGTCCTTTGTAGAGCGCAGAAGACATAATTTTGACCGTTTGTTAGAAGGATTAAAAGGATGTGAAGATAAATTGATCCTTCCAGTACCATGTGAGAATGCAAGACCAAGCTGGTTTGGATTCTTACTTACCTGCAAAGAAGGTGTTGAACGTAATAAAGTAGTTCCTTATATAGAATCGCATGGTGTTCAGACAAGAATGTTGTTTGCCGGTAATCTTACAAAGCATCCGTGTTTTGATCAGATGCGTGCAGAAGGAAAGGGATACCGTATCGTAGGAAATCTGGAAAATACAGACCGCATCATGAATGATACATTCTGGGTAGGCGTATATCCTGGAATGACAGATGAAATGATCGATTATATGGCAAAAACAATCAGAGAGGCTGTAAACCAGTAAAAATAAAGCAAGATTTGGGCAATGTATGAAAGATATATTGCCCTTTCGTAGTTTATAACAGTAGTCTGTAAAAAAACGCAAAAATTGACGTTTGCAAGAAAATATAAGTGTGGGAGAAAAAATGTATGAAAGTAAAATTGTCGAACTATGTAGCACAGTTTTTAGTAGATCATGGGATTGATACCGTTTTTACCGTAACAGGTGGTGGTGCCATGCATCTCAATGATGGATTTGGAAAGCAGAAAGGACTCCATTGTGTATATCAGCATCATGAACAGGCATGTGCAATCGCAGGAGAAGCCTATGCAAGAATCCATAATAAAATAGGAGCAGTCTGTGTGACAACAGGACCGGGAGGAACCAATGCAATTACAGGAGTTGTAGGAGGATGGCTTGATTCAATCCCTATGCTTGTGATCTCAGGTCAGGTTCGTTATGATACAACAGCAAGAAGTACAGGACTTGGAATCAGGGCAATGGGAGATCAGGAATTTGATATTTGTAAGGCTGTCGAAAGTATGACAAAGTACTGTGAGATGGTGATCGATCCACTTAAAATCCGCTACTGTCTGGAAAAAGCACTGTTTCTGGCACTCAATGGAAGACAGGGACCATGCTGGCTGGATATTCCGGTAAATATTCAGGGCTCTTACATTGATACAGACGAATTAGTAGGATTTGATCCGAAAAAAGAGTTCAAAGAGAACGGCAGAAGATGGCAGGAAGAAGCTGTTCCGGCAAAGCCATCAGAAGAGACAGTTGAAGCGATACTTGAAAAAGTAAAAGCTGCCAAACGTCCGGTAATCAATGCTGGAAGTGCAATCCGTTACTCCGGTGGTTTTCAGGATTTTGAAGAATTGGTAAATAGGTTAAATATTCCGGTAGTGACTGGATGGAATAGTATTGATGTGATTCCGGATGAGGATGAGAGGTATACTGGAAGAGCTGGTATTATGGGCGATCGGGCAGGTAACTTTGCAATACAGAACAGCGATTTAGTACTTTCTCTTGGAAGCAGACTCAGCATCAGACAGGTTGGATACAATTTCAAAACATGGGCAAGAGAGGCTTATACAATTGTGGTAGATGTTGATCCGGAAGAATTGAAGAAGCCGACAATTCATGTGAGTATGCCGGTATGTGCAGATGTAAAAGATGTTATGCAGATGATGAATCAGAAGCTGTCAGAGCAGGGGTATGGAGAAGATCGCAGCAAAATGTTTGTCAATATGGATGCAGAGACAGTGGAAGCAAGGGAAGCATGGCTTTCAATCTGTCAGAACTGGAAAGAAAAATATCCGGTTGTTCAGCCAAAACATTATGAGTCTCAAAAATATGCGAATGTATATGCTTTTGTCAAAACATTAAGTGATGCGTTGCCGGAAGACTATATTACGGTTGTAGGAAATGGATCGGCATGTGTTGTTGGCAGTCATGCATATACCATCAAAAAAGGACAGCGTTTTATTATTAATTCGGCAATTGCTTCTATGGGATATGATCTTCCGGCAGCAATTGGAGCCTGTGTTGCAGATGGAGCAAAAGAGCTTGTATGTCTGACAGGAGATGGAAGTATACAGATGAACCTTCAGGAACTTCAGACAATCAAGACAAATAAGCTGCCAATTAAGATTTTTATCATTAATAATCAGGGATATCATTCGATTCGTCAGACGCAGACGAATTTCTTTGGGGAACCGCTGGTAGGAATTGGACCGGAAAGTCATGATCTCGAATTTCCAAGTATGGAAAAACTGGCATATGCATATGACTATCCATATTTTAGCTGTGACAGTAATGAGAGTTTGGAAGAGACCGTGCATAAAGCATTGGAGATGAAAGGTTCCTGCATCTGTGAAGTATTTGTTACAACGGAGCAGAAATTTGAACCAAAATCAGCAACCAAGAGGTTAGAAGATGGCACATTGGTTTCTCCACCATTGGAGGATCTGGCACCATTTTTACCAAGAGAAGAGTTTTTGAGCAATATGCTGATCAAACCGATTGAAGAATAAAAAACAGAGACTGTCATGCATAAACATTACGGCATGATAGTCTCATTGAAAGTGAAATTAGTATGGAAAAAGTAGGAAAAATAGTCTGGAATTTTTTGGATCACACTGCAAAAATTGTTGTGGTATGGTTTTTGGGATTGTTTAAGATCAAGATAACAGATGAACAGTGGGACAAGTTCATGCAGTTCGTGAAATTCTGCGTGGTTGGTTTATCCAATTTTATCATTTCATATGTGGTGTATGCAGCTGCCCTTGCTTTAGGGTTTCATTGGCTGGCAGGAAGTATTCTCGGATTTGTGATCAGCGTTTTAAATGCGTTTTACTGGAATAATAAATATGTATTTACCAAAGGAGATGGAGAACATCGATCCTGGTGGATGGCATTATTAAAAACATATGTATCGTATGCATTTTCAGGGTTGTTACTGGCAAATGTATTGTTATTTTTATGGAATGATGTTTTGGGGATTCCGGAATTACTTGGACCAATCATTAATCTGGTCATTACCACGCCGATTAATTTTGTGATTAATAAATTGTGGGCATTCAAAACAAAAAAGAATGAAACTACAGAAACTGATTAAAAAATTGGAGTTCAAATGAAAAAGATAGCAGTTATGGGAGCAAGAGGTTTTGTGGGACATAATCTCACAGAACATCTGAAAAATAAATACGAAGTCCTTCCGATTACAAGAGACAACTTTAATCTGCTGGATGAAAAAGCAGTGGAATTGTTTTTGGAGCAGGAGCAGCCGGAGGTTGTAATCAATTGTACCAATCAGGGGGGAAACCGTAAAGTGGAAGCGGCCGGCAAGCCAATTGATGTGATTGGAAATAATCTTAAAATGTTTTTTGCACAGGAACGCTGTCTGTCGGAAAATGTGAAGATGATCAATTTCGGCAGCGGTGCGCAGTATAATAAGACACGCGATCTGATCAAAGTGAAAGAGAAAGATTTCGGAGAGGTGATTCCAACTGATGATTACGGGTATAGTAAATATGTAATGGAAAAATATATTCGCCTGAGAAATCAGACAGGTGGGAATATTTATAATCCTGCAATCTTTGGTCTTTACGGTCCGGGAGAAGACTATACCTTTAAGTTTATTTCCAATGCCATTATAAAAAATATGATACAGATGCCGATTGTAATTAATCAGAACGTGGTTTTTGATTATCTGTTTCTGGAAGATTTCTTGAAAATTATAGATTTTATCATAGAGAATGACTGCCCGAATAAGGAGTTTAACATCACTCCTACAGAATCCATAGATTTAGTGACAATTGCAGAATATATTAACCGGTGCAGCACATATAAGAGTGAGATTATTGTGAAGAATCCTGGATTGAATTACCAGTATACCGGCGATAATGCAAGGCTGCTTGAAAATATGGGACATAACTTTACATTTACTTCCTATGAGAAAGGAATTGAAAAACTGTATCGTTATTATGAAGAACATATCGAGGAACTGGATTTAGAAACAATCAGAAGCGATGAACTTCTGAAATTATGTAAGACCAAATAGCGAAAGAGGATAGAAAAATGTCAGAGAAAAAGAAAATAAGCATTATGGTTCCATGTTATAACGAGGAAGAAAATGTAGTGCCATTGAGTGAGGCTGCCATTGCAACGCTTGAAAAGGATTTACCGGAATACGATTATGAAATATTATTTATTGATAACTGTTCAAAAGACAAAACAAGGGAAAAATTGATTTTGTTATGCAGCAAAAACAAAAAGATCAAAGCAATTTTTAATACAAAGAATTTCGGACAGTTTAATTCACCTTATTATGGTTTATGTCAGACAACAGGAGATTGTACTATCTGTTTATGTGCAGATTTTCAGGACCCAATTGATATGATCCCCAAATTTGTGCATGAATGGGAGAATGGTTATAAGATTGTCTGCGGAATTAAGACTTCCAGTAAAGAAAATAAGATTATGTATTTTCTCAGAGGCGTATATTACAAAACAATTAAGAAAATGTCGGAAGTAGAGCAGATTGAACAGTTTACAGGGTTTGGATTGTATGATAAATCCTTTATACAGGTATTACGAGATCTGAAAGATCCGACGCCATTCCTTCGGGGAATTGTTGCAGAACTTGGACCGGAACGCAAAGAGATACCTTATGAGCAGCAGGAAAGAAGAGCAGGAAAGACAAGCAATAACTGGTACAGACTGTATGATGCTGCAATGTTAAGTTTTACTTCATATACCAAAATCGGATTAAGACTGGCAACCTTTATCGGCTTTGGATTGTCAGCTGTGAGCGTTGTAATTGCCATTGTTTATTTTATCTTGAAATTACTGCACTGGAATGACTTCCCGGCAGGAATGACACCAATTTTGCTAGGTGTGTTTGTGATTGGTTCCATGCAGCTGTTTTTTATTGGACTTTTGGGTGAGTATATTATGAATATGAATGCAAGACTCATGAACCGTCCATTGGTGATCGAACAGGAAAGAATTAATTTTGATGAAGATGAAAAATAAGGAATATGAAAACACACAAAAGGGAATAGCAAAGCAGATGTTGCCATGCATTCTTTGCTTTGTGGTTTATCTGATCATGTTACTTGGTGTTTTGAACCGCAGTCCGGGGTTTACGGATGAATCTGATAATTTTATCGGAGGAATGGTGGTGGCCTCGGGCGGCAGGATGTACCGTGATTTTGTGTCACAGCATATGCCGGTAATGTATTATATTTGTGCGGTGTTAAAAATGCTTGGGGCAGACAGTGTTTATGAATTTCGTCTGTATTTTTATGTGGTACTGGCTGTCATGTGGACTTTTGTGGCGATGCACTATAAAAGGCAGTTTGGACAGATTGCCTCTGTTGAAACCGGAGTTTTCTATATTACAAATCTGTTTACTTTTTATACCTGCTGTATTCTGGCAGAACAGGTGCAGAGTATCTGCTTTGTTGTGCTATTGATGGAGTTTCTGTTATTTGCAGAGAGAAAAAGACTCGACTGGAATAACTGCGTTATGATTTCAGGAGCGGTTTTTCTGTCTTTTGGAGCGGCATTTGTGTCTGTATTTCCGGTTTTTGCAATTGCAGTGGCATTTCTTATCGTAGAGATTCAGGAATGCATTAGAAAAAAATATGGGTTTCTGCGGAGTATCAGAGAAATCTGGCAGACATTCTGGCGGGCAATCGTGACTATATTGGTTCCGTTTGCACTATTGATTTTCGTATATGCGGCAGAGGGAACACTCTCCGTATTTATTTACAGTGCATATACTGTGAACCGTGAAATTTATCCAAATTATATTGCAGGCTATGGAAGCAGTATTGTGATGTCATTTGTGGAGCCTGTGATCAATTATGGAATGGCAATCGCAGATGGATGCAGGAAGCTGGTGACAGATTTTGGGATTACCAAAGAATATCTGGCAATTGTGAGGAATGTGATCTGTTATGCAGTGAATGTAATATTCTGGATTTACTATGCGAAAAAGAAAAATATTGTTCAGACAGTTGCAATCGTATATTTTACTATGATGTGTGGCACCAGAGGATTTACCCATGAATTTCACTCTATGCCTTATGTTGCAGTTACCATGTTTATGGCAGCCTATCTGATCGGACAGTTTACAGAGTATTTTAAAACATGTAACGTCAGGGAAGAACAAATAAGTGAGGTTCAGAAAAAAAAGCAGGGAATCTGTTATGCAGGGGCTGTGGTGATCGGGATTACCATATGCATTTATTGTGTGCAGTATGTCGGAGCATGCAGATCGATTTTGCTGACCGGACAGAATTTTGGTTCTGCGCAGAAGAACGATGTAAATAATATTGCGTATTGGGTGCATACGCTGACAGATGCGGATGAAAAAGTTTTGCTTACGACCATTGAACCACAGATTCTGGTGGAGGCGGACCGCATACCATATCGGACAGGAATCTCAGCACCATGGATGTACGAAGCCTTTGCGGAAGAGGAAATGAGCAATCTGGAAGAAAATGCACCTAGGGTGGCAATTTATGCTCCGGAATATAATTTGTGGGGATATGATCTGACAGAATATGCACCGGATTTTGCAGCGTATATGAGTGAAAATTATACGCCTCTGGACGAGAAAAAATTCCCGGAATTATATATCCGAAATGATTATCTGGGGGTTGCAAAAGCAATTTATAACGAGTAAAGCGTGAAGAGAAGAAAAGGAGATAGAAAATGAAAAAAATTCTTGTGACAGGCTGTAATGGTCAATTGGGAAGAGCAATTCGAAAAGAATATGAAGGCGAAAATGTGACATTTATCAATACAGATGTAGTGGAAGGTGAAGATGTAAGAGCCTTGGATATTACCGATATCCAGGCAGTGATTTCAATGGTAGAGGAGACAAAACCGGACGTCATCATTAACTGTGCAGCGCATACGAATGTAGATGCCTGCGAGACGCAGTGGGATCTTGCGTATAAGATTAATGCGATCGGACCGCGTAATCTGAGTATTGCAGCAGAGAAAACAGGTGCGAAAATGATCCATGTATCCACAGATTATGTGTTTGAGGGAAATGGAACAAGACCATATACAGAGTTTGATGCGCCAAATCCAGTCAGCGCATATGGAAAGACAAAATTAGAAGGGGAAAAGTTTGTACAGCAGTTTTCCAGCAGATTCTTTATTTTCCGTACCGCATGGTTATATGGAGATGGAAAAAACTTTGTGAAAACGATGCTTCGCTTGTCCGAAACACATGATGAAGTAAGTGTGGTATGCGATCAGCTTGGCTCGCCTACAAGTGCAGTAGAATTGGCAAAGGCAATCCATCATTTTGAACCGACAGAGAATTATGGTATTTTCCATGCCACCTGTGAGGGAGATACGAATTGGGCAGAATTTACAGAGGAAATCTTCAAACGTGCAGGAAAGACAACAAAGGTCAATCATGTGACAAGCGAACAGTATGCGCAGATGAATCCGGCTTCTGCAAAACGCCCGGCTTATTCCATTCTGGAGAACTATATGATGAAGCTTACGGATGACTACCGGATGGCAGATTGGAGAGATGCCCTGGATGTTTATATGAAGGCGTTACAGGCATAAAAAGGCGGAAAGAGAAAAATGAGTACGATCAAGACATGCAGGATTCTGGGAGTAAATATCGCCGTTACGAACATGGCTCAGACGGTGCAATATATCGAAAACAATCTGGAAGAATTAAGGGGAAAATATATCTGCGTTTCGAATGTTCATACAACCATAATGGCGCATGACAATCCGGCTTATCGTAATGTGCAGAATTCGGCAGCGATTGCACTTCCGGATGGAAAACCGCTTTCTGTTGTGAGTAGAAAACGCGGTTACACAGAGGCAGAACGGGTGACAGGACCGGATCTGATGGGAGAACTGTTCGCCAGAAAAAATGGATTAAAACATTTTTTTTATGGAGATAAAGAGGAAACACTTCAGATACTGCAGCAAAAATTAAAAGAAAAATATCCAGATATTCAGATTGCAGGAATGATATCTCCGCCATTCCGTTCCTTAAGCCAGGAAGAGGAAAAGGCGTATATCCAGCAGATAAATGACAGTGGTGCTGATATTGTATGGATTGGACTTGGAGCACCAAAACAGGAAAACTGGATGTATGAACATCAGGGGATGCTTCATGGTGTGATGATTGGGGTCGGAGCAGGATTTTCTTATCATGCAGGACTTATTAAGCGCGCACCAAAATGGATGCAGAAAATGAGCTTAGAATGGTTTTACCGTCTGATGCAGGATCCGGTTCGATTGTTTAAAAGATATTTTACAACAAATTTGAAATTTATGCTGTTAGAGGCAAAGGATAAAGGAGAGGCATTATGATAACTGTGATTTTTACATGCTTCAACCGCAGGGAAAAAACACTTCAGTGTATGAAAAGCCTGTCCGGTGGAAATAAAGACCTTGCCTTTCGGTATGTCATTGTAGATGATAACAGCACAGATGGCACGTATGAAGCGTTAGAGGACTTAAAGAGAAGCGGAATGACAATCGATGTGCTTCGTGGAACAGGAAATCTTTTCTGGGCAGGCGGCATGCGAAAAGGAATTGCATATGCAAAAGAAAATACAGATTCAGACTACTATCTTCTGGTCAATGATGATGTTGACTTTATGCCGGAGGCAATCAGTAAAATGATTCAGACTCTACAGGATAAGAAGCTTGGATATCAGAAAGACACCGTTCTTGTTGGACCAATGTGTGATAAAAATGGTACATTTTCCTATGGAGGAATCCGGTATCAGAACGGAATCCATTATGCGGAGGTAAAGCCGTCAGATGAAGAGAGAAGATGCGATTCTTTTAATATGAATTGTCTCTTGCTTCCGAAGCATGTGTTTATGGAAATCCCGAATTTTGATGAACATTATATTCATTCACTGGCGGATTTTGATTACGGGCTGGAAATGAAACGCAGGGGAATCCCAATGTATGTGTATCATGAATATGTTGGCGTATGTCCGGATAATGATCTTAAGGGAGGATGGAGTGATACAAGTCTGTCACGCCTGGAGAGACTGAAAAAAAAGGAAAGTATTAAGGGTGCACCGTTTAAACCGTGGTTTTATTTTCTGAAGAAAAATTTTGGATGGACACAGGCACTCTTGCATGGTTTTACACCGTATGTCCGAATTATGCTTGGAAAATAAGAGCTCATCCGTAAACACGAAAAATCTTCATAGAAAACTAAGAAGTGCATAACTTGTGCTTGTGTATAAGTTATGGTAAAATATACAATAATTACGGTTAATTAGGAGGAAAATATGAGAACCTATTTAGTAACAGGAGGAGCCGGATTCATCGGTTCTAATTACATTCATTACATGTTCCGCAAATATGACAATGAGATCCGTATCATCAATGTGGATGCATTGACTTATGCAGGAAATCTGGAGAATTTAAAAGACATTGAGAATAGAGACAACTATACATTTGTAAAGGCTGATATTACAGACAAAGATGCGATCACGAAGATCTTTGAGGAGAATGATATCGACCGTGTTGTCCACTTCGCAGCAGAAAGCCATGTTGACAGAAGCATTAAGAATCCGGAAGTGTTTGTCAAGACAAATGTGCTTGGAACTGCAGTGATGTTAAACTGCGCAAAAGCAGCATGGGAGTTACCGGACGGAAGCTTTAAGGAGGGCAAGAAGTTCCTTCATGTTTCTACGGATGAAGTGTATGGTTCCCTTCCGGATGACGGCAAGAGCTACTTCTATGAGACAACCCCATATCAGCCACACAGTCCGTATTCTGCAAGTAAAGCATCTTCGGATATGCTGGTGAAAGCATATATTGATACGTATCATTTCCCAGCGAATATTACCAATACCTCTAATAACTATGGACCATACCAGTTCCCGGAGAAACTGATTCCATTGATCATCAACAATGCATTACATGGCAAAAAGCTGCCGGTTTATGGAGACGGAATGAACATCCGTGACTGGTTGTATGTGGATGACCATGCGAAGGGAATCGATATGGTACAGGAACAGGGAAGACTGGGAGAATCCTACAATATCGGTGGACACAACGAAAAACGTAATATCGAGATCATTAATATTATTCTTGAAACACTGCAGGAGATCCTTCCGGACAGTGATCCGAGAAAAGCGAATGTCAGCAAAGACCTGATTACTTACGTGGAAGACCGTAAGGGGCATGACCGCAGATATGCCATTGCACCGGATAAGATCAAAGCTGAGATTGGCTGGGAACCTGAAACAATGTTTAAAGATGGTATTAAGAAGACCATTGCATGGTACTTAGAGCATGAAGATTGGATGCAGAATGTTACCAGTGGTGATTATCAGAAGTACTATGAGGATATGTATCAGGGTAAGTAATAGTAGAAAAAACAGCAGTACCGTCTGAACAAGGCGATACTGCTTGTTTGCGTTTTTAAAGAGTAGAAATTTTTAAATAAATATTAAGAGAAAATACGAAGAAAAAATAGAAATGTCTGATATTTTAAGGAAAAGCGGAGGATGAAAAATGAAAGGAATTATTTTAGCCGGAGGTTCCGGAACACGTTTGTATCCATTGACAAAAGCAATTTCAAAGCAGATCATGCCTGTCTATGATAAACCGATGATTTATTATCCGTTATCTACTCTCATGCTGGCAGGGATTCGGGAAGTGCTTATTATTTCAACGCCAAGAGATCTGCCTGTATTTGAGGAACTTTTGGGAGATGGCTCGCAGCTTGGCATGCATTTTGAGTATGCTGTGCAGGAACAGCCGAGAGGACTCGCAGATGCATTTATTATCGGTGAAAAATTTATCGGAAAAGATGCAGTTGCACTGGTACTTGGCGATAATATTTTCTATGGACAGAGCTTTTCAAAAGTTCTGTTAAGTGCAGCGCAGCGCACGGAAAATGAAAAGGGTGCAACCATTTTTGGTTACTATGTAAGAGATCCGAGAGAATATGGGGTTGTAGAATTTGATGAGAATGGAAAAGCACTATCTATTGAGGAAAAACCAGCAAATCCAAAGTCGAATTATGCAGTACCGGGACTCTATTTCTATGACAATGATGTAGTTGAGATTGCAAAGAATGTAAAACCATCCGCAAGGGGTGAGATAGAGATCACAAGCGTAAATAATGAATATCTGAACCGTGGAACTTTAAATGTTGAAACATTGGGAAGAGGATTTGCCTGGTTAGATACCGGAAATCATGACATGCTTCTTGCAGCGGCAGATTTCGTGTCAGCATTCCAGAAACGTCAGGGATTATATATCTCCTGTATCGAGGAAATTGCTTACAAGCGGGGGTTCATTGACAAAGAGCAGCTTGTGAAACTTGCACAGCCATTATTGAAGACAGATTATGGAAAATATCTGATGGAAATTGCAGAGGGATTATAAAGTCTTTATTTTCATCTATGGATAAAAAAGATTCGAAAAGGAAGTATAAAAAATGGGAAAAATAAAAGTAACAGACAATTGCAATGGAATTGCAGGATTAAAAGTGATCGAGCCGACCGTATTTGGAGATGCCCGTGGATATTTCATGGAGACTTATAATTACAATGATTTCAAAGAGGCAGGAATTGACTGTGAATTTGTACAGGATAATCAGTCTGCATCCAAAAAAGGCGTATTAAGAGGATTACATTTTCAGATTAATTATCCACAGGACAAGCTGGTGCGTGTGGTAAACGGAGAGGTGTTTGACGTTGCAGTCGATCTGCGCGAGGGTTCAGAGACATTTGGCAAATGGTTTGGTGTAACCTTATCTGCAGAGAATAAGAAACAGTTCTTTATTCCAAAGGGATTTGCCCATGGTTTTATCGTATTGTCCGATTATGCAGAATTCTGTTATAAGGTAACAGATTTTTATCATCCAAATGATGAGGGCGGACTGTTGTGGAAAGACCCGGAGATCGGTGTGGAATGGCCGATGCCGGAAGGAATGACTGAGGAAGACCTTACTTTATCAGACAAAGATAAAGTGTGGGGTGGAATCACAGAATATGTGAAAAACCACAAATAAATTGTTTTAAAGAAAGTTAAAAATATGTCAGAAAAAAAGAAAACAGTATTTTTGCCGTCTATTTTGTGGGAGAACCGCAAATTGATCATGAATCTGGCAAAGAATGATTACAAGAAAAAATTTGCAGGGTCTTATCTGGGAATTATCTGGGCTTTTATTCAACCGGTGGTCACAGTGCTTGTGTACTGGTTTGTATTTGAAGTGGGACTTAATTCCAAAGTGAACGATCTTAGAACTGGTGCGGAAGTACCTTTTGTCATCTGGCTGATGGCAGGTCTGATCCCGTGGTTTTATTTTCAGGAAGCATGGAGCGGTGGAACAAGCGTGCTGATCGAATATACGTATCTTGTGAAAAAAGTTGTATTTCAGATTGAGACGCTGCCGGTGGTAAAATTGATTTCAGCGTTATTTACACACTTGTTTTTTGTAACATTTACCATTATTTTATTTGCGTTTATGGGATATACACCGGATCTTTATACGCTGCAGGTTTTGTATTACAGTTTCTGCATGATCGTTATGGTTGCAGGTCTGATCTATGCGACAAGTGCGATCGTAGTATTTTTCCGGGATCTTGCACAGGTAGTGGGAATCTTGCTTCAGGTCGGCGTATGGGTGACTCCTATTATGTGGGATATTAATACTATGACAAAGATTCCATCGTGGTGTGTATTTATTTTAAAATTAAATCCAATGTATTATATTGTAAACGGATACCGTGATGCACTGATCAATAAAATTGCTTTTTGGGAGCATCCGGGATATACAATATATTTCTGGATATTGAGTGTGATCTTATTGTGTCTTGGAACAGGTATTTTTAAACGGCTGCGCATCCATTTTGCAGATGTTTTATAGGGTCAGAAGTAAGTTTTTCGCAGAAAGGTAATTACATGGATAACAATATAGCGATAAAAGTGGATCATGTCAGCAAGATGTATAAATTGTACGATAAACCATCGGATCGTCTGAAAGAGTCTCTTGGATTGACAAGAAAGAAGAAATACCATGAGCATTGGGCATTGAATGATGTGTGCTTTGAGGTGAAAAAGGGCGAGACGGTAGGAATCATCGGAACTAATGGTTCCGGAAAGTCAACCATATTGAAAATTATTACAGGAGTTTTAAATCCAACCGCGGGAGAAGTGGCGATTAACGGAAGGATTTCAGCATTGCTTGAGCTTGGTGCCGGATTCAATATGGAATATACCGGAATTGAGAATGTCTATCTGAATGGGATGATGATCGGCTTTTCCAGAGAAGAGATTGACCAGAGACTGGATGATATTTTAAAATTTGCAGATATCGGGGATTTCGTCAATCAGCCGTGTAAGACATATTCCAGTGGTATGTTTGTGCGGCTTGCATTTGCAGTGGCAATTAATATTGACCCGGAAATCCTGATCGTCGATGAGGCGCTGTCAGTAGGGGATGTATTTTTTCAGGCAAAATGTTATAAGAAATTCGAAGAATTCAAGGAACAGGGAAAGACGATTATCTTTGTAAGCCATGATCTGTCGAGCATTTCCAAGTACTGTGACAGAGTGGTGCTCCTGAATAAGGGAGACAAGATGTCTGAGGGCGCGCCGAAAGAGATGATCAATCTTTATAAACGTGTGCTTTTAAACCAGACGGTGAGTGGTCAGGATGGCAAAGTGCTGCAGGAAAATGAAGAACAGGGCAGCACAGAGACAAAACTGTGGAAGTCTCATTATAAAATAAATCCGGGAGTGGATGAATATGGAACCGGCGAGGCAGAAATCATTGATTTTGCGATTATCGATGAACATGGTTCGTATACCAATTGCATTGAAAAGGGAACTTCTTTTGCAATCAAATCCAAAGTGTTATTTAATCAGGAAATCCAAAACCCGATATTTACACTGACTTTTAAAAATATTCAGGGTACTGCGGTCACTGGAACCAATACAATGTATGAAAAAGTGGATGTTGGAACGGTTCATCCGGGAGAGGTTTATGTGGCGACTTTTGAACAGAATATGGATATGCAGGGAGGCGAATACCTATTATCCATCAGTTGTACCGGATATGCAGATGGTAATTTTAAGGCCTACCACAGATTATATGATGTGTGTGGCATCACAGTTGTATCAGACAAGAACACAGTGGGATTTTATGACATGAATTCACAGGTCAGTGTAGAGAGAATCCGCTAGATAAAGGGAGAAACATGAAAAACGAGATTGGAACAGGAATAGCAGATGCAGAAGTGTTATCTGAGATCTGTGAAGTGATCAGGACAACATCAAAAGCAGATTATGGAAAAATAATAGAACAGAGAGCAACCTATCCGTGGATTTATCATCTGGCTGAAGTCCGTTCCAATATCGTTGAGTGGCTGCCAATCAACAGGGAAGATGCGGTTCTGGAAGTGAATGCAGAATGTGGTGCACTATCGGAAACATTGCTTGAAAAGGCAGACTGTCTCACCTATATCACAGATACCAATCTTCAAAGAGAGATTGTCGAGTTGCGTTTGAAAAAGAATGTCCCTGATTATGAAAAAAAAGATGTGACGGGTTACACTGGGAAGTTTGCAGATATTGAGAGGGAACTTGGAAAATATAATGTGATCATTTTATGTGGAGTAATTGGGTATGCATCACAGATGCTTGCGGAAAAAGCGGATGATCCTTATCGGACACTGATAGAAATTTTAAAAAGGCATTTAAAGCCGGGCGGCAGTATTGTGATGGCGGATGGAAACAGATTGGGACTCAAATATCTGGCAGGCTGTCAGGAGGATCATTATGGTGGATATTTTAATGGAATCCATGATTATGCAGGCTGCGAAGGATACCGGACTTTTACCAGAAAGGAATATCAGAAGATATTTACAGAGGCAGGATTGCCGGAACTTCAATTTTATTATCCATATCCTGATTATAAATTCCCATCTGTGATTTATTCGGATGAATATCTGCCAAAAGAGGGCGAGTTGAATGATAACAGAAGAAATATTGACCGGGACAGATATATGTTTTTTAATGAGCTTTCCGCTTATAATACGCTGATAGCAGAAGGATTGTTTCAGGAGTTTTCAAATTCATTTTTACTGATTGCGAGTGAGAGAGGAACAAACTAAGTGACCAGAACGATTTTTTCAAAATATTCCAATGAAAGACAGCGCAGATTTCAGATACGCACCGATATTGTCCAAAATGAACAGGGAGACAGAACGGTAAGAAAGTATGCATTAAAAGAAGAGGGAAAAGAACATCTTCTTCATATCGTGGATATGTATCAGGGGTTGTCACTGCATTTTAATGATCCGGGAATCTCTTTTTGTGAGAGTCTTTTGAAAGAGAATTATGTGGAATCCCCTTTCATCGAAGGAGTTACACTGCAGGAACTGATGGAGAATGCAGTGAAAGATGGAAGAGAAGATACTGTTACGGAGTATGTAAAAAAATATATTGCATGGATAAAGGCGGATGGTGGAAATATACCCTTTGAAATGACACAGGAATTTCAGCAGGTTTTTGGAAACGTAGAATTACCGGAGGGATTATTGTGTGCAAAGGACAGCGATATTGATCTGATTTTTTCTAATTTGATCGTCAGAGATGGCATTTGGAATGTGATCGATTATGAGTGGACCTTTTCGTTTCCAATCCCTAAGAATTTTGTGCTATACCGGGCATTATTTCTTGCACATCATCAGATCAAAAGATGTCAGGATCTTGAACTTGGACATTTATTCGAACTGGCGGAACTTACCGGAGAAGAGATAACAGCGTATGAGCAGATGGAAAAGAATTTCCAGGAATATGTGCGGGGTGGAATTTATCCAATCCGGGATATGTACCAGAAAGTGAATACGAATGTAGTAGAATTAAGGGAACTTGAAGAATGGAAACGCAGTATGGGCGCAAGAAAAAATTCAAGTAAGGATGTTAAAGAGAGTATGATAAAGAAAATACAATATCATATAGACAGAATCGAATATAATCAGGGAAGTGCGGTCTGTTGTGGATGGGCATTTGCGCTCACAAAAGACAATGAATATCTTCCTGTTAATATAAAACTGACGGATGAACATGGTGAATTGATACAGGCTCCGTTGAACCGGAATGTGCGTATGGATGTGGCACAGGCATTGAAAATAACCAATGCAAAAGAGGCGGAATGGGGATTTAACTATGTCTGGATGACGACAGAACATACAGGGTATAAGATTACATTTTCAATAGATGGGTTTGAAACGGTTCATGAGATCACGACAGAGGATCTGGAACGGAGCTACAGAGAATACCGGAGAAGATATCCGAGTGAAGAAGCGATGAAATCCTATAAAGATCCAATGCGGGACAAAGATGACTGGTATTATCTTAAGACTGAGGGATTCCGTGCATTAAGAAACATTCGCAGACAGCGTCTGAATAAAAAAGATGTTCCATATGCAATCTGGAGAACGTATCAGGTGCCGGATGCCGGAGAATTTCAGAAACAGAAAGAGACTGTGTTTGAAATACAGCCAAAGATCAGCATTATCGTGCCGGCTTACCGGACGCCGGAAAAGTTTTTGAGGGAAATGATCGAGTCAGTGCAGAAACAGTCCTATGAAAACTGGGAATTATGCATTGCAGATGGAAGCCTGAATGACAGTATCAGTGGGATATTAGAGGAGTATGCCTCCAAAGATGCACGTGTAAAGTACAAACTTCTGGATGATAATTATGGTATCTCAGGGAATACCAATGCAGCATTAGAGCTGGCAGCCGGAGACTATATCGGTCTGCTGGATCACGATGATATTCTGGAGATCAATGCGCTTTATGAAGTGGTAAAAGTGATCAATGAGAAAAAAGCAGATGTCATTTATACGGATGAAGACAAAGTATCTCTGGATTTGAAAGAGTATTTTGATCCACATTTCAAACCGGATTATAATCCCGATTATTTGAAGAGCTGCAATTATATCTGCCATTTTTTTGTTGCAAAGACAAGTGTGGTTGAACAGGCAGGACATTTTGACAGCAGCTGTGACGGATCACAGGATTATGACTTTATTTTGCGCTGTATTGCAAAAAGCACACAGGTAGTACACATTCCTCAGGTATTATATCATTGGCGTTGTCATCCGAATTCCACAGCGATGAATCCGGAGAGTAAATTATATTGTTATGAGGCCGGAAAAAGAGCAATCGGACTGGATCTTAAAGCTTCCGGTGAGGAGCATGCCAGAGTCGAGATGGCAAAATATTACGGTATGTATGAAGTATATTATCCTCTTGACGAAGAGCCGTTGGTGTCCGTGATCACAACCACCCGGGCAGCAGTTGAGGAAAATCTGAAAAAGACAAAATATCACAATCTTGAAGTGATAGAATGCGGGGAAGCGTACAATACAGAGAATGTGAATGCTGCTGTAAGAACAGCAGCCGGAAAGTATTGCATCTTTCTTCCAAACCTGGAAGGATGCGAAAAGGCAGACTGGCTTCGGCTTCTCGTATCAAATGCAGAAAGAAGAGAAGTTGGAATTGTCGGCCCGAAACTGTTAAGCACAAGTGAACATATTATTTCAGCCGGAATGGCACTTGGACTGCATGGAACAGCAGGCGGGCTGTTTGTTGGAAATGAGAAAGAATATGTTGGATATTTCTGCAGAGCGATCACCCAGCAGTGTGTCAGCGCGGTAGCGTTCCACGGAATGCTTATCGGAACAAAGGAATTATTGGATATGGGTGGTTTCAATGAAGCACTATCTGTGACACAGGCTGCGTTGGAGTGTTGCCTGAAAGTGCAGAAAGAGGGAAAAACGGTTGTATTCACTCCATACGCCAACATTTACGTAAAAAGCGATCAGTATGCACCTGAGACAATACAGGTGGATGAACCGGAATTTCAGGAGAAGTATGGGGAAATGATCCGGCACGACAGATATTACAGCTGTAATTTTGATCGGAATGGGGCTGCTTTTGCACTGGCATTTGACTGATCACAATTTAGCATGAAAGGAAATCATACAGATGTATCAGCAAAAAGATAAAATTCAGAATTTAATATTACTGGCATTAGATACAATTTGCATGACAGTCAGTTACTTTTTGGCAGGATTTTTCTGGTATCAGTTGTATCGAGGGGTATCGTTCCAGCGTATGTTAGCGGAGTTATCCGGGGATGTGGAGATCATTGTTGTAGCGTATGCAATCATTGCCATATTTTTTGATTACAATGAGAAATATATGCAGCGTGGCAAGCTGGAGGAACTGAAGGCTGTTCTGAAAATGAATATTCTGATGGCGGCGATCATTTCCATGATAGAGTTTGCACGCCATGAAAATTCGCCGATGTCCCGTGGAATTTCGTTTACCACAGTAGTGATCAATGCAGTGGTCATGTATATCTGCCATCTGCTGCTGAAAAAGTATCTATTACAGATCTACAAGAATAAATCATCGGTCAGTCAGATGCTCTTGCTCACAACGGTAGACCGGGCAGAAGACATTTTAAAATCGGTAGCAAAAGAGCGGGAATGGACGAAACGTGTAACAGGTGTGATCATTATTGATGATTATATGATCGGAAAAGAGATCTGCGGAATACCGGTAGTTGCAGGATATGATGACATGTTGGAGTATGCCAGAAAGCAGATCGTGGATGAGGTGTTCATCAGTGTTCCGTATGACACGGGAGAATCCTTATATAATGTCGTTATGGAATTTGAGAATATGGGAGCGAGAGTGCATCTTACGGTAGAAATCTTAAATCAGTTTAAAGATTTCAATGTGGCACTGGATTCTATGGGAGATATTCCGGTGATTTCTTTCTACAATAATTACTATGATTATCGGAAACTTTTATTGAAGCGGTTGATGGATATTGTGGGAAGCCTTGTTGGAATTATATTTACGATTCTCATTGGAATTATCATTGCACCGCCTCTTCTGATCGAATCTCCTGGTCCGCTGATCTTTAAGCAAAAGCGGGTAGGAAAAAATGGAAGATATTTTTATATGTATAAGTTCCGTTCCATGTATGTAGATGCAGAGGAACGGAAAGCAGAGCTCATGAAGCAGAATGAGATGGATGGGCTGATGTTCAAGATGGAAAATGATCCGAGAGTGACAAAAGTCGGAAGGTTTATCCGGAAGACAAGCATTGACGAGTTCCCACAGTTTTTTAATGTGTTAAAGGGCGATATGAGCCTGGTGGGAACAAGACCACCTACATTGGATGAATTTGTTCATTACAAGTCTTATCACAAGAGAAGACTGAGTGCAAAGCCTGGAATTACCGGTTTATGGCAGGTGAGTGGACGAAATGATATCGAAGATTTTGAAGATGTTGTAAAACTGGATCTGGAATATATTGATAACTGGTCTCTGGGGCTGGATGTGAAAATCCTGCTTAAGACAGTCGGTGCAGTTTTTAAACATACTGGAAAATAATATAGGAAATAACAACAGGAGAGGATAGTAAAGAATGGAAAATAAAAATTATGAGGAAGAATACAGCCTGCTGGAAATAGCAAAATACAATTTAAAACACTGGGTCATTCTTCTGATCTGCGCATTGGTTGTAGGACTTGCGGCAGGTGCTTATGGTTATAAGAATACAAAGCCGAGTGTTGTCTATTATGAAGAACTTCAGCAGGTAAATGGTGCATTTTATATCAGCCAGTATAATGACTCCAGCATAACGGAACGCATGTATGATCTGCAGCAGATGGCGCTGAGTAACGGAGCATATGAGACATTCCTTCGTGAAACCGGACATAATATGACCTATCAGGAATATTTGAAAATGTTTGGATACAGTAATTCGGTTGTTACAAGCATATTGAATCTTTATATTCCGTATCCGGAGACCTATGGAGATGTCAAAGTCGAAACAAAAGCTGATGCAGAACAGCTGATGCAGGAGTTGTTGGACAGTCAGAAAAAGCTCTATGATGAGTATGCAGGAAAAGATGCAGTCAGTATTTTGAGTGAACCGTATGTGACATCTTATACGCAGGCATCTGCGGAGACGGCAACAACCACAAAGGATCTTGTCTCTGCGACGGTAAAAGGTGGTCTGGCAGGCATCTTTTTAGGATTGTTATTAGGAATACTTGTGGTTTCTGTTGTTTATCTCATAGGAACTGTGGCAAAAACTGCAAAAGAGATTGAGCAGAAATTAAAAGCACCTGTGGTAGCATTCGTGCATAAAAAAGACAGAGCAGAAGAATTTAAGAAAGCATTTTTATTCCTGGAAAAAGAAAATGCTGCGCATAAAAGTATTGCATATCTTCCATATCATGCAAAAAATGCAGATGGGGCATATGATCTTGCAAAAGCTTATGCATCAATGGAGTACAACACATTATTGCTTAATCTTGCAGCAGATGCGGAAGATGCGGACGCAGGATTCAGTGAGTATCTGTATGGTAAGGCTTCTGCTGATAAGATAAAATCAGAAAAATTTGAAGACGAAGTAACCGTGATCAGCCGTAAAGTTTCTGTGGAAGAAAACAGGGAACTCATGTCTTCAAAAGTATTGAAAACATTTATCAGGGAAATGGAAGAAAAATACGACCGTGTGATCGTGAATACACCGGATCTTATGATTTCTTCCGATGCATATGGAATTATTCCGGCCTGTGATCAGATTCTTATCGGATGTAAAAGACGTGAAGTGACAGGAACGGATCTCTATGAGATTGAGAATACAATGGCAAATAGTGAAATCAAAATAGACGGAGTTATTATATATGGAAATTAGGAATCTGTTGATTCTGGTTTTGCTCATGGTAATTGTTCCACTTTTGATCGGAACAATATGGGCTGGTCTGGTACAAATTGACCATAAAATAAAATATATTGCTTTTTCATGGCTGACAGGGTTTCTCACGATGATGGCATTGACACAGATGATTGCTGTTCCAATGGTTTTAAGGAGACAACATTTTCATCCATTTCAGTGTGCCTATTCTGCAGTTCTTGTGATTGCGTGTGTGATAGCAGTAGTGGTACTCCTTTTTCGATGGAAAAGGAAGAAAACGGTGTGGGCAAAGCAGGAGAAGATGAGTTGGACAACCATCCTGTTTGTGTTGGGAGCGGTGTTTCTGATTGGAATTCAGACCTATTTTGTCAGTGCGTATCAGCATATTGATGATGATGATTCCAGATTTGTTGTGGAAGAAGTGATGGCAGTTGAGCGGAATGTCATGTATACGCTGAACCCGGTTACCGGAGCACTTTCTTTCTGGGATATGGGAGAAGTGCGCAAGGATATGGTTTCTCCGTGGACCATGTTTGTGGCGTATATCAGTAAGATCAGTGATATTCCTCCTGCAATACTCTCTCACAGATATCTTCCGGTATTTCTCATTCCGATGTGTTACATTGTCTATGCGATGATCGGTCTTTTCTTTTTTGAAAATAACAGGGAAAAAACGAGTATATTCTTAATATTCATCAGTGCACTGCAGATGTACGGATATAGTTCCACGCACACGATCTCAGCCCTTATGCTGCTTCGTATCTGGCAGGGAAAAGCGCTGGTTGCAAGTTTGTTTATACCGATGATGTTCTATCTGATATGTGAATTGCTGGAAAAGAATGAGAAGAAAATATGGTACGCAGTGACAGCGCTTACCGGTCTTGCCGGGGCACTGGCATCCGGTATTGGCATTACTGCACTTCCGGTGGTTATCGGAGTCGGAGGAATTGTGAACCTGTTCCACCGCGGAGGTGTAAAAAAGACAGTTAAAATATGGTGCACAGCGATACCGAGTGTGATATGTCTTCTGTGCTATTTGTTTTTCTGGCAATTGTTAAAAGTATATTTCTGAGGTAAAAAATGAAAGAAACCTGGTTTCATATTTTAGATGATTTTAAAGATTACATTGGAAACGGCTGGTTTGTCTGGGCGTGTTTTCTTGTAGCACTTGTCTTCTGTCTGGTTAAAGGGAATGACAGGAGAAAAAGACTGTTTACATTCAGTGCAGTTGCGATTGTGATTTTGTTTAACCCACTTGTATACAAGGTGGTGGGAGAAAAATTTATGAGCGGAGTTTACTGGAGACTTTTCTGGGTGATTCCGACAGTTATCACACTTGGTATTACGCTGACCGATCTTGCTGCAAAAGTAAAAATGAATCTATTAAGACTGATTACAGTGGGAGTACTTTGCATTGTGATCGCAAAAACGGGGACATTTTTCTTCAATGGAGATACGTATTGTGTGCCGGAGAATGATTATGAGATACCTCAGGTCGCAATTGATGTGTCGGACGAGATACAGAGGATTACAGAGGGTGGTTACAGTACAGTGATCGTCCCAAATGAACTGCTTTGTTATATCAGACAGTATACGGCGAATATTGCATTATGTTATGGACGCAATATCTGGGGATATATGAATAATCCGTCAGAACAGCAGGTGCAATTATATAATCTGATGAATGCAGAACAAATAGATTATCAAGCTCTTCATGATGGAGCAAAAGGCTATGGATGTGATTTTATTGTGTTTAACTCAGATGTAAGACAGATTCCGGACGAGATGGAGTCTTTTGGATATACACTGAAAGGAAGCACTGGATGTTATTTGATATATAGTTTGGAGTAATGGGAAAAGAATGAATATTATCCAGAAGAAATTGATTGATATAAAACAGAATACAGAACAGTTTGAAATGATCGGAAACATCAGCTTTTGTATGTATTATGCAATTATGGTCATTATCAAAACATTCGGATATGTCAGTTATGAAACCTTTTTTAAGATTGCATTTGTTATGGCAGTGGTCTGTCTGGCAGTAAAAGTTCTTACAACAAAGTATACGATGCGGGAATTTCTGATCCTTTATCTGCTGTTGGCGGTCAGTGCGGTATGCTGGCTTCGGGTCGGAGAAAAGAATGTCTTATTTATCACCATGTCTTTATGGGGAATGAAGAATATCCGGTTTGATACATTGATGAAGTCCACCGTGTGGATCCGGGTGATCGGAACCCTGCTCATGATAATGCTTGCATTCTGCGGAGTGCTGGATCTTCAGGCAAATACGGCAGTTGCAACGGATTTTTCCATATATTCCGTTTATGCATTTGGATATATCAAGTCTAATGCGGCATATTACATGATTTTTGTGACCATTGCAATTGTTCTTTACATCCAGTATGAAAAGCTGAATTTCTGGTATTTTGCAGTGAGCGCAGCAGTCTGTCTGCTTGCGTTCGAAGCTACGTTCTGCCGTACAGGACTGATCGTGTTCTTTGCGATGTGGGCACTCATTATTTTGGACAAACTGAGCAAAAATAAAAAATATTATCAGTTGCTCACTATGACAACGGCTGGAGTATTTATCATCAGCTGGATCTGGATGGTGATCTATAAGATCAACAATACATTTATGTTTCGTATCAACCGTATGCTGAGCGGTCGTATCGAGATTACCAATAACTACTATAAGGCATATGGGATGACATTATTCCCGAAAACAGTCAACATTTTCTGGGATATGAATTATACGACGATCGATAATCTGTATATGTATTTATTCATCAGTTGTGGAGCGATATTTACCATTTTGTTTGTTTACTGGGCAAGCAGGAGTCAGTGGAAGATGTATTGTAATGGCTATTATCGTGAGATTATCTTTTTTACCATATTTGCAGTGTATGCTGTTTTAGAGCAGTCCCCGATGAATCCGATTTTGAATCCATTTATCTTGTTTACGGCAAATCTGGTGTACAAAAATTATACAGTGAGGGAGCGTTGAGATGGAAAAACAAAAGTTAAGAATATTGCAGGTTCACAACGCATACCAGATTCCGGGTGGCGAAGATGTGGTAGTTGCCAACGAAAAGAAACTGTTGGAAATGTATGGGAATGAAGTGATCACCTACAGCCGGAATAACACAGAGATCAATGAGATGAATGCTGTGCAGAAATTATTGATACCATTCAGTGCGGTGTATTCGTTCAAAACCTATCGGGAAGTAAAGAAGATCATTCGTGAGAATCATATTGATGTAGTCCATGTACACAATACGCTGATGATGGTAAGCCCGTCTGTTTTCTATGCCGCATTTGACTGCAAAGTGCCAGTCGTGCAGACACTGCACAATTTCAGGATGCTTTGCCCGGCGGGATCGTATTTCCGTGGGGACAGAATCTGCGAGGAATGTTCGGAAAAAGGACTGCAGTGTTCTTTAAAATATGGATGTTATCGAAATAGCAAAGCCCAGACGTTCGTGAGTGCGGCGATTCTTAAGATTCACAGGATGCTTGGAACATATCGCAAAGTCAATTTTATCTGTCTGACAGAGTTTAACAAAGAAAAACTCAGCAAACTGAACAAGGGAGCAAAAAAAATAATTGATATGGACAAAGTCTATATCAAACCAAATTTTACATTCCAGGAAACAGCACCGGAAGAACCTCATACGGAACTGGATTACTTCCTGTTTGTGGGAAGAGTGGAGGCATTAAAGGGAATCGATGTGGTTGTCAAGGCATTTGAAAAACTGCCGGATCAGAGGCTGATCGTTGCGGGTGACGGACCGATGATGGATGAGATGAAGACTTATATCAGGGAACATCATATTCAAAATATTGAGTTTGCCGGATATCTGAATAAGACACAGGTACAGGAAAAGTACCGTGGTGCGAGAGCGGTGATCATGGCATCCCAGTGTTACGAAGCATTCGCTATGACAATTGCCGAGGCATATTCCAATGCAGTTCCCGTGATTGCAGGAAATGTCGGGAATCTCGCAAAAATGGTGGAGGATAATAAGACGGGCATCAAATTTGTCTATGATTCTCCGGATGATCTTGCAGACAAAATTCGAACTTATAACCAGATGGATATTGGTAAAATGAAACAGAATGCGAAGGCATTCTATGAAAAGCGTCTAAGACCGGAAGATAACTATCGGATCCTTGAGGATATATATCATAAAATTATAGGGAATAAGTAATATGAAAATACAGATAATTGCGCTGGGGATGACAGATCAGAGTCATAGAAAGTTTTACAATACACAGGATATGGGGCTTGGAAGAGCCCTGGCAGATATGGGACATTGTGTGGACATGTACAGTTTTATCAAAGGTGATACAGATGAGACCGTAGAGTTTGCAGAGAATCTTCATATGCATTATCTTCACTCAAAATCATTCGGGTTTCATTCACTGCATTCCTGTGACTTTATTACATCGGATGTAGATGGTGTGATCGTTTTTTCCGATAATCAGATGAACTTTAAACAGGTCAGAAAAGTATGTCAGAAAAATCATGTGGTATGTCTTCCATATATCGGAGCACTTGGAAGCCATAATACGAGTTCTTTGAAAAAAATGTTACTTGACATTCTGATTCCAAATATCCGTTATTACCGCAAGATGACGGTGATGGCGAAGACGCCAAATGTAAAAAAGCAGATGGAATCAGAGCAGATCAAAGATGTGATCGTAGCACCGTGTTGTCTGGATCTGGCTGCAGTTCATGAAGATTACGAAAAAGAGGATGTCGGAAAATTGCGGGAGGAGATTGGTTTTAAGGAAAATCAGAAAGTGATCCTGTTTCTGGCAAGGCTGATCGATGAAAAACATCCGCTTGAGATGCTGGATATCTTTGCAGAACTCAGTAAAAAAGATGATTCGTACCGTCTGATCTCGATTGGAAAGGGAGAATTGCAGCCGGAATTTGAGAAAAAGATGGATGATCTCGGATTGCGGGACAAAGTTTACCGTATCGAGAGTATTGAGAACAGTCAGGTCTGGAAATTCTATCGTATGTCAGATGTTATGGTAAATCTAAATCGTGTGGAAATCTTTGGAATGGCAATATTGGAGGCCATGTATTATGGATGTCCGGTAGTTGCAAGAAGAGCGCCGGGACCGGAGTACATTCTCACAAGTGGGCAGGATGGTTTTCTCTGTGATAATTCCATGCAGATATCGGAGTATGTGGAAAAACTTTGTAATACACCGGAATATAGAGAAGAAATCGTGCAAAATGCGCACCGGAGAATTATGCAGGATTTTACATGGAAGTCTACGGCTGAGATCATGTTAAAAACGATTGAGGCTAAACAGAAAGATATAAAATAAGAAGTATAGAATAGAAGGAAGTAACCGTGAGGATACTAAACGGTTACGCATAGAGTATTAAAAAAAGGAATCGAAATGAATGAGTGAAAAAATGAGTGTACTGCACATTTTGCATGAACTGCACCCGTCCGGGGCAGAGATGATGATCTACAATGCATATCCTTATTGGAAAGATGTTTGCAATTGCAGTATTATGGCAACAGGGAAGATCAAAGGACCATTTGCAGGACAATTAGAACAGGCTGGTTATGAGACTGTCTGGGTTCCGACAGAGGGAAACGGAAAAATGTCCAAAGTGAAGCATCTGATTTCTTTTTGGAAATATATGAGAAAACATTCCTATGATATTGTACATATTCACAGGGAGTCATTGGCGTTTGAATATGCACTTATTGCGAAAATAACGGGAAGCAGACACATTGTACGAACCGTGCACAGTACCTTTGCGCATACAGGGATTCAGAGAAAAATAAAGGCAGCAACGCGGTGGATCATGAGAAAACCGCTTCGGGTCAGCTTTGTGGCGATCAGTGATGGTGTGGCAGAGAATGAGAAACAGGTTTTTGGCAATGTCTGCGAAACAACGATCTATAACTGGTGTAATAACCAGAAGTTTTCCTTTCTGTCGGAGCAGGAGAAAAAGCAGATCAAACAGGGGCATCAGACAACAGACAAGCTTGTGCTTGTCACAGTCGGCAATTGTGGGCATGTCAAGAATCACGAACTGTTACTGCGGGCAATTGCACTGATGAAGGAAAAAGACAGGATCTTATACCGGCATGTGGGCTATGCAAAGGGAGAGACTGAGCGTGAAGAACAGCTGGCAGAGAAACTTGGAATACAGGAACAGATCACCTTTGCGGGAAGTACAGATCCGATGCCGTTTTTACAGGAAGCAGATGTATTTCTGATGACTTCCATTTATGAGGGACTCAGCATTGCAACGCTGGAGGCTATTTTTACCGGGATGAACGTTCTTTTGGCGGAAGCCCCTGGACTGACCGAATTTCAGGGAAAAGGATTGGAAAATGTTGATTATTTTACATCAACTCCTGAAAAACTGTCGGAGAAACTGGATGCATATGTGAAAGAATATGACGAGGGAAATATCAGACCGTCCAGAGCACAAAGACTTGTTGCAGAGCAGTTATATGACTGTGAACATCAGGTGGAAAAATATGTGATGCTGTATGAAAAGAATCAGAAAAGAGGAAATTTATGAAAGTAATAGCAGAATTGACCGGAGGATTTGGTAACCAGTTATTTGCGTATGCATGTGGATATGCACTTGCAAAGAAAAAAGGGGCTGATCTGTATATTAACACCTATATGGCAGACAATGGAATGTCAAGAGAACTGGGAATTGATGAACTGACCATTGAATATGTGGAACGCATTACTTATAAATATAAAAGAGATTTTTTAAACCGTGCGGTTTTTAATAAGATCAGACGCAGAAAGGCAATCGGGGCAAAGACAAAGATATTTAAAGAGAATGGAAACTTTGTCTATCATCCGGAAGTGTTTGAACAGAACGGCGATGTCATGTTAAGCGGTTACTGGCAGAGTGATAAATACTTTAGCGAGTATGCAGATGATCTGCGCAGATTATTCCGTCCAAAGAAACTGAGTGAGACTGCAAAGAAAAGCATAGAGCTGATCCATTCTCTTGGAGAGACCGTTGCAGTGCATATCCGCCGGGGCGATTATCTGCTGGCAGATACGAACCTGCGCATGGAATACTTTGAGGATGCCATGAAGATTATGGAAGAGAAAGTCGGAAAAGTAAACTACTGCTTTTTTTCCGATGATATTGCATGGGTGAAGGAAAATTTCGGAGAGAAAGACAATTACTATTTTATCTCAGGACAGGAAGATATGTCATATATTGACGAGTTTTTCTGCATGGTAGAATGCAGACATGATATTACAGCAAACAGTTCTTTCAGCTGGTGGGCTGCATATCTGAATGCCAATCCGCAGAAAGTAGTGACTGCACCGATCGTATCTTTCTGGAGAGGCGATTTTTATCCGGAGAGCTGGATCAAGATCGAGTCAAGAATTGAGCAGGATGTAAAAAATACATCAGACAAGTCATAACAAAGAAAACTGGCAGGAAATGGGCATGGATAATAGCAGGAAAAAAGTAATCAACAATATGAGCTGGCTGCTTGGTGGAAGAATTGTGAATATGATTCTGTCTTTCTTCGTATCCCTGGCAACAGCAAGATACCTTGGACCGGATAATTTTGGCTCCATCAATTATGTGGCAGCATATGTATCTTTCTTCTCGTCCATTACATCACTAGGACTCAGCGTCATTGTGATCAAGGAAGTGTCAATGGGACAGGAAGATGACAATGAAGTCATCTGGACAGGCATCCTCATGAGATTTATCACAGCAGTGTTGTCAACGATCTCTGTGATCGCACTTGTCTCGATCACGGATGGTGATGATCCGCTGATCATACAGATTGCAGTCCTCGAATCAATTGCGATCCTGGCAAGTGCATTTGATACTTTTATGTATTGGTTTCAGGGAAAACTTCTCGGAAAATACACCAGTATTGCAGGCGTGATCTCCTATCTGGGAATGTCTCTGTACCGTATCTATCTTCTTGCAAATAATGCAGATATTTTATGGTTTGCGTTTGCAACATCTGTGGATACACTGCTGTTATCGTTTGTGCTGATGATATTTTACGTGCGGAAAAATGGTTTCCGACCGAAGGTGTCACTTAGACTTGGCAAAAAAATAATGCGGCAGTCCTATCATTATATGATATCGGGACTGATCGCAATCCTATATTCGAAGATCGATCAGATCATGTTAAAACAGATGTTAGACAATACATCTGTCGGGTTATATTCAGCAGCGCTGGCGATCGCCGGATTGTGGGGAATGATACCGTCAGCATTTATCCAGTCTGTCAGTCCGATCCTGTATAAGAATGCGGAGCAGGATAAAGGTATGTTTTACAAACGTTTAAAACAGTCCTATGCAGGAATCTGGCTCTTAAACGTTGCATGGTCTCTGGCAATCAGCATCTTTTCCTACTGGGTAATTTATTTACTGTATGGAACGGAATATCTGGGGGCAAGAGGTGCACTGGTAATCGTTGTGTGGTATTCCGGTATTTCTTCTATCGGAAGCCTGACTCAGGTGTATCTTGCTACTGAGAATAAGAATAAATATGTCAATTATTTTGCACTGGCAGGTCTTGCAACGGATGTGATTTTAAATGCATTGCTTATCCCACATTTTGGAATCCTGGGAGCAGCGGTCGCAACACTTACAACCTACATTGTGATTCATATTGTCATGCCTCTTATGATCAGGGATACAAGAAAAGCCGGAACATTGATTTTGCAGGGAATGATGTTTCAGGGAGTGCTGGATGATGAGATGAAGCAGTTGATTCGAAAGGCTTTCCAGAAGGCAATAAGAAAAATAAAGAGAAAATAGTACGGAGGCAGTATGGCAGCAAAAACAAGAAATTCAAGCATTGAACTATTGAGGATTTTATGTATTTTTGGAATCATATTCATGCATACAATTGCATATGGCGGCAATGAACTTTCACAGACGAACCGTTATCTGCTCATATTTGCCAATTGCTTTACCAATCTGGGCGTGACGTGTTTTATGCTGATCTCTGGATATTTCGGAGTGAGATTTCAGCTGGAAAAACTGATCAGACTGGATCTCATGGTCATTTTCTATACTGTATTACATCTGATCATACGCATAGCGCTGGGTGTTTCTGTTGGAAAACTGGATCTTCTTTCAACCATTTTCCCAATATTATCCAATCAGTATTGGTATCTGACAGCATATTTTATCATTGCAATATTGTCCGGATATCTGAATAAAGCAGCAGAACGGTTGAGTCAGGTGCAGTTGCGGAATATTTTATGGTTCTGTCTGTTTTTATTCAGTATTGTGCCAACCTTTTTGCATTTTGATATAATGGGATCAGAAGGAAAAAATGTCGTACAGATGACAGTCATCTATATGATCGGAAGATATATCCGGTTGTATGATAAACATGTGTATCGGACAGGAAGATTATGCACACTGTTACTGGGAAATATTTTGCTGACATTTTTACTGGAAATGGCGTTATATACCGTTACCGGGCACTACAGTTTCTTCTATCGCGACTGTTCCATTTTTACGATTGTTTCTGCAATTTTACTATTTACCGTATTTCGGAATATGTCTTTTGAAAGTTCATTTATCAACCGGATCGCAAGCGGAGTTCTGGCGGTGTATGTCTTTTCCTTTGGTTTTCAGCGGCTTATTTATCTGGTCTTGCCACTGGAGAACTATGCATTTTCGCCGCTGTTATTTCCGCTCATCTGTGTATTTGCACCATGTGTGGTAATCGGGTGCATTGTGATCGATCTGGTGAGACAGAAAGTTTTTGGAACATTGGAAAGCAAAATTGCGAAGAAAATGGCGGATATACTTGGAAGATGGCTTGCGTCAGGCATGACATTGTTCCATAAGATAAAAGAGAGATTATTACTTTATGTGGAAAGATAGGTGACAGTATGAGTATTTATGCACTGAGCCAGCGTGCCGGAGAAACATGCGATGCGGCCGGAAAAGCAATGCAGGATGTGTTTGCAGTGCTGGCACAAAAAGGATCTAAAACAATCTGGAGCATGCCAAAGAGCTGTTCGAAATATATGAAAATATTAGATTTACCGTATCTTGCATGCTTTTTATTGTTCCGGGCGGGGAAAAAAGATTCCATATTTTTTGCGATCCCGGAAAATCATGTGAAGATCAAACTGGTCAAAGCAATCAAGAAGGTAAAAAAATATCAGATCATCTGTTTTATCAATGATCTGAATGCTTTCCGGTACGGAAATGCGGATGACCCGATCGTTCAGGAAAAAATGCGCGGTGAAGCACAGGTCATCGGAATGGCGGATGTTGTGTTAATGCCAAATACAAATACGAGAGAGCTTCTGGAGAAGAATGGTGTGACATCCAGGCTGATTCCGGTAGGCATCTGGGATTATCTCATGACGGAGCAGGAACAGAATCAGTTAAAAGCAGCACAGGAACAGAAAATGTGTTCAGTGCAGCAGGATACAGGCACGCAGCCGGCTAAAATTGCATTTGCTGGCAACCTGAATAAATCAGAGTTTTTAAAGAGTATTCCATTTTCTAAAGACATGGGATTAGAGATGCATCTCTGGGGAAAACTTGAAGATAAGAAAAAAGAGGAATTGCCGTCGGTGTGTGAATACCACGGAGTGTTGAAGGCCGCAGAGGTACCGGCGGCTGTCTGTACGATGGATTACGGACTTGTGTGGGATGGAACCGGAAAAGACGAGATAGAAGGTGGCCTTGGTGAGTACTTAAAATACAACAATTCCCACAAATGTGGTTTGTATCTTGCCTCAGGAATCCCTGCAATTGTGTGGAAACATTCCGGAATGGCTGCTTTTATAAAGGAGCATGAGTGTGGGATTGTGATAGAACGCTTAAGTGAACTCCCGGGCAAAATAAAGCAGGCGGACTATGAACAACTGAAAAAAAATGCGCTGCTTGTCTCAAATCAGCTTCAGCGGGGGCATTACTTAAAGCGGGCGTTGGAACAGGCATTAGGAGAGAAGATATAAATGAAAAGACCGATTACGTATTTGTATTATCTTGCACAGGGAAAAAGACGTTTATATTGGCAGAATAAGATAGATGCAATTCCACTTATGGAAAAGATGCATTATAAGTTTGCTGACCGTGAGATTGAAAGCATTGAACAGGTGCAGCAGGAGATGGCGCAGGATATTTTAAGTGGAAGACCATTTATGGCAGGCAGGCTTGGAGCAGTGGAACTTGCGAATATGCGTGCCTATGAATTTGATGACAGGAGAATATTGCCAAAAGATGTAAAGCAGCTCTGTGACTGTGCTGGATTTTTCCCGAATGACATTTCACTGATGGATCAGTTTTTTCAAGAGATGATAAATGGATGTAAAAGCACGGATTATCTGGCTGCATGGTTTCAGCCTTTTGAAGATTATTATCTGAAACACTTTTTTGCCAGAGAAATGCATCTGACCTATCTGCATTATATCGATCCGTTCCGCTGCCCGGAGCATCCATGGACGGAGGCGTTGAAAGGAAAAAAGGTACTGGTGATCCATCCACAGGCAGAGATTATCAAAAGTCAGTATGCGAGAAGAGAAAAGATTTTTCCGGGAACGAATATTCTGCCGGAGTTTGAATTGATCGTGCAGAAAGCCGTGCAGACTAACGCAGGGGAAGTGGATGAACGCTATGCGACCTGGTTTGAAGCATTGGAGGATATGTACCGGAAAGCGATGGCAGTGGATTTTGACCTTGCGATTTTAGGTTGTGGCGCCTATGGTTTTCCACTGGCAGCGAAAATGAAAGCAGCAGGAAAGCAGGCGGTACATCTGGGTGGTATTACACAGATATTGTTTGGTATCCACGGGAAAAGATGGGATGAAGATAAAAACCATCAGTTCTTACAGAAATACTATTCCGATGCATGGGTAAGGCTTACGGACAAAGAGAAGCCTAAGGGAGCCAATGTGGTGGAAGACGGGTGTTACTGGTAGCGTATGGCTTCCAGAGGAAAACGGCTGGAGACAGCACGTCGATTTCAGAGGATAAGAAAGGATAGAATGATACATGAAAGAAATACAGATTGGAAACAGGACGATAACAGTGCAGCGTGAATGGATCACAGGATTCCTTGCAACCTGGATATTGGGACTGCTTGCGCATGCATACCGTTTCTTTAACTTTCTGCCGACCTGGGACAGTATGTTTAACTTCAAAGGAACCGGGGCAACCTTTTATTCGGGAAGATGTTTTTTAGGATTTTTCAGTGGATTGTCGTCGGAGTATGACATGCCATGGGTGAACGGAGCACTGTCATTATTTTATATCAGTATTGTAGTGGTATTGCTGATCGATATGTTCCAGGTAAAAAGCCGTCTGGCATGCATTCTGGTGGCGGGACTGATCGTGTCTTTTCCGACCACAACATCTACCTTTGCATACATGTTTACCGCAGATGGGTACATGGCAGCATTTCTGTTATCTGTACTTGGAGTGTATCTGACTTATAAGATAAAGCATGGTATCTGGGCAGGTATCGTGTGCATCGGTTTAAGTATGGGAACTTATCAGGCGTATATCAGTGTGACACTGGTTGTCATTATGATGATCGTGATCATGGATATGATGTTTGAAGGAAAAAGTTTTAAACAGATGTTTCTGGATGACTGGAAATATCTGATTCTGGTACTTGGTGGTGCAATTTTCTATAAAGTGGTAGATTCCATTATCAATGCCTACTATGGGATTACGCTGACCAGTTATCAGGGAATCGGAAGTATGGGTATCCTGACACTTGGGCAGTATAAACAGGCACTTCATAAGACTTTAAGCTGTCTGGCGGATCTGTGGTACTTAAAGACCGGCATTCAGGAGGCGAATCATTATGCGTATGCCAATCTGATCGTCATTTTGTTTGTGGCAGCAACAACGGTATTTCTGGTGATAAAAAACAGAGTATACAAAGATATTCCGGGCGTGATCGTGACTTTTCTTGCAGCAGGATTGCTTCCAGTCGTAGCTTTTGCAGTGAATTTTGTCTCGGCAGATGTCACCTACCATACGCTTATGGAAATGGCCGTATGTTTTGTGTATATCCTGTTATTATTGTATATAGAGCGTGGAAAATGGGAGAAAAAAGCAGGAAAGTTGTGGAAAACAGCCGGACTTCTTGCATTGGTTTATCTGGTTTATTATAATACCATTAACGCCAATCTTGCGTATAATTCCATGAATCTGAGTTATCAGAAGTCGTATGCAGTGTGCAGTAATATTTTAGACCGCATTCAGGATCTGGATGAATATCCACAGACGACCAAAGTGGCGATGATGGGAACTTATCATGCATATTCGGGTGGTGTGGAAGATCTGCATCCGGATATCATGGGTGTGAGCCAGGACATCTATTTAGAGGGTGACTATCACTATATCGCAATGTGGAATTACTGTTTTGGCCTTGGATTTGCACTTACATCAGGCGAGGAAAAAGACGCAATCCGGGCTACGGAGGAGTATCAGAATATGGCAGTCTATCCTGCAAAGGGAAGTGTGCGGGTGATCAACAACACGATTGTTGTGAAGTTTGAATAAGAGAAGGAACGATAGATGAAGAAAATAAAAGAACTGATTTTGAAATGCTGGAATAATGATGTGCTGCGTTACATTTTCTTCGGAGGATGTACCACTTTAGTGAATCTGGTATGTTATTATGTACTCAGACTTGCAACACCGATCAATATGAATATTGCCAATACCATATCGGTTATGGCTGCGATCCTGTTTGCATATTTTGTAAATTCGAGATTCGTGTTCCGCTCAGAGGCAGAGAATCTGAAACAGCGTTTTGGAGAATTTACGAAATTTGTGGGAGCCAGACTTTCCACGATGATTATAGAAGTCGGGGGAGTGTGGTTAATGGCAGAGGTTATGCATATCAATGATCTGATCGCAAAGTTTGTGATCCAGTTTATTATTCTGGTTCTCAATTATATATTCAGTAAGTTTCTGGTATTTACAAAGAAGAAAGGTACAGGTGAGAAAGCTTGAAACTGTCATTAGTTGCACCGTGTTATAACGAAGAGGGAAATGTCAGACTGTTCTGCGAGGAAGCAGGAAAAATCTTAGCAGGTTATGATTATGAGATTGTATTCATCAATGACGGCAGCAAAGATGGAACATTAAAAGTGTTGAGAGAGCTGTATGCAGAGAAGAAAGAGCAGATGACGATCATAAACTTTTCCAGAAATTTTGGAAAAGAGGCAGGATTGTATGCAGGACTTCAACATGCAAAGGGAGATTATATCGTTATTATCGATACCGATCTTCAGCAGCCGATTGAAGTTGCCAAGGAGATGATGGATTTTCTGGAGGAACATCCGGAGTATGATGAAGTGGCGGCTTATCAGGAAGAACGCAAAGAGGGAAAAATCATGACATTGTTCAAGAGTGCTTTTTACAGTATGATCAATAAGCTCTGCGATGTGGAACTATACAAGAATGCCAGTGACTTCCGCTGTATGAGAAGATGTGTGGTAGACGCAATCCTCCAGATGACAGAATACCATCGTTTTTCTAAGGGAATCTTTGCATGGATCGGATTTGAGACTTATTACAGACCATATGAAGTGAGAGAGCGGAATGCAGGAACCACATCCTGGTCCTTCTGGAAGCTGGTGAATTATGCACTGGAAGGTGTGATCTCATTCTCGACAAAGCCGCTTAAAATGGCAACAAAACTTGGAATTGGAACTTCGATCCTTGCAATCATGTATATGATCGTTGTGATCATCCAGAAGCTGGTATTTGGAATTGAAATTCCCGGATATCCGACGATTATCGTGTTGATCCTTCTGATCGGCGGTATTCAATTGACGGTGCTTGGAATTATTGGAGAGTATCTTGCCAAAATGCATATTGAGGTGAAGAATCGTCCAATTTACATTGCCAAAAATGTATGGAGTTATGATGAGGAATCGGATGAATAAAAAGTATAAAGGTATCTTGTGGTGGCAGGCAGTTTTACTGCTTGCTGCTTTCTTTACTGCAATATGCAAAATTTATATTGGAATGGATCATGATGAATCTTACATTGTGGTGATGGGAATACGGCTTTTAAACGGAGACCGGATGTTTGATACAATGTGGGATCTGCATATGACTTCTGCGTGGCCGGCATGGCTTGGAACAGAACTATTTTACCGGGTGACTGGAAGTGTGGATGGACTTGTGGTCTTTTTGCGTATTTTATCGGTGATTCTGCAATTTGCAGTCGCATATATCGTGTACCGTATTTTAAAAAAGTATTTTGCACAGGAGAGTGCATTCCTTGCGGCAATTGTGACAGCGGCCTTTTTGCCGAGGGCAACCCAGAATCTGGAATATGGATTGCTGGAGATGCTCTTTGTTATTCTCACATCCGTATTGATTTATGACGTGATAAGGCAGGCGAATGACGGCGGGATTGTCAACTGGTGGAAGATTGTTATCAGTGCGATTCTGTTTTCTGTGGCAGTTCTGGCGTATCCAACGATTATCCTTGCATTTCCGGTATATCTTGTGGCAGCTTGTCTGCTGTTGAACCGAAAAAATGCAAAGTGGCAGGTTCCGATTGTATTTGCAGGGGTTTGTGCAATTTGTGCAGGCATCTTTCTTGTATATATCCTGTCCTATCTGTCTGTCCCGGAATTACTTGCGAATATTCAGGGGATTTTGAGTGATGGAACACACGCAGAGGATGGAAGGATGTATTCCTATGGAACACAGATGTTATCGCTTGGAAAACGCAGTGTTATGTTTCTGGGAATCTGTGCTGCCGGATATCTTTGTATGAAAAAATGGTTTCCGCAGAAGGAAAATATTCTTTTTTATCTGCTTGCAGTTCCGACAGTTGTTCTGGTTGTCAGCAATGTGACAGGAATCCGTCCAAGTGGTCCGATTGGATTGCAGGTGCGCTATCTATTGGCAGCAGTCAGTGGTCTGGTCTTATACTTTGCCGGGAAGAAAAAGGATCGGGTATTATTCTGGCTTTTTATGCTTCCGGGATTTGCGGTATATCTGGGCGTGATGTTTGGATCGAATATGGGAATCGAGGAGAATGCATCGTTTTTATATCTTGATCTGATCGCGGTTGTGCTTCTCTTTTCTGAATACATTATCGATGAAAAGAAGGATCGTTTGACAGGCATTTATCCGGATGGTGGAAAATATAATGTGAAATGGAATCAGGGATTACAGAAAATATGCATTATCACATTTGCTGCGGGAGTACTCTTCACAAGAGGTTACTTTGTCCGGATCACTGGAACCGGACCGGCAAATATTACGGAACACCGGGTACAGATGACGGATGGAGTATTGGCAGGTATTTATGTATATCCGGAAGAAGCAGAAAACTATCAGGAGAAAGAAAGAGAAATCCGCAGCTATTCGGATAGTCATGACACCATTCTTTATCTGGGAGGGGAGGCACTCTGCAATACGTTTACAGAGGGACAATTTACTTCCGCGACATGTATCAGTACTCCGGTATTTAATGAAGAGTGGGTGGCATATTATGAGAATGAGAAGCATCCACAGCCGACGGTCGTTTTCGTGGATAAGGAGAATGTAAAGAATCTGGAAGATTTCCTTCAGACCACATTTGGAAGATTTCTTGTAGAAAAATACGGAATCAATCCCCAAAATGTGGTCGAGGAAGAGAAATTTTATATTGCCATAGTACCCTCTGCAAGGTCTTTGGCAACGAATGGTATAAAGTAAAATGGAACAGTGAGCAATTTCTGGTCTGAATTGTAGCCGTAATTATTCTTTGAGACCTTAATAGCAAATTCAAATTTATTATGATTTGAAAATTTTTCAAGAGAATTGAGAGTTCCTCTGCCTTTTTTTACATCAATTGGATACAGCTTATTATTGGATTCGACAATAAATTCAAGCTCACAGGATGTTCTGCCACGCCAATAGAATAAGTGATGCTCTTTGGCAACTAATTCATTGGCAACAAAGTTTTCAAAAAATATTCCGGATAAGGTATTTTCTCTTTCGTTTGATATGAAAGAGGCGGCATTTATTCCACTTTGATAGGAAAACATGCCGATGTCACCAAGAAACAGGCGGAAATTGCTTTCGTTATCCTGAATAAGAGGCATTGTAATATGTTCCTTCAGCTGGAAAGACTGGTTAACAATGTGAGCTAACGTGAGCCACTGAATAGAGGTGGCATAATCTCTTGTTCTGCTATTTTCCTCAATTAGACCCGGAGAAAAATTTTTGGATTCTTTATTCAATTCTTTATAAATATTTTGGAACAATACACGGGAACGCAGAATCGATTCCTGACTTGCCTGATATAGCTCCATATCTGCAAGGTAATTATCATACAAAACTTTTAATATTTCTCTGGATTCAAGTAGATTATGGTCATCAATATAGGCTTCCACAGCTTCGGGCATACCGCCAACCAATAGATATTTATATACCTGATCTAATGCTAATTCATGAATCTGTGTATCTAATGGCTGCTTATTTTCGTAAGCAGTCTTTATTGCATTGTAGAGCATTTTATTACTGTTCATAAGAAACTCGTCGAAAGTCATGGGATAAATAGTTATTTGATTGATTTTTCCTACAGGAAAAAGAAATTTATCCGTGTTTCGGGCTCCCTTTTTATGTGTTTCTCTTTGCAATTTGATGCGAACCATAGATCCGGTTGCAATCACTGGAATTTCCCTGAAATCCTGACAAAAATACTTAAGAGAGGAAATAATGTTAGGACATTCCTGAACTTCGTCAAAAATCAGCAATGTTTTTTCGGTTATCTGAAATCCCTTTCGTAATGAAATATATTCAATGATTTTCTCTGCATTAGCTGTCTGGGAACAAAACTCGCGAATTTCATCTTCTTTTTTGCAGTCTATATAGAGATAATTGTTTTTATAGTATTCTTTGGCAAAAAGTTCCTGTATAAGATAGGTTTTTCCTACCTGTCTTGCTCCCCAGACGATTAATGGTTTTTTTCTTTTGTTGTTATTCCATTCAATCAGTTTTTGCAGTGCAATCCGTTCCATAAGAAAACCTCCTGATATTTTGTAAGCATATAGTAATATAAGTTTCACATTTTTTCAAGCTGTTTTAAATATAAACTGCACATTTATGCACTTTTATAAATACATAAACTACACGTTTTTATATATTAGTAAACATACAAATTTCACATTTTACTAAGCTGATATGTAAATAATTTGCCACTTTTGACAAGTTTATATACATATAAGTTACACATTTTCCTTGCGTTATGATCTAAAAAAGCCTTGTCAGATTTTAAGACAAGGCTTCATTGTATGTTTATAAAAAATGATGTTAATGAATCTTCACCGGATCATCTGCATTAGATTCCGCTACGATATAATGGGGCCGGTGTTTGGTTTCCAGATAAGTCTTGGAAAGATACTGTCCCATAATTCCCATGCAGAATAACTGAATGCCTCCGATAAAGGTAATGATGCAGACAAGGGAAGCCCAGCCGTCTACCGGATCGCCCCAGATCAGTCTGCGGACAATGACGAAAATGATAGCAATAAAGGAGACAAATGTAAGGAAAATACCTCCAAAAGACGCAATCGATAATGGTGTCTGGGAAAAATTAACAATGCCGTCAAGGGCATACTTAAACAGCTTCCAGAAACTCCACTTAGTCTCGCCAGCAACACGTTCTACATTCTCATAAGGCAGCCAATAGGTTCTGAAACCAATCCAGCCAAAAATTCCTTTTGAAAAACGGTTATATTCATTCAGTTCTATAATGGCATCTACCATATCGCGCTTCATCAGCCGGAAATCCCTGGCACCATCTACAATATCCGCATCAGAGATCTTATTGATCAGTTTATAAAACTGTCTTGCAAAGAAAGAGCGGATCGGTGGTTCCCCCTCGCGGTTGACACGTCTTGTTGCCACACTGTCGTACTCTCCGGTGGCAAGAATCTCAAGCATCTTAGGAAGCAGTGATGGTGGATCCTGCAGATCGGCATCCATTACGGCAACATAATCACCATCAGCATTACAGAAACCGGCATACATGGCAGCCTCCTTGCCAAAGTTACGTGAGAAGGAAAAATACTTTACACGCTCATCAGAAGCCGCAAGTTCTTTGAGTTTGTTTAAGGTATGGTCTTTGGAGCCGTCATTTACAAAAAGATATTCGATTTCATAGTTATTTAAAGTGGCAGAAACTTTCACAAGTTCCTCATATATGTATGGTAAAGCTTCCTCCTCGTTATAGCAGGGAATAATCAACGATATCTTCATAAAATCCTCCATATATGCGTCTGTCGTGAGAAAATCAGACATTTGCATTTATTATAGCTATGGTGTATGGAAAACACAAGAATTAGTTGCCAAACGCCTTAATTATGTATATTATAGCATATATAAACAAATAAGTAAGCATGTATACATAAGCAGATAAGATTGGAGTTTATGTGAAAAAAGTAGTGATTATCACAAATGCACCGGCGCCTTACCGTGTGGCATTTTTTAAGTATATACAAAATAAGGATTCCGAGTATTCTTTTCATGTGATCTATGCGTCGGAAAACCGCCAGATCGGCAGACAGTGGGATGTGCCGGAGGAAGAACTCGGCAGTCATACATTTCTGGAGTGCAAAGTGATCACCATGCACAGAAAATATGATGATAAGCGGATTGTGCTGTCCATGGGGATTGCCAGGGAATTGGAACTGCAAAAGCCGGATATTGTGATCTGCATGGAGTACAATGCGACAATTCTTCAGGCGGTACACTGGTGCAGGAGAAAGAAAGTACCATTTCTGTCGTGGAGTGACGGAACAGCCAACTCGGAGAAGGCAATCGGAAAGCTTCAGAGAATCTTCCGAAAATACGTGATTCATCGTGCAGCAGGTTTTATCAGCAGCAGTACGGCGACAATGAAACACCAGATCAGTTTTGGCGCAAAGCCGGAACTATGCCATAAAAGCCTGCTCACGGTCGATATTGACAAATATCTGATGAAGAAGGAAGAAAACAATCAGCCGGGAAAGACATTGCTCTATGTGGGAAGCCTGATCGGAAGAAAAGGTATTGATCTGTTGATCCCGGCACTGGCAGAGACCGACCGGGAGATCCGTCTGGTCATTGTCGGGGAAGGATCCGAAGAACAGGAGCTGCGCAGACAGGCAGAAGAATGCAAAATTGCAGACAGGGTGACATGGAAAGGTTACTTAGAAGGGGAAGCATTGCGTCAATGTTATCTTGAGAGTGATGTTTTCATACTTCCAACAAGGGAAGACTGTTATGGTCTTGTGATTTTAGAAGCCATGTGTGCATCCCTTCCGGTCATTGCGTCCAAATATGCAGACGGATCATTTGATCTTATGGAAGATGGGGTGCAGGGAAGAATTGTTGACCCATATAATACTGCAGAATTAGCACAGGCTATTAATGAGATTTTTGCTGATCCCGGGAAACTCCGCCGGATGCAGGAGGCAAGTTATATCAGGGCACAGCAGTTTGCAATTCCTGTAGTGGCAGAGGGATTCTATGAAGCACTCGATGCCACGGACATCCCAAAATGAGTGAGAGGATGGAAGCAAAGTCCTGGCAGGACAGTTGAAAGTATCATGAGGTATAAGAACAATACAGAAAGGCACTGGGTGCATGAAGGAAGAATTAAAAAATAAATGCAAGGACCTGCTAAAAAAAGTACACTTGCAGAAAATCGGACAGGAGCAGATGGTTGCCGATCTGAACCGGGATTGTACAGCAGAACAGAAGAAGATATTGATCTGCTACCTCGACTATCTTCGAACGATCCGCGAACTGAACCGTAATTTCGGACATACAAACCGTCAGGAGATGATGCAGATCCTGAAGGTGTGCATCGAACTGAATCTGCGAATCGATGTCTGTGCATGTTATGACAGGAACGCAATAGAGGAGATCCGGGAAAATTATTATGATTATATCTTAGGATTTGGAGATACTTTCTTCTGTGCGAAGGAGAAAAATCCGGATGCAGCTGCGATATTGTATACAACCGAGAATCCGTACCGCATCTCTTATGAGAGAGAGACAGAAAGACTGCGGTATTTTACAGAACGCACCGGGAGAACATTCCATCTTGAACGCACAGGGGTGTACTATAAAAAGGATGACGAGAAAAAGGCAGACCGAATCATCTGTCTTGGAGAGCCATCTTACTTTGCAGATACCGGAAAGCCGGTAGACCGTGTATGGCCGTCAGCGTTGAAGAATCCAGACTTTGCATTAGACTTTTCCAGAAAAAAGAAGACAAACTTTCTGGTTTACGGTGTAGATGGATTTATCCACAAGGGAAACGATATTCTGGTGGAACTTTTTGCAAAACATCCCGAATGGAACCTGTATCTGTGTGGGGCAAGAGGAGCGGAGAAGGCGGAAGAAGCCGGATACAAGCTCACAGAGAATGTACATGTCTGTGGATTTGTCGATACCATGAGTGACCAATTTAATGCAATCGCTGAAAAATGTTACTATCTGTTATTGCCGTCCTGTTCCGAATCCCCATCGACATCTGCGCTTACCGCACTAAGACACGGAATCATTCCAATTGTCATGAAGGGGAATGGTCTGGATGAACTGGGGGACTATTGCAGATATTTTGAGGATTACCATATGGAAAGTATCGAGCAGACGATAGCAGAGGCTGTGTGTGCGGATGAAGAGGTGTTGCAGCAGCAGGGCAGAGCCGCTATGGAATATGCGGACGAGCATTATACACTGGCTGATTATACGGAGCAGATGCGTACCGTTATGAGCAAGATAACTGTGGGTAGTTGTTAATCAGGTCTAGACAGTTACTTTGCAGAATATAAGAAAATGATACAAATTGGAGGATGAGATGTTTAAAATAGAAAAAAGATTTTTGGAATGGGTGGAAAAGCATATTCTGTTATTCTGTGTGATCGGGGTGACACTGATCTCTATGATAATCCGTTATTCTTTCCGGGAGATTATTTCCAATGATGCGTATTGGTGCTTATTGCCATGGTATGATGTGATCAAGGAAAATGGTGGGATATATGCACTTGGTAGTCAGGTGGGCGATTATAACATGCTCTATCAGTTTATCATTGCAGTTTTCACCTATCTTCCAATTGAACCATTAAGTGCTTACAAGCTATTATCCTGCATCTTTGATTATTTATTGGCAGCGGCAATGGGATATTTTGTTTACTTCTTCAGTGAAAAAGACAGGATTTTAAAAGGCACTATGGCGTACATGCTGGTATTGATGTCTCCAATCGTCTTTTTAAACTCGTCTTACTGGGGTCAGTGCGATGCTATTTACACATTCTTCTGTGTGGCATCTTTGATTGCTTTCTGCAGGGAAAAATATCCACTGACTTTTGTATTATATGGCGTTGCATTTGCATTTAAGCTTCAGGCGGTATTTTTATTACCATTTTTCCTGTTTGCATATTTTGTGAAAAAGAAATTCAGTGTTCTGTACTTTGGAATCATCCCGGTCATGATGGTGATCTTAAGCATTCCGGGACTGATTATGGGACGGAGTGTTGCAGAAGTATTTACCATATACCTGAACCAGACCGGAAGCTACAAGTCGATCACAATGAACTATCCGACATTCTGGAATCTGCTTCAGAGTGCGAATATGGATGCATTTTATATTAATATGAAGAAACCGGCAATCGCACTTACGGTTGTGGTGATCGCATTGCTTATGGTGGCATGGATTGTGAAAAAAGTACCAATGACAACCAGAAACATGATTTACATGGCATTTCTGCTTGCTTACACCTGTGTCCTGATCTTGCCGTCCATGCATGAACGGTATGGATACCTATATGAGATTTTGGCAATCCTGGTGGTATTTTTGCAGATCCGGACGCTGCCATGTCTGGTTGGAATGTATCTTGCCAGCTTTGCAATTTACGGTAAGTACTTATTTATGTTTGAGATTAACCTGCCAGCACTGTCAATCGTGAACACACTGGCTTATATTGGATATATCGTGATCCTGACACGTGAAATGTTGAAAGACGGTGAGAGGGCAGAGCGCATTGAGTAGACCAGTGGAAATGACAGAAGAGAGAAAAAAGAACAGATATTTTTACATAGTGTGGATTCTTATATTCATGACTGGCGTATTACTCCGGGTACTGTATCTGACAGGATATCCGGCGGGGGTCAATGCAGACGAAGCCTATGCAGGGTATGAAGCTTATGCACTGCTTAACAATGGAACAGATTCTCACGGATATTCCTATCCGGTGTACTTCATTTCCTGGGGGAACGGAATGAATGTGTTATATTCCTATTTATCAATTCCGTTTCAACGGATATTGGGAACCAATATCTTTTCCATACGTCTGCCACAGGCAGTTTTTGGATGTGTGACTCTGATCGCTTTTTACTGGCTGTTAAGAGAAATCAGAGACAGAAAGACAGCATTATTTGGAATGTTTCTGCTTGCAATCACGCCGTGGCATATCATGATGAGCCGGTGGGGGTTAGAGTCTAATCTTGTCCCGGCATTCGTTCTGTTTGGAATGTGCTTTCTGATTGCAGCATGGAAAGGAAAAAAGCAATCCTATATCGGGGCATTTCTGATGTTTGGACTGGTGCTCTACGCCTATGCTGTGATGTGGATCTTTGTGCCGGTATTATTGCTTCTGTGTTTTGTATATGGAATTTATTACCGGAAAATAACATTGAATCCATATCTTTTTGTGGGAATTGCAATTCTTCTGGTACTTGCAGTGCCGCTTTTACTATTTCTGCTTGTGAATCGTGGATATCTTCCGGAACTACAGATTGGACTTTTGTCCATTCCAAGGATGGACAGCATGAGGAGCGGTGAGATATCGTTGGATCACATGGCAGGAAAACTGAAAGATTTCTTTTTGCTGGTCGCAATACAGCAGGACCGTGATATATTCAACACAGCTAACACAGGAATTTATTACTATTGTTCCATTCCGTTTCTCATCGCAGGGGTGATCGCAGCTGTGATCCGGTTCGTAAAAAACTGGAAAAACAAGATCTATCAGGCAGCCGATCTTATGCTGTTATGGTTTGTGGCGGCATGTTCCGTGGCAAGCGTGATCAGCTATGTGAATGTCAATAAAATAAATTGTGTGCATCTGGTGATCATTTACTTTATTGTGGATGGCGTCAGTATCTGGTGTGATAAAATATCGAAGAAATTGATGTATCTGGTGGTTCCGGTGTATCTGGTATCTTTTGCAATTTTTGGACATTGGTACTTTGATACGGACAAACATTACTTTTATTATGGATATGAGGATGCCTTGGAATATGCAGAGAGTGTTACCGATGGGGAGATCGGAACGGTCATGCTCCGTTACCCACTCGTGTTAGTGCATTCGAAGATGCTGCCATCGGAGTACCTGCAGAATATGGAGGATACCAAAAACTTTGGTACGGCGCAGCAGTTTGGACGATACCGGATCGAACCTACGGTAGAAGATATGAACCCTGACACTGTATATGTGGTGCCGGAGCAGTCCGCAGTGGACTATGTGAAAGAAGGGTACCAGACTACTTTTGACAATGGTTATTATGTAGTGATAGAATCAATTGACAGAGACAAGAATGGAGAGAAATAGACATGCAGCCTATCTTATATATCGTGATTCCCTGTTACAACGAGGAACAGGTACTGCCGATCACATGCAGTATGTTTTTGGAAAAAATAAAAAGCCTTGTGCAAAAAGAAAAAATATCGGATGAGAGCAGAATATTATTTGTAAATGATGGAAGTAAAGATAAGACATGGGAAATCATAAAACAGCTTGCAAAAGAAGATTACCACTATAAGGGAATCAGCCAGAGCAGAAACCGCGGACACCAGAATGCAGTCCTCGCAGGACTGATGGAAGCGAAAGATGTGTGTGACATCACGATATCGATCGACTGTGATGGACAGGACGATATCAATGCCATGGATGCCATGGTAGATGCATACTTAGACGGCTGCGAGATCGTGTACGGAGTGAGAAGCAGGCGGGATACGGATACCTTCTTTAAAAGGTTTACTGCGGAAGGTTTTTATAAGGTGATGAACTGGATGGGGGCAGAGGTAGTATTCAACCATGCAGATTACCGATTGGTATCTTCAAGAGTGTTACAGGAATTTTCTAATTATAAAGAGGTAAATATTTTCCTTCGCGGAATGTTCCCGTTGGTCGGTTTTAAGAGTACTTCTGTCTATTATGAGAGACATGAGCGTATTGCAGGAGAGAGCCATTATCCTTTAAGCAAAATGCTGGCACTGGCATTTGATGGAATCACAAGTCTCAGTGTCAGACCATTACATCTGATCACAGGATTGGGATGCGGTATTGCAGTGCTCAGTTTTATCGGGGTGATATGGTCTGTCATTGTGGCACTGACAGGACACTCCGTTGCGGGCTGGGCAAGCATGACCAGTATTGTGTGCTTTATTGGCGGTGTACAGCTGATCTGTCTTGGTGTGCTTGGGGAATATATTGGCAAGATTTATATGGAAGTAAAGCACAGACCCCGGTATATCATCAGTGAACGCACGGAAGAAAAAGAAACAAAAGAGATGGAGTAAGGAGTGTGGAATTGAAGAGATTAGAGAATGCAGAGCAGCAGCTGCAAGTGAGCCTAATATTATTTCTGTTACAAATAATTTCCTTTTTTGGAATCTCTGGTTTCTGGAGCCTGGGAAAATATCGGACATCAGATCTGTGTTTCCTTTTATTCTTTGCGTTTGGAGCTGGAATCAGTTTTTTCTTATATCAATGCAAGAGTAAGCAGGTAAAACAGTGGAGCGTGATCCATGGTCTGCTGGCACTGTTCTGGATCATTGCAATGATCTCACCGGTGACAGATCACAGTAAGAAACTGCCTATGATCGCAGGACTCATTTGTTATCTTGCAGGGGCAGTATTTAATGGAATTGGCTTAAAACGTGAGAAAGTGATGCAAAGCATCGGAAAATGGTGCAGAGAACATACAGGTTTATTTGTACTCATGGCAGTATTTGTCATTCTGTCATTAGAAACAATGCCATCGACACCACGCGGAGACAGCAACACATATTTTCGCATGGGATTCTTATATGCGGCACCGAAGTTTGATTTTACCCTGCGGAATCTGTCCGATTTCTATCTGGCGGATCATATGGCGGTGGGATATGCGTTTCTTGGTTTGTTTGGTGTGTTTTTGGATACGAAGAATGCGATCGGGCTTCACATTGTGGATATCATTCTGATCCTGCTGTCGGGTGCAGCGTTTTATGAACTGCTTGGAATGTTTGTGCAGAAGGCTAAGAAAAGCATGAAAGTACTGGCAACAGCGGTATATCTGTTTCATCCATTGATTTTTGGAATGATCGCTTCGGTCAGCCTGGATAAACCGACACTGGCACTTATGGTACTCTTTACTTATCTGTATCTGAGCGACAGAAGATTGTTGGCTTCCTTTGCAGGATTTTTGTTCCTTACAACAAAAGAGCCGAATGTGGCTTTTTATGGAGCATTTATGGCAGCAGTTTATCTTGTGAGGTTCTTTGGGCTGCATCATGCAGGATTTGTGAAGCGTTTCACTTATACATTCTGCCGGGCACAGTTTGTGATGGACATTATCCAGCCGGTCATTGCGGCGTATCTGATCCTTGCAACAGGCACCTGGGCAAGCAACAATGGCATTCAGTTTGAATATCAGGTGATCAATTCCTTTGGTATTGTAGAACGAAACACGGTCAGCAAGAATCTGCAGCTTGGAATCTTAAACTTTAACTGGTTATTGCTGGCGGGAACAGTGGTATTCCTGCTTATCGTAATCTTCCAATATGGAGTGAAGCGTATCGTGACCAGCAGAAAGTTCTGGTATCTGGCAGTGCCGCTTGGAGCAATGCAGCTGGTATTTGTTGGCTTTCAGTATATTTATTATACGTATCCGAATGCCAGATACATCACACCATATGAATATGTCCTGACACTTGGACTTGGGGTGCTGGTGCTGGCAGCGCATATGAACAATGGAATCAAAGTCTTTGGCATGAGTGGGCTCGCACTCTTGCTGGCAGTACAGAGCGTGGTGACAATCGATCCTGTTACAATCAAGAAGATCGCCCATAAGCATGATGGATATTTCTATATCTGCTCTACCGAGGAAAACGGAAAGTTCAACTTTAATCAGACGATGGAGTATAATAGGCAGTATACCTATTGGGACGGAGTGCTGCGGAAAATCTTGTCTGACATAGATACAGACCAGAATGTGCTCATCGGAACACCATCCATTGAGAATACGTATTTCTTTGCCCAGTTTTATCCAAACTGGAATAAAAAGAGCAGAATGTTTGAATATACGGTAATTGATGAACCAAAGACAGAGTATTATCCGGTAGAAGACTGTGTGCTGTTAAAATATGGAACGATATGTGAGATGACATTCAATGCGATCCGGGAGGAAAAATATGATCATGTCTACATGATCGTTCCGAAGATGTATGCCGAGGATACAGATGTACAGAACACATTACAGAAGGCAGCAGGATACACGGAGAAGGAATATTCTTACCGGGGGTGGAACGTGATGGTGTATGAGGTGGAAATTGAGTAGAGAGTGGGATTCAGAAAATCTTAAGAAAACAAAGCCAAGGTTTACTGACAGAGAGTATAGATAATTCGAAAGAAGTGTGCTAGAATATTAAGAAGTGTGCTTTAAGAGTTAGAATATAAGTAGAAAAGGTAATTAGACATATGATTCAGATGATAAGAAAAGCATTTCAAAATACAAGCAAGACCATGCGTATTGCAATATTGATTGTATATGATATTTGTGCAGTGTGTATTGCAGAATTCCTTGCATTATGGACAAGATTTGAATTCTCCATCAGTCAGATTGATCCGAAGTATGCCAATACAGCGTTTCACTATACGATCATTAACATCATTACAACATTAATTATTTTTACAGCAGCAAAGCTATACAGCAGTCTATGGAGATACGCCAGTGTACATGAGATGCTGAATGTAGTGGCTGCATGTCTTCTGGCAGCATGTGTACAGAGCGTCGGGATGCATATGCTGATGTGGAATATGCCACGTTCTTATTACATATTATATCTTTTCTTCCTATTGGTATTGATCGCGTTCAGCCGGTTCTTTTACCGAGGAGTCCGTGTAATCAGACAGTCTTTTATGACAGAACACAGCGGAAATGCGAAGAATACGATGATCATTGGTGCCGGAGATACGGCGTTTTCATTGATCAAGGATATGAGTAGTAGCTGGCAGATCCATAATAAGGTTGTCTGTGTGATTGATGCAGATCCGAAGAAAATCGGCACGAATATTATGGGAAGCCCAATTGTTGGAAATGACAGCAAGATTCCATGGGCAGTCGAGAAGTATCATGTGCAGGAGATATTTATTGCAATTCCTAATCTTTCCGGAAACCGGAAAAAAGAGATTCTGGAAATCTGTAAGAATACCGGATGTAAATTAAAAATCCTGCCAAGTATGGCACAAATCGTGAATGACGAAGTGAAAATGTCCAACCTTCGCGAGGTTGAAGTGGAAGATCTTCTTGGAAGAGAACCAATCCGAACGAATCTGGATGAGGTCATGGGATATATAGCCGGAAAAGTTGTGTTAGTCACCGGCGGCGGTGGCTCTATCGGAAGTGAGCTGTGTAGGCAGATCGCATCTCATCAGCCAAAGCAGCTGATTATTCTGGATATCTATGAGAATACAACGTATGATATTCAGTTAGAACTAAAGAAGAAATATCCAGAACTGAATCTTGTGGTACTGATCGGATCTGTCCGGAATACACATCGTGTGGACACCATTTTTGCTGATTATAAGCCAGAAATCGTATTTCATGCCGCAGCACATAAGCATGTGCCGTTAATGGAAGACAGCCCGAATGAGGCAATTAAGAACAACGTGTTTGGAACGTTGAATGTGGCAAGAGCAGCAGGAGAGAATGGCACAAAGCGTATGGTGCTTATCTCTACGGATAAAGCTGTAAATCCAACCAATATCATGGGGGCATCCAAGCGGCTCTGTGAGATGGTCATTCAGGGAATGAACCGAAAATATGAGAACACGAATTATGTTGCAGTGCGATTTGGAAATGTACTTGGAAGCAATGGAAGCGTTATTCCGCTCTTTAAAAAGCAGATTGCTGCAGGTGGTCCGGTCACAGTAACCGATAAAAATATTATCCGTTATTTTATGACGATTCCGGAAGCGGTTTCACTTGTTCTTCAGGCAGGAGCATATGCGAAAGGTGGAGAAATCTTCGTCCTTGATATGGGAGAGCCGGTGCGTATTGATGATATGGCAAGAAATCTGATCAAATTGTCCGGTTATGAACCAGGTGTTGATATTAAGATTATGTATACGGGACTTCGCCCAGGTGAGAAGCTCTTTGAGGAGTGCTTACGGGAGGAAGAAGGATTACAGAAGACGGCTAATAATCTGATTTTTATCGGTAAACCAATTCCATTCGATGAGAATGAGTTTTTTGAAAATTTGGTTGATTTAAAAAAGACAGCTTATGAGGATGATCCAGAAATGAAGACAGTGGTTAAGAGAATGGTTCCGTCGTACCAGTATAAGAAATAAAGGTTTGTGTATAAGAATGGTTATTTCTTATTTATGTATATAATACTTAGTAGCAGTTAGTAAAAATGAGAAGAAGGAGCAGAATTTATGAACAATACTGATAAGGTAGTTATAGGTGTGACTGCTGCACTAGGCGCAATATTTTTTGGCGTGAAATTAGCAACAAGAATCCAGAAAAAACAGAATGTAAATGATGAGAAAAATCCATTTGAAGGCAAGAAAGTCGTTTTTATTGAAGATGCAGATGAACCCGAGAATGCGGATGGGGTGAGAGGATATTTACAGACAGCAGGAGAGACGGAATATGAGCCGACATTTTATGATAAATATGTAAAAAGAGGGATAGATATTGTTTTGTCTTTTGGCGGAATTATTGTATTGTCTCCAATTTTGCTTGGAATTGCATTAGCAATTAAAATTGATGATCCGGGACCAGTTTTTTTTACGCAAAAAAGGCTTGGACAAAATAAGAAGTATTTTAGAGTTTACAAATTTCGTAGTATGAAAATGAGTACGCCACATGATACGCCAACACATATGTTGGATGATCCTGATCAATATATTACAAAGGTTGGAAAAATTCTTCGTGCTCATTCTTTAGATGAACTACCACAGCTTTTTAACGTGCTTGATGGATCATTATCACTGGTTGGACCGAGACCGGGATTATGGAATCAGGATATACTTACAGCAGAGCGTGATAAATACGGAGTAAATGAGATGAAACCTGGAATTACAGGCTGGGCACAAATCAATGGTAGAGATTCTATTACTATTGAAGAAAAAGCAAAATTAGATGGGTATTGGAAAGAACATGAATCCTTTTTATTTGATTTAAAATGTTTGCTGGGTACAGTGCTGAAAGTTGGACATGATGATTCTGTTGTTGAAGGTGGCACAGGAGCAATGGAGAAAAAACATCGGAAATATACAGATAACAAGACAAATGACGAATTAATCGGAAAGATTGGGTTTAGCGAACCAGTTGAAATTGATAGACAGACAAAGAAAAAAGTTCTGATTACCGGAGCCGGTTCCTATATTGGACAATCGTTTATTAATTATGCAAAAAAGAATTATCCAGATAATTTTGAAATAGAAGAATTGGATTTGATGGAAACCTCTTGGAATAATGTTTCCTTTTCAAAGTATGATATTGTATACCATGTAGCAGGAATTGCGCATGCCGATGTAGGAAAAGTTTCGGAGGAGACAAAAGAAAAATACTATAAAGTTAATACGGATCTTACAGTTGAGGTTGCAAAGAAAGCAAAAGAAGATGGCGTTAGAGAATTTATTTTCATGTCTTCCATGATTATATACGGAGAGTCTGCACCATATGGTAAAAAGAAAGTAATTGATGAGAATACGGTTCCTATGCCGGCTAATTTTTATGGAGACAGTAAACTTCAAGCAGATGTTGCTGTAAGAGATTTAGCGGATAATACATTTAAAGTTATTGTTCTTAGACCACCAATGATATATGGAAAAGAAAGTAAAGGAAATTATCCGGTACTTGCTAAGATTGCTAAAAAACTTCCGTTATTTCCAGATGTTAATAATGAGAGATCAATGCTTTATATTGATAATCTGTGTGAATTTTTGTGTCAGATTATGCTAATTAAAGAGCATAATAGAAATGCAATTGTTTTACTTCCACAGAATGCAGAATGGACAGAAACGAGTGAGATGGTAAAAGAAATTGCAAGTGCAAGTGGGAAAAAACTTATAAAAATGAAAATTTTGAAGCCAGTGGTTATTATGGGAAGCAAAATTCCAGGAAAAATTGGTGGATTGGTTAATAAAGCATTTGGAAATAATTGCTATATGCATAAACTATCTATATATGAAGGAATTCAGTATCAGCAAATAAATATAAAAAAATCAATATATGAGACGGAAAAAATATGAGAACAAAATTATATAGTAAGGTATGTATTATTAATTGTTTTGATACTTATGAACATAGGGCAGATTTATTGCATGAGTATTTTAAAAAACATGGAGCACAAGTGTCTATTTATACATCAGATTTTAGACACATTGACAAATGCCAAAGACATAATTATAGAGTTGGGTATACATATTTTCATGCTATTCCATATTATAAAAATATTTCTATTGTGCGGTTATTCTCACATATTATATTGGCAAAAAATATATTTAATGAGATCAAGAGGCAGAATTATGATCTCATTTGGGTAATGCTACCACCAAATAGCCTGGCACAAGAGGCTGCTAAGTACAAAAAGAATCATATGAAAGTAAAAATGGTTTACGATCTTTTAGATCTTTGGCCTGAAACAATGCCAATTTCAAAAATGAAAACTTTACCACCATTTTTAATTTGGAAAAATCTTCGAGATAATAATCTGGATATGGCAGATGCAATTGTTACAGAATGTAATTTATATCATAGAAAATTGCCTGATAGAATACAAAATAAAATATATACGGTATATTTGGCAAGAAAAATAAAAAAATTTCATCCTCGGATTGAGTTGCCAGAAAACAAAATAGCGTTATGCTATTTAGGATCAATTAATAATATAATAGATATTTGTGGTATAGTTGTTCTAATAAATAAGATAAAAAAGTGTAAACCAGTTGAATTTCATATTATAGGGGATGGCGAGAAGCGGGATGAACTAATAATGTCTTGCAAGAAAGCGGGCGCAGACGTTATTTTCCATGGAAAAATATTCCAGAATGAAAAAAAACAAGATATTTTTAATAAATGTCATTATGGACTCAATTATATGAAAAATACTGTAGTGGTGGGTCTTACAATGAAGAGTATGGACTATTTTGAAGCTGGGCTTCCTATTATAAATAATATTCATGGAGATACATGGGATATTATTGCGAATAATAAGCTTGGCTTTAATAGTGATAATTTATCAAGTATCATTGACTACGATATCTCACTACGAAAAAATGTAAGAAATTATTTTGAAGATAATTTTAGCGTAGACGCATTTGAAAGAAATATTGATAATACACTAAAAGCAGTTTATAAAAACATGTTGTAATGATATTTTTGAGGAAGGCAATATAAATAATTTTATACATTAACAAGAAAGATTTTACATTATTATGTGGAATGTGAAATTAGAGACAATAAAAGTTGACATATAAGGAGAGATAAATGTTAGTTGCACCAGAACCTTCGTGGAAGGAAATATTAGGAACGGTGAAGCAAAAAGAAAATAATACAGAAGAAATTTTGACATCAGGAAGTGCGGCTTCTATCAGGCTTATTATAAGAGGATATCGTAATGTGTATCAAAAAAGTCAGGTTACGATTCTGATGCCAGATTTTTTTTGCGCAGAAACGGAACAAGCTTTTTATGATAAAGATTTAATTCTTATAAAATATCCATTAGATGACAAATTAGAACCGGATTGGAAGATTATTAAGGATTTATCAAAAAATATTAAAATAGATATATTCATTTTTGTTCATTATTTCGGACAAGAGCATGACGCTAGTAAAGCAAGAAATTTTTGTAATTTAAATAATGCTTTGCTGATTGAAGATTGTGCCCATGTTTTATATAGTTTTGGAAAGATTGGAAAAAAAGGAGATTTTGTATTATTTAGTCCTCATAAGTTTATGCCTATACCTGATGGAGGCATTATAAAAACGAATGATAATAACGAAGCTATACAATCTATAAAATCGGAAATAAGAAAAAGTATTGAAGGGAAAAATAATGAAAAATGGTATTTATGGAGAATTAAGAAGAGTATATTAAAAATTTTTAAAGTAAGTAAAACAAACAAAATGGAATTAGGACCTCATTATATAGATGATAAAGAAAGGAATGAGGAAAGAAATACCATTAGTGAATATTCTAAAAAAATATTAAGCAATTATACTTATGAAAAACTGAAAGAGACTGCTTATAAAAGACGAGAAAATCTACAAATAATGAATGAAATTATTTGTAGCATAGATGCGGATATTCGTGTAATGACAGATGATAAAACAGAGTGTCCGTTATTTGCAGTATATTCATTGGAAAATGTGATAGAGCCATACAAGGTGATTGAGAAGGTAAAAAAACAGGGATTTATAGTTAGTTATTGGCCATCATTAAAAAAAGAAACAAAATCTTTGACAAATGAATATAATAAATTGGCAAAATATATTATTACGGTTCCTATTCATCAAAGTTTGAGTATTAACAAAATTGCTAAAAGAATTCCAATTAAAACAGACAATTTGAATTTAAAAATCGAGGTAGAAAAATTAGTTGATAGTATTGAAAATGAAAAAAAATGGAATGAAATACTCTCAAAATCAAGTATAAGCAACATTACTCAGAGTTGGTCGTATGGTACAATAAAATGCAGTGCAGAGGGATGGCAAGTTGATCGTTATCTTATAAAGAATAATGGATTAGAAATAGGTGTGGTTCAAGTACTTAAAAAGAAATTTTTAGGCATGGTTTTGGCATATAGAGTAAATAAGGGTCCTATTTTTATTAAAGAATTTGAAAACATTGAGAATGAAATAAAGGCTATAGAACTAATACGTAAACAAAATCCTAAAAGACCATTTTTTTATGTTCCTTATGCATCATATTCAGTTTCTGCGCTTGGTAGAATGATTACTAACAAGTGGAGAATATGGAATATATTTGGTTTCCCAACAGGGGTAGTGGATTTGTCGGTAGATGAAGAAAAAATTCGAGCAGGTTTAGATAGTAAATGGAGAAATCAGTTAAAAACAGCAGAAAAAAAAGGATATAAAATTTTATCTGATTTTGATTGTTATGAAGAAATGATGAAACTTTATCAAAAGGAACAGGAAGAAAAAGTTTTTGAGGGAGTTTCATGTGAATTATTAAATGAAATGAAAAAATCACCATCGCCATTAAAAATTTTTTATGTGAAAAATGATGCAGATAGTATAATAGCGTTTGATATGTTTTATATTCATGGTGATGCAGCGACTTATTATATTGGATGGAATAGTGATGAAGGACGTAAGGATTATTTAAATAATTTGTTACTCTATCATGCAGCAATTTCTTTAAAAAATATGGGGGTCGAAAAACTGGATCTTGGAGGTATAGAATATATACATACTGAGAGTGTCGCGAAATTTAAGGATGGGATGAAGCCAAGGCATTTTAGACAATTAGGTGAATTTATAAAGGTATGGTAACATGAAAAAAATTTATATATTTAATATCTTTGTAACATTAATTTTACATATAATTATTCCTATATGTATTTATTTAATATTTGGATTTCAGTATGAGTATGCACCAGTAAAGGAACAGTATGTTTATATGGCAGCTATAATTCTTGCGGGTGTGTTACTGGTATCGGCAATTCTGATTGTTGTATTTAGTAGAAATAAAAGAAATATTACATTACAAAATCTTTATGATTCAAAGTTACTTGGTGGAAATACAATTGAGATAATATTTATTTTTACTCTTTTTATTAATATTATTAAAATTATCCAAACAGGAAATTTTGATTCTATACTTAATGGGGCAGGAAATGGTTCTATTATTGCATATCTTCAGTTATTTTTTGATATTCGAGTTGTTTATTTTTGTGTTTTGATTAAATCATATAGGGCAAAAAGTTTTGGAAAAATATTTTTATGGTCAATTTTATATGTTGGTATATCTCTAATGTATTCATCAAGATCAGGAATATTGTGGATGGTTTTCTTTAATGCATGGATTGTTCTGGGTGTGGAAATATCAAGTCGTATGAAAAAAAATATATTATTAATTATATGTTTAGCAGTAGGTATCTCACCATTCCTCTTTGCGTATTCTACTAATTCAAGAGCAACAGAGCGTCAATCAGCTCAATATATGGCACATAAGATTGTTGCAAGAATTTCTTATGACGAAATTGCGGGAATCGAATTGGAACAATATATGGAAAATAAATATCAGAAAGAAATATTTCAAGAAAAATATGGGTTGATTAATCAATTGGAGCAGTGCATTAATTCAATTATGCCGGGAGACTTATTTGAAAGTGATGTTCAACCTAATCAATATTGGAGAGCTGTTTTTGTAGGTTGGTCATTGCAAGGCTGTCAAGAACATTATATGTCGATGACATCTATGTTACCGATGTATCTAATTATGAAATATGGTTTTTTTTATGGAATTACAATTTCAATATTAGTGATTGTTGGAATATATTTTCTGATTTCGAAAATAAAGGAACCTGTTGTAAGCTCCTTTTTGGCAGGGGTAATATTTTATACATTTTTTCAATTTTTTGATTGGTGTTATCATTTTAGAGATATGTTTTGCTTTGTTCTTACATTTTTAATGATAAGATGTTTGGGTATATTAACAAACAAAATTAAAATTAGAAGTTTTAGATTAGGGAGAGCATGCGTGTGAAGAAACAAAATATATCAGTCATTATTCCGATGTATAATGCAAGTGATACTATAAGAAAAACATTAGATTCTATTAAGTATCAGACAAAATTAGAGTATATTTTAGAAGTGATAATTATAGATGATGGTTCAACAGATGAGTCGGCTAATATTGTAAAAGAGTATTGTAAAGAAAATCCGGAGATTCCAATTAAATATATATTTCAAAAAAATAGCGGAGTATCAGTTGCACGGAATAAAGGACTCAAAAACGCAAAAGGTGATTTGATTGCTTTTTTAGATGCTGATGATATTTGGATGAAAAATAAAATTGAGAGACAGGTACAAGTTCTTAAGGAAAATGAGGAAATAATATTTCTTGGTACAGCACATAAAGATAAGCCATTAAAAAGGAATGGAAAAAATATTACATCATTGTACAGAGCTAAATTAGAAGATGTATTATGGAGTTATTTTCCGGTAACACCGTCCGTGATTTTTAAGAGAGAAGCAATCAGAGAAGTAGGCTATTTTGATGAGAAACAATCTTATTGTGAGGATATTAATTATTATTTAAGATTTTTATTAAAGTATAATTATTATTATTTGCCTGAAAAATTGGTACAGATTGATTGTGGAAAAAAATTTATGCGTGAAAAAGGACTTACTTCTAATATAAGGATGATGCATAGAGGAGAAATGAAAAATCTAACCGAAGTGTATGAAAATGGGTATTTAAGTCTGCCGAAATATGTTTTCTTTTTTTGGTTTACTGAAATGAAATATTTTAGAAGGTGTATTATCACATTTATTTCAAGAATAAAAAATAGGAGGTGACTGGGGTGTATACAACAAGAGTTGTACTATCTTTCGACGATGGGCGACGAGATAATTTTAGAGTGGCAATGGAAGAACTGGTAAAAAGAAAATTGCCAGCGACATTTAATATAACATCAGGATATATTGAAAAGACAATTGAATTAGATGAGTTATGCCCGAATGAACCTATGACGGTTGAAGAAGTTGTAGAATTATCGAAAAATTCAAATTTTGAAATTGCTGGGCATGGTTATGCACATTTAAATACAATAGAAGATTGGGAAAAGGGAATACATGTATTAAAGAAATGGCTTGGAAACGAATACTTTAGTGAGGGATATGGAGTGGCAAGTCCACATTCGGTAGTTACGAATGCATGGATAACAAATAATTTTGAGAACAGAGAAGAATCGAATATAAAATATATACGAACAGGACTTAAGAATCAATTTACATTAATGCAGCGGGGAATTTCTAAAGTAGCGCGTTTGACAGGTGACTGTAAACTAATGTATGCACCAATAAAAGAAAGTTTAAAGCATATTCCGGAAAATAGTTTATTGTGTTATTCAGTTCCAATTTTAAATCCACATTCATATAAACAGGTGGAGTATATAATAGATAAAACCATTCAAAAAAACGGGGATATAATATTGATGTTGCATAGTATATTGAAAAATGGAGAAGAGTTTTATGATGATCTTTATAGTTGGGATTATGATAAATTTGTAAAATTATGTGATTATCTTTACAGACAGCAAAAACGGGGATTGCTTAAAGTTGAAACAAATTTAAATATTGTGTAGAAGTTAAATGTGAGAGGAAGATTATTTATGAATAATTATTTTAGTGTTGTAATATCGGCATATAATGCATCAGATTTTATCGGGCATACTTTGGATAGTGTCAGGAAGCAGAACTACAAAAATTATGAAGTTATTTTGGTTGATGATGGTTCACCAGTTCCTATGAAAAAGGTGATAGAGGAATATAAACAGAAATATCCAGAATTTCCATTGAGATATGTTTGGCAGGAAAACAAGGGACCGGCTGGTGCACGGAAAAAATGTGCAGAGGAAGCGCAGTATAAATATATAGCGATGCTGGACCATGATGATATTTGGCGTGAAAATAAATTAAGTGTTATGAATGAGGTTGTGTCAGAACATGAGGCCGATGTTTATTATCATGATGAAATGGAAGTATGGGAGAATGGAAAACAAAAAGAAATTAAATATAGACAGTTGGGAAAAGATGCGGTAACGGATCTGGTATTAAATGGAAACACATTATCTACGTCTGCGGTTGTTATTGATAGAGATTTTTTTATAAAATGTAATCCATATGAAGATTGTAAAAGATATGGTGAAGATTATGAATGTTGGATTCGTCTGGCTAAGGGAGGAGCACGTTTTTATCATGTAGATAAGATATTGGGAGAATATCGTAGACTTAATAATAGTTTAACAATGGTTAATGAAAATTATGTAAGAAGAACGAATGAACTCATAGTTGAATTTTATGATTACCTTGATAGAGAAAAATTTTCAGAAGAAGAAATAAATTCATTAAAAGAAAAACAAAAGTGTATAAACGAGTATTCGTTGGGGCGATTTTATCATAGAAAAAAAGAATATGCAAAAGCAAAAGAATATTATAGAAAATCTAAAAATATGGGAAATACGAATATAAAGAATAGAATAGCATTGATATTTGCTACATTACATATTTGTATATAGGAGGTTAATAAAGATGAAAACAGCGGTTATTACAGGAGCAACTGGGTTTATAGGAGAATATCTCACAAAAGAACTTTTGGAAAAAGGGATTAAAGTGTATGGAATAGGTACTGATGTACGGAAATTAAATGCATTAGGTCTGAAAGAAAATTTTATTCCAATTGTTGCGGATTTCAGAGTATTTAATAGTCTTGATAAATATATTGATGATGAAATAGATGTATTTTATCATATGGCTTGGCAAGGTGGTTTTACAACCGCACTAAAAGACTATACGTTACAATTTGATAATGCCAGAGCTGCGTGTGATGCGCTTATGTCGGCTTCAAATTTAAAATGCAAAAAATTTGTATATGCGGGTACTGTAAATGAAATAGAAATTAATCAGTTTATGAATAATGAACGTTTTGAACCAAGGAATACTTGTATATATGCTTCTGCCAAAGTTGCAGCGGATATGATTTGTAGAACGCTTGCACATAATGCAGGTATGGAATATTGCAGTGCTTTAATACCACTTCCATATGGAATAGGAAATGATTCTAGGCAATTAATAAATACAGTTATTAAAAATTGTTATACAGGACAGCCTTCAAAGCTTATTACAGGTGAAAATCAATATGATATTGCGCATATTAGTGATGTTACAAAGGCATTGTATTATATAGGTTTATCAGGAAAAACCATGAAAAGTTATTACATAGGGCATCGTCATCTTAAAAAATTTAAAGAAATAGTAACAGAAATACGTGATGCTATTAATCCAAAAGCAGAGCTTCGATTTGGAGAATATCAAGATAGCTTGAATATGGATTATTCATATACGGATCTTGATGCATTGTATAATGATACAGGATTTGAATGTGAAGCAGATTTCGCACAGACAATTAGAGAACAGGCAGAATGGCTTAAAAGTATAAATTTTTAATATGATAGACAAATTTACCAATAATAATAATCCACTATTACCTTTAAATTATAATATTTGTGATTGCGAAGCCCATGTTTTTAGTGATGGTGTACTTCATGTTGTCGGTAGTGTTGATATAAAAGAAAATGAATATTGTAGTAAAAGATATCACCATATTTATACAAGGGATATGGTGAATTGGACAATAGAACAAGACATTTTCAGTTGGACAGAGACGGATGAGATTAAATTATATGCTCCTGATTTTTGTGAAATAGAGGGCATTATATATTTATTTTTTTGCTTATCTGATGGAAGAGAAGCATATATATCAGCAAATGAATGGAAGAATCTTAAAGAATCAGAGATTCACTTTTTGCCAATTAGTGGTATAGACCCAGCGGTAATTGTAGATGGTAAGGAAATATATTATTTTTGGGGACAGTTTAATTTAAATGGCTCAAAAATTAGTATTCAAGAAGGAAATGTTTATTTAAATGAGGTAAGAAGAAATATATTAACAGAAGAAGAACATTTTTTTCATGAAGGTTTTTCTATAAGAAAAATAAATAATTTATACTATGCCTTATATGCATCAATTGTAAATGGAAAGCCAACATGTTTGGATTATGCAATTGCCAAAGAACCATTTGGACCATATGAAAGAAAAGGGACAGTTATAGACAATCTTAAATGTGATCCCAAAGTATGGAATAATCATGGTTCCATTGAAAAATTTAATGGACAATGGTACGTTTTTTATCATAGAAGCTATAATAAATCACCATTTATGCGACATCTATGCATTGAAAAAATTAATTTTGATGAAAAAGGAAATATAGAATATGCGCATATGACTTCATCTGGGATTGGTCAATATATAAGTGCTAATAAACTTATTCAGGCAAAGCAATATGCAGAGTTAATAGGTAAGGGGTATTTAAAGAAAAATACTTTAATCAGGGCATTTTCAGGAGATGTGATTATTTTTAGATATATTGTGGCTTTACCTAATATAAAAAAAATTGTAATAGAGAATAAAGGGTTTGCTGTTTTTGATTTATTTGTTGATGAAAAATATTTAGCGAGAATAGTATGCTGGAATTCTAGGACAAAAGTTATAAAATGGAATGACAATTTGAGGACAAGCCAAAAATTTTCATTAAAAATAGAGATAAAGAAAAGTTATAATTTTATGTTAGAGTCTTTGAGCTTTACATAAATTATGTAATAAAAAGATACTAGATTAATAGCTTTTAAGTTATATTAAGGGATTGTGAAATGAATATAATGATGTTTTGTTCGAATCCAGTAGATGGTGGAACAGCGAAAGTATTTTATGAATTGGTTACTTCGTTTAAAGAAAATAATTCGAATGATGATAGAATATATGCAGGAGTGAATGTTAATAATCCAGTAGCTATATATAATAAAATAGATTTTTTAGAAAGATTAGAGGTATATTCGGAAGAAGAAGTATGTAAGAATTTATACCAAGGCAATATATTTTCTAGAGCTATAAAAAAAAGCATCCGTATGATCAAATATAGACCAATTAAAGAAAATAATATAAAAATTATGAAAGAATATCTTTCTAGGAATAAAATTGATTGTATTATTATTCATAATGGTGGATATGTAGGGGATGATTTATGCAATCAAATGCTTCAGGCTGCGTATGAGTGTAAAGAGCACACAATTTGTAGGATATATGTTTTACACAATGATTTTGAAAAAAATTTTTTTGCCAAACTTCGTTTTAAAAGTTATGACAAAAAAATTTGTCGAGAAGCTACAGATTTGGTTACAGTATCAAATTATACAAAAAATAGGATATTATCTAATTCTTATATAAATAAAGAAATTAAAGTAATTTATAACGGATTACCAGAAAGTAATAGTTTGACCGAAAACCAAAAGGAAAATAAAATATGTCTTAATGCAGGACACAGAAATATCTTGATGCTGGGAAATTTTCAGCAGAATAAAGGGCAACTTAAGTTTATTGAGGCTGCTAATATTATAAAATTAAGAAATCCAAATGTATATTTTACATTTATAGGAAATGTATATGATCAGGAATATTTTATGAAGTGTTGTGAACAATTGAAAAAATATAATCTACAAAATAGTTCAACTATATTGCATGGAATAAATAATGCTTCAGAATATATGAACTTATTTGATGCAGTTGCTGTGCCATCGATGTATGATGAAAGTTTCGGACTTATTTCCGTGGAGGCAATGTCAAAAGGTGTTCCAGTGGTAGCGTTTGCGTGTGGAGGTATACCAGAGGTACTTGTTGATGGCAGAGATGGATATATCGTTTCTGTAGGTGATTATAAAGGAATGGCTGACAGGCTGTTAGAAATAATTAGTGATGAGGAAAAAAGAAAAAAAATGGGGCAAAATGGAAGAGATGATTATATACAAAAATTTTCTGTAAATGCAATGAAAGAAAATTATTATGAAATTATTGAAAAGTATAAAAAAATACTGTAGTTAGAAAGGAAAATTAAGTGCAAGAAGAATCTTTTAGAAGTAGATATTTCATAAAAATTTTAAGCTCTATTATGATAGCAGTGTTAAATATTGTAATACAAATGCTTCTTCCAAGGGCGTTATCAGTTGAAGAATTTGGGTATTATTCATATAATTTAAATATATTTACATCAGTTGTATCATTGGCAAACTTATCAACATCTAATGCTTTAGTTGCTAAGTTCGCAAAAAGAAATGATGAAATTGGTCTTATATACTTTTATTTGAAATTTTATTTGATTGAAATTATATTTTTGAGTATCAGTTTGACTGTGTTATATCCAACTGATTTTGCAAAAAATAGTTTTGCAGGACAAACAATATCAATGGTTATATTGGGATTAGAAACATCGGCTGTAACAAAATTTTTGACAGATGTAATTTCAATCTATGATTCTATGGCGATAGCAAAGATATCAGCGTTATTTCAAATTATATTAAAAGTTATTATTTGTATTTTTACTGCAATATTATATTTTTTGGGTAAATTTGATTTGGCAATATTTTATTGTGGTCAAGTTGTTTTCACATTTTTTATTGCATTGATGTTGCTTAGGATAATATTAAAATATCAGCGTAAAAGATATCCAGTGGTGAAATCTGAAAGTTTTAAAATATATTTCAAAGAATATTTGATATTTTGTAGACCACTTATTATTTCTAGTATTGTATCACAGATAATAATTATACTGATGAATTGGTGTCTTATGAGATTTTCAGGAGCAACAGAACAAGCAATGTTTGGAGCGGCATGGCAGCTTAACTCATTGCTTACATTTATTTTTGCACCATATGCAGAACTTTCAAAACGAGAATATTCTATAATTTCTAATAATAATAACGAATTAAAAGTTTTTTATGAAAGTTCATTAAGGAGAATGTTTTGGCTTACCGCATATTTTGCATGTTTTATTGGATTTTGCAGTGATTGGATTTTACGAATTGTATATGGAGATAAATATATAGGGGCAAATATAGTTACATTATTTATTATGATTTATACAATTTATCAAGCATGGGGACAAATGGCAGGGGCATTTATGCTGGCAACTGAAAAAACTAGGATGAATGCAATTCTAGGTATTATAGGGCAGATTATTACTATAATATTGGTATTTATTTTTCAAATACCTAATATAATATGGCCCGCAGGATTAGGAGCTATAGGAATTGCTTTAGTATATGTGTGGGGAAATATTATTAATGTTTGCATAAGTGTGGGAGTAACAGCAAGAACGCTGGGAATGAATGTTATAAAAACATTATTTATACAAATACCACCTATGGTGTTGTGTTCCATTATGGCATTTATATTGAATATTATAATGAATAATTTATTTATTGAAAATACTATGTTGTTTTCATTATTAAAACTTTTTATTGCTGGAGTGATCTATACTATAATTATAGTATTGACAATATGGATGCACCCATCATTTATTTCTATGAATAAAGGACAGTTAAAAAAATTATTGTTAATTAAATTAAATAAAAAATAGATATGTTTCTTTACATAAAGGAGAAAAAAATGTTAAGTAATGCTAACAGTACAAATAGAATATTTGAATTAGATTTTTTTAAAATTGTTTGTTGCATACTTGTCATTGTGATTCATAGTTATGGGGAGTTTTTACCGCATTCTATGATGGGTATCCTTGATGCATTAACAGCAGTGGCAGTGCCTGGATTTATGATGGTTAGTGGGTATCTATTATTTTTTACACCAGAAAAAAAATATGATAAAATAATAAAGGGACCGATTTTGAGGTTTTGTTCAATTTTTATTATATGGTTTTTGGTATATATATATGAAGCGTATATGCTTAATCATTCAGTAGATGTTGGTTCTCTTATGCTTAATAATTCAGAAGGCTGGCATTTGTGGTATATTAAAATATATATACAGATTCTAATATGTTATCCAATTATAAAATGTATTACTAATAATGAAAAAGTCACAAATTTGTTTTCAGTTTTATGGATGATTTTTATTGGATTAAAGTATTCATTGAATTTTCTTCCCAATATACCACAAGAATATTTTAAGATACTTCAACTGCCTTTTTTTGAGTATGACGGATATATAGGTGGCACTACAGCAGGGTATCATCCTGCTGAATGTTTGGGAATATTCGTATTGGGGGGGATGGCTATAAAGTTGTATTTTCAGAAGAAAAAAGAAGTAGGTTTGAAAATGGACTTAATAGCGCTTATAGTGGTATTAACTTCAATATATATGATTGTATTATTTCAAAGAGAATTTGAAAATTTGGATTTACCGGTTGATATGGTGAGATCTCCATTTCATATATATAACGTAATTTTTACGTTGGCATTTGGATTTTGTTGTTTTAGGGTAAGTGGGCGTTTACTCTGCTTGCACGAACTATTTGAAAAAGTATCTAATAATTGTTTGGGGGTATACATTATACATCCATTGGTACAACGAATGATAGTTTCTATAATTGTTAAAAATGAAATCGATACGAACAGAATAGGAGTATGTGCAATAATATTTGTGCTTACGGTAATAGTTTCTTTTTTTATAGTGCAAATTTTACACAAAATTGTTCCACAAAAAATATTAAAATATGTTTTATAAAACGAGGATGAAAATTTATGAAAAAAAATAAATATACCATAATTTTATTGTTTGATACGCCTGCGTTACAAAATGATATTAAAAAGTTTCGATTGCAGGAATTAAAAAGGATACATGAAGATATTATTATAGGCGATTTGAGTTCAGTATTGAAACCATTAGTTGATGAAAGTGTTACCGCACAAAGGATAAATAGTAAAGATTTTAAAAAAATAATATTTAAAAATAAAAAGGAAATCAAGAAATTTATTTCTTTACATACGGATAATTGTTTTTATTTTCCAATGTTTGATGATTATTATGAAGTCCGCTATATTTATTATTTATTCGTTAAATACAATATTAAATATGGTTATATAAATAATTTAAATCCTGATGTGGCAGATGCTGGCATTCCTAAAGTTCAGATTTCAACTAGTAAATTGAATGCAAAACATATAAAGCAGGGGATTTATAATCGGATAATTAGAAAATTAAATTGTTTTTGTCCGGCCTGCTTATATTTTTATGCCAATGACTTAAGTCGTGACCACTATTTTTGGAGAGGAAATTGTTCTGAAAGAAAGACAAAAAAAGTAGGCGTTCATTCATTTGATTATGATAATTTTATGGCGTCTGAAGTCAGTAAAGAACAGAATTATGCTGTATATTTAGATGTATATTCACCATATCATCCAGATATGATAGGGACAGATTGGGATATTGATCCCCAAAAGTATTTTGAAAATATGAATGGAATATTTGATGAGATCGAGAGGAAAACCGGATGCAAGGTTTTAATCGCAGCACATCCGAGAGCTAATTATAATGATAAGATATATTCTTTTAAAAAAGAAAATATATATTATGGACAAACGATAGAACTTGTAAAAGGAGCCAATTTTTTGATAGGCAGTTGGTCAACGACGAATCAAATGGCAGTTATGGCAAATAAGCCATTGGTTATAGTATGTGAAGATGAAATTTGGAGGAATCAACGTTATCGGAAAATATGTATGCATCAGGCAGCATTTTTTGGCAGTAAAATGATTCGTAATAAGTGCGATATAAAAGATTTAGATTTTAGAATAAACCAGAATATATATGAGGATATACGGAAAAAGTATTGGTGTGTTGACAATGCTATAAAGCCTGATCTTTGGAAAAAGATAATTTATCAGGTTGATTCCGAAATAGTTTAGAAGGAAAAGATGGAGGCAGTTATGTTTGATTTGGAGAAATTTATATATGATAAAGTAGTAAAACGTGAAAGAAGTATGTTTTATGATGACATAGATATGAATAGGGAGAAGCTTTCAAAAAAAATTAAAGGAAAAACGGTTCTTGTAATTGGTGGAGCAGGTTCAATTGGCTCCTCTTTTATAAAAGCAATTTTACCTTTTGAGCCATCAACACTTGTGGTTGTAGATACAAATGAAAATGCATTAGCTGAATTAACACGTGATTTACGTTCAACAAAGGGCATGTACATTCCAAAAGATTATATACCATATCCTATGGATTTTGCGTCTGATGTATTTGAGAAAATGTTTAGAAAACGTAGTGGATTTGATATTATAGGTAATTTTTCAGCACATAAGCATGTGAGATCAGAAAAAGATATATATTCTATAGAAGCTTTGTTGCAGAATAATGTACTTCATGCAAAAAAATTATTGGATTTATTAGTAGAATTTCCACCAGAGGAGTATTTTTGTGTATCTACGGATAAAGCAGCAAATCCGGTAAATATTATGGGGGCAAGCAAACGTATTATGGAAGATGTCATTTTTAGCTATTCAGACAAGTTCCCAGTAAAAACTGCACGTTTCGCTAATGTAGCTTTTTCAAATGGTTCGCTTCCAAGTGGATTTCTAGAAAGGTTGCATAAATTGCAACCTATATCAGCACCATCTGATGTAAGAAGATATTTTGTATCACCAGAGGAAAGTGGACAAATATGTATGCTTGCATGTATGCTTGGAGAAAATAGAGAGATATTTTTTCCGAGACTTAATGAGAAACAAATGATGACTTTTGATCAAATAGCGACAGAATTGCTTCAGGAACATGGTTATGAAGTACTTGAATGCGAATCTGATGCAGAGGCAATTGATAGGTCACAAGATTTGAAAAATGGATCAAATTTATATCCTGTACATTATTCGGGGTCGAATACATCTGGTGAAAAAGCATTTGAAGAATTTTACACAGACTCGGAAAATGTTGATTTAAAGAGAATGAAGACATTAGGAGTCGTAGTTGATAAGGCATTACCTGATAGTGAAAAAATCAAGGTGTTATTTGATAAGTTAACGAAAGAATTTGAGAAAGCCGAACCAACGAAAACAGAAGTGATTTCTGTTATAAAAGAATATCTCCCTAATTTTGAACATATTGAAACAGGAAAATCGTTGGATAGTAAGATGTAAAAGAATGATTTATATTTAGGAGTATAAAAAAATTATATTTTTAGTTTCTGGTAATGTGATTTGAGAAAATAAATTAAAAAAGCAAAAACTTGGAGGCCAATTATGGACAGATTTATTCCGTTATCAATTCCTAATTTTGAAGGAAATGAAAAAAAATATGTGGATGATGCATTGGAGCAGGGATGGGTATCTACAGGAGGTGCATATATTACTAAATTAGAAAAAAATATGGAGGAGTTTTTACATACAGAAAATGTGGCGGCATGTCAAAGTGGAACGGCGGCATTACATTTATCTCTTATTGAAGCGGGAGTAAAATCAGGCGATGTTGTTATAGTTCCACCACTAACTTTTATTGCAGCAGTAAATCCTGTTAAATATCAGTTTGCTGTGCCAGTATTTTTGGATTGTGATGATAGTTTTTGTATGGATCCTATAAAATTGCAAAATTTTTGTGAGCAGGAATGTACATATGTAGATAATAAGCTTTTATATAAAGGACGACATGTAAAAGCGTTAGTAGTAGTACATGTATTTGGTAATTTGGCCGATATGCCGGCTATTATGAAGATTGCTGGTCGTTATGGAATAAAAGTAATTGAAGATGCAACAGAAGCATTAGGTTCACGGTATACAGAGGGAGAGTATGCAGGAAAGTATGCAGGTACTATCGGCGATTTTGGGGCATTTTCTTTTAATGGAAATAAGATTATTACTACCGGGGGAGGGGGCGCTGTTACAGCGAAGAATACAGCAATGGTGGACCATATGAGGTATTTATCGACTCAGGCGAAAGATGATCCACATTATTATATACATCATGAGATTGGATATAATTATCGTATGACAAATTTACAGGCTGCACTTGGTGTGGCGCAAATGGAAGAACTTCCAGAGTTTATCCGCCGTAAAAATGAAAATTATAAAAAATATAAAGAATTATTTGGAAATTTTGAATTAGGAAAAATGGTTGAATTTAGAATAGGCACATTTTCTAATAAATGGTTTTATTCAGTTGAAATAAATAGGGATAAAATCAAAGCATCAATGCGCGAAATCATAACAGCATTGGAAAAGCGTGGAGTGCAGACACGGGCTATTTGGGGATTGATAAATGAACAGGTTCCTTATCAACAGGATGAAACATATAATTTGGAAAAGGCACCATACTATGCGGCTCGAATATTAAATATTCCATGCAGCACCCAGATTAATGATGATGAGATAGAGTATGTAGTTAAACAGGTTAAAGAAGTTTTGGGAGAGTTACAGAATGCATAAGGAGAGCATTGCTAAATTTATTAGTAATCAAAATATTACAATTGTCGAAGCCATGAAGAAAATCGATAGTAATGCGAAGGGAATCTTATTTCTTGAGGATGAAAACAGATGCTTGGTAGGATGCATAACGGATGGTGATATTAGAAGATGGCTTCTTAAGACAGGAGATTTGAATGCATCAGTAAAATTGGCTATGAAAGAGACACCAAAGTATCTATATCAGGAGGAAAAGGATAAAGCACAGGATATAATGTTACAATATGGTATTACGGCATTGCCGATTATAAATTGTAATAGAAATATTGTTGATATTATTTTATATGCGGATCTGTTTCATAGTGAACAAAAGGTAAAGAGAAAAAAACTCAAAGGAGTACCCGTTGTTATTATGGCAGGTGGGAAGGGAACAAGGTTATACCCATATACAAAGATATTACCCAAACCTCTTATTCCTATAGGGGATACTCCGATTATTGAGAGAATTATAAACTGTTTTACGGAGTATGACATTGATAAATATTATATGACAGTAAATTATAAAAAGGGTATGATTAAATCATATTTTTCGGATTTACAACCGACATATGATATTCAATATGTAGAAGAGACAATGCCGTTGGGAACAGGCGGAAGTTTGAAAATTATAAAGGAAAAGTTTGAAGTTCCATTGTTTGTTACGAATTGCGATGCCCTGGTTTTGGCAGACTACAGTGAAATTTATGATTATCATAAAAAATCAGGTAATATTATTACAGTGGTATCTGCGTTGAAGAATATTACTATACCGTATGGTGTGTTAAAATCAGAAGAAAATGGAAGAGTTGTTGGTATAGAAGAAAAACCACAATTATCATATTTTATTAATACTGGAATGTATGTTATTAATCCGCAGATTATTGAAAAAATTCCAGATGGTATCATGTATCATATGACAGATCTGACGGAAAAGGTAATGCGAGAAGGTGGAAGAGTGGGAATGTATCCTATAAGTGAAGATTCTTTTTTAGATATGGGAGAGTTTAATGAAATGCATCGGATGGAGGAGAAGCTGAATATAGTTTCTAAATAATATAAATGGAAAATATTGTTATAGTGGGTGCAAGTGGATTTGCCGAAGAAATAAAGTGGCTAATCGATAGAGAAAACAAATTAAATGAAAAGTGGAGATTTCTTGGTTTTATTGACAAAGAAAGTAATAATAAACAAATTATAGGTAATGATGATTTTATATTAAATTATGAACAGGAATTAAATGTTGTTATTGCGATAGCAAATCCAGATATTAGGGAGAAACTTGTAGAAAAATACAGATCAAATATTAATGTTAAATTCCCTAATTTAATTGATCCTAGCGTTATAATGTCAGATAGTGTTAATATTGGAGAAGGAAATATAATTTGTGCAAATAATATATTAACAGTTGCTGTTAATATAGGTGATTTTAATATAATAAATCTTAATTGTACTATTGGACATGAAACAAAAATTAATAATTTTGTTACAATTAATCCAGGAGTAAATGTTTCGGGAAATGTTTGTTTAAATGATGGAGTGAATGTTGGTACAGGTACGAAAATAATTCAAGGAAAATCTATAGGAAAAAATTCTATTATAGGCGCAGGAGCAGTAGTAACAAAATCTATAGCAGAAAATTGTACAGCAGTTGGTGTGCCGGCAAAAGTGATTAAGGAGAAGAATCTAAAATGAAAGAAACACTGATTATTGCGGAAGCAGGTGTAAATCATAATGGACAATTGGAAATTGCTAAAAAGCTAGCAAAAGAGGCAAAACGCTGTGGGGCTGATATTGTAAAGTTTCAGACAGCTAAATTATCTTCACTTGTTTCAAAATCGGCTAAAATGGCAGAGTACCAAAAAGAGAATATAGGTGAGGAAATGAGCCAGAGAGAAATGCTGGAAAAATTATTGCTTACATATGATGAGTTTGAAGAATTAGCTCAATATTGTCAAGATATTGGAATCACTTTTTTATCTACACCCTTTGATTTGGAAAGTGCGGATTTCTTGGAAAAATTAGGGTGTGATATGTGGAAAATACCATCGGGAGAAATTACAAATCTTCCATATCTTGAAAAAATAGGTCAAACACATAAAAATATCATATTGTCGACAGGAATGTGCACTTTACAGGAAGTTGAGGATGCAGTAGATGTATTGAAAAAAAATAACTGTGGGAAAATTACCCTATTGCATTGTACAACGCAGTATCCTACAGCATATAGTGATGTTAATTTAAAAGCGATGTTAACCTTACAAGAAGAGTTTGGTTACGATATAGGATATTCAGATCATACGCAAGGAATTGAAGTGCCTATAGCAGCAGTTGCTATGGGAGCAACAGTGATAGAGAAACATTTTACTTTGGATCGAAATATGGAAGGACCAGATCATAAAGCAAGTTTGGAACCAAAAGAATTTATGAGTATGGTGCAGGCTATACGGAATATAGAGCAGGCACTTGGTACGGGAGAAAAGAAGCCAGTGGATGCTGAGATTGCAAATAAAACAGTTGCAAGGAAAAGTATCATAGCTGCGAAAGCAATTAAACAAGGTGAAATCTTTAATGAAAATAATATTACTACTAAAAGACCTGGGAGTGGGATTTCTCCGATGCATTGGTATGATGTACTAGGCAAAAAAGCAATTAGAGATTTTGAAGAAGATGAGTTAATAGAATTATGATTAAAATAGCAATAGTAACAGCAACACGTGCAGAATATGGGTTATTAAATCCTGTTATAAGAAAACTTAGGAGCTATGAAACCTCAGATTTAAAAGTTGAAGTAATAGTTACGGGTACTCATTTAAAAAAACAATATGGTAATACAATTCGGGAAATTCAAGAAGATCAAATTCGAATTGATCATAGGATTGAGATACCAGTTGAATCACAGACAGAAGAGGATATATCTCAGAATCAGGCTGATACTTTAGTGAAGTTTACAAGGCTTTTTTTAGAACAAAGATATGAAGCAGTTGTATTGTTGGGGGATAGATATGAAACTTTGGCTATAGCAATTGCAGCAGGAAATACACGGACACCTGTTTTTCACATGTGTGGTGGAGATACAACAGAAGGTGCTATAGATGAATGGATTCGTCATGCTATTACCAAAATCAGCTATTTACATTTTCCAACGAATAAAGAGAGTGCAAAAAGAGTTGTGCAGTTGGGGGAGAATCCGCAGAGGGTATTTAATTATGGCTCTACAAGTATAGATAATATTATAAATATAGCAACATTGTCTAAAGTTGAAGTGTTGAAAAGTATCGGATTAAAAGAATGTAGATATTTTATATGTACTTATCATCCAGTCACCATGGAGGAAAAGAATGTAGATAGTCTATTGGAAGAATTTTTTGCAGTTATAAAGAACTTTTCTAATTATACGTTTATTGTTACAAAATCTAACGCTGATCAGGGCGGAGCAAGAATTAACCAGCTTCTTGATGAGGCATCCATGGAACTTGAAAATTTACATGTATATGAGTCGTTGGGAGTCAAGCGTTATTTGTCATTAATGAAATATTCAGAAGCAGTAGTTGGAAATTCTTCAAGTGGGATTATTGAGGCACCTGCTTTTTATATACCTACGGTGAATATTGGTGATCGTCAAAAAGGGAGATTACGAACGAAAAGTATTATAGACTGTGGAATATATAGAGAAGATATTATCAGAGCAATCAATAGAGCGATGAGTAGTGATTTTAGGGCGCAGTGTAAAGAGATATACCCACCATATGGAGATGGACATGCAGCAGAAAAAATTGCAAAGAAAATGATTGAAACAATACAAAGTGGAAAGATTGATTTGAAAAAGAAATTTTATGATTTGTAAAAAGGATAATGAGAGGAAAAATATATGAAGGTTTTGGTTATTGGACTTGGATCAATGGGGAAAAGACGTATTCGCTTAATCAAAGATATGTATCCGGAATTTGAAATATATGGTGTAGATGGGCGGGAAGATAGAAGGAATGAAGCAAAAGAATTATTTCAAATAGTTTGTATGAGTGCGATTGTTGAAGCAAAGAAAAAAGGAATAGAAGCGGTTTTTGTGTGTACATCTCCTTTATCGCATAATAAGATTATTCAGGAGTGTTTGAATAATGGATGGAATGTATTCACAGAGTTAAATTTGGTGTCTGATGGATATAAACAAAACTTAGCTTTAGCGGATGCAAAACAATGTAAATTATTTTTATCATCAACTTTTTTATATCGTGAAGAAATACAATATATTAATGACAAAGTAGATCATGAAGCTTGGAATTATATATATCATATAGGACAGTATCTGCCGGATTGGCATCCGTGGGAAAACTATAAAGATTTTTTTATAGGAGATAAAAGAACTAATGGTTGTCGGGAGATTATGGCAATTGAATTGCCATGGTTAATAGAAGTTTTTGGTAAAATTTCTGGTTATAATGTGATGTCTAATAAGATGTCAACCCTTAAGATAGATTATAATGATAATTATATAATTCAATTTACGCATGAGAGCGGAAGCAAAGGTGTATTGATAGTTGATGTGGTTTCACCTGTGGCAGTGAGGAAACTTGAATTATATAAAGAGAATAATTATGTGAGTTGGAATGGAACACCAGATTCTCTTATGGAGTATAATGCAGAAAAGGATTCCGTAGAATATGTGCAACTGCATGAAGCACAGGAGCATAGAGATGGATATAGGGCATTTGTGGTTGAGAATGCTTATAGAAATGAGATAAAAGAATTTATATCAATAATAAAAGAAAATCGTGTTCCTAAATATGGATTTGAGCAGGATTTAGAAGTACTGCAATTAATTGATACATTGGAGGCACAAGGGTGACAAAATTAAAAGTTTGTTTTGTTGGGATTGGTTCAATAGCTAAAAGACATATAAGAAATCTAAAAAAAATATGTTGTAATAGAAATATTTGTTTGGAAATAGATGCAGTACGTAGAAAAAAAGTAGTAGATGAAGAGACTGAGTTAGGAATTAGAAAGGTATATACAGATTATAGTCAATTAAATGAACAATATGATGTAATATTTGTTACAAATCCAACGGAAGTACATATTTCTACTTTAAATGCTCTGCAATCTTATGGAAAGCACTTTTTTGTGGAAAAACCAATAGTTTCAATAAATCAAATAAATATAGCGGAGAAATTCGTGCCGAAACCAGAAAGTATCTATTATGTGGCATGTCCCCTTAGATATAATGCGGTCATACAATATATAAAAGAGAATGTGGATTTAGAGAAAGTAATTTCCGCGAGAAGTATTTCTTCAAGTTATTTGCCAGATTGGCGTCCGGGGATAGATTATAGAAAAACGTATAGTGCACAAAAGAAAATGGGCGGAGGCGTAAGCATTGATCTCATTCATGAGTGGGATTATTTAACACATTTATTTGGATTTCCTAAGGAGGTTCAATACATCCTTGGAAAAAAATCTGGCTTGGAAATAGATTGTGAAGATATTGCAATTTATATAGGGGAATATGAAACCAAATTGGTAGAGCTACACTTGGATTACTTTGGTAGAAAAACGCTTAGAGAATTAATGCTGTTTACAAGTGAAGATACTATTGTTGGAGATATTGCCCAAAATGTGATTTATTTTTTGAAGACGGGAGAAAAAATAAAATTTGAGGAATCCCGTGATGATTTTCAAATAAGAGAACTTGAACACTTTTTGGATATTATAAATGGAAAGTTACGAAATGACAGTGATATAGAACATGCAATTAAAGTATTAAAATTAACCCAGGGAGGGAATGTTGAATGAATATTTTATTTACAATTTGTGGTCGTGCGGGATCAAAAGGTATAAAAAATAAGAATATTAGAAAATTTGTGGGAAAACCTTTACCATATTATACTATTTCAGCAATAGATCTCTTCTTAAAAAAAACATCGTTGGATATAGAAGCAGATATTGTTGTAAACTCAGATAGTAGAGAACTTTTACAGCTTATGAAGGAAAATCAACTAAGAGTGGTTGAAATTATTGAGAGGGATGAGAATCTGGCAGGAGATTGTGTTGGAAAAGTAGCTGTAATAAATGATTGTTTATTAAAAATGGAAAATAGGAAATCTAAAAAATATGATATAATAGTTGACTTGGATATTACATCGCCACTTAGAACAGTTGAAAATGTGGAGGAACTTATTATAAAACATATTCAAAGCAAGGCAGATGTGACGACTTCTGTGACGACAGCAAGAAGAAATCCATATTTTAACCAAGTCAGAAAAACAGAACATGGTTATAAAAAAGTAATTCCCTCGGATTATACTATGAGACAGCAAGCACCGGAAATCTTTGATATGAATGCGTCTTTATATGCATATTCACCATCATTTCTTAAAACTGGTAAAGGAGTTTTAGACGGATATTGTGAATGTATCGAAATGTATGATACAGGAATATTGGATTTAGACCATGAAAATGATTTTGAACTGATGGAGGTTATAGCAAAATATTTGTTTACAAAAAATAAAAGAATGGCAGAGGTATATGAAAATATATGATGTCAAATGAAAAGATAGATAAAATAAGTAATATTTTATATAGGCAATTAAGAAATTATTAGAGTGATTGGAATCCTGAATATATTAGCAATCAAGTTCCAAGAGCAATGGAACAAAATTATTCAAAAGCAGCATCCACTAGATTATATCAGGATGGAAAGATGATTTTTAATCCAATGCATACAGTGACGTGGGCAGTTTTTTGTATAGATTGAGTCATTTATTATACTTGAATGGAAATATTTATGAAGCGGAATGTGTGTATTATTTAAACAAAATAATGCATTCAGTTGATTGGTTTTATCAAATAGAACTTCCAGAGCATTTTTTGGCAGAACATCCGTTAGGCAGTGTTTTGGGAAAGGCTAAGTACTCAGATTATTTGTTTGTGTATCAGGGAACTACAATAGGGGGAAACAGAAATCAGGGTACAATTTATTATCCACAAATAGGCAATAATGTTGTATTGTATGCTAATGCTACTGTTTTAGGAGATACAAAAATAGGCAATAATGTTATTTTATCAGCTGACTCATATGTGATAAATGAGAATATACCTGATAATTGTATAGTTTTTGGACAGTCACCTAATATAATAGTAAAAGAAAAAAAGGTAACAGAGATTAAAGAAATGACCAAACATATTTGGTTGTTGTAGATAATACTAAAATAATATAGATTAAATGATATCTGTAGCTGCCTGTTTAGGTCATAATATAAAGGAGAGAATATCGCCTATGAAAAAAGTTCTCATAACTGGTGCAGATGGATTCATAGGGAAAAATTTGGTTAAACGAATGTTGGCATATGGAAAAGAAGTGTATGCAATTGTCTATCCAGGAAACAATGTCTATGATGAATGTCAAAATGAAAAATTACATATTAAATGCATGGACTTGAATCAAGTTATGTTTCATGTTAGAGAATTTCCAAATGATATTGACGTTATGTATCATTTTGCATGGATGGGAGTTAAACCGGAACTTAGAAATGATCTAGATGTACAAATGGTAAATGTTAATATGACAATTGATTGCATGAAACTTGCAATTGCTATTGGTATAAAAAAGATAGTATTTCCGGGATCAACAAATGAATATTTGTACTATGGAAAACCACTCAATAAAGATGCAGTTCAGTCTCCGAATAATGCCTATGGTTCGGCAAAAATTGCATTGAGATATTTATGTAGTGATTATGCCACTCGTAATGGTATTGAGTTTGTTTATGCTATAGTGGCAGGCATTTATGCAGCAGATAGAAGGGATAATAATGTAATTTTTTATACTATAGATAAATTACTGCATAAGGAAAAACCATCTTTGACAAGGCTTGAACAATTGTGGGATTATGTTTATATAGATGACGTTATTGAGGCATTTATTGCAATGGGAGAAAAAGGGAAAGGCGGAGCGGTTTATGCTGTAGGACATGGTGATAATTGGCCTTTAAGTAATTATATTAAAATAATACATCAGAAGATAGATGGGGCATTACCATTGGGGATAGGTGAAATTCCTTATACAAGCAACATTCTTCCCAGTTCATGTATTGATTTAACTGATATAAAAAAAGATACAGGATTTGTTCCAAAAGTAGATTTTGAAGAAGGAATAACATTGGTTATAAATAAAATTAGATCCGATATGGAGACAAGTAATAAATGAAGAATAAATATTATATAGTTGGCAGTGGTATAGTTGGCAGTGTTATAGCAAGAGAATTAGCTGAAAGAGGTGCTGAAGTCGTTGTATGGGAGAGAAGAAACCATATAGGCGGAAATATATATGATTTTACAGATGAGCATGGAATACATGTGCATATGTATGGACCTCATATATTTCATACAAAAATAGAAAGGGTATGGCAATATGTTACAAAGTACTGTGAATTTGCTGACTATAATTTGGTTTGTGGTTCTGTAATAGATGGAAAATGTGTTCCTACAGCTTTTGATTTTAAATCAATAGACATATTTTTTCCTGATGAAGCGGCTGAAATAAAGGAACATATAAAAAAGATATATGGTTCACAAAAAAGTGCGAGTATTCTGGATATGCTTGATTCAGATGATGAGTATATAAAAAAATTTGCCCAGTTTTTGTATGATAAAGATTATGCACTGTATACGGCAAAACAATGGGGAATAGAACCTAATAAGGTTGATAAACAAGTTTTTAAAAGAGTACCAATATTATTTTCATATGATAGTAAATATTTTGATGATCCACATCAGGGAATACCGGTTAATGGTTATACAGAGTTGATTAAAAACCTGTTAAATCATAAAAACATATTAGTGACAACAGGAATTGAGGCTTTAGATCATCTTAAAATTATTGAAAATAGAATTTTAATAGATGGAAAAGCAGAAGATGTAGATGTTGTTTATACAGGAACAATAGATGAGTTGTTTGAATGTAAATTTGGGGAATTACCGTATAGATCTTTGCGATTTGAATGGATATATGAAGATAAGGAGAGTTTTCAGGATATGCCAGTTGTTGCGTATCCCCAGGCACAAGGATTTACAAGGATTACAGAATATAAAAAGTTACCTTATCAAAATGTAAAGGGAACAAGTTATGCGGTAGAATATCCTTTGCCATATAAACCAAAGGAGCATAATGAACCGTATTATCCAGTTCTTACAGATAATAGTTGTCGGCTTTATGAAAAATATGCAAAGTTAGCAGATGGAATAGAAAATTTAATATATTGTGGCAGGTTGGCAGATTTTAAGTATTATAATATGGATTTGGCAGTATATAGAGCTTTGTGTGTTATTGATAATATAGATTAAGGAGAGAGTAATGGACGAGACATTATTTATTGTTATGCCAACATATAATGAAGAAACCAATATAAGGAATGTAGTCGAAGAGTGGTATCCAATTTTGGAAAATGCAGATGAAAATTCAAGATTGGTTATAGCAGATGGAGGATCAAAAGATGATACATTGAATATTCTTTATGACTTACAGAAAGAGTTACCCAAATTAATAGTAATTTCAAAGCCAAATACAGATCATGGTACAAAGATTATTTTTTTATACAAATATGCAATAGAGAATGGTGCAAATTGGATTTTTCAAACAGATTCTGATGGGCAGACAGTAGCTGAAGAGTTTACAGAGTTTTGGAATATTAGAAAATGTTATGACGCTGTTATGGGAAATCGAGTTAAAAGAGGTGATGGCTTAGTACGAAAGGGAGTCGAATATATTCTTCGAGTTTATTTAAAAATTTTTTTTGGAACTTGGGTACCAGATGCAAATGCACCTTTTAGATTAATGAAATGTTCAGTGGTAAAGAAATATATAAACTTGATGCCGGAGGATTTTAATCTCCCTAATGCAATCTTGGCTGCTTGTTTTAAAAAATACAATGATAGAGTTATATATAAGAAAATATCTTTTCAATCAAGACAAGGTGGAAAGAATTATATGAATTTGAAAAGAATATTTAAAATTGGAATGGAGTCTGTAAACAATTTTGCACAGATTAGGAAGAAATTAAAAATTTATGATAGTCACAAACATTAGTAGGTACTTTTTAATGAGATTAAAAGAAAAAAAATATATGCCATTTATTTTAGGGATAGAAATTATTGTGTGTGTGGTTTTATTTTTTATAAATACATTAGATATTTTCAATGTATCAGTTGAAAATATTTTTAAATTTATTATTTATCAAATTACTATAGTTCTATTGCCCGGTATGGCATTCCTGAGTTTTATTCCAAAACGGAAATCTATTATTTTGAATGTATGTTTAGCTTACATATTAGGATATGGCTTTAATATCATAGAATATTTTATCGCTGAATTATTAGAAAGGGCAATACCACATGCAGCAATTGGAATCTTCTTCGCATTAAATTCAGTTCTCATTGTCTTTCGAAATAGGAAAAATATAATTTATAAAAGAAATGAAATTGAATGTCAGCAAGAATTGCTGATATTGACAATATTATTAATAATGTTTTTTTTTAATGTATTTGCTTTTTCTATGACATATAAAAATGAATTTTCAGTATTACATGACTTTTCTTGGTGGGAAAATAATTCTGTAGCACTTAAACTTAAATATCAGCCAGATAATTTGTTTATGTCAGGAACAACATTAAAATATCATTATTTTTCCAGTATACAGATAGCTTTTTTTAGTTTAGTTTCAGGAATAGATATTGTAGAATTATCAGTTCCTTTTTATGCAGTATGCAAAACTATTATCATGGTTGGAGCAACAGGATATTTAATCGATATTTTTAATATAGAATATTATCAAAAAATTATTGGTTATATAATTATTCTTTTTACTACTGGTTGGGAGAAGTGTTCAGTAGTTACATATTTTCATCATATATTGCTTTGCCCATTTGGTTTTGATATTGGATATGCTTTTGGAATAATATTTTTAGGTTTTATGTATGAGCAGTGGAAAGAAGAAAAGCTGAAGATTTCATGGTTGGTTTTAACCAATTTAACTTGGGTGGTTTGTGTTGGTGCAAAAGCGCCAATTGCATCAGTTCTTTTACTTGCACCAGGGTTAATATGTGTATATTGGTTATTTAAAAAAAGAATTAAAAAAAGTATAATATATGGAGGAACCATTTTAGGAAACTTTCTTATTATTAGTATCTTTTGTGTAGGCATGTTAGACGTCGCAAGTGAGGGAACGGCATCATATTACTTACAATTTCATTCAATTGAGGATTTAAAATATTTTAATGGTAATAGTTATCCGTTGATTATTGCTATTTTTATGCAATGGGTTTGTTTAAATCCGGCATTGACTGTTTTAGCAATATTGTGTTTGTGCGCATTTATTGTGATGATACGCAAAAAAATGTTGGATAAAAATCAAATTGTTTTTGGATTGATTATGATTTTTACATATATTTTTGGAATGATATTATGGAGAATAATTAAAGCTGATGGTAGCAGCGAAATGTATTATGGTATGGCAGCATTTATTCCTTTATATTATTTTGCGTTGTTAGTTATAATGAATATGAGGCAAAGGACGCAAATCCACAGTTCAAAAAAAATAAAAAATACTATGAAATGTATTATTTTAATGGCTACTGTTATTGGCACATATAGATTTATGTTCTTAGCGTATTCAGGTACGGGGGCAGTTAGAATGTCTTTAACTAATTTAAAGAACTACGTAGCAATTGCGACTGTGGATACATCGGATATGGATGGGTTGAGATGGATTAGAGATAACACGAGTACAGATGCTCTTATTGTGAGTGATGATGCAGTTATGACGGGGGAAGATACAAATTATGCCTATGGAATAGTGTCAGAAAGACAGCAATATCTTGAAGGTAGTCATATGTTAAGATTCGGTGATGAGAATCTTCAAGCGGAAATAGGAAGGAGAGAAAAAATAATTAGCTTAATGTATAACAATGATGTGGAGGCTTTGAAACAGTTAGAGGAAGAAGGAGTTGATTATATAGTTCAAACAGTATCAATCACACCGCAATTTGTTGCAAATATGAATTATTTGGAATTGGTGGCTGAATCTAAAAACATTAGAGTATATAGATACAAATAGTATTGAGGGTGAGGATAAGAGTTTAATCCTTGAGCCATATGATGAAAATGGAATGGGATAAGTATTATCAACAAGAAGATTTTAGGTACAACTAAATGATGATATCACAGTTTATTGAATAGAAAAAGAGATTTTTGCGGAATGATATTAAATCACTAATTTAATTGGTAGTAGATGAATTGTTTTACAAGCAAGAAAATGAAAGCGACTTGAATAGTATAAGTGAGGATGATACAATCAAAATGTATTTTGGAAAGGAACATAAGAAATAATGGAAGAAAGAGAAATTGATTTATTTGATTTGATAGCAGACATTTTAGCACATTGGAGAAGTGTGTTAATTGCAATGCTAGTGGGGGCAGTATTATTAGGTGCATTTGGTTACGTGAAATCTTATAAGGAATTTCAAAATACGCAAAATGAACAAGTGATGGTTTCAAATATTAATGATACAACCAGAGAAGAAAAAATCAAGCGGATGAAAGAAAGTCTCGGGGATGATCTTTTAGCAGGAGTAGATTCCGTCATTGTTTGGGAAAATAAATATGATTTAAAAGAAATCTATTACAAAAATTCTTTATATATGCAGTTAGATCCATTGCATGTTGTACAGAAGGAATTGGTATACCAGATTCAGGTAGAAGATAATAGTGCGTGCAGCAAGTTTGGCATTGTTTATGGAAATGTAATAAAGAATGTGGGATTATATGATTGGATAGAACAGCAGACAGGAATGGATGCTGCCTATGTCGGAGAGCTCATTTCAGCAGATGTGAAATCAGGAATGACAATTGCAGATGGAACACAGGTTCTTTTGTCTGACAGCAATTGTGTAAAAATTGTTATTATGCAGAAGGATGAGGAAAGTTGTGAGAAACTTGCAGATGCTGCAAAGGAATATATTGCAATGCAGCAGGAAAATTTGTCGCAGGAAATTGGAAATCATGAGTTAATTTTGTTATCAGAGACAATGGGAACCGTTAGCAATACAGAGGTTTTGGATAAGCAGACTTCTTATAGAGATGAAATTAGTTCTTTAAAGGAATCAATTACAAAAAAGAAAGCTGAGTTTACAGAAGAACAGAAACAGTATTATAATTTGTTGACTCAGAATGATAGCGAAATCGTTGATACTACACAGGATGCGGCTGCAGAGTCAGTGACCGTACAGAAACCTTCTATAAGTATCAAGTATGTAGTTTTAGGCGCAGTTATATTTGCGTTTGTCTATGCAATGATTCTTTGCCTGATGTACATTTTCAATGGAAAACTTCGTGCATCGGATGAATTACAGAATTTATATCATATTCCACAGATGGGATTGATCGTAAAGGATTCCAAGAAGAAGTTATTGCCGGATAAATGGGTAGATAATTTACGAAATCATGGTAAACGTAAATTTGCACCGGCGCAGTCTATGGAATTGGCAGTCGCAGCAGTTAAGATTGCAGCAGTAAAAAATGGTTTGGATCATGTGTGCCTGATGGGCTGCAATTTGGCTGAGGGAGCAGACAATGTATGCGAAAGCATCAAGCATGCATTGGAGAAAGAACAGATTGCAGTAACAATTCTTGACAATGTATTATATAATGCCGAGGCAATGGAGAAGCTGGAGAACGAGGAAGGGGTAGTTTTAGTAGAAAAAGCTTGCTCTACATTATATAATGAAGTTTCAAGAGAAATTGAACTGTTGAATAGACAGGATATTATGGTATTAGGTGGTATTGTTGTAGAGTAATAAGGCACACAGATTGCGTTTAAGGACTTCTTGATAAGGAGTCCTTAAAAATATTAAACTATTTAAGAAAATATTTATAATTTTTTTGTTTTTTGCAGAAATAAATTATAAATGTAGGGAAAGATGATAGAGATATACGTGTTTTAGTGGTGGATAGAATATGCAATATGATTATTGGTTTGAAAGGAAAAATGTCAATGATAACTTCCTTAGTGTTTGTAATTTTATTTTTTGGTCTTGCTGGTGGATTGATATTATATCCAATAAATAAGAAAAAAATAGATGTAATAAGAGTACTTCCTATTGTTCTTATGACAATATTTTGTTTACAAACATTGACAGTTTTTCTTTTAAATAAATTTGGAATAGGAATTGATATCAAATCAGCTATTGTTGTGTTAGTGGTTTCAAATATGGTAGTTTGGTTTGGAATTAAGCAGAAAAAACAGATTCGGAAATTAGTTTGTCCTAAAAAAGATATATTTCTTCTTATAATACCAATTGGATTGGTATTTTTTGAAGCTTATCACATGTTTTCTGGGGCTGCCAGATTAAGTTATTTGAATGATGATGCAGAAAATCATTTTGCGATGGCGCTATATATTGTGAGAAATAAGAAAATTTATGGAACATATTTTAATGCATATCTGAATGCAATGCTTATTGAACTAGCTTCTCCATGGCTGTCTGTTGTCAGATATTATAAGGCATTTATTGCTGGCGATATCATTATGCACATAGTGGAAATTTGGATGTTTTATTCTGTTTTGTGTAGTTTGTGTAAAAAAGAGGTTACAAAATATGCATTTCCGATTATCTGTGTTCTGTATTTTTTGGGATATCCAACTTTTAGTTTTATGAGAGGAAATTTTGTCTATTGGAGTACAGGAGGAGTTTTATTTTTATATTTAATATACATATTAATAAAATTGCAAAGACAGTGGGAAAATAGAAAATTTTATTATATTCTGCTGGTATTGGGAATTTATGGGAGTGTAATATGCAATCGATTGTATGCGGTTGTTAATACTGTTTGTGTATTTATTGGTGTTATCATCATTATTTTTGAAAAGAAAAAAATCAGTTTTTCAAAGGTACAGAAGAGTGCATTGATAGTGGCAGGGATGATTGTAGCAGCGGCAGGTTTTCTATGTCGAAAGAAAATATTAAGTATAATTATCATGATTAGTGCAAAACTTTCAGAAGAGGGTTATGCATATAGCTCCTTATATAAGCAGTTTGTATTGTTTATCCCAATTTTGATATTATTATTTGTATATGTATATGTTGAAAAGAAGAGAGCTCATTTATTATTTGATATAGCAGTAAGTGTGATGATGATTGCAGCAGGCATGTATTGGCTGTGCAGTCAGGGGTATATTTCAAACTATTATTTTTATAAAATATATTATTGTCTCTGGATTATGGCATGGCTGCTAGTAACAATGCACTTAGATATTTTGATTGAACAGCATCAATTAATATATAGTGGAATATATGGAAGCGTGATAGTTTGTCTGGCATTATTACAGATCGGCAATAGTGAAAATAATTATTTAGGTAAATGGAGTGCCACGGCAGGAATAAATGGCGATTTTTTTGATCTGTATGAGAATAATTTGAGTTATTTTGAGTTGGATTATGCAAGTGAAGCACTGGAAAATGCTGGGCGTTATAGTCCGCCTGAATTATTAGATACTTATGAATATATATGGGAAAATTATAAAGATGATACAATTTGGTTCCTTTCCGATCATGGAAACTATATGCAGGGGCGTTGGTTTTCAACTATATTAAATAAAACACATAATATTATTTATGAAAATTACGAACAACTTGTTGATGCATATATGCAGTTGGACAATATATATATTGTTATAGGAAAACAGTCAGGTATTTATGGAGCAGCGCAATATGTATATGATGAAAGCAACGTTGTATATGAGGACAATTTGATTGTTATGATTAAATCATATGGAAACTGACAGTTAGTGTTATGCTTATAAAGATAGATAGGTTCAAAAATTATGAATATATTTCCAAAGAGAGTGAACGGAAAACAAAAAGGGAGGACAAGGTCAGATAAAATGATGTGTGTCATTTTGGCATGTATGGTAATGTTTATGGCGTATCATATGTTTTCCTTTTTTCTGCGTCTGGTGTTTCCGAGCAATAATGCAGCAAACGAATTTTCCAGTATTATGGGAATGGTTCGTGACAAGCAGATACCATTTGGGACATGGACATATTTGCCAATTGCTGTTTTAGTAAAAATACTGAGTATTTTTTTTAGTGAAGCTAAAATCTATAAAGCTTTTATTTTGGCAGATATTGTGATCAATATTATTTTCATATGGTCGTTATATGTTTTGCTGATAAAATTATTCGGTTCACAACTTAAGAAGATTACCTTAATGCTGATTAGTGTGGCATGTTATTTTGGAATGCCTGGATATTGTTTTCTGTATGGTGGTAATTTAAAGTGTACGATATGGTTAATGGTATTCTTTTTCTTACTATATATTTTGTATCAAAAAAGAATTATTGTAGAGAGAATTATTAACACTTTACCAGATGTTTTCTGGAAGATAATAAGCGTGTTTGTAATAGTTTTTAGTTATTTGTTTTTATGCAGGGGGCTTTCCAATGATTTTGTGTACTTTATTCCAATTGAACTTGTTATAATGGTAAGAGCCTTTTGGAAAGATAAAGAAGAACGACTTCTCGGCACGGTCTATAGTTTTGTTGTTGTGTTGGAATCTTTTGTGATATTTGCGGTTCATAATGAAGCAGCAACAGAGTCAGTAGCAATAGGAATGGCAAGCCTTTACTGGTGTATAATGTGGATAATGGTTGCACAAGTTATATATTTTGCAAAGCAGGAAAATGCAATTATGATACTGGGAGCTTATGCAGGATTTTTATTAATATTGTTGTTCATACAAATTAGTGGCGTTGATGAGCATTTGCGGGAAGAACGATGGAATCTGGTGTCAGATGAGACGATTTATGATACAGAGTATTTTCATATCTATGGGAATAATATAGAGATGTTGAAAAGTAATTATACCGACAATGATCATATTTTCTATGGTTCGGCAGAATTTATTGATCTGGCAGAACAGGCAATGTCTTACTCAAAGGATGAATTTTTAGTTTTATCAGATGAAATTACAGAGACAGATCGAACTTGGTTTACAGCGATTACAGATCGGAATTATGTGGAAATTGATGGATTAAATAGTACGGATGAGGATATTTCAAAAGTGTTAAGAGAACAGAATCCAGAGTATGTGGTTATTTTTACAAATTCAAGAATCTATATGGCGCATTATGAATTTGTATCGGGGTATCCACATATTTATGAAAACGAGAGAGGGATGATTCTTGAGAGACCGGGAGATGGATGGTAGAAAGGATTCCAAGAAGAAGTTATTTGGGGGGACAATGCATGCGAAAGCTTCAAGCAGGCATTGGGGAAAGAAAATATTGCAGTGTGTGGGGATTGTTGCGGAGTAAGCGAGAGTGGATTGTTTGAGGGCTTCCGGGAGGAAGCCCTTAAATAAATGATGATTGAACTACGAATGAAATTTAAACAAGTAAGTGTTAAAAATGTATAATATGACCATGCTCTATTTTGAAAAAACAAGAAATTTTTAGGAGAAAAGCTTATTTGGCAATGGTATAATATTATTGTGTGAGTTCAGTACATTGTTTATGAAACCTTTTTAGCTGCTGTTCTATCTCAGAAATTTCAAAGGATAAAGAGGATTGCATTGAGGGTTGGAGGTTTATAAATTGTTGGTTCATATCTAAAAATTGATAAATCTCATTTAACATCTTTATAGAATTTTGTAATCGAAAAGGATGAATTCGATTAGTAAGATTTTGATTATTTAGACATTGGTCATGGTAAATGAGAATTTTGTTTATAATGGAGATAGATACTTTGGTGTAGTATATAATTTCATAAAGATAGAATTCTTTTAAATTTGCTGAGGTGTTTTGATCATTATAGGCTTTAATAAAATTTTGTGATATTAATATATTGTCGCAGGCAATATGGTCAAAATCATCAATAAATTCTTTGATTTTTGCCTTGGAAGGTAGTTTCTCTTTTTTTAAAGAATTGCGGAAAAAACAAAAAAGTTTTTGTGATGTTTTAAAAATTATCATTCCTATAATGAATAAAACGGTAAATAGGGCAGTTGAAAAAAATATTTTGCCGAACTGTCCGTATTTAGCCGAATCCATTCCAAAGTATGTCCCTAGTATAGAAAATGAGCCAGAGAAAATACTACCAGCGATTAGTGAAAAATTTGAAGAATTTTGTTTTATTATTTTGTCAACGTTTTTATTTAAGTCAACGCGGATAAAGTATCTGAATAATTCTGTATTTTTAAATGAAGAAAACATAGATACCTCCTATTTGACAACTGTATTTAATACACTACCTTCAGAATGAAAATCATTATGTAATTCTGCTTTGAGTCGATAACCACTGCTATTAAAATTTAACTTTAGAATCTCTTGGTAAAATGCGTCATATGTTGCTACATATTTTTCATAAAATGCAATTCTATAAGTTAGGTTTAGTGTATGTTGTAAATCAGGAGACAATTCTACATTATTTTGTATCTTAATATTTTCGATAATAGAAATAATTGCTTTAAAAATATAAGATATTTTGTAGGGAATTTTTAGGTACTGTTTACCATTTAGTTTGCTTGTATAACTATTGCGAAGTGATTTTATTTCGTACTTGGAAATTTTTAATTTCCTCGGGGAATAACGTCCAACTCCAAAAAATTTGTTGGCTTCCTTTCTGATAATATAGTATGCATTTCCATAGCGATTGTCTTTTCCAAAATCAGAATAGTATTCAATAAAATCAAGTAAAAGAGAAAAATTAATATTTGAATATTGTTCTGGAATTTGTAACCAGAGATAATTTGCTGGATTGCGTAATAAGTCTTTTTTGGTAATATTACTAAGTGTATTTGGCTTCATGGTATCTCTCCCTTCATAAGTAATTTTTATATTTAAATTATACAATATATGTTGGAGTGTATCAATGGCATAGTTGGTATTTGTAGTTGGTCATCATATTTCACAGATAGGATTGCTCGTAAAGGATTCCAAGAAGAAGTTATTGTCGAATCAATGGGGAGATAATTTGAGAAATCATGGTAAACTTAAATTTACATCGGCACAGTCTATGGAATTGGCAGTTGCAGCAGTTAAGATTGCAGCAGTGAAAAATGGTTTGGATCATGTGTGCCTGATGGGCTGCAATTTGGCAGAGGGAGCAATCAATGCATGCGAAAGTATTAAGCAGGCATTGGAGAAAGAAGATATTGCAGTGACAATTCTTGATAATGTATTATATAATGCCGAGGCAATGGAGAAACTGGAGAACGAGAAAGGGGGAGTTTTAGTAGAAAAAGCTGGCTCTACATTGTACAATGAGGTAGCAAAGGAAATTGAATTACTTACGAGACAAGATATTATTGTGTTGGGTGGTATTGTTGTGGAGTAAGTGAGAGGGGATGAGTTAAGGGCTTCTGGGAGGAAGCCCTTAAATAAGAAATAAATAAACTACGAATGAAGTTTAAAAACTGCGTTAGATTACGTCATATCGAATTGAGTTATTGGAGAAAAGGTATACAATGAATGTGAAAAAACTATTACAAGAAGGAAATCAATACAGTGAACGATTTAATGAAATTATGTGATAAATTAGAAAATTGTAGCAAAAATGAAATTTGCAATAAAAATGAAATTGTATGTACAAAGGCAGTGTTACAATCTTATATAAATGGAGATGAGAATAAAAGATTAAAGTTAAAAGTCCAAATTGAACAGCATGAAAAGGGAATATATGAAACAATGACAGAAACACTTTCGCTAGTTACGACTGTAGATGCATTAGCCATATCGTGTATTAGCCTTATAGTATCAGCAACAAATACAGAGAGTGGAAATAACAAACCAGTAGAGGTTTTGGTTATTGTGTTGATTATTCTTAGTATAGTATTAGTATTAGCCCTAATTGCAAAATGGGGAATTAATAAGTTTAGTTATAGAGATAAATGGAAGAAATATATAGAAGTAGTTTTAGAAGATATGGAGAAGGAAAAAGAGAGTGCATAATATAGAAAAAATTTCAGGCGTCAGGTAAAATAGAAGTATTTTAAGTAATTATCGGATATATAGCATAAAACAAAAGAAGGTATGATATGGTTCATTCAAAAAAATTAGAAGAAACAGCATTATGGAAAGAGTATACAAAACGAAATGATGTCGATTGTGAAAGGTATGTATGGGTAAATGCTGTTTATGAATACGCTGCAAATTATCTGAAGGATGTTCGCAGAACCTTTGGAAATTATACGTTGCATGACGAAACACATATTTTAAATGTATTGGAGGCTATGGGCGGATTACTAGGAAATCAGATTACTAATTTGTCGGTTGGTGAATTGGAACTGCTTATTTTAGCTGCAAGTCTGCATGATATAGGTATGGTTTACACGGATAAAGAAAAGGCGGAACAGTATGAGGATACAGAGACTTGCAAAAAATTCTTGAGGGAATACTATCCGGAGTTTCTTGGGAGTACAGTGGAAGATTGGACAGAGGATATGCAACAAAGATATCTTCGCACTTTACACTCTGAACGGATTGCGGAAGTGTTGAACAATAAGGCATGGAGAGAACTGATACATGATAAGCGTCCGTTAAAGGTTGCACCTTTGAGTTGTATTATAGAGGTTTGTAAAGCACATGGTTATAATTTATCAGATATGATTAATAATTCAAATTTGGAGGATTTATCTGCTGCTGATGTAAGTCCGTTATTTTGTGCGTTACTGTTACGATTGGCAGATTTGTTAGATTTTGATGACACTCGGGCACCCGAAGTATTGTATAGCTATGTGGAGTGTAGTGAAAAAAGTATGGAAGAGTGGAAAAAGCATCAGGCTTCTGCCGGATTTTTTTATCCAGACACACCATCAGCTGATGCACTACCATATAAAGCTCGTTGTACTAATCCGGGAGTGGAGCATGCAATTCGTGACTTCCTGGATTGGATTGAAGTTGAACTTTGGAATTGTATAAAGTTACAAAAGTATTGTAAAAAAGATTGGCAGCAGAAATTCCCATTTCCTAAAGCAATTCTACGCAATGAAATCGAATCTGATGGGTACATGAGTGGAGATTTCTGTATTACGATGGATCAGACGAAGATATTGGAGTTGTTAACTGGAGAAAACTTATATGATGACCGGGATGTTTTTGTAAGAGAATTGCTTCAAAATGCAATCGATGCGACTTTACTACGGGCGAAAATGGATCCTAATTTTATACCGGAGAAATCTCGTATTGATTTCTGGGAGTGGAATGACAAAGATGGAAACATTTGGTTTCGCATTGATGATGAGGGAACTGGAATGACAATGGGAATGCTGCAAAGATATTTTCTAAAGGTGGGTAATTCGTACTATTCTTCTTCAGAAATTGACAGAGATTTGAGAGAACACAATCAAATGGACAAATACCACAGTATCAGTCGCTTTGGTATTGGTTTCCTATCATGTTTCCTTAACGGAGACTATGCAGAAGTGTCGACGCTTTATTTTGATCCTGATAAGAACCGCAGAGAAGAGGAGACAACAAGTTCCAGTCTCAAAAGACATTACGGACTTCGGTTGCAAGTGACAGGGCTCAGTGGATATTATACATTATTAAACCAGGCCAAGGAACATTCTGCAAATGAGCAAATGCCAAAACCGGAAGATTATGATTTACAAACACAGGCATCATATAAGCAAGAAAGAAATGGCTATCGGAAGAAACCTGGAACTTCGATTGCTATACGTTTGAATCCGGGTAAATTGGGGACTTTGAATCTTAAAAATACAGTGAAAAAATATTTGTGTGGTGCTAGAATCCCGGTATATTACAACAATGAAAGAATCGGGAAAACTTATGAAGAAATAATGGAGGCAGCTCATGCTGTGGCGGGGGAGAAAGTTTATGAATTGCCAGATGAAATCAAAGAACAGTTTGATCAGACTTTCCCGGAAGTACGTGGACAGTATCCTAAAATTGCAATAACAACCGTTCCGCTGGATACAAAAGAGGATTATGTACTACCGGGGGTATCTGGGGTGGTAGTGAAATATGATGTGCGTTTTGAGAAAACTCCTTGCTGGCAGATAAAAGATTTGGAGTATAAAATCGAGAGCTGGATATCAGGCAGTGGGACATTTAAAATAAGACTATATAGTTACAGTTTAGAAGAAAATATAGATGATCGCTTGAGGTGGGAGGACTTAGAAGAAGAATATGATGAAAAAACAGTAGCTACACTTGTGGCCGCCTTTGAAAATTGTGATACATGTCCTGAGTCAGAAGAACAGTTAGGAAAAGTAGGGGTGCTGTTTCGTGAAGGTCATTTCGGGTTGAAGGAAATCTGGAAAAGTTATCACGACTATATACAATATCGATTCATGGATTTTTCATTAAAAAAATGTGGATATCCAGATATTATTTCTAAAGAATTTGATTTTTCGACAGAAAATGCTAAATGTGCATATCAAGGTGTTTATGCGGGAAAAATTAGTACTGGTGCATATGCTGGTTCGTTTTCTCCTTATAATGTTGGAATATTTTTTCTGGAAAATACAGGGCAGCCGACAACACAGGCAAATCGTGCTCATGTGGTGAAACTTCCTATAGAAGTAAGTTTGTATATTTTGGGCGTTGTATACAAATATAAGTTGGAAGAATTTTGGTATGAGATAATAAGAAAAGAATATGCATGGAATCCAGAGATGGATTTTACACGAAAAGATTGGAGAAATATTGAAAAGCTGCCTTTATGTCAATGGATGGAATATAGTCTAAAGGATTATTTTGAACAAAGAAAACGTTTCTTGAACAAAAATATCTTATGCCTAATAGATATCCGTAAATTCAATGATATAAATGTGGGATTGTTTAATTTGTGCCAAGATGCATACTTACAAGAACATAAACAGATGAAGATTAATTATGAAAAAGGACAAACTATTTCATTTTTGAAAATAGAGAAAAATGAATTAAAAGAAGTTTTGAATCTTTTTCCACCGATGCTATTTTGTAAAGCGGCAAATGATAGAAATAGAAAATATATATGTTGTGCAGATGCTTATTGGCGAAAAGGTCTTACATTAGATCATCCATTTATAATTTGGCTCATGAAGAATGCATTTTTGTTAGATAAATACTACCAAAGGCAGTTTAGACAGATCATAGACTGTCTTCGGGATAAGGAGGCACCCAATATTATTTCTGAAATAAATGATATTCGTCAGCAGCTAATTAATTTACCAGAGCATCATGGAGTGGATGTAAACGGCTTTCCACAACTTAGCGAGGAAGATTTCTGGTATATTGATAGATGATAAATATACGGCTATTATGAATCCCTAAATATTGGCAAGTTTGTAGTTTTGTTGCAATTGTCCATATTATAGGCTATAGATGTCACATTTGGAATTTCGGTAATTCCGGCTGTGGCATCTGCAGATTTGTGGAAGTTCTGTTAGAATTGATAAAAACAATAGGTGGATTGGCTTTCTTTCTGATGATGTAGTATGTATTTTCATAGCGATGGTCTATTCCAAAATCAGAATAGTTTTCAAGCAAATAAAGTAATAGAGAAAAATCCATAAAACATTATTCAACCAATCCGGCTGAGGGGAAAAGGATTGCTTTGGAATGAACTAATAGTGTGAGGAGAGTTTGAATGATGATAGATGCAAACAAAAAGATGGCAGTTGTTTATATGAAAGAAAATCCGGTTCAGCATAAAGGGGAAACTGGAAGAGAAATTAATTTTGAGGATTCAAAATTGTTTACAGAGCCAGAAATAGAAAAAATATTTCAGGCGGCAGGTAAAATAGAAGTATTTTTTGAAGACATTTTTAGAAATGAATCTTTTAATGAGGCAGCTCAGGAGTTGTTTGAAGCACTGGGAACGATATATGCGCCATAGAGAAGTTGGGGATGGGAATGTATTTAAACAAATTACCAGTGAGATATATGATACAAATGAGGCATATGCTATGCTTTGTATTTTAAGAAATTATCTTGTACATTCCAACGACGTGGTGCATGGTGTGCACATCGGATTTGATGGTTTAAAGATTTGGACGGATCGGGATATAGTGCTTCGAGATATAGAATGGTCAAAAGCCAAAAAGGAATTACTACAGAGGCAGGAAAAAAAGTTAGATTTGCTGAAAGTGATTAAAGACAGCAAAGGTGCTTTGAATATAATTCATGATAGTATATTATCCAAGATTGTTACAGATGAGTTAAAAGAGCAATGCGAATTCCTTGTCAACATGGGGAAAAGGACAGTGATGATAAATTCAGATGTGTGGTTTGTATTTAGATTTACTGGTAATGAAGAAAATAAGGACAACATTTCCCTGGGTTTGGGAGTGGACTATTATCAATTGTATTGGAACAGATATAGGGCAGTTTGGGAGAAAATGAATAAAAAATAAAGTTGCACTTAGGGGATTTAAAGGATTATACTGTAAAGCTGTAAACGTAAGTCGCCACTTGTTCTTTGAATGTATATACGATAAAATATTACAAAGTGAGAATAATAAAAATGAAACTTAAAACACCGATTTACGTCAGTGTACTGAATGGATGAACTAGTGGTAAAAGACAAATGTATGTGAATCTAATGGGGCAGAGTTGGAGGACGTTGTTCAAATCTATCATGCATGCGGGATACAGTGGGACGAAGCAAATATAAGAAATTCAGTATCAGTAGGTGAAACAGTTCATATATGTGTAGAATCGCAGGATGGTTCGAGGTTTGATCCTAATATGACAGACGAGGAATGTTTTAAATTGTGTAAAAGTAAATTCCATTTTAGGACTTCTGTGTAGGAAGTCCTAAAATAAAAACCAATCAAACTACAAACGAAGTAAAATAAAGGGATTACATTATATCGAATGGTTTTATTTTGAATAAAAGTGTATAATCTTTAAATTGACCAATAATATGTATCTGTTATGCAAAAACCAGGGCATGTGTGTTCTTGAAAAAGTGATGATTTGGAAAGAAGTATAAAAAATTGACTTTATAATAGATGCAGATAAAAGAATGCTAAGTGTTTATATGAAAGGGAAAAACTGGTTATGAATAATACACAGCCTGCAAATAAAAAGTCAAGGCTAAAATGAAAGAACTTTGAAAATTTTATACA
>OLVX01000051.1_pt1 | contig 101621 bp, 86 predicted proteins | sample 1673271 | NCBI WGS metagenome assembly OLVX01 (sample SAMEA3178939, study PRJEB25190) | human gut metagenome | biome: human gut; feature: human-associated habitat; material: faeces | place: Austria | collected 2013
CCTCGCCGTCAATCTGTGCCGACGCTGCCAAGCGGCCGTCGACTGTGTAGACGTTAACACGGCCTGCGAAGCCATCAACAGCGATTGCGCCCTCTGCGCCACGCACTGCCGCTCCGCTTGCCTCAACCACATTCACGCCAGCGTCACGCTGACCCTTGAAAGTAACATTGATAGGCAATGTAGACTCTAAATCATCTGGATAACCAGAATACCAACCTACAGTGATTGCCAAATCCATAGCGCCTTCGGCAGTCTCTGTGCCCACCAAGTCGACCTTTGCGTGAATCGCGCCTTCGGCAAGACTAAGGTCGTTGACCGAACCTGTGAGATCAAAACCAGTAGCGTTGGCTGTGCGAGTCACGCCCTCAATCACGATGTCGCCACATGGCAGCTCCGTTTCATTGATTGTGATGCGGAAATCAGGCAACTTGAACATATAAACGCCCTCGTCGATTGTCTGGAGATAAACTTTCGCATCCTGACCGCTGACAATCTTCTCGCTTAACATTTCAACGTCCAATTTACCAGGATATTCTGTAACGACGCTGTCGTATTTCTGACCCTTGAAAGTAACGTTGATAGGCATTGTAGCACTCAAATCATCTGGATAATCAGTATACCAACCAACGGTGATAGCCAAGTCCATAGCACCTTCGGCAGTCTCAGTGCCCACCAAGTCGACCTTTGCGTGAATCTGCCCCATCGCGAGACTCAAGTCGTTGACCGAACCTGACAACTTACCATCCTTGCGTGTCACGCCCTCAACCACGATGTCGCCACAAGGCAGTTCCGTTTCATTGATTGTGATGCGGAAATCAGGCAACTTAAACACATAAGTGCCATCAGCCGACTCCGACAAAGACACACGAGCATCCATACCGTCGGCAATCTTCTCGCTCAACATTTCAACGTCCAATTTCCCGTTGTAGTAAGTTTGTGCCGACACGCCCATAGCCACGGCAAAAACCATCAATAACAATGCGTAAAATTTCTTCATATTATTATCGTTTAGTTAATTATTTTCTTTTTTACCGACTGCAAAGATAGTGCAAGGCGAGCGAAAAACAAAATCAAGCTTGCTTGAAGTTTTGTTTTTCCGAGCCGCAGCCTATCTTATCAAAAGATAGTGCAAGGCGAGCGAAAAACCGCGCAAGCCGAGCGAAAAATGAAGTTTACTTCAATTTTTCCGAGGCGCAGCCGGTTTTATCCAATCGCAAAACAAATTTATTTGATTTTGCATTTCCGAGCCGCAGCCTATCTTTTGAAACGACCTCTACATTCCGCCGGCAAAGCCAAGCGACAGCACACGCGCCGAGGCAGCACCGGCAACCTGCAACGCATCGCAGCAAGCAATCACCGTAGATCCCGTTGTTATCACATCGTCGACAAGCAGCACATGCTTTTCCCCCACCTCCGGCTTCGCCACAAACACCCCTGTCACATTGGCATGGCGGTCGGCAACGCTTCGATGAGTCTGCGTGGAGTGACGCTTCACGGCAGCAAGTGCCTCAACCATCCGTATGCCCGTAGCCGCCGCAACCCCCGATGCTATATACGCACTTTGATTGTAGCCACGGCGTGCAAGCTTGCTGCTGTGGAGCGGCACCGGCACCACCATATCCACGCCGTCGAAAAATCCGCCAGACAGCAGCTCGCATGCAAACAAGCGCGCCATGTCGTAGACAATCCGCGGACTGTTGCGGTATTTGGCATCTTTTAGAATCTCAGCGTAAGGGCTGGCGCGATGATACTCAAACATCGACACCGCACGCTCCACAAGCCTGCTGCCGAGCAGCATACGCTCCACCTCCGGACAGCCACCCTGAGCAATCCCCACACGCGGCATCACCGCCAGACACGACAGACACACCGACCGCTCGCCGGCGACCAGCCTCTCTCCGCACACAGGACACAACCGAGGGTAAAACACCTCGGCAACACTGTCAATCAGCCTCTTCAATCCCATCGTCACAAAAATCTTCAGCACCGTCGACAATCTCCCCCATCACCTTCAGCACAAGCGACGGCTCGTAGCCTCGCGACGCGCCATAGCGCATCAGCGATGCCTTGCGCTTGTAAGGGTCGGCAACCGTCAGAGTGCGACTTTTCGCCGCAAGCAGCGTGCGCAAATTCGCCACATACTCATCATCATCGATTTCAGCCATCGCCTCATCAACCACATCACCAGTCACACCGTTGAGCCGCAACTGGTGGCGTATCTTCACCCGTCCCCAAAGGTCGAAGCGCGACTTGTCGTAGACAAACGCATGGGCATAGCGGCTGTTGTCGATAAACCCGTTGTCGACAAGCCATTCCACCACCCTGTCGGCATCGCCCGTCTCCGCGCCCCACTGACGCAGTTTGCGACGCATCTCCGCCTCAGCATGCTCGCCACGCGAGCAGAGCGACGCAGCCCTGGCGAGAGCCGACTCGTAGGTCAGCTGCCGCTTCACCATCGGTCGCCTCCTTTCACGGCACGCACAAAACGCGGGCGACGGCTGATGTCGGGACGCACCTCCACATCGACATATCCCATCGCTTCAAGCATCTGACGCATCTCTGCCGAAAAACGGCTGTTGATTTCAAAATACAGCCGTCCGTTCTGCCGCAAAGCCCCAAGTCCGTAGCGGGCAATGGCGCGATAGAAGCGCAACGGGTCGGCATCAGGCACAAACAGCGCCGTGGCAGGCTCATAGTCGAGCACATTAGGCTCCATCGCCTTTCTCTCGGAGTCGGCGATATACGGCGGATTGCTCACAATGATGTCGTAGCGGCACGCATCGCCCGAGAGCGTAAGGATGTCGCGCTTTGCAAACGCCACATCAGCCTTCAGCGCCTCGGCATTGGAACGCGCCACACTTAGCGCGCCGTCGGAGATGTCGATGGCGTCGACCACGGCAAACTTCAATGCCAGCGCAAGCGACACGGCTATGCATCCGCTTCCAGTGCCGCAGTCAAGCACCCGCAGGTCGGTTTTCTTGTTGTCATCAACAATCCAGTCAACGAGTTCCTCGGTTTCCGGACGCGGGATAAGCGTTGACTCATCCACCTTAAATGTATGTCCGCAGAAATACGTTTGTCCGAAAATATACTGAATTGGTCGATTTTTCAGCAGTTCATCCACTACTTTATCAATTTTTCCAACGATAAACCCCGACAAAACACTATCTTTGTGGAGCAAAATGTCGACAGGCTCGTAGCGCATCAGTTGACGGAATATGATTCTGACAAAGGCGTCGATCTCCCCTTTCGCATATTTGTCGGAAAGGCGATGGCGAATATTTGCTATAGTCTGACTTAAAACTTGGTCGTGCATGTCTACAATCGATTTTTTCACTTGTACAAAGGTATTAAATTCTTATGAATATTGACGAAACATATATGAGCCGCGCGCTTCAGCTGGCAAAAAACGGATTCGGACGCGTGTCGCCCAACCCGATGGTGGGCGCCGTGGTGGTGGCTGACGGACGCATCATCGGCGAAGGTTTCCACCGCCAATGGGGTCATGCGCACGCCGAGGTCAACGCAATCGCCTCTGTCGCCGAGGCCGACAGACGGCTGCTGCGGCAAAGCACCATCTACGTCACGCTTGAGCCTTGCTCGCACTACGGAAAGACTCCGCCTTGCAGCAAACTGATCATCGACACCGGCATTCCCCGCGTCGTGGTGGGCTGCCTCGACCCGTTCAAGGAAGTGAGCGGACGCGGCATCAAAATGCTGCGCGAAGCCGGAGTGGATGTGACCACCGGAGTGCTTGAACGCCAATGCCAATGGATCAACCGCAAATTCATGACCGCCCACACTCACCACCGCCCTTACGTGACGCTGAAATGGGCGGAGTCGGCCGACCGTTTCGTTGACAGCGACGGCAGCCGGGAAAAAGCCGTGATTTCATCGCCAACGACAATGACGCTGATGCACCGCGAGCGCACCGGATATGACGCCATAATGGTGGGAGCCAACACCGTGCGCCGCGACAACCCGTCGCTGCTGCCTCGCCTGTGGACAGGACGGAAACCGCTGCGCGTGGTGATGAGCCACAACAGTTGCTCCGACCTCGCCGACCGACAGATTTTCAGCGACGGCAACCGCACCCTCCTCTACTCTTCAAGCGGACACACACTGCCAAACGCCGGCGAGGGCGTGGAAGAGGCGTGTCTGCCGGAGTCGATTGCCGACACACTCGCCGACCTCTACCGCCGCGGTGTCACGTCGCTGCTCGTTGAAGGCGGCCCGTCGCTCCACCGCGCGTTTCTCGACAGCGGCATCTGGGACGAAGCGAGAGTGGAACGCTCCGACGCAATTTTCGGCCACGGAGTTGAATCAGCCCCTATGCCCCAAGGGCGCATGAAAGTGCAACGCATCGAGAATCGTTTAATATTCAACATCATACGATAAGTTTTTTGGTTTTGTTTGACTGTTTAACACATTTTCTATACAGTCATTGACAAAATAGTTATAAATTTGCACTTTAAATAAAGTTACATAGATGAGAAAATTAATTCCGATATATGCCATCCTGACAGCGTTGACGCTGATTGTTTCGGCATCATGCAATTCATCAGGCAACGGCGACAATGAGCCAACAGTCGTTTCTGCCAACACTCTGGTTTCTAACTTCAGACTGCAGAAGAACGACTCTGTAATGACGTTGCTCGACTCGATTCCTTTCACCATCGACGTGAACCGTCGTTTGATCTACAATCCCGACTCGCTGCCGAAAGGCACCGACATCACACGCCTCGTGGCGAGCATCTCGCTGGCTTCAAGCACATCGGTGGGCGAAATCTCCATCTCCGGAGCCACAACGATGAAGGACACCACCTACACCTACAACGCATCGGCAACCGACAGCATCGACTTCACCGGACGCGTAACGCTGACTGTGAAAGCCGCCGACGGCATTTCGACAAAGCAGTATCTGCTGCAAGTGAACGTGCACAATCTGGAGAGCGACTCGCTTTATTGGAACAAGATGTCGCGACGCAACCTGCCGGGCGCGCTTACCGACCCCGAAACAGCAAAAGCCGTGGCATACGGCGGCACCACATACTGCCTCGTGGCTGAAAACGGAAATTACACGATGTCGTCGACAACCGACATCGCCACAAACAACTGGAACAAGCAAACCGTGGCATTCACCTTCAAGCCCGACGTAAACAGCCTCACGGCTACCGACAAGGCGCTGTTTGTGCTCGATGCCAACGGAAATCTGCACAAATCGACCGACGGCGGCATCAACTGGACCGCCACCGGCAACAAATACTCATCGCTGATTGCCGGCTACGGCGACACGCTTCTCGCTGTCGCAGCAAGCGAATCCGGATATTTCACCGTCGCTCTGACCGACAACGGCACTGAGACAAAAACCGCCGCACCTAAGGAATTTCCTGTAAAAGGATTCTCACAGGCGTTTAAATACAACAGCGACTGGGGAACGTCGGAGATGCTCTTCATGGTTGGCGGCGAGATGGCCGACGGAAACTACACCGGAGCCACTTGGGGATACGACGGCAAGAACTGGGCTTCGACAAGCAACAGACAGCTGCCGAAACTTACAGGCATCACCCTCGTGCCTTACTACTATTTCCAACGCACCGAACACGGTGACTACGACAAATATCCCGTGCTGCTCGCCATCGGCGGACGCACGGCAAACGGCGTGATCAGCAAGAAGGTATACATCTCATACAACAATGGTCTGGACTGGAAGCTCGGCGACGACCTGCTGCAACTGCCCGACTATATGCCCGACTTCTACGGAGCGCAGGCGTTCGTGTCGACAAGCACTCTTGAGTCAAAAACGCGTGCGGCATCGGTATGGCAGGTAATCAGCCCGCGGCGTCTGCCGGTGTGGCTCACCGTCGACAGTCCGGCGGCGACACGCGCAGCCAAACCCGTGACAAATTGGGACTGCCCATATATTTATGTGTTCGGCGGATACGGCAACAACGGCATGGTGCAGAACAGCATCTGGAAAGGCGTCGTGAACCGTCTGACATTCAAACCGATAGTTTAGAATGAGCATCGTCAAGACATACAGCCTACGGATAGCAACGCTGCTGGCAGCGTTGCTCATTTCCGTTTCGGTGACTGCCCAGGAATACCGCTATGAGGCGGGCATCGGAGGCGGCATCAGCGGCTATCTTGGCGACGTGAACCAAAGCAACGTGCTCAAGCATCCCGGTTTTGCCGGGAACGCACTGTTCAGATACCTCATCAACAAGCGCTTCGCCGTGAAAGCCGACTTTACGGTGGCAAGCATCAGCGGAAACTCCGACGATTTCGCCAACAAGTTTCCCGACAACGCGCATTATGAGTTCAGCCACACGTATTTCGACCTCGGCGTGGCTTTCGAATTCAACTTTCTGAACTTCGGAATGAACGACGACTACCGGAAGCTGAAGCGCATATCCCCATACCTGTCGCTGGGACTGGGGGCTACTTACTCGACAAGCAAGAATTTCGTGCCGAACATACCTATCAGTTTCGGCGCAAAATATAAAATCAACCGACGCCTCAACCTCGCCCTCGAGATGCGGGCAAGGATGATGCTCGGCGACGGCGTGGACGGGCTGAAAGACCTGTACGGCGTGGAGAGCGGTGTTTTAAAAAACAATGACTGGTGTCCCACTCTGATGCTCAGCATCTCGTATGAGTTCGGAGAAATCTGCAAGATTTGCCACTATGTCAAATAAATGATTTTACAGAATGTCGTTAGAAAGCAAAATACAAGAAATAGGGCAAAAGCCGCTGCCTGCACACGTGGCCGTAATCATGGACGGCAACGGGCGTTGGGCAAAAACGCGCGGCCTCGACAGGTCGATGGGACATGTGGAGGGAGTAAACGCCGTGCGCCGCATCACGGAAATAGCGTCCGACCTGGGTGTGAAATACCTCACGCTCTACACGTTCTCTACCGAGAACTGGAACCGTCCGCAAGAGGAAGTAGACGCGCTGATGCACCTTATTTCGATTGCAATCGAGCGGGAAACTCCCGACCTCGTGCGCAACAATGTGCGCCTGAAGATTATCGGCGACACGAAAACCGTGCCCGACTATGCTCTCGACCGGCTGCGCCGGTGTGAGGAAACGACAGCCAGCTGCACGGGAATGTGGATGGTGCTCGCCATCAGCTACTCGTCGCGGTGGGAAATCACCGACGCCGTGAAGCGCATTGCGGCAGAGGCGGCAGAAGGCAAGATTGACGCCGGCAGCATCGACGAGGCTACAATAAGCAGCCATCTGGCAACGGCAGGCATCCCCGACCCCGACCTGATGATACGCACCGGCGGCGACTGCCGTGTGAGCAACTACCTGCTGTGGCAGATTGCATACTCCGAGCTGATTTTCACCGACACGTTCTGGCCCGACTATACGAAAGAGGACTTCTGCGATGCAATCCTGCGCTACCAAAGCCGCGAACGGCGATTCGGAAAGACAAGCGAACAAGTGAACGAACAAAAATAGATTATACTACGATATAGATGAAACTACTTTTCAAAGATATGAGATCCAAACTCCTTATAGCCTTGGCGCTGTTGGCCACTGTGATGATTCCTGAGGTCAAAGCCACGGAGCCTACAGACACAATCTACAATCCTCCGATGTTTTTCACCGGAATGCCGAAAAAATATGAAATCGCGGGAATCCGGGTCAGCGGACTCCAGAACTATGAGGACTATATCGTCATAGGATACTCCGGTCTGTCGGTGGGCGACGTTGTGGAAATCCCAGGCGACGCCATCACAAGCGCCGCAAAGCGATTCTGGCGACAGGGTCTGTTCTCTAAAATCCAGATAAAAGTAGAAAAAGTGTGCGGCGACAAGGCTTGGCTTCTGTTCGACCTGCGCCAACAACCGCGTATCTCGCAGATAAACTATCACGGCGTGAAGAAAAACGAGCGCGAGGAGCTGCAGCAACGGCTGAACCTGAATCCGGGCAACCAAATCACGCAGAACATCGTGCAACGCGCAAAAGAAATCATTTCTTCCTACTTCAAGCAGAAAGGCTTCGGAAACGTGGATGTCGACATCACGCAGTCGCCCGACCTCAGCAAAGAGAACGAGATGATTGTGGACATCAACATCGACAAAAACGAAAAGGTGAAAGTCCACAAAATATATATCAACGGCAATGACGTGCTGTCGGACAACAAAATCCAACGCACAATGAAGAAAACCAACGAGAAGTCGAAACTCTTGAATCTTTTCCGCCAGAAAAAATTCGTGGAAAAGGACTACGAAACCGACCTCGGACTCATCATCCAGAAATACAACGAGCTTGGCTACCGCGATGCCAAAATTCTGAGCGACAGCGTGACGGCTTACAAAGACAACCTTGTCGACGTGCATATCGACATCGAGGAGGGTCAGAAATACTATATCTCCAACATTTCGTGGGCGGGCAACACCATCTACCCGTCGTCGACTCTCGACGCAATCCTCGGAATGAAAGCCGGCGATGTGTACAACCAGAAACTGCTCAACAAGCGCACCCTTGAGGACGACGACGCCGTTGCCAACCTGTATATGAACAACGGATACCTCTTCTTCCAGCTCGTGCCTATCGAGTCGAAAATCGAGGGCGACAGCGTTGCGCTCGAGATGAGGGTGATCGAGGGTCCGCAAGCTCGCATCAACAACATCGTGATCAACGGCAACGACCGCCTGTATGAGAAGGTGATACGCCGCGAACTGCGTGTGCGCCCGGGCGAACTCTTCTCTAAGGAAGACCTTATGCGCTCCGCCCGCGAAATTGCCCAGACCGGACACTTCGACCCGGAGAACATGGACATCAAGCCGGAGCCTAACCCCGACAACGGCACGGTTGACCTGATTTTCAACCTGCAGTCGAAAAACAACGACCAAATCGAGCTTTCGGCAGGTTGGGGACAGACGGGTATCATCGGCAAGGTATCGCTCAAATTCACCAACTTCTCAATAAAGAACCTGCTCAAGCCAAGCTCCTACAAAGGCATCATTCCGCAGGGCGAAGGTCAGACGTTCACCATCAGCGCACAAACCAATGCGAAATACTATCAGGCATACAGCCTGTCGTTCCTCGACCCGTGGTTTGGCGGAAAGCGACCTAACTCGCTCTCCGTTTCGGGCTACTACTCACGTCAGACAGGTGTCAACTCAAACTTCTACGATCGCAACAGCTACGCCAGACCATACGGTTTCGGCACAAGCAGCATGTACGGAAGCTACTACGGCTCAAGCTACAGCGACTACTACCAGCAACAATATCAAAACGCATACGACCCCGACAAATACCTCCAGATGGCAGGTATCACGGTGGGCTTCGGAAAGCGTCTGAACTGGCCCGACAACTACTTCACATTCACAGCCTCGCTGGGCTTCAACTGGTATAAGCTGAAAAACTGGGACTACCTCTACTATATGCGCAACGGCACATCGAACGCATTCGTGCTCGGCTTGTCGCTGGCGCGCAACAGTATCGACAACCCTATCTACACACGTACTGGATCCAACTTCTCGCTCGACCTGAACATCACGCCGCCGGTATCGTTGTTCCGCAACAAGAACTGGGAACAGCTCTACAAAGATAGCGGCATCGGAACCAACGCGATGTCCACCGCAAACCAGACTGCGAAAGCAACCGCTGCGACACAGGAGATGTATAAATGGATTGAATACTGGAAACTCAAATTCAAGGCCCGCACCTACACTCCGTTGTCCGACCCCAACAGCAAATGGACTCTCGTGTTGATGACACGCGCCGAAATCGGTTTGCTCGGCAGCTACAACAAATATCTGAAATCGCCGTTTGAAACATTCTACGTCGGAGGCGACGGCATGTCGGGATCATACGGCTACGCACAGGAGACAATCGCCCTCCGCGGATATGACAACGGTGTGTTCACCCCATGGCGCTCGGGCGACGGCTACGCTTACACGCGTTTCACCGCCGAACTCCACTTCCCGTTCATGCTGCAGCCAAGCACCACAATCTACGGCCTCGCCTTCCTTGAAGGCGGAAACGCATGGACCGACGTGAAGGACGTGTCGCCGTTCAACCTCAAGCGTTCCGCCGGAGCCGGTGTGCGCATCTATCTGCCGATGATCGGTATGATGGGTATCGACTGGGCATACGGTTTCGACAAGGTGTTTGGCGAGAAAGGCGGAAGCCACTTCCACTTCATCCTCGGTCAAGAATTCTAAAAAAGGCGTAAATATCCTTTCACGAATAAACCCACAGCAAATTTCATTGTCATACAAAACATACACAAAAACCAAAACGACTATGAAACGATTTTTTATCACAGCAGCAATCGTAGCGATATTCTCAATTGCCGCACACGCGCAGAAATATGCGCTCGTAGATATGGAATATATCCTCAAAAACATCCCGCAATACGAGATGGCCAACGAGCAGCTCAACCAGGTGTCGCTGCGCTGGCAGAAAGAAGTAGAGGCTAAGTCGAAAGAAGCCGAGACGCTCTACAAGAACTACCAGAGCGACATGGTGTTTCTAACCGACGAGCAAAAGAAAAAGAAAGAAGAGGAAGTGGTGGCTAAAGAAAAAGAAGCCGCCGAACTGCAGGCAAAGTACTTCGGCCCGCAGGGTGAACTCTACAAAAAACGCCAGTCGCTGATGGAGCCAATCCAGAACGACATCTATGAAGCCATCAAAAAGCTCTCGGAAGAGAAGGGCTACCAGGCGATTTTCGACCGCGCGTCGTCGGCTGGCATCATTTTCGCTTCTCCACGCATCGACGTGAGCAATGATGTGCTCGCAAAGTTAGGTTATTCAAAATAATTTACTACTTTTGCATCAGCAAAAATGAATTAACAAATCAAACATTAAATACAAATGCTAAAAAAATTATTACTCGCAGTCATGGTGGCTGCCCCAATGTGCCTCTTCGCTGAGGTGAAAATCGGAACTGTCGACACTCAGGAAGTATTCACACTGATGCCTGAACTCAAAACAGCACAGGCTTCGCTTGAAGAAGTCAACAAGAAATATCAAACTGAATACAAAGCCCTTCAGGAAGAATTCAACAAGAAACTTCAGGAATACCAGGCTTTGGCGAAAGATACCCCAGAGACTATCAAACAGCGTCGCGAACAGGAGCTGAACGAACTCGGTCAGAAAATCCAGACTTTCGAGCAGGTTGCAAACCAGGATATCCAACAGCAGCAGCAGAAACTCATGGCTCCTATCTATGAGAAAATCAACACTGCCATCAAAGCCGTTGGCGACGAGAACGGTTACACATACATCCTCGAGGACTCTCAGGTGATCTACAAAAACCCGACTGCCAACGATGTGACTCCTTTGGTTAAGGCGAAACTCAACCTCAAGGACGCTCCTGCAACTCCTGCAACAACTCCTGCCAAGAAATAAGCAAGGATATAACTGCATAACAGCCGTCACGATTCGCTCGTGGCGGCTGTTTTTTTTGTACTCCAGCTGCACCACCCAAGCTAGGAGGATGACCGCGGAAGCGGTCAAGTATTCAGTTAACCCCCGACAGCGTCGGGGGTTGCTCGCGTCGGCTCTATGCGTTGCGGTGCATCGCCGCTGGCGCTCAGGCCATCACCTCGTTGTCGCCAGCGGCACCGCGTCGCGGTGCAGACCGCTACTTCATCCAAGCCCTGGACGCGGTCCGGGGTTAACTGAAAGCGAGTCCGCATTGCGGACTTCCATTACAACATCCCTGCTCTCTCACATCTCCGCAGCATCCGCACCCATCATCGACAGCTCCGCATCCCTGCACTCTCTCTCATCACATCTCCGCAGCATCCGCACCAATCATCGACAGCTCCGCATCATAGACCGTACACTCCAGCTGCACCGCACCAAGCTGGGCGGATGACCGCGGAAGCGGTCACGTATTCAGTTAACCCCCGACAACGTCGGGGGTTGCTCGCGTCGGCTCTATGCGTTGCGGAGCATCGCCGCTGAAGCACCAACCATCACCGACATCATATCAAGCAGACGGGAGACTCGCGCCGCTACGCGCTTCGAAGATGCGCTACTGCCCCAGAAAAGCACCCAATAAAAACATTTTTTGTCAGAGAAAACCCTCAGTGAATACCGAGAAGCACACGGCTGTGCCGTTTCTTAGTTAGAACTGTTACTTTAAACGGCAAAGTTAAGATAAAAAACGCACAAATACAAAGGGTTTCCCGAACGAAATCTGCACAATTTGCCAAGCACATACCATAGGGGCTAACCGCCTGTCAGCCACGCTCTTTATTACTAATACATTGCTTTACACCAACGAAAACCTCACTCCCAACCATAGCAAAAACACGCATTCAACATTTCATATACACACCTTGATTCTCCGACCAAAACCGCATGCAATCAAGCTCTGATTTTTCTATTATACACTGTAAATCAGCACTTTCTGTCTGCGTCTCACCCGTCGGTTTCTAACTAAGAAACACATCATACCGAGAAAATCTCAATCTCTTCACTGACAAGTTTGCAACAGATGCCACACGCAATATTTGGTGGAAAGCATTCTTGAAAAAAATACGATGGAAAGAGCAAATAGATTTCTCGGCTGTGATGACATGCATAAAAGAGAACCTACATGAATATTGGAATGAAGAAACATTGGGTTAATATCATTGATTTTCCTCTTCCAAATGCAGTCCACCGATAGGCAATCCTTTGCCACGCACGGAGAAGATTCTTTTTTTTGTAATTTCGCCGAAAAAGCATACCTTTTAACGTCAAAAAAAAAAGGAACTACCGCTATGAGGATATTTGCCACTGCCATCGCCATTGCCGCGATATGCATATTTGGTCTGCGCGCATCGGCAACCGACTGGAATGAATGCGTGCTCGCCGCCGTCGACTCGTTCCCCGAACGCGGCGGATACTATACCGGAGGCCGCCCGAACGCCGATTTCTCAAAAACGACAATACAAGCGCTCAACGAGGCATTCCAGATGGACAGTGCCGACAACCGGCCGTCGTTCACGCCCGCCCTCGCCCAACCGTCGTTCTGCTCCAGCGCCACCTATGCCGTGCTGATAAAAGCCCTGCTGATGTGGGACACCGGCAACAACATCTCGCGCGAGGCATGGGAAAACATGCGTCCGCTCGCCACGGAGGACGACGGATTCGGATTCTGGGGACGTGCCAATGCCAACGGCCCAGGGCTGGGAGTGCTTGTCCACGAACTTGGCGCCGGCAACAGCATCGCCGCATTTCGCGGAGCATATTCCGAACGCAACCGCGAGAGCGACAACGAACGCTACCTCTCCGACGAGGAATGGGCAGCCGACAGCGTCTGGGACAAAGCGACGCCGGGCGACTTCATGAAGCTGTTCTGGAACCGCAACCCGTCGGGAAGCGACAGCGGTGCGGTGATAGGATGCAACAACGTGGCAGGCGACGACCAGGAACGCGGCCACAGCGTAGTGTTTCTCGGATATGAGCCCAACGGCAACATCCGCTATTGGAGCAGCAACGGCCCCGGCAATGACAACCGCAACATGGGATACAGCATAGGCAGCTGCCCACGGTCGCACGTGCAGCGCGTGGTTGTCACCCACATCACCCGTCCCGACCGTTTCGACAATGCCCGGCAGATGCCTCCCGACAGTGAAAACCGCTTTCTCAGCGACCTCAATGGCCGCCGCCACGCCACAACAGCCGAAATGCTCCGGCAGATAGGCGCGGAATAGGCCATCGACGCCTATTCCAGCACGCCTTCCTCCCGAAGGATGCGGTCAATCTGGCGCACAAGCGTCCAGCGGTCGAAGTCGTTGCGGTTGGCAAAAACTATCACTTTCACACCACACGACGGAAACGAGGCGGCATAGTTCTGAAAACCGCCGTTGTCGCCAGTGTGATAAATCTTCACAGGCTCCCCCGGAGTGCGGTCGATGAAGAATCCGTAGCCATACCACGTATTCGGACGGTTCTGATAGTCGCTCCACCGGCTGCCGCTCACCAGCGTGTGGGGAGCATAAGCCAGAGCCAAAGCCTCCTGGCTTATCACCTCTCCCCGCTCCAACGCCCGCATCCACTGCAGCATCTCATGGGTTGACGAGTATATCCCGCCATCGGCTTTGGTGGCGAAAAACGTCTCCTCGCCATAGTCGCACTCCTTCCACGGCGACCCCTCAACGACAGTGCGTCCCAGATACACCTCCTTGCCGACGAAATCCTGCTCACCACCGCCAGTCCCAGTCTGATAGGCATGCGCCATCCGCGGAATCCGCTTCTGCGGCTCGAAATAGGTGGTGTGGCGCAGACCGGCACGGTCAAAGACATAACGCTGCTGATAGTCGTCGAACGCCAGTCCCGACACCTTTTCAATCACGCATTCAAGCACTTGAAACGTAGGGTTGATGTATTCGTAAGCCTCACCCGGCTCAAAGCGGAACTGCCGCAACGTGTCCATATAAGCCACGCTCTCCTTATCGGTGGCATGGAGCATCCATTGGCGGTCGGTGCGCGGACGCGCGTCAATCACCCCCGACGAATGGCTCATCAGATGCGACAGCCGGATTTTACGCCACTGGCCACTTTCATAAGGCAAGAAATCAGCCACCGCATTGTCGGCACGCAACAACCCGCGGTCGGCAAGCGACAACACGCCAGCCACCGTAAACTGCTTTGAAATCGACGCAATGTTAAACATCGTGTTGCCGTCAATCCGATCGCCCGTCACAATGTCGGCCACGCCATATCCGCTGTCGACAATCACATCATCGTTTTTCGCCACCACGACAGCCGCCCCCGGCTCGCCATCGTGGAAAAGGCAGCGCATCAGCGAGTCGACCCGCTCCGCCGCCGTCGTAAAAGCAGGACTGGCAGCCGAAGCCACCGAAGCCATAACCGCCAGTCCCATTGTCAGTATTTGTTTCTTCATCACTTATTCCTCAACCACAGGCTTAAGCCCAAGAATATGCATTGCAAACGCATAGACATCGGCATATTCGGCAATCACCTTCTCCGTAGGCATACCGCCACCGTGCCCCGCATTGCTCTCAATCCGTATCAGCTTGGGCTGATCGCCCGTGTCGCTTGCCTGAAGCATAGCGGCATATTTAAACGAGTGAGCCGGCACCACACGGTCGTCGTGGTCGGCAGTAGTCACCATAATCGCCGGATAGCGCGTCCCGTCGTTCTTGATGTTGTGCAACGGCGAGTAAGCCTTCAGATATTCAAACATCTCCTTGCTGTCGGCACTTGTGCCGTAGTCGTGCGCCCAGTTCCAACCGATTGTAAACTTGTGATAGCGCAACATGTCCATCACGCCCACCATTGGGAACGCCACGCGATACAGGTCGGGACGCTGGTTGACACACGCACCGACAAGGAGTCCGCCGTTAGAGCCGCCCTCTGCCACGATGCGGTCCTTGCTCGTGTAGCCATTGTCGACACACCATTCGGCAGCGGCGATAAAATCGTCAAACACGTTCTGCTTCTGCATCTTCGTGCCAGCCACATGCCAATCCTCGCCATATTCGTTTCCGCCACGCAAGTTGACCTGTGCATAGACAAACCCGTTTTCAAGCATAAACATGCGGCGCGCCTTGTAAGACGGATACAGCGTGATGTTGAAGCCGCCGTAGCCGTAAATCCACAAAGGATTGCTGCCGTCGCGCTTCAGCCCCTTCTTGTAGGTGAGCGTCATCGGCACCTTCGTTCCGTCCTTGCTTGAGAAAAACACCTGTTCGGTCACATAGTCCTCCGGTTTGAAATTCACCTTCGGCTGGCTGTAGACCGTCGAGACATTCTTGTCGATATCGTAGCTGTAGACCGTCGGCGGATAGACAAATGAAGAGAATGTGTAATAGACATCCTTGCTCTTTGCCGAGCCATTGAACGACACCGTTCCCACCGCCGGCAACGCCACCTCATGGAGCAACTTGCCGTCGAGGTTGTAGACATAAGCATGGTTTGACGCATCTTTGTCGTAGACAGCCACAAGCTTGCCGTTGACAATCTGCACGCTCGACAGCACATCGGAAGTTTCGGGAAGCACCGTTTTCCAGTTTGCCGAGCCCGGATTTTTCACATCGGCAACCACCAGGCGACCCTTCGGCGCGCCAAGATTGGTCATCATGTATATCTTGTTTTTCACCACGCCCACAACGCCGCAACTGTAATCAAACTGGTCGTTGATGCAGGTAAATTCAGCATCCTGCTTTTTCAGGCTTTTCACATAAAGCCCCTGTCCGTTTCCAGCCGCCTCGACATAGAGAAACAGCAAATCGGAATCCTCGTCGGGCTGAGCCATGAAGAAACGTTGCGGATAGCGCTCATCGCTGAACACGAGCTGGTCGTCGCTCTGTTCCGTGCCAAGTTTATGATAGTATACTTTCTGATTCTCGTTTGCGTTAGAATACTCCTTGCCGTCGGCAGGAGCATCGTATGCGCTATAGAAGAAACCGTCTTTATACCACGACGTAATCGAGGCTTTCACCCATTTGATATGGTCGGGCAAGTCCTTACCCGTAGCAAGGTCGCGCACGAAGATCTCCTCCCAGTCAGAGCCGTTGCGCGAGACGGCATAAAGCATATACTTTCCGTCTTCCGAAAACTCGATGCCAAGCAGCGCCACCGTGCCCTCCGAAGAAAGCGTGTTGGGGTCGAGCAACACCCGTCCGCGCTCACCCGGCTTGTCAGCCACATAGAGCACCGACTGATTCTGCAATCCGCTGTTGTAGAAATAATAATACTTGCCTTTTTTCTTTGTCGGAGCGCCAATCTGCTCCATATCGAGCAAATTGCGCAGCTCGCCGGCAATCTGTTTGCGATAAGGCAACGCCTCGAGATACTTGTCGGTCAGTTCGCGCTGGGCAGCCACCCAGGCAGCCGTCTGCGCCGATGTGTCGTTTTCAAGCCACCGGTATGGATCGGCCACCTTCGTGCCGAAATAATCATCGACCACATCCTGACGCTCAGCCACAGGATAAGTCAGTTGCGGAAGTTCGGCAGCAGCATTCACAGCCACAGCCACGCCTCCCAATATAAGTCCTATTTTATTCATATCCATTATGTAAATAAAAGTCATTGAGAGCGTATGCTCCCAATGACTTTAACGCATCAATTCAAGATTTATTATATCAACGCTTGTCGGCGTTACCCTCGTAATAGTTTACAAAAGCCTGGTCGACAAGGCGGTTTCCACCAGGAGTAGGATAGTCGCCCGAGAAATACCAGTCGCCCGGACACGACGTGATGGCTCGGTGCAGACCGTCGATTGACTGATAGACAATCTCCACCTCGGCGCGAGTACCGGCAGGGGTGAGCATCTCCGCCATTTTTCGAGAAATCTCACGGTCGGTAAACGGCGCATAGATGCGTTTCACCGCATTCTCCATCTCATCCATAGGCAATTCCAACTGTCGCAGACATTCGGCATAAGTCTCGTCGATTACACTCTGCATCCCCCTGTCTTTCAGCAGCTCAATTGCCGCTTTGAAAGCGATGAACTCGCCCATACGCGACATGTCGATGCCATAGCAGTCGGGATAGCGCACCTGCGGCGACGACGACACCACAACAATTTTTTTCGGGTTCAGACGGTCGAGCATACGAATAATTGACTGCTTCAACGTAGTGCCGCGCACAATGCTGTCGTCAATAACCACCAGATTGTCCGTTTCGCGCACCACACCGTAAGTCACATCATAGACGTGTGCCGCAAGGTCGTTGCGCGAAGCGCCCTCGGCAATAAACGTGCGCAGTTTAATATCCTTTATCGCCACCTTCTCCTGACGCAGACGCTTGTTAAGAATTTCAGCCAACCGCCGGTCGTAGTCGGCAGCCGACGCATCGAGCGCCTTTATAGCATCAGCCTTCTGCTTTGCGAGGCGAGCCTCCAAACCCTCCATCATGCCGTAGAACGCCACCTCGGCAGTGTTGGGAATAAACGAAAATACCGTATTGTCGAGGTCGTGTCCCACCGCCTCAAGCAGGTCGGGCACCACGTTTTCACCCAATGCCTTGCGCTCTTTATAGATATCCTTGTCGCTACCGCGCGAGAAATAAATCCGTTCAAACGAGCACCTCCGGTTCTCACCCTCTCCGAGAATGTCGTCGATAGAAATACCGCCGTTCTTGCCCACAATCAAAGCCGAACCCGGCGTCAGTTCCTTCACATCGTCGACCCCAACATTCAGCACCGTCTGAACCACCGGACGCTCCGAAGCCACCACCACAATCTCATCGTCGTGATAATAGAAAGCCGGACGTATGCCCTTGCTGTCGCGTAAGGCAAACATATCGCCCGAGCCCGTCATACCGCAAATCACAAAACCGCCGTCCCACAGGCGCGCCTGGTCGCGAAGGATGTTGTCCACATTGATATTGTCCTCAATGAGTCGCGCAAGCCCGTTTCCGTCGGCAGCCTTGTCGCGATATTCACGATACAACCTGTCGTGCTCCATGTCAAGCGCATGGCCGAGTTGCTCAAGGATTATAAACGTGTCGGAATATATGCGCGGATGCTGACCCTGGCTCACCACCGTGTTGAAAATCTGGTCAACGTTGGTCATATTGAAGTTGCCGCACAACAGCAAGTTGCGCGAGCGCCAATTGTTGCGGCGCAAGAACGGATGCACATAGCTCATCCCCGTCTTACCCGTCGTGCTGTAACGTAAATGCCCCATATATAGCTCACCTATATACGGGACATTCTCAATCGACTCCTCACAGTGCATAGCCGCATCAATCTCACGGTTCACCTTGTCGAAAATCTCCTGGATTGCACCAGAACCAAGGGCACGCTCACGATTGATGTATTCACTTCCGGGCTCCACATTGAGTTTGACACAGCCCACACCCGCGGCCTCCTGACCGCGGTTGTGCTGCTTCTCCATCAACAGATAGAGCTTGTTGAGCCCGTAAGTGTATGCACCATATTTTTCGTAGTAGTGGCGAAGAGGCTTCAGAAGCCTTACCATTGCCACACCACATTCATGCTTAATTTGTTCCATTCAGACTTTTAGCGAATAAACAAAAGTTCTCTATATTTTGGCAAAGGCCACATCTCGTTGTCAACCATCAGTTCGAGCTTGTCGATATGGTAGCGCACCACGTCCATACACGGCTTCACCGTGTCATGGTAGAGGATAGCCTTCTCACGCTCGTTCTCCACCTTGTTGGCATCCTTGCGCGCATTCACCATCTTTGTCACCTCGTCTTTGATTACATACATGTGTTTTGCAATCTTCCTGATGGTTTCCTTCTCCTGCTCAGCCAATCCTGAATCGTCGCCGTCGAATATCGACTTGATTTTCATCACATTGTCGAGCAACAGCGACTGATAGCGTGTTGCCACAGGAATTATATGGTTGATTGCCAAATCGCCGAGCACACGAGCCTCTATCTGAAGTTTCTTTGTATACATCTCCCACTTCACCTCGTTGCGTGCCTCGAGTTCAACATCGGTAAACACACCCGTTTTCTTGAACATCTCCACACTTTCCGGCTTCAGATAAGCGTCGAAGATGCGCGGCACGCTTGCCTCGCAGTCAAGACCGCGGCGCGCTGCCTCCTCTTTCCACTCGTCGCTGTAGCCGTTGCCGTCGAAATGTATTGCCTTGTTCTCGCGGAACAGTTTCTTTGCCTCCTCAAGGATGGCGCGCTCCTTGATTTCGCCGGCAGCGATGCGTGCGTCGACAGCCTCCTTGAATTTTGTCAGCTGGTCAGCCACAGCAGCATTGAGGGCAATCATCGCCGAAGCACAGTTGGCAGAAGAGCCCAGTGCGCGGAATTCAAAACGGTTGCCTGTAAATGCGAATGGCGACGTACGGTTGCGGTCGGTATTGTCGACAAGCAGTTCCGGAATCTGCGACACGTTTTTCAGCTTCATACCCTCTTTTGCAGAGAATGCTATGTCGTCGTCCACATCGGTGTCAAGCAGACGGTCTATAACGTCTGTAATCTGTGCGCCGAGAAACATTGAGATGATTGCAGGCGGCGCCTCGTTGGCACCCAGACGGTGCTCATTGGTTGCAGAGGCAATGGAAGCCTTCAGCAAGCCATTGTGACGCTGCACTGCCGCCATTACATTGGCAAGGAATGTGATAAACTGGAGATTGTCCTTCGGCGTTTTTCCAGGGCTGAACAGCATTGCGCCAGTGTCGGTGCCAAGACTCCAGTTGTTGTGCTTTCCAGAGCCGTTGACGCCCGCAAAAGGCTTCTCGTGGAGCAGCACCTCAAAGTTATGACGATGAGCCACCTCTGTCATCAATGACATCAGCAACAGGTTGTGGTCGTTGGCAAGATTGGTCTCCTCATAAACCGGGGCAAGTTCAAACTGGTTTGGAGCCACCTCGTTGTGGCGGGTCTTTGCAGGAATGCCAAGTTTGTGGCATTCAATCTCAAGGTCGAGCATGAATGCCTCCACACGCGATGGAATCGATCCGAAATAATGGTCCTCAAGCTGCTGGTTTTTAGCACTTTCGTGACCCATCAGCGTGCGTCCGGTCATCACCAAGTCGGGACGTGCGGCATAAAGCGCCTTGTCGACCAAGAAATATTCCTGCTCCCAGCCGAGGTAAGAGATAACATGCTTTACGTTTTCATCAAAATATCGCGCTACCGCCGCACCAGCCTTGTCCACGCTGTTGAGCGCACGCAGAAGCGGTGTTTTGTAGTCGAGCGACTCTCCTGTGTATGAGATGAAAATCGTAGGGATACACAATGTATGGTCAATGATGAAAGCAGGAGAAGAAATGTCCCATGCCGAATATCCGCGAGCCTCGAACGTGTTGCGGATTCCGCCGTTCGGGAAACTTGACGCATCAGGTTCCTGCTGCACGAGCAATTTGCCAGAAAATTCCTCGACCACACCACCTTTGCCGTCATGCTCGATAAATCCGTCATGCTTCTCGGCTGTTCCGTCGGTCAGCGGATGGAACCAATGTGAGTAATGGCGCGCGCCATTATCCATAGCCCACTGCTTCATTCCGGCAGCCACGCGGTCGGCGAGGCGGCGGCTCAACGGCTCCTTATTGTCGATGGCATAAACGAGAGCATCATAGGTGTCCTTGTCAAGATATTTATACATCTGCGCACGGTTGAATACATACTTGCCATAGTATTCATTCGGACGTTCGCTCGGGATAGCCACCGGCACCGCTTTGCGTCCGTAGGCCTCTTCTACCACTTTAAATCTTAATGTTGACATAACAATTTTTTTGAATAGTTATCTTTTTTACCGTTTTCCTATTTTCACACATCCACCGTTCCTTCAAACACGAACTGTGCCGGTCCGGTGAGATACACTTTGTTGTCAGCCTCGCGCCATTCCACGTCGAGACATCCTCCAGGAAGGCTGACACTGCAATGCCGCGCACAGCGCCCTGTCAGCACGCCGGCAACCACTGCGGCACAAGCGCCGCTGCCGCAAGCCTGCGTCTCGCCGCTGCCCCGTTCCCACACGCGCATCAGAAGGCTGTCGGGGGCTGCGACCTCAACAAATTCGATGTTGGCACGGTCGGGAAACACAACGTTGGTCTCCAACTCTTTTCCCAATCCCTCAACATTGACATCAGCCAATTTGCAAAAAACAACGCCGTGAGGATTTCCCATCGACACGGCGGTAAGGGCTGTTGCCCCAAAACTTGTTGCAATCTCAATATCCTCCGCACAAGAGGAATGCACCGGGATGCGCGAGGGTTCCAGAACCGGGCAACCCATATCGACCGTGACGCGGTCGACTGCCGTCCCATCAAAATGCAAACATAGCGTCCTCACGCCCGACGGCGTTTCAAGCGCAATTCGTTTCTTGTCGGCAAGCCCCTTCTCAAAGACGTATTTTCCGACGCAGCGTGCGGCATTGCCACACATCAAGCCTTCCGATCCATCAGCATTGAACATGCGCATACGGAAATCGGCTATCTCCGACGGCATTATCAGCACCATCCCGTCGGCACCCACTCCCGTATGGCGGTCGCTCAGCCTTCTTGACAGAGCCGGCAAGTCTGCCGGACACGACTTCATACAGTCAATATATATGTAGTCGTTGCCTGCGCCATGCATCTTTGTGAAGTTCAATTTGCTCATTTTGCAAGTCAATTGCTTTTTTTGATGCCACAAAGGTAAGCAGAATATTCTTATCTCCAAAATATTTTCAGCAAAATTTAATTTTTTATTTCATTTTGCCATATTTTTCCAAATTATCTATACTTTTGCCACAAATCCGAGCAATCTGCTGTCAAAAGCGAAATATTCGCATCAATCCGACAGCCACAAGCGAAATCTACCACCTAATAAGTCAGGCGGCGGTTCGGAAAAACATTTTCAAACAAGTTTGAATGTTTTTCTCTCACCTTGCACTATCTTTGCATTACATATGAGAGCATTTATAAAAACATTAATCATTGGGTTGGTCTGCATTCTGGCAACAGGGATGCAGGCTTGCGAAGATTCACCCGAACAAAAGCCTACCGCCGTCAACAAAACGCTTCTTATGTTTATGCCCTGGACTGGCGACCTCACAGAATATCTGTCGAAAAATATCGACGACATGGAAAGTGTGATTGCCCGCAACGGTCTTTACAGCGAGCGTGTGCTTGTCTATTTCGCAACATCGGAGAGCGAGGCTACTCTTTTTGAAATCATCCCTTCGAAAGGCTCCACATCGCGACACATTCTCAAAAAATATTCAACAGACAACCGCCCGGACATAACCACTCCAGCCGGACTGGCATCAATGCTGACAGACGTGAAGTCGTTGTCGCCCTCGTCGCATTATGCATTGACCGTGGGATGCCACGGCTACGGATGGCTGCCAAAATCGGCGTTCGCCTCTAAAGGGAAACAGCAACGGTTGCTGACAGTTTCAGCCGGCGACGACGCTGGATTTCCAACGCGTTTCATAGGTGGCACGCAGACGGATTGGCAAATCGACATGACCGACTTTGCCGAGGGCATCAGAATGTCGGGGCTTCATTTCGACTACATCGTGTTTGACGACTGCTATATGGCTTCGACAGAAGCTATCTACGACTTGCGCGCCTTGACCGACTATGTCGTGGCGTCGCCTTGCGAAATGATGGCTGCCGGACTGCCGTATGCCAGCATCGGGCAACACCTGCTCGGCACGCCTGACCTAAAGGCCTTATGCGATGGATTCTATGATTTCTACTCCTCTTATCGTATGCCTTACGGCACACTGTCGGTGGTTGACTGCCACGAGATGGACAATCTCGCAGCTCTGATGAAGCGCATAAACATCACCCACACCATCGACGATTCTGAGGTTTCATCGATTCAGAGGCTCGACTATTTCAGACCGGCAGTGTTTGTGGATCTCGGCGACTATGCCGAACGCCTTATCGGCAACGACGCTGTATTGCTCGACGAATTCAAGAAACAGCTGTCGAAAACGGTGGTTTACGAAGTGCATACTCCGTACTACTACACAAACTCAGCCGGCAGAATCAAGCTTGACCGCTGCTGCGGAGTTTCCGTAAGCGACCCCAGCACACACAGTTTTGCATCGGCAAAAACCGCCACCTCATGGTGGATTGACACTCATTAAAAGCAATGACAATTATGGAAGACAATAAAAAATACAAGATTCTTTTCGTGTGTTTGGGCAACATCTGCCGATCGCCTGCCGGACAGGGTGTGATGGAGCGTATTGTAGACGAGCGCGGACTGAACGACCGCATATTCATCGACTCTGCCGGAATATCGTCATACCACTCCGGCGACCTGCCCGACCAGCGCATGCGCGTGCACGCCACACGCCGGGGGCTGAACCTGACGCATCGCAGCCGCCAAGTTTGCTCCGACGATTTCGAACGCTTCGACCTCATCCTCGCTATGGACGACAGCAACTACGACCATCTGCGCCGGCTTGCCAACTCTCCGGAAGAGATGGACAAGGTGAAACGCATAGCATCATTTTTCAGACAATACCGCCATTGGGACTGCATTCCCGATCCGTACTACGGCGGCTCGGAAGGCTTCGAGAATGTGCTCGACCTGCTCGACGATGCTTGCCAGAACATTGCAGACCAGATTGAGACAAAGCAAATTTAGCATAAAACATAATCACAAACAAACCAACTATGAGACATTTACCTCTCGCAGCGCTGCTGCTCTCGCTGTCGGCTTCGGCAGTGGTCAACGAAAGTCCGGTGACGCTGTCGTGGCAACTCGACGGCACCAACTCCCGCAACCGCGACTATACATATTCTTTTGTAATCAAAAACGTAAGCGGAACGACCCTCGCCGACGATTGGGCAATCTACTACAATGCCTTTTCGGGCAACTCGTTGCCTCTCGACAAGCAGGGTCACATAAAAATGAGCCGTGTGTTCCAAGGGTACTATAAACTGACTCCCGACAAGGGTTTCTCCCTTGCTCCCGGCGACTCCGTAGTGCTCGACTTCCGCGCACGCGGTGAGGTGCGCAGCGTCAGTTATGCGCCCGACGGAGCGCACTTCGCCTTCTCCGGCGACTCCATGGCACGCCCGCTCCGCATCAACGTGAAACCATTGGAATGGAACAGTTTCCGACATATTCCCGGCTTCCCTACCGGCGAACTGCGCTATGCAGCCAATGAGGAGGTAAACCCAGCCACTCAAAGCCAGTCGGGACCGTTCAGCATTCTTCCCGCATTGAAATCTGTGGCTACGGAAAACGGCACGGTCGACTTGTCGTCGACAATGTGTGTCTATGCCGACGACGGCCTTGAGCGCGAGGCTGCATACGCGTCGCAGACGCTCACCGGCACCGGCAAAAAAACCATCGGAGTACGCCTGTCGTTGATGAGCGGCGCCGACTCGCGCAACACAGCAGGACGATCAAACAATGAATATTACGAAATCACGCTTGCCGCCGACGGCATCGCCGTGCGTGGCGTTTCAAAAGACGCCGTGCTCAACGGAGTCAAGACACTCGCCCGCCTGGCTGAACGCAACGCCGGCTCTCCCGAAGTGGCATGCGCCACTATCTGCGACTGGCCCGACCTGCACTACCGCGGACTGATGCTCGACGTAGTGCGCGACTACTCGCAACTCTCCGACGTGAAGCGCCTCATCGACCGCTTGGCAATCTACAAAATCAACCGTCTGCAATTCCATCTTACCGACGACGAGGGCTGGCGCATCGAGATACCGGGACTGCCGGAGCTCACCGATGTGGGCAGCCGCCGCGGAATGACCGAAAAAGAATCCGGCTTCCTCTTCCAGTCGTATGCCGGCAACGGAAACCCCGACGACTTGTCGACCACATCAAACGGATATATTCCCAAAGCCGATTTTGTGGAATTTCTACGCTATGCCTATGCTCGCGGAGTGGAAGTGATACCAGAAATCGAATCTCCGGGACACGCCCGCGCAGCAATCGTGGCGATGAAGGCACGCCGCCGCAATCTGGAAAACACTGATCCGGAGGCTGCCAGATATTTCCAAGTGTGGGATGACGACGACACGTCTGAATACAAGTCGGCACAAGGATACAACGACAACGTGCTCAACCCGGCGATGGAAGGCACCTACAGACTGATGGAAAAAGTTGTTGACGAGATTATCCTGATGTATCGTGAAGCCGGCGTCCCATTGCCATACATCCACATGGGCGGCGACGAAGTGCCTAAAAACCCATGGGCGAAATCGCCCGCAGTGCAGCGTTTGATGGCAGAGAAAGGATTCACAACCACTCACGAGGTTGAAGAATATTTCATCACCCGCATAGCCGATATGATTGCAGCGAAAGGCTACAAAATCGGAGGATGGCAGGAAGCGGCAATGCGCCATAGCGACAACATCGACAAGCAGCTGCTCCCACACTTCGCCGCCGTCAACTGCTGGAACACCGTGGCTGAATGGAACGGCGACACCATCCCCTACTCCGTTGCCAACAACGGCTATCCCGTGGTGCTCTGCAACGTGAGCAATTTCTATTTCGACCTGTGCTACAACGCCCATCCCGGAGAACCGGGACTGTATTGGGGAGGATATGTCGACGAGTTCCGCTCTTGGGACGCTCGCCCGTACAACATCTATATGTCATCGACAAAGACCATCGACGGGCTTCCGCTCGACATGGAGAAGCAAGCCGGAAAACTGCCGCTTCTACCTGAGGCAAAAGCCAACATTATCGGTGTCCAGGGACAACTGTTCTCGGAAACCATCCGGAATTTCGATATGGTAGAATACTATCTGCTACCTAAGATTTTCGGACTTGTTGAACGAGGCTGGAACACAGAACCGCTTCCCGGACAGACCAAGGCTGCATACAACCGCATCCTGTCAGACTTTGAGCTGCCGTCGCTACAGCGTGCAGGATTCTGTTTCCACGTGGCGCAGCCGGGCATCAAAGTGGTGAAAGGAAAAGTTGTGATGAACAGTCAATACCCTACGGCTGAAATCCGCTACACCATCGACGGCTCTGAGCCAACAGCCACATCAGCCCTCTACAGCAAACCGTTTGCCACCGATGCCAAGACAATACGCGCCCGCACGTTCTTCCTCGGACGGCAGAGTCTTGACTCCCGGATGGAGCGATAAACCTTTAATTGGTAAAAAAAGCGACCAGCGAATTGTTTACTATTGCAATTCGCTGGTCGTTTTTTTCATTCTTCAAATCTAATTAAATTCATAATCTGCAAGAAATAGTCATTTGACCAAATCTCCAGTTCTTTAGGGTTCTTCACAAATGGAGCGACATCAGCTTTTACTTGTTTTATGTCCGAATTGCCCAAACGTTCTTTCAAATCTGACAGGAACTCATCCTTACTTACATCACGTCCGTTAAATTCCTTAATTCTTTCTTGTAGATGCTTGAAATCCAAAGGCGTTCTATTTCTCACATACCATTCAAAATCATACCAATCGCGTCCTTTCACACGATTTTTCCATGCGCGGTAAACTAAAGCATGCATCTTTCCCGCAAACAAGCCAGGCAATGTAAAACACCTGGTCATGAACGAGCAAGGCTCCATTAACAATTTTTGTTCTGTTGAAAAATTCAGTGGAGGATTAATGTCAACCTCGATTTTTATTTTGATGGATTTCTCTGTCTGAAATGATATGTCGTAAACTTCGGTTGTATCTTTCAAGAAGGCAGACTCAACTTTACCAAAGCTTTTTTTGTCCTTCTTCTTAATGTCAACAGTTCGTCCGATAGCGGCAAACTCATCAATGACCGGCTGAAAATACAACGTGAAATCAAAGTTGTCGTCAGGCGCAAGCAAAGAGAAATCCATATCTTCGCTGAATCTTTGCAGCCCATGAAAAATGCGAAGGCAAGTGCCCCCGTAAAAGGCAGCCTTGTCAAAGAAACCTCCGTGGTAGAGTCCTGCAAGTATCACCTGCTGATTAACTTCAAAGGTGGCATTTCTTACAGCTTGGCCTGTCGACAAGTCGTAAGCCGACAGCATATTTTGAAATATATCATTCATTGTTCAATAGTTTCAGAATGGTCTGTATTGAATTTGCTTTTTTGCCAACTTTAGTGTAGGCTGCCAATATATCCCTGTCGAAAGAAACGAATCTCTCCATATCAAACCTTAAATCTTCTTCCAAGAACTTCATAGCTTCCGTTTTAAACCTCAGGTTCAATCCCGGAGTGTTTGCGACAAGGTCGCACAATGCCTTCTCCGGAGAAGCCATCACGTATGTGACTCCATCTTCCTTAATCTGCACAAGTCCTATGGGATACGCCTCCTTGGCTATGTGCGTGAATGAAAAATAGCCCAATGGCGTGTTGAACGCTTTTGACGGCTTGAGAGTAACAGACTGCGTGGCATACACAGCTTCCGGTATCAATCCATAATATCTTAGAGCCGTGGACATTGATACATATGACGGAGCGAGAAGATGATTGGCCATCAATCCCATTGACAACTTAACACCAGTTTCCTCAGGATTGACAACATACAAATTCCGTTTTAGGCGGATGATTTCATCCGCCATTTCCAACTGCTCCATCATCTTCCATTTAGTCTTCACCTTTGGATAAAGAGACGCAATGCACGCTGATGTCACAGGAATATTTCGTAATTGTGTCAATACATTCTTCATACCGATGCAAATATAGTAAAAAAAGCGATAGAAAACCAACTAACAGTTGGTTTTCTATCGCTTTTTTTACTGTTTCGCGTTTCTTTTCCTCTATTTTTCCCCGTTTCCTTCCTTCTCCACAATCAGCGAGAGGGCACGGCTGAGCTGATCCGGACACGATGTAGGCTTGGAGCCACAACGTATGCCATGCAGTTTTCCAATCACGTCGCCTATCGGCATTCCTTTTATCAACGAGCATATTCCCTGCAGATTTCCGTTGCAGCCGCCATAGAACTGCACGTCTTTGATTTTGCCGTCTTCTGTCTCAATGTCGAAGGCCTGACAGCAAGTGCCTTCGGTGCGATACGAATATTTCATTGTAATTTTGTTTTATAAGTCAGTTGAAAACACACTGCCCGGCAAGCGGCGGCAGTTGTAGGTAGACGCCATAATCTCGCCGTAAGCGCCGGCCGAACGCAAAGCAAGAAAATCGCCGCGCTGCACCAGCGGCAGCCTCTCATCGGTGCCGAAGCTGTCAGACGACTCGCAGATTGGCCCTACGACATCGTAGACATCGTCGACCGCTGATGTGGATGAGATATTTTCAATCTTATGATGAGCCTGATACAACGCCGGACGAATGAGGTCGGTCATACCGGCATCGACAATGGCGAATTTCTTGGCTGTGCCTTCCTTCACATAAAGCACACGCGTAATCAGCGAGCCGCACTGCCCCACAATCGACCGTCCCGGCTCGAAATGCAATTCCTGGTCGGGAGAAAGCTGCAGATTGTCGCGGAACACAGCAAAATAGTGTTCAAAGTCGGGAATCGGATTGCCGTCAGGATCGTCGTAGTCAATTCCGAAACCGCCACCCATATCCACTATTGTGATTTCAGCCCCAAGAGCCTTCATACGGTCAAGAATCTCACCCACCTTCCTGCACAGCAGCACGAACGGTCCAGTCTCCGTGATTTGCGAGCCTATATGGAAATGCACACCACAAAGGTCAATATTGTCGAGCGACAACGCCGTTTCGACAAACTCGTCAAGATTCTCAAGATTGATGCCGAATTTGTTTTCGCTCAACCCCGTTGTGATATACTGGTGTGTATGGGCGTCCACGTTGGGATTGATGCGCACTGCAATGTGCGCCATCATGTGCTTGCTTCCGGCAATCTCGTTGATGTTGAGCAGTTCAGGCAACGACTCAACGTTGAAACAATGAATGTTGGCGTCAAGTGCCAGCGCAATCTCGCGGTCGGTCTTGCCCACCCCGGCAAACATTATGTCGCCGCCGGAGAATCCGGCATTCAGAGCCGCCTCTATCTCGCCACCGCTCACGCAGTCCACACCCAATCCCGCCTCGCGCACCGCGGCGAGGATGCGAGGATTGGCATTAGCCTTGACAGCATAGTGCACCTTACTTCCGCCGGCTTGCTTCTTCACCTCGTCGAGAGTCAGCCGGAGCAACTCCATGTCATAGTAATAGAACGGAGTCTCTATGTTTTTAAATTCATCAATCGGAAATGTAGTCATAACACAATCCTATTGTCTGTTGAACAATTCCTCACTCAGTTTAGCGAGTGCCGCCACCTTGTCCTCCTTGCGGATAAGGAATGAGATGTTGCAGTTGCTGCCGCCATAGGAAATCATCCGCACAGGGATGTCCTTCAGAGCAGCCAAAGCCTTCGCCTCAAAGCCACGGTTTTGCCATTCAAGATCGCCCACCACACAGATTATCACCATATCGTGGTCGATGGTCACCGTCCCGAATTTGCGCAGCTCCGCAATGATGCTCTCAAGGTTCCGCTCATTGTCGACAGTCACCGACACACCGACTTCCGACACCGTAACCATGTCTATCGGAGTCTTATGCGCCTCAAAAATCTCAAACACCTTGCTCATGAAACCGTAAGCCAGCAGCATGCGGCTCGACTTGACACGGATGGCAGTGATGCCGTCCTTCGCAGCCACCGCCTTGATGGTGTGGTCTGCCGCCATATTGTCAATCAACGTGCCCTTGGCAGACGGGTCGAGTGTGCTGAGCAGACGCACGGGAATGTTGTTCAGTTTCGCCGGCTGCACACATGTGGGGTGCAAAATCTTGGCACCGAAATAAGCAAGCTCGGCAGCCTCCTCAAAATTCAGGCGTTCCACTGGACGCGTGTTTTCAACATAGCGCGGGTCATTGTTGTGCATACCGTCAATGTCGGTCCAGATTTCAATCTCCTCCGCGCCGACAGCAGCGCCGATGAGCGACGCCGAATAGTCGCTGCCACCGCGCTGCAGGTTGTCGGTCTCACCATAAGCGTTTTTGCAGATGTAGCCCTGCGTGATATATATTTCGGCATCCCGATGCTCGTCGAGCATCTCCGACAGGCGAGCCTTTAAAAATGCCGTATCTGGCTCGCCATTGCTGTCGGTGCGCATATACTCAAGTGCAGGCAACAACACCGACTTCACGCCCTGCTCCTGCAGATATAGATGCATCATCGCAGTCGACATCATTTCGCCCTGCGCGAGAATCTCCCTCTCCTCCAAGACCGTGAAATTCGCCTTGGCGAGCGAGCGCAGATAGTCGAAACGCTCCTTTATCGCAGCCGTTGCAGCCGTTTTTGTCGACTCTTTGTCATACAAGCTGCCGATGGTCTCAAGATATTTCAGTTCAAGAGCGTTTACTATGTCGTGCGCTCCATTTACATTTTTCTTGTACAGGTACTCAGAAATCTCAACCAAAGTGTTGGTAGTGCCAGCCATTGCCGACAGCACCACAATATTTTTCCCCTTGCCGGTCACAATTCCGGCAACTTTTCTGATTCGCTCCGCCGAACCGACAGAAGTTCCGCCAAATTTCAGTACCTTCATTCTTTCGCTTTCAATCGAATATCAAATCGTTATTAAAGTTCTATTACGTTCTTATCCTCGCATTTCACAACCCTCGCAGGGAAATCCTCCGTGAGCTGGATGTTGTGGGTTGCCATAATTACAGCCGTTCCCTCCGCACAGATGCGGTGCAGCAGCGACATGATCTGATGTCCCGTTTCCTGGTCAAGATTGCCCGTAGGCTCATCGGCAAGAATCAGTTTCGGACGGTTGAGCAAAGCGCGCGCAATGGCGATGCGCTGCTGCTCGCCACCCGACAGCTCGTGCGGCATCTTATAGGATTTGTGCTCCATCCCCACCTCACTCAGCACCTCATTGATACGCTCGTCGATGTCGGTCTTGTTCTTCCAACCCGTGGCCTTAAGCACAAACAACAGGTTGTCGTAGACCGAGCGGTCAGACAACAGCTGGAAATCCTGGAACACTACACCAATCTGCCGTCGCAGCATAGGCACGTCCTTGCGGCGGATGGCAGACAGGTCGTAGTCGAAGATTCTCGCCTCGCCCATTTCAATAGGCACTTCGGCATACATCGTCTTCATCAAGCTGCTCTTACCGCTTCCGACACGGCCTATCAGATATACAAACTGACCTTCCTCAAGCTGGAAGTTCACGTTTTTCAACACGAGCAACTCCTTACGGAGCACTTCCACATTTTTATAATCAATGATTGCTGACATGATTTATATTGATTGTTTCTTATTCTTTGTGACGTTTCTGCAACTCGCGCGACAGGTCGTCGAGCGACAACCCCTTCGACGTGAGCAGCACGATAAGGTGATACATCAAGTCGGAAGCCTCATAGACCAACCGGTCGTCGGTTCCGTTTGTTGCCTCGATGACCGTTTCCACAGCCTCCTCGCCCACTTTCTGAGCCATGCGGTTCACACCCTTTTTGAAAAGCGAAGTGGTGTAGGATCCCTCTGGCATCTCCGCATAACGGCGCTGGATGAATTTCTGCAGATAGTCGAAAAATTCAACGCCATAGTCGTTTGAATCGCAGAAGCATGTCGCCGCGCCGGTGTGGCACACCGGACCAGCCGGGATTGCTTTAATGAGCAGCGTGTCGTTGTCGCAGTCGTCGGCAATCGACACCACCGTCAACGTGTTTCCGCTCTCCTCACCTTTTGTCCACAAGCAATTGCGTGTGCGGCTGTAAAATGTCACCAAGCCCGTAGCCTGAGTTTTCTCAAACGCCTCTTTGTTCATAAAACCGAGCATCAGCACATTCTTTGTGCGTGCATCCTGTATGATTGCTGGAACAAGTCCGCCCATTTTTTCAAAATTCAAATTCATAATCTCACTGTGATATGCTGTTCTTGTAAATATTTTTTCAATTCTCCGATTCCTATCTCATTGTAGTGGAACACGCTCGCCGCCAGTGCCGCATCGGCATTGCCAAGCTCAAACACTTCGGCAAAATGCTTCATCCGTCCGCCGCCTCCGCTCGCAATCACGGGAATTCCCGCGCCAGTGCTCAGCCGCGCCAAAGCATCGCAGGCAAACCCCTGTTTCACACCGTCGTGGTCCATACTCGTAAACAACAGTTCTCCTGCGCCACGGCGTTCAGCCTCCGCAGCCCATTCAAACAGTCCGCGTCCGGCAGGACGGCTGCCTCCGTGAGTGAAACATTGCCAATCGCCGTCGACACAGCGCGCGTCGATGGCCACGACACACACCTGGCTACCGAAACGGGCTGCAATCTCGTCTATAAGCTCCGGATGCGCCAACGCCGACGAGTTGATGGAAATTTTGTCGGCACCGGCATTGAGCATCGCCTCAACATCAGCCACGCTGCCTATTCCACCGCCCACAGTGAAAGGAATATTCACCTCGCGCGCCACACGGCTCACCATGTCGACCAGCGTTTTGCGTCGCTGGCTCGATGCCGTGATGTCGAGAAACACCAGTTCGTCGGCCCCCTCCTCGCTGTATCTCCGACCGAGCTCCACCGGATCGCCGGCATCGCGCAGATTGCCGAAGCAGACACCTTTTACCGTTTTGCCGTCTTTCACATCAAGACAGGGCATGATTCTCTTAGCAAGCATTGCAGTTCATGTTAATCCGTTCCACATCCTTAAGCGATATACGCCCTTCATAAATCGCCTTGCCAACAATCACCGACGGCACCCCTACGGCGTCAAGGCTCTCGACGTCGGCAAGCGAGCCTATGCCTCCACTTGCCGTAAGCACTATACCCGGCAATTCTTCGAGCATCTCCTTATACAGGTCCACAGCCGCGCCTTCAAGCATCCCGTCGCACGCAATGTCGGTCGTGATGACATTGCGCACGCCGTCGCGCTCCATATATCCACGCACAAACGGCATCAAGTCGATGCCGCTGTCCTCCGTCCATCCAACGGTGGCTATTTTCTTGTTCTTCACATCGGCACCGAGAATAATGCGGTCTGCACCGTAGCGGGCAATCCAGCCACGGAAAAGTTCCGGACTTTTCACCGCCACACTGCCGCCCGTAATCATCGCCGCGCCCGACTCGAAAGCCACATGCGCGTCGTCGTCAGACTTCAGACCGCCGCCGAAGTCGATTGTCAGCGACGTGCGCGAAGCCAGCCGCTCCAGTGTGCGATAGTTCACAATGTGGGCTGCCTTCGCGCCGTCAAGATCCACCAGATGCAACCGTCGGCATCCGGCGCTCTCCATCGCCTGCGCCACCTCAAGTGGATCTTCGTTATAGACTCGCTTCGTGTCGTAGTCGCCGCGCGTAAGCCTTACGCACTTGCCCTCGATAATATCTATTGCCGGTATAATCTCCATCATAATTCCAAAAAATTTTGCAATATGCGCGACCCGACATCACCACTCTTCTCAGGATGAAACTGTGTGGCATAGAAGTTGTCGCGCTGCATCGCCGCGCTAAACGGCACAGCAAACTCAGTGACGGCTATCGTGTCGGCGCAAACCGGAGCGTAGTAACTATGCACATAATAGACATAGCTGCCGTCGGCAATGCCTTCAAGCAACCGGCTTTGGCGCACAGTCGCGATAGTGTTCCAACCCATCTCCGGAATTTTGAAGCCCTGCGCAGGCTGAAAACGCTTGACGTCGACATCAAAGATGCCGAGGCAATCGCAGTCGCCCTCCTCCGAATGGCGGCACATCAGCTGCTGCCCGATACACACACCAAGCACCGGCTGCCGCAACGAGCGTATCACGCCGTCAAGGCCGCCGCCACGCAGACAAGTCATTGCCGACGACGCTTCTCCCACACCAGGAAAGACCACCTTGTCGGCGGCGCGCAGCACATCAGGGTCGGCAGTCAACACCGGCTCCACGCCAAGACGGCGTAGCGCGCACTCCACAGAGAACACGTTTCCGGCGTTATATTTCACAATCGCTATTTTCACCTTGTTTTATTTTGAGTTTCAAAATTAAGAATTTTTCTTTGATTTATCTGCGAAACAAGCATTTTTATTAGATTCATTTCAAAATAAGCACAAAAAGCAACCTTTACTACTTCTTCTCCGCGCTGCACGACGGACACACCCCCTTTATCAGCACTTCGCTCTCGGCAGGCACATAGCCTTCCGGCAAACGATAGTCGGCAACCATGACATCTCTAAGACACGAAACCGCACCGCACTTTGTGCATAAAAAATGCACATGCGAATGATGTCCGTCTTCAACGTTGAAGGCATACTCCGACTTATTGTTGTCTATTAAAATGCGGTGAACAACTCCCGCTTTCTCAAGAGCCTGCATCGTGCGATAAAACGTCACACGGTCATAAATCTCGCCCATCGCCACTTTTATCTCATCTTCAGCCATAGGCATTCCTTTGTCTTTCAAAATGTTGATCACACGGATTCGCTGTGCACTTTTCTTCAATCCCTTTCTTTTCAATATGTCTGTCGCATTCATTCCAACACTCTTTTAATTGAATTTAAATGCAAAAATACCAACAATTTCACAAACAGCAAAATTTAATACAATTAAAATATGCAACAATGTTGCATATTTTAGAAACAATCATTATCTTTGCGGCATAAATGAAAACATTAAGACGAAATAGGATTATAATAGCGCTGGTGCTTCTGTTGTCGCTCCTGCCTATGGGAATCGTGAAAGCCACACACGTTCACGACTCCGATGCCATTTCCACTGTCGAAACGTCGGGCACATGCCACTCGCACAATGGCACAGCCGACAACGACTGTCCGATTTGCCAATTCATCCTATCGCCTTTTGTCGAAGAGGCAGAGCCTCATATTGATTTCACAACCATCCTCTTGTCGTTCATTCTTGCGCTCCCTTGCGCAGGAATCCTGGAAGCAACGACTAAGCGCGCATTTCTCCGTGCGCCTCCTTTTGCATATCAAGCTTAATTTCAAGTTTTTCTTCATTTCATATCCGAATAAATAATTTCGGACATGAAAAATCGCACAATCCACTAATACGTTAATTTTTAGGATGAACAGGAAGTTTTTAACTGAGTCGCTTCCCATTTTTATCCTACCCTACTGCATCCTTGCTTCAACAGCCGGCAGCGCGTCAGGCCACAGTCTCGGAAACGGATTGGAATCCGACACCGACAGTCTGCGGCAGCCGACAAAAGCAGGAATTGTGCTCAAGGATGTCGTCGTGGAGGGAAACGGCTATAGTAAAGATATGCAAATGAGGTCGACACTAAGCACCACATATGTCGGCAAACAATTTATAGAAACTAATTTCAGCGGCTCGCTCATGCAAAGCCTCGAGAAGATACCCGGCGTCAAAGCCATGTCAGTAGGATCAAATGAGTCCAAACCAACAATCCGCGGGCTCGGGTTCAACCGCGTGGTTGTGGCAGAAAACAGCATCAAACACGAGGGGCAGCAATGGGGCGACGACCATGGGCTGGAAATAGACCAGTATGACATCGACCACGCGGAAGTGATAAAAGGCCCTGCCTCGCTGTCTTACGGCTCCGACGCCATAGGAGGAGTCATCAATCTGACAAGCACCGCCGTGCCGCAAGACAGATTCAAGTGGAGCGCGAACCTGTTTGCCCGCAGCGTCAATGACGCCATCGGCACCTCTGTAAGATTGACAGGACGCAAGAACAATTTCTGGTATAAAGCCAACGCCACCTTCATCGACTATGCCGACCAGCGTGTTCCTGTAGACAGCATTCAGTATTATTCATACTACATAAAACTGCACAATCGCCGTCTGCGCAATACGTCAGGACGCGAGACCGACGGCAGTCTTACAATTGGGCACACGGGAAACAAATGGAGCAGCTGGCTTCGAATCTCCGACGTCAACACCAAAAGTGGTTTTTTCGCCAACGCGCATGGCCTCGAGGTACGCTTGTCTGAGATTGACTACGACCGGTCGGCCCGCGACGTCGACCTGCCGCAGCACAGTGTCAATCATCTGTTTGTCTCGAACCACACCGAATGGCATTGGAAAGGAGGCTTGGCGGAAAGCAACATCAGCTGGCAAAACAACCACCAGCGCGAGCTCTCCGAGCCAGTGTCACACGGATACATGCCCAAGCCCGACGGCACACTTGAACACAGTTTCGACAAGAACACAGTCTCAGCCGCGGCCAACGTCAAGCAGACAATCGGCACAAACTCTCTCAAAGGAGGAGTCAACGCAGAATATCAGCACAACCGCAGTGGAGGCTGGAGCTTTGTACTGCCAGATTTTGAGCTGTTGCAATTCGGCATATTTCTGTCTGACCATTTTGCCGTCAACGACAACATCATCCTCAGCACCGGCATACGCTTCGATTACGGAAGCATAAACACTCACAGCTACCACGACTGGTTCAAGACACCGACAGCCAGCGGCGACTCAATATATGCCGAACGTTCCGCCAACCTGCACAGAGCATTCAACAGCGTGACATGGTCAGCAGGCATCGACAACCATATAGGCAATCTTGTTCTGAAAGTCAACATCGGGAAAAGCTTCAGAATGCCTATAGCTAAAGAGCTTGGCATAGACGGTGTAAACTACAGCATTTTCCGCTATGAGAAAGGCAATGCCAATCTGAATCCGGAAGAGTCATACCAACTCGACGCAGCTGCCGTCTACAGCCATGACGGCATCAAGGCTTCCGTAACACCATTCTTCAACTATTTTCCAAACTACATCTACCTGTGTCCCACATCCGAATATAAAGAAGGGCTGCAGCTCTACAACTATGAGCAAAGCCGCGTGGCGCGCTGTGGGTTTGAGGCCGAACTTTCATTCCTCATCCTCCAGCATTTCAAAATCAGCGCTGGCGGCGAATATCTCTATGCCCGTCAGCTGTCAGGCGATAAGAAGGGCTATTCCCTGCCATTCTCCACTCCATGGTCGGTCCGTGTCCAACTCCGCTACGACCTGCCTGCTGCAGACGATGCCAAGGGCGGATTTGCAGCTGTGGAATATGTAGCTGTCGGACGACAGAACGAAATCGTTCCTCCTGAGGAACCGACACCAGGACATCAACTCATAAACATTTCCGTCGGGAAATCACTGAAAATAGGCGGTGCACGACTACGGCTGTCGCTCAGATGCGACAACCTGCTAAACAATAGATATTACGACCACACGAGTCACTATCGTCTTATCGATGTGCCGGAGCCAGGCCGCAACTTCTCCTTTATGGCAACGTGGGAGATATAATACACGTATAACCATCAACTATTCATACTTGCAAGTCTGAATCATTAATTATCAATTAACATAAACACTATGACTACTAAAATCAAAATCACAGTCGCCACATTGTTGGCTATGCTAATTCCCTTTCTGGCAGATGCCAGCAGTCCGCAGCAAGATGGCTCTGACGCCAATATCTATGGGCATGTCATCGACAAGCAAAGCGGGAAGCACCTGCCTTACATAACAATATTCGTGAAAGGAACCAACATAGGCACTACAACCGACACCTCCGGGCACTATTTTCTAAAGAACCTTCCCACAGGCACTATTTCTTTAGAAGTCAAATCCGTAAGCTTCCGCACCACACAAAAAAGCATAACTATCGATGCCAACTCCACCAAAGAGCTGAATTTTGCCATCGAACAAGATGACATCGCACTGGACGATGTTGTAGTATCAGCCAACAGAAACGAAACCAAGCGCAAACTTGCGCCGAATTTAGTCAACGTATTAAGCCCCAAATTGTTTGATGCGACACAGTCAGTATGTCTTGCGCAAGGTTTGAATTTCCAACCAGGAGTCAGGACAGAGGACGGCTGTCAGAATTGCGGCTTCACACAAGTACGCATCAACGGACTTGACGGTCACTACTCTCAGATATTGATTGACTCCCGCCCTGTATTCTCCGCCTTGAACGGCATTTATGGTCTGGAACAAATCCCGACGAATATGATTGAGCGCGTAGAGGTGGTGCGCGGCGGCGGTTCTGCTTTATTCGGAGCATCAGCCATAGGAGGCACCATCAACATTATCACCAAAGAGCCATCCCGGAACTCTGCAGAAGTGGGGCACTCGTTTATGAGCATCGGCGGAAAAAACTCGTTTGACAACACCACATCAGCCAATCTGTCATTGGTCACAGACAACAACAGAGCCGGATTCTACATATATGGACAGAACCGTTACCGTCAACCGTTTGATTATGACGGCGACGGATATAGCGAGTTGCCCGTCTTGCACAACCAGACATTAGGACTCAACTCCTTTCTAAAGCTGAATCCCTACTCCAAATTGACGTTGCAGTATCATGGCATCCATGAGTTCAGACGTGGCGGAAACATGCTTGACCACATAGCCCATGAGGCCAACATCGCCGAACAAACAGAGCACAACATTCAAGGCGGAAGATTAAGTTATGATTATTTCTCGCCAAACAGGGAAAACCGCGTAAACGCATATTTCTCGTTCCAGTCAACTGCCCGCAAAAGCTATTATGGAGGAATAGGCGAAGGCACGCCTGATGATATTGAGGCCGCACAGAAGGCCTACGGCACCACACATGGCCTCACCTATATTCTCGGCGCACAATATATGCATTCTTTCGACAAACTTATATTTATGCCATCAGACCTGACTCTTGGTGCGGAATACAATCATGACGGACTGAAAGACATCATCCTCGGCTACAACCGTAACTTCCGGCAAAATGCCCGAATCGGAAGCTTGTTTTTCCAGAATGAATGGAAAAACAAACGCTGGAGTTTTCTCATCGGAGGCCGATTTGACAAACACAATTTTGTGGACCGCATAATTTTCAGTCCGCGTGCCAACATACGCTTCAATCCGACTGAGGATGTCAACCTGCGCGCAAGCTATGCCGGAGGATTCCGTGCGCCACAGGCCTTTGACGAAGATTTGCACATCGGCATTGTCGGTGGTGAACGTCTGGTCACTGTTCTTGCTGACAATTTGAAAGAAGAACGATCCAACAGTTTCAGTTTGTCTGCAGACATTTATCACAAGTTTGAGAATGCACAAGTCAATCTGCTTGTCGAAGGTTTCTACACGGATTTGAACAACGTGTTTGCGCTCAGGCAACTTGACCACCCCGACAGCCAAGGTAACACTGTGCAGGAACGCTATAACGCATACGGCGCAAAGGTGCTTGGTCTAAACATCGAGGGCAAGGTTGCACTGTCAAGATGGATTTCGCTCCAGGCCGGCGTAACACTCCAACAAAGCAAATATGACAAAGCCATTGCATGGAACGATGAGGTTCCGGAACAGAAATACCGTAAAATGATGCGCACTCCGAACACTTACGGATATTTCACGCTTACCTCAACCCCACTGCAACGTTTCACAGCGGCTGTCACAGGAAACTACACGGGCAGCATGCTCGTCGGACACAACGCCGGATCGGGCGTCGATACTCCGACAGCAGTCGACACCCCAGATTTCTTCACACTGAACGTAAAGCTTTCATACGACATTCCTGTATACAACGACTTGACTCTACAGATAAACGGTGGCATACAGAACATAACAAACGCCTACCAAAAAGACTTCGACAAAGGATGGAACCGCGACTCCGACTACGTCTATGGTCCGTCTCTGCCAAGAAGTTATTTTGCTGGAATAAAAGTGATTTATTAACATATAAACCTTAGGAACTATGAAAAAGTGTTTATTTCTTACAGTGGCTTTGACACTGAGTGTCTTTTCTCTATTTACGACATCGTGCGACAACAACGATGAGCCGAATGTTTCCAAACCCGTAGCCACTCTCGCCGAAGTTGGCGAGGAAAACAGCAAAACCGCCACGGCGGGCAAAGACATGCATCTTGAAGGCAATCTTGAAGCCGAAGGGCTCATCGCCCGCATCGACGTTGCTGTAACATCAGCCGACGGCTTAACCACTGTGGTCGCGAAGTCATGGACCGATGGTAAATACATCGGTGTGCGCAACACTACTTTCCACGAGCACATTGACATTTCCTCCGAGACTGCTGCCGGTGAATATGTGCTGACGTTCACCGTCACCGACAAGGCTGGACAAAGCTCTGTGTTCAAATCTTCTTTAAAAATAACGACGCCGGTGGAAGGCTCCCCAGAAATAACAATAACGGAAACTGGCGAAGGCAACAGCAAGACTGCGGTTGCCGGCGGAGAAATGCATCTTGAGGCGGAAATCAGCGCGCCAAACAAAATCGCTGAAATAGAAGTGGAACTGCACAATACCGCCGCCGACTACGAGAAGGAATTCAAATACACAGGCAAATATCTCGGCGAGACATCTGCCCATTTCCATGAACATCTCGCCGTTCCTGCCGACGCACCAGCAGGCAAGTACCATCTCCACTTTACTGTAACCGATGCCGAGGGCAATTCCACCACAGAGGAAGTTGAAGGCATTCAGATAACTAAATAACACCACCACGGCTTGGCTGTCGGCAATTGGTCGGCAGACAAGCCTTTACAAGAAAAGCAATCGTATTATGAAACGGATATTATATTTTGCATACGCGACATTGACGTCTATCGCAATCTGCTCATGCAGCAACAACGACGATCCGGCAAAAGATCTTGAAAAGCCACAAATCGTTGATGGCGACATTCCTTCCCCGATAAACTGCGAGGTGTATCACAAAGGAGAGACAATTCCTTTCCGCTACACATTCACCGACAATATGGAGCTCGGCAACTTCAACCTCGAAATCCACAACAATTTCGACCACCACTCGCATTCCACATCCGCCGGCGACTGTCCGCTCGACCCCATAAAAACGCCTGTTAATCCGTGGATCTACAACCAAGACTTTGCCATCCCTACAGGGGCGACGTCGTATGAGGCGAAAGTCGACATTCCAATTCCTTACGACATCGACAACGGAGACTATCATTTTATGGTCCGTGTCACAGACAAAGCCGGCTGGCAGCAACTGAAAGCCATAAGCATCAAGATTGCCGACTGAGACACAAGAAATAAAACACAAGAATATGAAAAGATTTTTTTTATTCATCGTCATCATGCTGACGGCGGCAATGACGTCAAGACCACAGCAAATATGCCCAAATGTGTCTATGCTTTTCAACAAACAGAGGCAACTGTATCCACAGGAGAAGCTATTCATCCACACCGACCGCACAAGCTATATGCCAGGCGAACGAATCTGGCTGTGCATATATGCTGTCGACGCAACCAGCCTGATTCCCACGGATGCCGACATGTATGCATACGCCGAGCTCCTTGACACGCAAGGCTTCACAATAAAGAGGATTAAAATAACCAGACACAACGGCGCATACGCCGGATATCTCGACACGCCAAAGGATTTGGCTGAAGAGCAGTGTTTCCTGCGATGCTACACCCTTTATTCTGCAGGACTGCACGGCTACGAATGCCTTACGCCTATCAGCATCGGAAGCAGCCCCGCTCCTGTCACTGACATCCAAACAGCCGACGCTTGGGAAAAATCAAATCCACTGCACTGCACCGACACCGGCCAAGCTTTTAAAATCATGCTTGACAACTCGGCCGCGAAAGCCGTCAAACTTGCCGTAATTTCGAGAGGTTGCGTATGCTATGACGGACAGATCAAACCAGGAGAGCCCATAGTTTTCCCCAAAAAGGAGCTGCCCGAAGGCATTTCGCAATTTATTGCAATTGACTGCGCCGGAGCAGTTTTTGGCATAAAATCAGTGTTCTCTCCCTACGGAAAAGAATCTGTGAAAGCAACAATCACGGCTCATGCCGAGTTTTCCGACAGCATACGCCTCAATATATGCCTTCCATCACAGATTTCAGCGCATATGTCGGTAGCCATAACAAAAGGCCACGACAATAAGACACCGTCTATCATCCCACAGATACTGCTCTCGCAAGACGTGCGCGGAGGAGTTGCAGACGCAGACCGATTTTTCGCAAACGGATACAATGCGGCAGCGGTCGACTCGCTGCTGCACCGTTCCATTTGCGACAGATACTGCGTTGACAGCATTCTTGCAGGACAGTTCACTCAGCCTCCAGTAAAGCACGAGGTCTCACAAACGATTTCAGGCAAGGCTATCGTTACAGCACCGTATCCAAGAGACGCTTCGTTTGCAAAAGTCAGCATCATCTCGCCGAATGCCGACATGTATGCTGTCGCAACAGCCGACAAATACGGCAACTTCGCAATCTCTGGGCTTGACTACCCCGACGGAACGACCTTTGCCGTAAACGCATCCGTCGGCAACCAATACGAAAAGACCGCCGTCAGAATAGACGAGACGACATATCCTCCCGTAGACAGCGCATCAATCGCCGTGCAGTCAGGGCGGCGATGCGGCGATGCGGCAGTTTTCAACGATATCGCATCCGGCAGGACAATACGTCTCCACAATGTTGACGTAGCCGCCGCGCGACGTGACAAGCACAACGGAACGTTCTCCGGCATGGCAGACTTCTCCATGACCGCAGACCAACTTGCATATATCGACGCCACATGCATCCACGAAGTGCTGAGACGCATTCCAGGAATATACATGAAAGGCGACACAGCTTATGTGCGCAGCAAGATCTCAGTCTACGGCAAGTCGCATGCCGCCATCGCAATCGACGGTGTGATTCTTGATGGCGACTACGACCTTGACATCATACAAATGCAGGACGTGGAACGCATCGACGTGTTCAAAACCGGCAGCGCAGCCATCTGGGGAGCCAAAGGCGGCCCGGGAGTAATCTCAATCACGCTGAAAAACGGAGCCTCATCTCTTGACGGCATGACATTGAACCGAGTGTCACGGTTCAAGCCATTAGGCTATCAGAAGCCTGAGCATGTTCACTCTTCCGAGAATGCGAAGAGCATAACCCTTTATTGGAACGGGAATGTCAGGCTATGCAACGGCAATGCAAAAATAACCATTCCTAAATCCTCGCTGCCGCGCGGCTCTGCATTTACGGTTCAGGCGGAAGGAGTCTCAGACGACGGCATCCTCCTGCATGGCATTGCACACCTTGAATTTTAACATCTTGGTGACAACGCATAGTTTTTATTGGCTTAAATTTGCATTCGTTACACAAAAAGTCTAATTTTGCATAGTGGTTTTCACGAAGTTTTGAATTGGCAGTTCAATTAATTAAAAAATTGAAAAATTAACATATTCTATTCTTTAAAATTAACTAAATCCCTACAGCATGAAGAGACTTCTCCTCTTAGCTACCGCAATCTTCCTATCGACGGCGCAACTTCTTGCAGCCGGACATAGCAATTGCCGTGGCCGCGTGGTTGACGAGCAGGGCGAACCTGTAATCGGTGCCACCATCACTATCCCCGGGACAAAAATCGGAACTGTAACCAACATCGACGGATTTTTCCAGATTGAAGTGCCGCAAGGCTCCAAAGACGTTGAGATCCGCTATGTCGGCTACAAGACAGTGCTTAAAAAGTCGCAAGGCAATTTGGGCGAGGTTCGCCTCGAGGCAGCATCACAGATGCTCCGCGACGTAGTCGTTACGCAGTCGATTGCCAAGACACGCGAGACACCAGTTGCCATTTCGGAAGTAAGTGCCCGCGTCATCGACATGAAACTGGGCAACCAAGAGTTTCCGGAAGTTCTGAAAACCACTCCAGGCGTATGGGCCACAAAAGACGGTGGCGGATATGGCGACTCAAAAATCAACATGCGCGGTTTCCAAGCCGCCAACGTCGCAGTCATGATCAACGGTGTCCCCGTCAACGACATGGAATGGGGCGGTGTTTATTGGAGCAACTGGGCAGGCCTTAGCGACGTGACATCATCAATGCAGACACAGCGCGGTCTTGGCGCATCGATTGTATCGACTCCTTCAGTCGGCGGTACAATCAACATCATCACCAAATCGCTCGATGCCAAGAAAGGCGGCTCCGTATGGTACGGCATGGGCAACGACGGACTGCACCAGGAAGGCGTATCGTTCTCGACAGGCTTGATGAAAAACGGATGGGCAGTGACCGCTTTGTTCTCCCACCGTGCAGGCGACGGATATATCCAGGGCACAGACTTCAACAGCTACAACTGGTTTATCAACATCTCCAAACGCATCAACGACGCCCACCAATTGTCGCTGACCGCATTTGGCGCTCCTCAGACTCACAACAAGCGCAGCTCACAGGACGGTTTGACAATCGAAGGCTGGCAGCAAGTACAGAACTATATGGGCGAGAAGTCGATGTACCGCTACAATCCGACATTCGGATACGACAAGAACGGACAGCGCCGCTCTTCTACAACAAACCAATACCACAAACCTCAGATTTCACTCAACCACACTTGGCAGATTGACCACAAGTCATCACTGTCGTCGGCAGCCTACCTGTCAATCGCACGTGGCGGCGGCTACTCAGGTCAAGGACGCGGCACGCTGGCAGACGGTACAAGCCTCAGCTACTCGTCTTGGTACGGCGCGTCGAACGGTGTGCTCAACACATTGTTCCGCAATCCTGACGGCACTTTCGCCTACGACAAGATTCAGGAGATGAATGCCAACAGCACAACAGGTTCAAACCTCGTTATGGCAAAGAGCAACAACGCCCATGAATGGTATGGACTCGTTTCGACTTACAAAAACGAGCTTCTCCCTAAGAAACTCACCCTTACAGCCGGTCTCGACATGCGCTACTACGTAGGCCGCCACAACAACGAGATTGTCGACCTCTACGACGGTGAGTACTATATGGACGACTCCAGCAGAAGCGGCGTGTCGGCAGCCAACAACGCAGCGGCAGCCGATCCTAACTGGAAATACGAGAAACTCGGTGTAGGCGACATCGTCTACCGCGACTGGATAGGACACACTCATCAGGAAGGCGTGTTCGGACAATTGGAGTACTCTATCCTCAACAAGAAATTCAACTTCGTGCTTGCCGGCTCGATTAGCAACACAGGCTACTGGCGTGTGGACCACTTCAACTACGACAAGGCACACGAGAAGTCGGAAAAGCTCAACTTCCTCGGCGGAACAATCAAGGGCGGCGCGAACTACAACATCAACCGTTACAACAACGTGTTCTTCAACCTCGGCTACATCAGCCGCGCTCCATTCTACTCAGGCGGCGCGTTCCTGACATCGGCCAAGAGCAACGCAATCAACCCTGACGCCGTAAACGAGAAAGTAATTTCTTATGAAATCGGCTACGGATTCCACAATCCTGTATTCTCTTTCGTAGCCAACGCCTACTACACAAACTGGAAAGACAAGACATCGACCCGCGGCGGCGAAATCACTTCGGGCGAACACGCCGGCGACCGCTACTCCCTCAACATGCAGGGCGTAGACGCACGCCACATGGGTGTGGAGATGAACTTCACATACCGTCCAGTAAAATGGTTCGAACTCGAAGGCATGCTCTCTTTGGGCGACTGGGTTTGGGACAGCAACGCAAAGGGCTACTTCTACAACCAGAACGGCGAGCCTTTGAAAGACCTCCGCGGCACCGTTGCGTCGGGCATACTTGCTGACGACCACGCATGGGCTGTGCTCAACCAGAAAGGCGTGAAAGTGGGCGGCTCAGCTCAGACAACCGGTTCTATCGGCATCAACATCCGTCCGCTCGACGGTTTCCGTTTCGGTCTGGACTGGGTGGCAAGCGGACGCAACTACAGCGACTATCAAGTGTCGTCGTCAAACTACTCTGCAAACTCGACAATCAACGTTGCCGATCCATGGAGAATTCCTTGGGGCAACCAGTTCGACTTCAGCGCAAGCTACAGTTTCAAGATTGCCGGTGTGCGCGCCACACTCAACGGCAACATCAACAACCTGTTCAACCACTACTACGTGATGGATGCCTACAACAACATCACAACTGCCGGCGAATGGGACAATGTCTACCGTGTGTTCTACTCTTTCGGCCGCACATATTCTGTTCGTCTGAAAGTAAACTTCTAAACATCTAACTATTCAAGACAATGAAAACGAAACTATTATATTCCGCTCTTATCGCTTCATGCCTCGTGGCGTTGTCAAGTTGCGACCCCAACGACTGGAACGATAAACTGGACGGCTTCGACGGCGACAAAGGCATCACCAACAAGCAGATGATTGCCTACACGTTTACCGATGCCGACTACACCAACCTTGCAGCAAACTCCGCCAACATCAAGCAGGCTGGCGACACTTTGAGCAAGGAGCTGAAGGCTGTCGGAACACAGCACTATTTCACCGACAAAATCACTGCCCGCGACTACATTCCTAATTTCCTCAGCGATTCTGATTTCGCATATTTCACGCTGAGCGACGGATCGTCGATCAACATCACATACCGCGTGGCTGGCAACGTGCCTGAAGAAGTGACCAATTTCGGCGCCGCTTCGGAATACACTGTCACCGAGACCGACTATCAGGATGCCTGGGGCAGCGAAAAGGACTACATCGAGGCTTTCTCGCCTATCGTATCGGCACAGAAACACATTCCTTCGATTCTCTCTGTTGAATACAGCGACGCCAAGAAAGGCGATATGGTTATCGTAAACTACAAGCAGACCGAAACAGAGCCTTCATTCGGAGGCTCGGGCAACGATCCTGCCCCTGGCTATGAGATGACAAGCGCGCTCGGCTCGGTAGCCGTAGGCAGCAACGTCACAGTGAAGGGTCTGGTGACTGCAATCTGCGCCCGCGGATTCATCCTCACCGACAATTCAGGCTCTATCCTCGTTTACTATGCAAGCGGTTTCGACGCAACAGCCTACAAGGTGGGCGACCAGGTTGACGTGACCGGCGAGGTTTCAGCCTACAACAAGGGCTTCCAGATTACCGGCACAACAGCCACAGTTACCGTAACAGGCAACCAAGCCTACAGCTATCCTTCCGCCAAAGTGCTCGACGGCAAGGCTTGCGACGCTTTGCTCGGCATCACCGACAACCAGCTGGCTGTATTCGCCCAGTTTACCGGCAAGGTTACAATCTCTGGCAACTTCTACAACTTCACAATCGACGGCGCAGAGACCGCCATCGGAAGCCTCTATCAGGCCACCGACGAGCAGAAGGCCCTCTTCGAGAACGATAAGACATACACCGTAACCGGTTACTTCACATCGATTTCCGGCGGCAAATATGTCAACTTCGTGCCTACAGCGGCTGTTGAAGCTAAGACTACAAAATCGCGCCGTGCATTGCGCGCCGCAATTGCCGTTACATCAAAGAGCGTATCGGCTGTCTACGCGTTTGACGGCAACAACTGGAAAGCCAACACGTCGATCAACCTGCTCCAGGCTGCCGACTATACGGCTATGGGCATGAAATACTTCAACCTTGAGAAACCAGACGAGTATCTGCCTACATATCTCAAGGTCAACTTCCCATACGCCAAGGCCGGCGACACCAAACTTGTGGCTTACAAATACTACGCAAGCAGCAAGACGTCGCTCGTATGCGACCAATATACGTTCAACGGCTCATTGTGGCAGAAGACCAACGGCGTGACCGAGGAGTCTGCTCAATTTGTGCGCACCAACGGCAAGTGGATGTATGACCCGAACGTGGAAATCACGCTGCCGGGCGGCAAGGGTGTGGAAATCTCCACCAAGTACTATCAGGCTTGCGTCGACTGGGTATATGAGCACATCGACAAGCCTCTCGGATCGACAGGCTTGAAGGACGGCAACTTCTACATCTCCAAATATGGCAACAACGAGTACTACTGCGGAACATCGGCTTACCAAGGCAATGTCGACCTCCGCCCTGCAAAGGCGAAAGAGCAGTATCCTGCCGGCTACGAGGGAATGACCGACGAGCAAATCGAAACGCTCATGATGGACCGCTTCTGCAAGGAAGTGCTTCCTGGCGCACTCTCCACGCTCCACGCCGACGCAGCGCCGGTTGCCGGACTCGAAGTGGTCTACACCATCAATTTCGCAGTCTACAACAATGCCACAACCAACCACACCGTGCGCTACAAAGTGACTGCCCCTGGCACGTTCGAGTTTATCGACTGCACTTGGTATGAGAAATAAACATCACATATTAGGTTGATTTTTTAAAGAACCGTCTTGCCTCCCATGTGAGCCAAGACGGTTTTTTTATTGCGCAACTTGGATTTTTTTCACACTATTTCCTGTTTTCCACATTTTTGCATTAACTTTGTATTTTAATCATTAGAAACAAATTAAAAGTTAGATACACCTATGTCAGAAATCGAGAACAAAGAACTGACACCAGAAAAAGAGTCAGGACTGAACTTCGTCGAGCAGATGGTTGCCGACGATTTGAAAAACGGTAAGAACGGCGGACGCCTGAACACGCGTTTTCCACCGGAACCTAACGGTTATCTCCACATCGGACATGCCAAGGCTATCTGTATGGACTTCGGCGTCGCAGAGAAATTCGGCGGCACCTGCAACCTGCGCTTCGACGACACCAACCCGGTGAAGGAAGACGTGGAGTATGTAGACTCCATACGCGAGGACATCAAATGGCTCGGCTACGATTGGGGCAACCGCGAATACTACGCTTCTGACTATTTTCCACAGCTCTACGACCTCGCAATCCGCATGATAAAAGAAGGCAAGGCCTACGTTGACGAGCAAACTGCAGAGCAGATTGCAGAGCAGAAAGGCACTCCGACACAGCCAGGCACGGCAAGCCCGTTCCGCGACCGTCCTATCGAGGAAAACCTCGACCTCTTCCAGCGTATGAACGCCGGCGAGTTTGAGGAGGGCGCGATGGTGCTCCGCGCAAAAATCGACATGGCGTCGTCAAACATGCATTTCCGCGACCCGATTATGTACCGCATCATCAAGCATCCACACCACCGCACCGGCGAAAAGTGGAAAGTGTACCCTATGTACGACTTCGCCCACGGACAGTCTGACTATTTCGAGGGTGTGACCCACTCCATCTGCACGCTTGAGTTTGTGCCTCACCGCCCGCTCTACGAATATTTCGTAAAGGAGCTTGCCGACGAGACCTACTGCCCGCGTCAGATTGAGTTCAACCGTCTGAACCTCACCTACACCGTATTGTCAAAGCGCAAACTGCTGCAACTGGTGAAAGAGGGTCTCGTTGACGGATGGGACGACCCACGCATGCCGACAATTTCCGGTCTGCGCCGCCGCGGATTCACCCCTGAGTCAATAAAAGCGTTTATCAACCGCATCGGATACACCAAATTCGAGGCTGTCAACGACATCTCGCTGCTTGAGTTCAGCATCCGCGAAGACCTCAACAAACGTGCGACACGCGTATGCGCCGTGATCGACCCCGTAAAGGTTGTAATCACCAACTACCCTGACGACCAAGTGGAACAGATGGAGATGGAAAACAACCCGGAAGACCCTACAAGCGGCACCCACACAATGCCGTTCTCGCGCGAAATCTACATCGAACGCGACGACTTTATGGAGAATCCTCCCAAGAAATTCTTCCGTATGACTCCCGACAAGGAAGTGCGACTGAAAGGTGCATACATCGTGAAATGCACAGGCTGCAAGAAAGATGCCGACGGACGTATCGAAGAAATCTACTGCGAATACGACCCAGAGTCGAAGAGCGGTATGCCGGGAAGCATGCGCAAGGTGAAAGGCACGCTCCACTGGGTATCTGCACGCCATTGCATCGACGCCGAGGTGCGTCTTTACGACCGTCTATTTGCCGTGGAGAATGCCTCTGAGGTTAAAGACCGCGACTTCCACGAGCTCCTCAATCCCGACTCTATCAAAGTTGTGGAACACGCTAAGATAGAGCCGTTCCTCGCAGAAAACGCAGAGCCGGGGGCACACTTCCAGTTCCAGCGCATCGGCTACTTCACGCCCGACAAAAAGGACTCTACGAAGGAGCATCTTGTGTTCAACCGCACAATAACGCTCAAAGACAGCTGGCAGAAAATCAACAAATAAAAGAATCTTTATTTCATTTCTATAACCACGACAGCGGCTCCGGGTGGAAGCCGCTGTCGCTTTTTTAGGGTCAGTAGCAAAACTCGGGTGGAATGTAAAAAAAAGGGGGTCTGTAGAAATACCGAGAAACTTTTTGGGTACAACAAAGGGTGTAAATCGCATAATTTGCTGATTTACACCCTTATTAGCGGAAAGAGAGGGATTCGAACCCTCGGTACGGTTACCCGTACAACGGTTTTCGAGACCGTCCCGATCGACCACTCCGGCATCTTTCCTTAAATCGAGTGCAAAGTTACGTCTTTTTTCTGAAAAACATCATTTTTATCCGATTTTTTTCAATCAAAAAGTCGGGCAAGCGGAAAAAAGAGCGCGTTTCACCTTGAGTACCAACCACCAACAAATAGTCATAAGGCAGCCTCTTTTTCCCTCACCGACATTTCAAGTGGCAAGATTCAGAATCAACACCAGTCGGACTTTTGGCTGGTCATCCTGCAAAAAAAGGACCGCGTCATTCCAACGCGGTCCTTCCTGTCATGTCAAGTTGATTATTATTTCTCTTTGTCGTCGATTGTGCAGATGCTTACGCGGTTCCAATCCGGCTCAGAGAACATGTCGCCCACGCCGTTGCCCTGAGCGTCGATGCGGCTTGCGTTGATGCGATAGCGCTTTACGAGGATGTCTTTCACAGCCTCTGCACGAGCCTTCGCAATGCGCTCGTTCACTTCCTGGCTGCCTTCCGGCGAAGCGAATCCGCGGATGATTACGGTTGCGTCCTTATGGTTGTTCAAATAAGTTGCCACACGCTCCACGTTAGGCAGCTGGGCATTGTCGACAGTCGATTTGCCCTGACGGAATGTAACGACCGACTCCATCGAACGAGTCTGCTGGGTTACGGTCTCCACCACGCGCACCTCGTTAGGCTTGCGGTTTTTCAAGCGTTCAACTTCATTGTTGAGATCGTTGATTCTGTTGTTTGCAGCCTTGAGATCGTTGTCTTTGCCATCGAGCTCTCCACGGAGATTGTTGATTTTGTCGTTAAGACCATCGATTTCGTTCTGGTCGTAAAGACGCGCGTAAGTGAAATGATGCGTTCCGTTGCTTGTCTTGAAATGGTAGGCCAAGCCAGCCATCAGTTCAAAGTTGGCTTTGTTTGAGTTGAAAGCCACTGCGTTGTTGCTTTGCGAACGGCCCTCAATATTGTAAACAATCGCTGGCTTGACAGCCAACGTGAATTGTTTAGCCTTGCCAATGTTGAACCCGAGGTTCAATCCAAACTTCGAAGTCATATAGTTCTTGTGAGCCATTGAGCCGTCGGCGTCCTTGCATCCAAACACGTGGCCTACTCCGATGCCTCCGAGAGCCTCTATCTCGAACACCCGAGGCGAGCCTTTATAGCCTCCGAAAAGGTTCATAAGGTTCAAGCCACCAAGGAGATTGAGATTTGCATGGTCGAAAGCAGTGCGCACACCGCGGTTGCCATAGATACCCGTTGTGTTTATTCCGGCATTGAACTCCACGCCGGTCTTGAGCACTGGCGTGAATTGCTTATAAAACTCCACGCCCACTTGCGGACGAATGTTTTCACCAATAGAATAAGGGTGAGCCAAAGGCTGTGTAACACCTGCGTTGATACCAACCGACCAATTGTCGGTAAATTTGGTGCCCGTAAGTGCATTCTCTGCACCGGCACTCATAAGTGAACCTGCTAAAATCAGCGTCAAAAATCCTTTTTTCATAAAAACATTTTTTAATTCTATTAGTATAGAACAATATACAACACAAAAGGTTCGCAAACGTGCGAAAATAATTCTACAAACTCCGCCATTTAGACGTGAAAACAACTGGAATTTATTATCTTCGCAGTGTCAATAAAAATTGCAGACTTTTTTATGGAATCCATCGAAAAAACGGAAAAATTAGACAAGGTCGACTTGCAGATTCTACGCACGCTGCAAGGCAATGCCCGCCTGACAATCAAGGAACTCGCGCAACAGGTCAACCTGTCGTCGACCCCTGTGTTTGAACGGTTGAAACGCATGGAAAGCCGAGGCTATATCCAGAAATACATCGCCGTACTCAATGCCGCCAAACTCAACCAAGGCTTTGTGGTGTTCTGCAACGTCAAGATGCGGCAGCTGAACCGCGACATCGCCGCCGAATTCACCAAGATTGTGCAAGGCATACCGGAAGTGACCGAATGCTACAATATCAGCGGCAGCTTCGACTACCTGCTGAAAATCCACGCCCCCGATATGAAATACTACCAGGAGTTTGTGCTCAATGTGCTTGGCACGGTGGAGAATCTTGCGTCGGTAGAAAGCGTATTCGTGATGGACGAGCTGAAGCACGAATACGGCATACACATCTAAAATCCGCGCTTATTTTGAATGTTTGGCGTGAGCTGCCCGCAGACGGTTGTGATAGCCACGCTTCTTGTAGCTCGGGCCGTTATAATGGCGGGCAAAATTGTGCCAGTCTTTTTTTTTCAGGTATTTCACCAAATCACGGTTGATGCAGAATTGCGCGAACAGCTCAAGCTGCTCAGCCTCCGACTGCGACATCCGCTCGACAAATTCATCCACCGTAGCGCATCCGCAACTCTTCCAGTTGAATCCGCCAATCTGAAACATCCCCCAGAACGCGGACTTGTTTGCCACGTCGCGGCTTATCGTGCGCGCCGATTCGAGCCGTGCCCACTGCGCGTTGCCGTATGACCCGTATTTGCGAGTGTTTACAGGCTTGAAGCACACATAGCTTGTGTATTTTCCATATTTGATTCCCGCTTGCGACAGCTGTCTCTTAAACATCGTGAGGTCGAAGTTTATCAACGGTTTTCCCGGCGACACGAATCCCTTGTGCGACTTTCCCGCCTCTATCTCCACCACGGCTTTCATCGTGGCGATGTCAACACCCAGCTCATCCGCCACCTTCTTGTAGTCTTCATCCGTCAGACGCTCATAGCGAGCATTGTCAGCCGACGGCGCCACAGAGTCAGGCGCGGCTGCTACAGTGTCGGCAGGCAACGGTATGGCGGCGTTGTCGGTTGATTGAGGACGCGGGCAAGCCATCAGCGCTATCGCCGATGCCACAATAAGAGATATCAGTATTACCGATTTTTCCATAGTCGTGGTTTGATTAATGTTTGGAACATAAAAAAGACGGGTGTTTTATCCGCCGTGACAAGCGTGTCACCAAGATAAAACACCCGTAATTGGGTTATTGTTCAACCAGATGCTATTATTTCTCGTCAGCCATCATCTCAAGGATGCGGCGCAAGTGGTTCCAGCATTTGTCGACAGCCGGGATGTGCATCGACTCCTTAGGAGTGTGCACGTCGCGCAATGTCGGGCCGAAAGAAATCATGTCAAGCTTCGGATTGTTGAGCAGGAAGTTTCCACACTCAAGTCCGGCATGGAGAGAAGTGCAGAGCGGAGTGATTCCATAAAGATCCTCATAAGCCTTCACAGCCACCTTGAGGATTTCAGAATTCATGTTAGGAGTCCATCCTGGATATCCGTCGCCTTGCTCCACACGCGCGCCACTAAGATCGAAGTGCGCGTAAATCTGACCGGCGATGTCGTATTTGCGGCTCTCCTCCTCGCTGCGCTGCGAAGTGGTCACCGTAATCACATGCTTGTCGCGGTCCATGCGGATAAGCGCAGTGTTGGTCGAAGTGTTGACCATACCCTCTATTCTGTGGCTCATAGCCTGAACCGCATTAGGTATAGAGTTGACACACCAAACGACACGCTTTGCAGTGTCGGCGTCGATTACCGTTGCAGGAGTGTCGACAGTTTCAAGTGTCACTTCCTGGTTGCCCTCGATAGTGCTGAACTCCTCTTCAAGTACAGCAGCAAACTCGTTCACGCGCTTGCGGAGGTCTTCTTTCTTGTCGGCAGGCACACCGATAACGGCATAAGCGTTGCCTGGGATAACGTTGCGTAGCTCGCCTCCGTTGATGTCGGCGACAGCCACCTGACCGTCATATGCGCGATATAGGCTGAAGAGGAAGCGGGCAAGCTGCTTGTTGGCGTTCGCACGTCCCAAATGGATGTCGGCGCCAGAGTGTCCGCCCTTGAATTTAAGAATCGAGAATTTGAAGAACTGATATCCCGCAGGAGCAGGAGCGTCGGTATAGTCGAAATGTCCGAGAGTGTCGATACCGCCGGCGCAACCGAGGAAAATCTGAGCCTCGTCCTCAGAGTCAAGGTTGATAAGGATGTTGCCGGTGATCATGTCCTTGCCGAGATTTTTCGCGCCAGTCAGACCCGTTTCCTCGTCCACAGTAAACAAAGTCTCGATAGGGCCGTGCTCATACGACTTGTCGAGCAAAGCGGCAAGCGCCATAGCCACACCGATACCATTGTCGGCGCCGAGCGTAGTCTTGTAACCTTTTGAATGAAGCCATTCGCCATCGACTTCAGTCAAAATCGGATCGGTGTCGAAATTATGAGTTTCCGGCTTGGTTTGGTTGGGCACCATATCCATGTGTCCCTGAAGCACCACTGTCGGAGCGCCTTCTTTACCCGCCGTTGCCGGCACACGCATAGCCACGTTGCCGATTGGGTCGGTCTTGGCTTCGATGTTGTGTCGTTTAGCAAATTCAAGAAGGAATTCGCGGATTTTGCCCTCCTTTTTTGATGGGCGCGGAACCTTAGTGATTTCGTCGAAGATGCCAAAAACTAATTTTGGCTCGAGGTCAGTAATGGTCATAGTTGTTTATAATTTAAAATTAAACGCTCTTATTTTTGAAATATTGTTAAATATCTTTTTTTTCGCCCTCTAAGGTATAAAAATAAATTGAGAGAGACGCAAAATTTAACCTCCTTTTCATATATTTGCAACTAAATTTATGATGAAATGGCAACAATACTGCTTTCAATCGGCGTTATTGCACTGTGTATTATCCTTTTGGGCGTGAAAGTGCTTTTCGTGAAAAATGGAAAGTTCCCATCAGGCCACATCCACGACAATCCGGCGATGAGAAAGCACAATATTGAATGTGCGCGTCATGAATAAATGAAAAACTTAAATTAAAAAATATATAAACCAAAATGAAAATTACCCGCGTGATTAATGTTGCTGCGTTGATGCTCGGAGTGTTGTTGCTCTGCCAATGCACTAAGGAGGAGAAATCCGCCGTACAACCTCAGGCAAACGTCCCGGCAACAGTGAAAATGGCATATATCGACAGCGACTCTCTCGCCGCCAAATACAACTTTGCCAAAGACATTTTTGAAGCAAACCAACGCGCACAGAACAAGTTGGAGAACGTGCGCCAGCAAAAGGCTGCCGAACTGCAGCGCTTCCAATCGGAAATCGAGCAGAAGGGACGCAACAACGGCTACCTCACAGAAGAAAGCTACAAGGCCGACATGCAGAAATACCAGCAGATGGGCTACGATGCCGAACGCCATATGAACGACCTTCAGAACAAGTTTGTCAACGAAAACAACCTCAGCCTGAAGCAGCTCAACGACTCTATCGACAAGTGCATCAGCGAATATGCAAAAAAGAACGGTATCTCTGTGGTGCTCGACAAGAAAGCCACATACTATGTCAACGGAATCCCCAACATCACCAACGACATTGTAAAAATTCTCAACGAGCGTTACAACAAAGTAGAGAAAAAATAACAGCGAAGCGATTCGCAACCAATAGGTTTTTTTAGGGAGTGTCAGGGGAGCGCGACTTGCGGCTCCCCTGTTTTTACCTTTACGATACAGATATGATTGACGAGAAAACAATAACAGAAGACATCGGCGAGCGCGCTGTGCTCGTCGGACTCATCACACCAACCCAGAACGAGGCCAAAGCCAACGAATATCTGGCAGAGCTCGCCTTTCTCGCCGAGACGGCTGGCGCGAAGTCGGAGAAGAGGTTTCTGCAGCGCGTCGACAACCCCAACCCACGCACATTCGTGGGCAAGGGAAAACTGGAGGAAATCAGACAATACATCGAGGACAACGCCATCGACCTCGCCATCTTCGACGACGACCTGACATCAAAGCAGGTGCAAAATATCGAGAATGAGCTAAAGGTGAAAATCCTCGACCGCACAAACCTGATTCTCGACATCTTCGCAAAGCGCGCGCAGACTGCCACCGCACGCACTCAGGTGGAACTGGCGCAATACCAATATCTGCTGCCGCGGCTCACGCGAATGTGGACACACCTCGAACGCCAACGGGGCGGTATCGGTATGCGCGGTCCGGGCGAGACACAGATAGAGACCGACCGACGAATCATCCTCGACAAAATATCGCGTCTGAAAGTGGAACTCAAAAACATCGACCGGCAGAAATCGATACAGCGTAAAAACCGCGGCAAGCTGACGCGCATCGCGCTCGTGGGCTACACCAACGTGGGCAAGTCGACGCTTATGAACCTGCTCAGCAAGTCGGACGTATTTGCCGAGAACAAGCTGTTTGCCACGCTCGACACCACGGTGCGCAAGGTGATAATCGACAACCTTCCGTTTCTGCTCACCGACACTATCGGATTCATCCGCAAACTGCCAACCCACCTTGTCGACTCCTTCAAATCGACGCTCGACGAGGTGCGCGACGCCGACATACTCGTGCACGTGGTCGACATATCCCACCCTCAGTTTGAGGAACAGATCGAAGTGGTCAACCGCACCCTGCAGGAGGTATGCGAGTCGAAAGACAAGCCGATGATTCTGGTGTTCAACAAGGTGGACGCCTTCACCTACGTCAAGAAGGACGACGACGACCTGACCCCACGCCTGCGTGAGAATATTCCGCTGGAAGAGCTTAAACAAACGTGGATGGCAAAGATGAACGACAACTGCATATTCATCTCCGCACGCGAACGAATAAACATCGACGAACTGAAGTCGCGCCTATACGAAATGGCAAAGGAAATCCACATGAAGCGTTTCCCATACAACGACTTCCTGTTTCAGAAATACGACGAAGAGGACCTGATGCAATGACGACAAAAGCCTTGTTTTTCGACATCGATGGCACACTCGTGAGTTTCAACACCCACGAGATTCCGGCATCGACAGTCGATGCCCTCGAGCAAGCCAAAGCCAACGGCTTGAAAGTGTTTATCGCCACCGGGCGTCCGCGCCAACTTATAAACAACCTGTCGGCAATCAGCCATCTAATCGACGGCTATGTGACGACAAACGGCGCATACTGCTATGCCGGCGACAACAACATCGTTTGCAATCCCATTCCGGAGGCCGACGTCCTGTCGATCAAGGCGGAAGCAGACCGCATGGGTGCGATGTCGCTTGTGGTAGGCATTGACGGAATACTGCTGTGCAACCCCGACATTCCTCTTGTCGACGAACTGCAGAAACTGCTCAACGTTCCGTCGATTCCCGTGGGCAACGACATCACGCCGCTGCTGCGGCACGGCATAGTGCAGATGACCGTGTTTGTCTCCGCAAGCCAAGAGCCCCAGCTGCTCGCCGGCGCACCGTCGAGCCACGGCTCCCGCTGGTATCCGACTTTCACCGACATCACATCGTGCAAAGCCGACAAAGCAAGCGGAATAGCAGCCATGGCAGCCCATTTCGGCATCGCCATCAGCGAGACGATGGCATTCGGCGACGGCGGCAACGACACCCCTATGCTGCGCCATGCCGGCATCGGAGTGGCTATGGGCAACGCCCTCCCAGATGTGCAGGCTGCAGCCGATTTTGTCACCACCACAGTCGACAATGACGGCATCGCCCACGCCCTGCGCCATTTCGGATTGATTTAGCTAAAAAAATACAGCAAAGTTATTGTAGTATAGAAATTTATGCGTACCTTTGCAGCCGACTATTATTAACATAATGTCTAACTTACTAAATTAACTTATTTTATTAACAATTATTTTTAAATGAGCGAATTAACAAATTCTCCTATTGCAGATTTCGATTGGGATTCGTACGAACACGGCCAGGTCGAGACAGGCAAAACTCGCGAAGAGTTGATGAAAACCTACGATGAGTCCTTGAACACAGTAAAAGACAAGGAAGTTATCGAAGGTACAGTTATTGCGTTGAACAAACGCGAGGCTGTTGTAAACATCGGCTACAAATCAGATGGTATCATCCCTATGAGCGAATTCCGCTACAACCCTGATTTGAAAGTTGGTGACACGGTTGAAGTATTCATCGAAAACCAGGAAGACAAAAAGGGTCAGTTGATCCTCTCTCACAAGAAAGCACGCGCTGCACGCAGCTGGGACCGCGTCAACGAGGCTCTCGAGAACAACGAAATCATCAAGGGTTACATCAAGTGCCGCACAAAGGGTGGTATGATCGTAGACGTATTCGGAATCGAGGCATTCTTGCCAGGTTCTCAGATCGACGTCAAGCCAATCCGCGACTACGATGTATTCGTTGGTAAGACTATGGAATTCAAGGTTGTTAAAATCAACCAAGAGTTCAAAAACGTTGTCGTGTCTCACAAAGCCCTCATCGAGGCAGAGCTCGAGCAACAGAAGAAAGAAATCATCGCCAAATTGGAAAAAGGTCAAGTATTGGAAGGTACTGTCAAGAACATCACTTCTTACGGTGTATTCATCGACCTTGGCGGCGTAGACGGCTTGATCCACATCACAGACCTTTCTTGGGGTCGCGTAAACGACCCGAACGAGGTTGTGAAATTGGACGAGAAGCTCAACGTTGTTATCCTCGACTTCGACGACGAGAAGAAGCGTATCGCCCTCGGCTTGAAGCAACTCCAGCCACATCCATGGGACGCTTTGGATCCAAACTTAAAGGTTGGCGACAAGGTGAAAGGCAAAGTTGTCGTTATGGCAGACTACGGCGCGTTTGTTGAAATCGCTCCGGGCGTAGAAGGCCTTATCCACGTTTCTGAAATGTCTTGGTCACAGCACTTGCGTTCTGCTCAGGACTTCATGAAGGTGGGCGACGAGGTAGAGGCAGTAGTTCTTACACTCGACCGCAAAGAGCGCAAAATGTCGCTCGGCATCAAGCAGCTCAAGGCTGACCCATGGGCAAACATCGAGGAGAAATATCCTGTTGGCTCTAAGCACACTGCAAAAGTGCGCAACTTCACTAACTTCGGCGTATTCGTTGAGTTGGAAGAGGGCGTTGACGGCTTGATCCACATCTCTGACCTTTCTTGGACTAAGAAAATCAAACACCCGAGCGAGTTCACTCAGATCGGTGCCGACATCGACGTTCAAGTTCTCGAAATCGACAAGGACAACCGCCGCTTGAGCCTCGGCCACAAGCAGCTCGAAGAGAATCCTTGGGACGTATTCGAAACTATCTTCACTGTAGGCAGCATCCACGAGGGCACTATCGTTGAAATGCTCGAAAAGGGTGCGGTTATCGCATTGCCTTACGGCGTTGAAGGATTCGCTACTCCTAAGCACCTCGTTAAGGAAGACGGAACTCAGGCTCAGGTTGACGAGAAACTGAACTTCAAGGTTATCGAGTTCAACAAGGACTCTAAGCGCATCATCCTCTCTCACAGCCGCATCTTCGAAGATGAAGCTCGTGCAGAAAAGGCTGAGGCTAAGAAAGCAGCTAAGAAAGCAAAAGTTGCAGAAGAGGCTCCTGTAATGAGCACTCCTATTGAGAAAACTACTCTCGGCGACATCTCTGCTCTCGCAGCCCTCAAGGAAAAACTCGCTAAGGAAGGCAAGTAATCCTCGAGAATACAATTCATAAGAAAAGCCGCACCCTTTGAGGATGCGGCTTTTTTATGCTTATTTAGACGCCTGCATTCACACTCCGCGGCAGGCATTACCTTTTTATTTTGAAACAATTTCCTTCTTTACAACTTTTCCTAAATGGAACACCGCAATCCACAGGCATAGTTTCCCCGTTGGAGAGAAGCACACGTTGTCTGATTCATCAAAATCAAAGCGGACGACATTACCAGACTTGTCAGTTTCCGCCTCAAATGTTATGTCGACAACTTCCACCAATGCCGTGTCACGCTTTTTATTGTAGCCGACTGCAAGATTCAGATAACACCAGTTCTTAGGGATCAATGGACAGACTCCATTGTTGTAGATGTTCAGATCGTCTTCACATTGATATTTCGACAGCTCCTCATCAGAAATCGCGTCACTAAACATCACGCTGCCGTCATCTTCCGTCTTGACATACTTTTTGTAAGTAGAATATTTTACCTCTCTATATTCTTCCGTTTTTGTACCTGCGATTATCTGGTCAAAGTACACTTGTTTAATCACAAGATACAGAGTGTTTCTATTGTCTGGTTCTGGCAATTCACACCCTTTCTTGACACATTTCTCTTCCTCCACATCCGACTCTTCATCTTCAAGATTGCTTTCAAACGGCAGAACGGCAACAACTTCCTCAGGCAACAGTTTCAAAAGAGAATCGGGCAAGAATTCCTCCAACTCAACCTCATCGTCGCCATAAAGCGCATCTTTCCGTTTGCCCAACTTTGAAATTGCATCATCGCACACTGACGACATAATTCGGTCATATACTTTGCTCGGGACACAGACAAGCTCACCCGTCTGATATTCAACATCGCTTAATATGTATTTTGCAATTTCCGGAATCTGCCTGTCTGTAATTTTAACCGAAGCAACATCTTGCAAAATCACATTGCCATCACGTCTAACACAGTATCCCACTTCTATATTCTTCATAACATTAGAATTTTATATTGTTTATATATCTTTTACAAAGATAGTGCAAAAACTATCCACAATTGTCTATTTTTGTTCTTTCGGCTTACGGTCAAAGTATGGACTTTTCGACGAGGCACTGAGTGCGATGGCTATGGTCTGCGAGCATTCAGGAAGCCACGGCAACATTTCCGACGCCCAACCAGCAGAAAACAGCACACGGGTGTCAATCCGGAGGTCGGCAGCAACAGAGCAGGCAGAGCCTATGGCAATGCCCACATCGATGGAATTGAGGGCACACGGATTCTGCGCTGGATTCTGCACACAGGCTGAATAACCGCAATAACCGCAATTAAGGCCCTGCGTGTGACGGCGCGTGCCAATGAGTATCACTGCCTCGCCCTGAAGAATATTGTCTGCGTCGCGAAGCAGGAATTTGAAACCAGTCTCCTCGCTGCGTCGGCGCATAGCCTCCGCCAGCTTCTCCAAATCCTCGCGCGCCTCTACAAGTGCTATCTCAATGATGTCCACACCCTTTGCCTTGGGAGCGGTGCGGGCAGCCGTCATCATACGGTGTGCCGCCTCAACCACCGACTGGTGGCGTAAATCGCGTTCGTTGATAATCATATTGCGTTGTTTTTGGGTTTAATCTTTTGCAAAAAGTGTGTCAATACGGTCGTTCACACGCAGCAGGCGGAACAGACGGTCGCGCACGGAATCGATGGCTATGCAGGCAAAGAAAATGCCCACCGTCGACGCCACAAGCATGGGCACAAACGCCCAAGAGTGAAGCCATGAATGCACGTCGAGCCAGTCGTGCCACAACAGGCGGCGCACGTAGATGTTGTCGTGGATAAGATACACGCCAAACGTCAACGGCGCTATGCGCACCAGGAAGCGCACCAGCCACGTGTCGGGCGCCTTATAGCGCGCTGTCCAGAGAAACAGCATCAGTGCGGCAATGAAAAGGATGCCGTTGTTGTCGTGATAGTCAGCCATCATCGGCGACGACCACACCCCGTAGTGCACGAACGTTTTCACAAGGAATATCGCAGCCAGCACTATCGCCACAAGGAAATACAGTTTGCCGAAATGGTTTACGCCTTCGTGGTTGAAATGCAGTCTGATGTAACCACCCACATAAAACAGGAATACGAACCACAGCAGCGAATTGTTGCCGCTCATCTGGTCGCCAAGCAGGAAGTCAAAATTAATCACCGCCATCACTCCGAGCATCACGAGATATTGCCGACGCGTCAACGCCTGCGCAACGATGGCGAGGAACGGAGCCAATGCCACAAGCGCCACATAGCGGGTGGCAAACCAATAGCGGTTGAAATATATAGGCATAAGCGACTTCCCGAAATCGTCCCATCCAAGACGCAGATTTGAGCAAAGCAGGAAGACGAAGAACAACAGCACCGAATAAAAGACTATTGGCGCCCACGTCTTCGGTATCTTTTCCCACTTTGGAGATGTCTGATGTATGATGAAATAACCCGTTATCAGGATATAGCAATTGGTCGACACTTTCGCAAGGCAACCTATCATCTCCATTGAGCAAAGGTTGAAAAGCGACGGGATGTCGGAAGTGATGCCGTCGGGCTTCTGCCCCACTCCGTGCATCAGGAAATGCCACACGACGATGAGAAACATCGCCACCACCCTCAATATCTCAAAACTCGGATTCCGTTTTTTTGCCATTATTTATTTTTATCTTTTTCGTTCATTAGGATTCACATATTGCCCATGCCGTACCGTGTGTCTGCCATACTGGATGGCAAATCCCGGGCAATGGTGCAAACAGCGCAGACACAATGTGCATTGCGGCTTGACCCACACAGGCTTGCCGTCGCACATCTCTATCGCCGACGACGGGCATCGGTCGGCACAAAGTCCGCAACCGGCACAACGGTCTGCCATCAAATGGAAATGCCGCGTCTGCCGCTGGCTCCCGTAGGTGGCATGATAAACACCAGCAATCAAATGCGGTATTCTCATTCTCTCTGTGTTTCCGTCCCTGCAGGCCACAATTCTGCCTATCGCTGCGTCTATCTCCTTTTCGGCCGACGCCTCGCGACGGCGGCACTTCTCCTTGTCGGTCAGATTGAACAAAGGAGTCCACGTGTCCACCATACGCACCGACAGACCGGCATCGACAGCCACACCTTTATCCAGCAACGCTTTGCGTGCCATCCAACCAGTCTGTCCGGTCGACGTGCCGTAGGTGGCGACGGTATAGACAAAGCAACGCCCCACATCCGCAAGTGTCAACGCTTCTAAAAACTCCGCCACAATCGCCGGCAAGCCCCAGAAATGCACTGGAAACACAAAGCCCACACGACGCTCCTTCGAGGCGTCGAAATCAAAACGGCGGTGTGCCACACATTCCGCAATCGAAGACACCCCGTCGCCTGTCGCAGCGGCTATGCGGCGCGCCACATACTCGCTGTTGCCAGTTCCTGAGAAATAGAATATCATTAATCTACGCCTATTTTTTTGCAAATATACGCATAAAGACGTAACTTTACACTAAAGATTTTGCATTATGGTAAAGAAGACATTTGAAGTTACCGATATGAGTTGCGTGGTCTGCGCCAGCAATGTGGAGCGCACCGTGCAGGCCCTGAAAGGCGTCGGCATCGCGAAAGTGAATTTCGCCGCCAACGAATTGACAGTGCATTTCGACCCAAGAATAATCAACATACAGCAAATAAAGGCCGCCGTGGAGGCTGCCGGCTACGGTCTTGTGACCGACGGCGACGTCGATGAGGAAGAATTGCGCCGCGAAAAGTATCGAAACCACATCATTCGACTTGCGGCGGCATGGGCAACAGCCATAGCCGTTATGTCGATTTCGATGACATCGCTCGGCACACAAGCCACATGGCAATGGGCAACAGCCATAATTGCAACCGTATCGCTCGCCTACTGCGGACGGCGATTCTACGAAAGGGCTTGGCAGATGGTCAAGCAACGCTCGGCAAATATGGACACGCTCGTTGCTCTAAGCACAGCGTCGGCATGGGTGTTCAGCATATTCCAGATAGCGTTTCCCGACTTTGCCGCCAAGCACGGCATGGGAAACCACGTATATTTCGACTCCGCGACGATGATTGTGGCGTTTGTGCTGACAGGGCGGCTGCTCGAGGAAAAGGCCAAAAACAGCACATCGTCTGCCATCCGCTCGCTTATCGACTTGCAACCATCCAACGCAACCGTGCTCGACGACTGCGGAGGCTCGCGCCTTGTCGACATCAAAGGCATCCACGCCGGCGACATCGTCCTCGTGAAGCCTGGCGGCAGAATCCCTGTCGACGGAACGGTGAGTCAAGGCGACACCTATGTTGACGAGAGTATGCTGACAGGCGAACCTATGCAGGTGGCAAAACATAAAGGCGACAAGGTGTTTGCCGGAACAATCAACAAGAACGGCGCCATCACCGTCTGCGTCACTGCCGACGCCGACACCACCCTGCTGGCACGCATTGTCGATTCCGTGCGCGACGCTCAGGGCAGCAAGGCTCCCGTGCAAAGAGTAGCCGATGTGATAAGCCGTTATTTCACCTATGTGGTGGTCACCTTTGCCGCAATCACTCTTATAGGATGGATTATCGCAGGAGGAAGTGTGGCGACAGCCGTAATCTGCGCGGTGTCGGTGCTTGTAATCGCATGCCCGTGCGCTCTCGGACTCGCCACGCCAACAGCCATCACCGTGGGTATCGGCAAAGCCGCCGAGCATCACATTCTCATCAAAGACGCAACCGCCCTTGAACGCATCTGCAAGGCTACCGACATCGTGCTCGACAAAACCGGCACCATAACCGAAGGCAAACCGATTGTGGTTTCCGCAAAGATTTCAGCCGACGCCACCGACGAGGATCTCGGGGTGATGCTCGCCGCCGAAAAGCAGTCGGAACATCCACTTGCCGGTGTGCTTGTGGCTTCGCTCGAAGACCGTGGCATCACGCCTTCCAATACCGACAAATTCGCAGCAATCGTGGGAAAAGGTGTGGAAGCTCACCACAACGGACAGCTCTACTGGGTGGGAAGCGAGCTGATGGCACACGAACGCAACGTTAAGAATTCCGACATAAAAGCCAACGCCCACGGCGGCACAACTATCTATTTCGGCTGTGGCAACCGCCTGCTCGCGGTGTTTGTGCTTGCCGACATGGTCAAGGAAACTTCCGCACCGGCAATCGCCTCGCTGAAACGGCTCGGTCTGAGGGTGTATATGCTCACTGGCGACAACAACGCCTCTGCTGCAAGAGTGGCTGAGGAAGTGGGTGCTACGGGTTTCAAGGCCGAGATGCTGCCCGCCGACAAGGAAAAATATATCCTCGACATGCAACACCGCGGACGCGTCGTGGCAATGGCAGGCGACGGCATCAACGACTCCTCTGCGTTGGCACGTGCCGATGTTTCGATAGCCATGGGCAACGGAACCGACATTGCAATTGAGACAGCGATGGTGACCCTGCCGACGTCCGACCTGCAGATGCTGCCACGCGTTGTGCGTCTGTCGAAGAAAACGATGCGCATCGTGCATCAGAACCTTTTCTGGGCATTCATCTACAACATTATCGGGCTGCCGGTTGCCGCCGGACTATTCGGTGTAATGCTCGACCCTATGTGGGCAAGCGCCGCAATGGCGGTAAGTTCGGTGACGGTGGTGCTCAACAGTCTGCGTCTTAAATTGGTGAAAGTAAAATAATAATGCCATGAAACGTGCGATTATAACATTGACGCTGCTCCTGAGTGTGGTTTCGCTCCAGGCACAGATGCTGCTCATCTATGGCGGCAGCAACCATGATGTGTTTCTCGGAAAGCTGAACGCCGACTGCTACGACAACGAGTCGATATGGAATGAATACGGGACCTACGGAAGCAAATACAGCAGCAAGTCTATCTGGAACGAATACGGGACCTATGGAAGTGAGTACAGCAGTTACTCGCCTTGGAACGAGTATGCCTCAACGCCTCCGGTAGTTGTCGACTCGCGCGGCAATTTCTATGGCTATCTGACAGCAAACGAATTCATCTCCCAACGCTACTCATCAAGATTGGTCGATTTCATATGCCGCCACTACAAGCAAATACGTGACGACCTGAGCAGTTGGTACAACGAACTGTTCTAACCCCTCGCCTACCACCGCTAAAAAACAGGTGTGCCGTTTCTTCGTTAGAAATGTTACTTTTTGGAAAACAAAGTTATGTCAAAATACGCAGATAAAAAAGTATTTCACAAACGAAATACATATAATAAAGAATAGACTTCCATCATACACTAAAGTATTCTAAACGCGAGTTTTAGCTCCGCATCAACAGCCATTCACGAATAACGTCAGGGGCACGCCATTGCTAAGGCGGCGTGCCCCTGATGCTTGTGTGGAAACGTGCTTGATCCTTTGTCAAAAGGTTCCGATTGGCAAAAGAAATATTCCATAATCTTTGTAAATCAACGAGTTCCATTCATTGCCACCGTGATGTTTCTAACGAAGAAACCTCACAGATGACGAAACCAATTGACAATAAGAACGATAGACTATCCATCCTGTCGCATTACGCTCACAATTACGGAAGCATACACTGCAAACCGTTTGATAAAGCAGCATCAGTCCATCTTCCCCCACTCGCAGCTGACAGCGACATTGCAGCAGAACCATTACAAGACTCTCTGTTCAACGATTTCTTTTCTGTCCCGTTTCTCCCAACCGAAAAACCTAAGTTTACGTTTATCGACCTATTCGCAGGAATTGGAGGCTTCCGAATGGCAATGCAACGACTCGGAGGCAAATGCGTTTTCTCTTCAGAATGGGACGAGCAAGCAAAGCGTACATATTTCGCCAACTATGGTGAATATCCATTCGGCGACATCACAAAAGAAGAAACAAAGGCATTCATCCCCGACGATTTCGACATTTTGTGCGCAGGATTTCCATGTCAAGCCTTTTCGCTGGCTGGCAAACGGCTCGGTTTTGAAGAAACCCGAGGCACTTTGTTTTTTGATGTAGCCGAAATTCTACGAAGGAAACGCCCAAAAGCTTTTTTTCTGGAAAACGTCAAAGGTCTTTTAATCCACGATAAAGGACACACTATTGAAACAATACTCAACGTATTGCGGAATGATCTGGACTATTACGTTCCCGACCCCCAGATTGTAAATGCAATGCATTTCGGAGTGCCGCAACATAGGGAACGCGTCTATATTGTAGGCTTCAGAAAAGACCAATGCACCGATGGCTTCTCATACCCTCAACCAACCGACAACAGCAAAACATTCGCAGACATAAAAGAAGAAAAAGAAGTGTCTGTAAAGTATTATTTGTCAACCCAGTACATCAAAACCCTAATCGCTCACAAAGAGCGCCATTCCGCCAAAGGAAACGGATTTGGATATGAAATCATTGCTGACAATCAGGTGGCAAACGCCATTGTAGTCGGCGGTATGGGACGGGAGCGAAACCTCGTCATCGACAATCGTCTGACAAATTTTACTCCGATAACAAAAATCAAAGGCGAAGTAAACCGCGATGGAATCCGACGCATGACACCGCGCGAATGGGCGCGGCTGCAAGGATTTCCCGACAATTTTATAATCTGCGTTGCCGACGCGTCGGCATATAAGCAATTCGGCAACTCCGTTGCCGTTCCAGCAATACAAGCCACTGCTTCGGAGATTATCAAGCACATAGTCACAACCAAAAGCAAACGTTATGGAACTAAGAGGTAACCGTGGCGAATGGAGTGAGCTATACGCTCTTCTGAAATTGCTTGCCGACGGACGGCTGTATTGTGGAGACGCCAGTCAGAATCGACAGGATGACCGTTTTTTCCCAATTCTTAAAATTTTCAGAAACGACCAAATCTACCGTACCGCATATACTGTAAATGCCGCAAAAAAAGAAATCCTTGTGTCGAGAACCAACGATTGCACCATCGACGTTTCCCAAGAAGAAATGCAAACAAAGGCACATTCCATTTTAAATGTCATAAAAACGCATACCGGCACATTTGACATTCCTGAGATACACAATTTTCTTGAACGGATTGACTGCAAAACAATCAAAGCCAAGTCGACCGACAAGGCCGACATAAGAATTGTTATCCACGACCTCAACACTGGCTCAAAGCCAGAATTAGGCTACAGCATCAAATCTAAATTAGGCGGTAATTCGACCTTGATAAACGCCAACAAAGACAGCACCAACTTCATTTATCAAGTAATCAATGTCGACCATTCTCAAATGTCGGAATTCAACAAGTTAGGCAAGTTTGGGGCAAAATTCAATTACTTAGAAGAAATCGGGGCAAAACTGTCGTTTATAGGCACTGCCCGAAAGGAGACCCACAATAATCTGACACTCCTTGACTTGGGATTGGAGCGAATCCTTGCCGATGAATTGCTCTTATACTATAGCACCAATCTGTCATCACTTGAAGAGATTACCCGTCAAGAAACAAATGACGACCCATTGATATTGACACAGAACACCACGCAGCCAATGTATGAATACAAAATCAAGCAATTCTTGCTCGCTTTCGCTCTCGGAATGACATGTTCGAAGCCGTGGCATGGCACGTTCAACGCCAATGGAGGCTACATCGTAATCAAGGAAGACGGCGACATTATTTGCTATCATTTTTTCGACCGCAATGATTTGGAAAACTACCTTTTCTACAACACCAAATTCGACACTCCAAGCACAAGTCGCCACCTTTTCGGAAAAATTTACGAACATGGTGGTCGCTTTTTCATCAAACTGAATCTGCAGGTTAGATTCAAATAATCTTCACGCCTCCGCCGGTGTAGCGGTTGCCCACGCCTATGCCAAAGAGGGCGAAGTCGTAGAGCACGGGGTCGTCGGGACGGAGTGTGCGCAAAAGTGCCGTCAGTTGCTCCACAGCTTTGCGGTCGTTGCCGCGTCGCTGCAGCAGACCGAGCGCTCGTGCTGTGTTGCCCACATGCACGTCGAGCGGGATAAACAGTTGCGACGGTTTGATGCTTGTCCACACCCCCATATCCACAATACCGTCGCGGCGCACAAGCCATCGCAACGCCATATTGATGCGTTTAAGGGCGGTGGTGTCAAGTCCAGTGGGGAGACAACGACTGTTGACAGCCCCGTCGTTGGCGGCGGCAAACTCCTGCGACATCAATCCGACAAGTTCCCACGAAGGATACTGGCTGTCGCCCACCCCGTTGGCTGCGGCAAATGCGTCGACCGACGGATAGCGGTCATAGATGCGATGCAACCCGCGTAGATAGTATGCAAAATCATCGCTGAAGAATGTGCGGTGAATATTGAACCGTTCGCCAAGATCGTCATAACCGCAATCCATCACATAGCGATATGGCTGAAAGTCCATCAGCCGCAGCATTTTGTTGCAGTTGCTGCAAATCATCTTGCGGTTGCCCCATGCTATGGTTGCCGACAAAAACGCGGCTATCTCAATGTCGGGCAACGCTGAGAACTGACGTGGAAACTGCACCGGATCGGCAGCCACAAATTCCGGTGCGTTTATGCGCCGAGCCTCTGCCTCAAGAAGCTCAGCCACTTCGGGCAATATCATCATTTCGGAAGCCATTTGCTCAATTCCTCCTCTGTTATGCCACGCCGCGCAGCATAGTCACGGCGCTGGTCGGGCGCAATGGCGCCAATCATAAAATAACGCGACGCAGGATGCGCAATCATCAATCCGCTCACGCTCGATGCCGGACTCATAGCTCCATTTGGCGTCACAGCGATTCCTACATTCGCGAAGCCAACGATTTTTTCGATGGCAAAAATCGCCGACTGGTCGGGCAACGACGGATAGCCGGCAGCCGGACGGATGCCTCGATACTGGGCACGCAACGCTCTTTGGCGGTCAATCCGCTCATCGGGAGCATATCCCCACACTTCGCGCCTCACACGGGCGTGGAGCAGTTCGGCGGCAGCCTCTGCCAGACGGTCGGACAGCGACTGGTAGAGCAGCGACTTGAAGTCGTCGGTCTGTTGATACCCTGATATTATTTCTTCAATTCCACGTCCTGCCGTTACGGCAAAAGCACCCACATAGTCAGTGCCGCAAGGCTTCACGAAGTCGGACAGCGACAGACATTCCTCACCATCCTTCTGCTGGCGCAACAATGGCAGCACAACATCGCCCCCTTCGGCATGGAATATGATGTTGTCGCCGACAGAATTTGCAGGCAGCAGCACAACGCGTGCGCGGATGCTGTTGTTGACATCGCGCACCAGACGCGCAAGAGCCACCTGAGCTTCCTTGAGCAGTTGCATAGCCTCCGAGGCCTTCTTCCGGCGGTCTTGCTTCTGCCCTGCAAGCCACTGCGCACGGCAATGGTCGCAGCCATGGATTTCGGCAAGTTCGGCAAACGATGCTTCAAGTTGCCACACAGGGAAAAACGCACGCCAATTGATATATTCTATGGCTTCCTCAACCGTTATCTCCACATCGGTTGCACCAATAGCCGACGGCACCGGCGTATCATAAGCCTCCCAGTCGGGCATGAACGCACGGCGGCGTGCCTCTTCAAGCGGGAGCAGCGGTTTCTGCGATTCGGTATATGCGCTGCGCTGGCTTTCCTGCTCAGCCTTTATGCGCCGTTCGGCTTCCGCCGGATCGGATGCAATCTCCTGCATTATCGACGGCATCACTGCGGCGTCGCGCGTATAAGCCACAATATGGTCGTAGCACGGCGCAATCTTCACCGCCGTATGCACCGCCGAAGCCGTAGCTCCGCCTACAAGAATCGGAATCGACAAACCTCGCTCATTCATCAGACGCGCCACGTTGCACATCTCTTCAAGCGATGGGGTTATCAGTCCGCTAAGTCCTATATAGTCGGCATGCTCGCGCACGGCAGTGTCGATAATTTCCTCTGCCGGCACCATCACGCCCATATCTATCACCTCATATCCGTTGCAGCGCATCACCACCCCGACAATGTTTTTCCCGATGTCGTGCACATCGCCTTTCACCGTGGCGATGACAATCTTGCCAGCCGATTTGCGACCCGACTTCAACTGTTCGCGCTCGATGAATGGCTGAAGCCATGCCACAGCCTGCTTCATGGCGCGCGCACTCTTCACCACTTGCGGCAGAAACATCTTGCCATCGCCAAAAAGCGTGCCCACGCGGTTCATGCCTTCCATCAGTGGCTGTTCGATGACGGCTATCGCCGAACCATGCTCCGACATCGAACGCTCAAGTATCGGCTCTATGCCTTCCATACGTCCTTTCACAAGCATACGGCTCAACGCTTCATCGGCAGGAAGGTTGGAATAGTCTTCCTCCACCACCTTGACGGCTCCGGCCTTCTCGTTTTTCAAGTGTTCCGCCACCTCAAGCAGACGCTCGGTCGCATCTGGACGGCGACAAAGCAGCGCATCCTCTATGGTCTGCCGCACATCGGCGGGAATCTCGTCATAGGGAATCATCGCGGCGGCGTTTACAATCGCCATATCCATACCTTTGGCTATGGCATGGTAAAGAAACACCGAGTGCATAGCCTCGCGCAGATAGTTGTTGCCCCGGAAGGAGAACGACAAATTGCTGACTCCTCCACTCACTTTTGCTCCTGGCAGATGCTGCTTTATCCAACCTACGGTTTCTATAAAGTCGAGCGCATAGCGGTCGTGGCTGTCGATGCCTGTCGCCACAGCCAGCACGTTAGGGTCAAAGATTATGTCTTCAGCCGGGAAACCCACTTTCTCCGTAAGCAGTTTATACGCACGCGCGCAAATCTCCGTGCGGCGGGCAAACGTGTCGGCCTGACCGTCTTCGTCAAAAGCCATCACCACCGTTGCCGCACCCATCTCTTTTATAAACTTTGCATGGGCAAGGAAAACCTCCTCTCCTTCTTTCAGACTGATGGAATTGACGATGCCCTTTCCTTGCAGACATTTAAGTCCTGCCTCGATGACATCCCATTTCGAAGAGTCAATCATCACGGGCACACGCGCCACATCGGGCTCCGCCGCGAGCAGACGCAGAAAATGCACCATCTCCGCCTTTGAGTCGAGCATAGCATCGTCCATGTTGACATCGACAATCTGCGCACCGGCCTCAACCTGCTTCAAGGCTATATCAACGGCTTCCTGATAGTTTTTTTCGTTGATTAGACGCAGAAACTTGCGGCTGCCTGCCACATTGCAGCGTTCGCCAACGTTGGTGAAATTCTGCTCCGGCGACACGATTTTCAAATCAAGTCCCGACAAGCGCATCTCCGGCTTCCTCACAACCGGCTTGCGCGGTGTGTGTGAACGTGCGGCTTCGGCTATGGCCCGGATATGCGCCGGCGTAGTGCCGCAGCATCCTCCAGCAATATTGATTACACCGGCATCCATCATTTTCGACAGATGTGAGGCTGTTATTTCAGGTGTCTCGTCGTATTCTCCCATAGCGTTGGGCAGTCCGGCATTGGGATAAAGCATCACGGCGGCATCGGTGAGCGATGCCATTTGCTTTATGTATGGCTCCAGACTTTCCGCACCGAAACCGCAGTTCAGGCCAAATGCCACCGCACCAGAATGGGCTGTGCTTGCCACAAAAGCTTCTATTGTCTGCCCGGCAAGCATACGTCCGCCTGTCGACGACAATGTGGCTGAGAGCGCAATTTCCACGCTTCTGCCAGCGAGACGCATCGCCTCTTTGGCTGCAGAGATGGCTGCCTTGGCATTGAGCGTGTCGAAAATCGTCTCACAGATGAATAAATCCACTCCGCCCTCTATCAACGCGCACATCTGCTCGACATAGGCTTCGCGCAACGTGTCGAAATCGAGCTCGCGGGCTGCGGGATTCTCCACGTCGGCACTCATCGACAATGTTTTGCTCGTGGGGCCAACGCTGCCTGCCACCCAGCACTGGCGGCCTGCGGCTATGCGTTTGTCTGCCTCCCGGCGCGCTATGGCGGCTGCGGCACGGTTTATCTCTTTCACATAGGACGCCAGGCCGTAGTCGGCCATCGACACGGCATTTGCATTAAACGAGTTTGCCTCGATAATGTCGGCTCCGGCGTCAAGATAGTCGCTGTGAATCTCAGCGATGACGTCGGGACGCGTGAGGCACAACACGTCGTTGCACCCCTTCAGTTTCTGCGGATGGTCGGCAAAGACGCCGCCACGGTAGTCTTCTTCTTTCAACCCGTAGCGCTGTATCTGTGTTCCCATCGCTCCGTCAAGCACAAGTATGCGCTCCGACAATGCTGTTTTCAAATCTTCAATCATCAGAATCTTATATATGTTTTTATGGGGGCACCGTCATTCCGGTGCCGATTGCAGAATGTTGTATTGCGTTCTCTTACTCCGGCTGAAGTTCCTCTGCCACAGGCAGCGGTTTCCATCCCTCGCCATAGGTGTCGTAAGCATCGGTGACAATCACAAACGCCCGCGGGTCGGCCTCCTTGATTTTCGATTTAACGATGTTGGCCTCCTTATAGTTCACCACAAGCATAAGCATCTCCTTGTCGCCCTTAGAGTAGAGGCCCGAACTCTTTATGCATGTGCCGGAGCGGTCAAGGTCGTCAAGGATATATTTGTGGAGCGAGGTGAGTTTCTCGTCACTGATAATAAACAACAGTTTGTCGTTCTTTGAACCGGTAATTGTGAACGCCACCACACGCGACGCCACGAAAATGGCAATCAGCGAATAGAACATCAACAGAAGCGACGGATTTTCAGAAACGACAGCGCTGTCGCTTCCCACTCCGAATCCGATAACTATCACACCAAACATCACGACAAACGAGTCGACGATAAAGATACCTGTTGAGAATTTCAAATGCGCATATTTCTGAAGTATCATCGCAACGATGTCGGTTCCGCCGGTTGTTGCCTGGTTGCGCACCACAATACCGCATCCCATACCGATAAGTGTTGAGCCTATAAGCGTGGCGAGCATCAGATGGTCGGACATATCGATAAGTCCGCCGGCTATTCTCGTTGGGTCAAGTGCTTCAAGCGACGCCTGGTCGGGATAAGCCATCCACGACAGCACGTTCATTATCAGCGGCTGCACAAGGCATGCCACAATTGTGCGGATACCCAGCTTCGCTCCGAGAAGGAGCAAGGACAGGAGCATCAACGGGATTTCAAAACAATAGCCGAATGTACCCACTTGCACCGACGGGAATATGTTGTGGAGCACAATGCTGGCTCCATAAACACCGCCAGGGATGATATTGTAAGGGTTGATAAAAAACACGAAGCCGGCACACATTGCCGTACATCCAACAAAAATCAGAATCCACGATTTGATTTTCTCCAATAATTCCTGTTTCTTTTCGTTCAGCATAAAGTTTCTTTTTAGAAAAGCGATTAAGTTTATTTTCCTGCGCTATATGCGCGTTCTTCTCGCCACAAATTTAAGCATTTTTCATCCGACAGACAACCATTGTTTAACGAGAATCTGCACTTACCATGTAACAACACCCGACTCTTTGGTCTGCTGATGCTTTGTGTAGTATTCAACGGACTGCTCTCCCGACATTGTCTTTGTCGACAACGAAACCGGCGCTATTGCGACAAGCGCTCCACTTGTTTCAATAAATGAGGCCGCCACCTTAGGCGACGTGACTTTCACCTTTTTAACAGGGTCGACAAGCGATGTCTTGGCCTCGTCGATGTTGAGATTCAGTTCTGCCTCAAACTTCATTTCTCTCTTTATGTCCATTACTGGATAGTAATAGACAAACAGGTCGTTGGGGTCGGTCAGCGACAGTGCAATCGAAGCCTTCACAACCGCATAGTCAAGCGAATAGACCGTGTTGTTGCGATTGTCCATATCTTCGGTCAGGACAATTGTCTCCGTCGTGTTTTTGACAGGATTCAGCACCTTCAACGTTGGATTGCCATAGTCGAATGTGTTTTTTGCCATAATCACACGATATAACATCATATAATTGTTTGACTTTGGCGTCGGTTCTTCATTGTCTCCGCAACTTGCCAGCGATACAACCATCACAACCGACAACAGCATTAATACTATTTTCTTCATCTTTGCTTGTTTTTAGGTTCTATAATTTTTTCACAAATATATAATATATAAACAAAATTTCCACCCTCATTTATCTTTTTTTATCCACAAAAAGACAAAAGTTCTGCCCCACAAACAGACATTCGGGTTAAACTTATTTTCTGTTGAATTGTCATATATAGAAATTACTGTTACGATGAAACGACTGCTCTCAATAAGGACTCTGGCCCTGATGATGGCTCTGTCGGCTGCTATTGCGGCCCACTCATACACCTTGACAAACGAGACGCTGCACTACGACATTGTGTATCACTGGGGGCTAATATGGAAACATGCCGGCTCTGCGACCCTGTCGATAAAAAAATCCGGACATAACTACGATGCATCGCTATCAGCCCGCACTATTTCGTGGGCCGACAAGGTGTTTCGCGTGCGCGACACTCTGAGCTGCACCATACAACCTTCGGGAATGCGACCAATCGTATACCGGAAGGCGTCGCATGAGGGCAAACACTCGGGAATCGACATTGTACGCTATTCATACAACGGCAATACAAGCCTCGCCGAATGCACCCGCATACGCCCGGGAAAAGCAAACAACGTGGTGCGGCTGCAGGCAAACGGCCAGGCTTACGACATGCTGAGCATTTTCTTCTATATCCGTGCGCTCGACTATAAAGCAATGGTAAAAAACCACATTTACACAACGACTGTGTTCTCTGGAAAAAAGAAGGAAACTCTGCGCATACGGCTTGTCGGCACAGAAACCATCGAACTGCGCGACAAGTCGAAACACGTGGCTTACCACGTATCGTTTTCTTTCACAACCGACGGCAAGAAGAAATCGTCAGACGATATGCACACCTGGATTTCAACCGACTCTTCGCATAAACCGCTGATGATGAAGGGCAAACTACCGATTGGAGAGGTTAGATGTTATCTCAGCAAATAGAAAGATGTTGGAAAAATATGTTTTAAAACATATTTTTAACACTTTTTCTTTGGTCAGAACAAAATATGGCATTACCTTTGCATCAGAAAAAAGAAAGATTGTTTTAGGTTAAGAGGCGCGCGAGAGAGCGGCCAGAATTATTAAAAGAAAGGAGACTTTATTATGAACCACACAAATTATTCAGTGAGAGTGGCTCCTTCCCATAGTTTCCATCCAAATGCGTCACTGCTTATGCAACGCAAAGGATACGTAGCGGGAGTAAACCATTAATCTCTCAAAAGATGGGCAAAATTGCCTTTTCTTATTTTTGATTTCTCATAGTTATTAAATAGTTAGGTACCGACTTGCTTTATAGGCAGCCGGTTTTTTTATTGCCAAATTTTTCGTTTTACCCGTCTCAAGCCACCCAAACAATAAAGAAAATGGTGCAAGTTCTTTTCTTTACTCCCGGCTTGCACTAACTTTGCAAAAAAAATCAAGACAAGTATGCGCACATCATCAAAATTTCTGATTTCAATAGTCATAATCCTCATAGCATCGGCATGCTCTTCTGAAAAGAAACAGCAAAAAGCAATCGTGAAGCAACCATCGCTCGAAAAAGCGATAATCGGGTCTTGGACAACCGAAGGCAGCGCAGAGCAAATCGACGATTATATGATGGCCGGCTACGGACAACAAATCATCTTCAACAACGACAAAACATTTGAGATGGGTGTGATGATGAGCATATCCGGAACGATGCCCTACGAAACCGCAGCATTGCCCGTCTCGGCAACTTTCGGAGCCGAAATAAGCGGAAAATACGCCATCGCCGGAAACACTGTCACCCTTACATACTCTGCCGACTCAATCACCGGCCACATGGATCCGGACGACATAGCCATCGACTTCAGCCAATACCCCGACATCACCGACATCGACGCGGTAAGACAAGCTCTTGTCACCCATCTTGAGTCTACGGGACTCAGTAAGGAAACTCTTGAGGCAAGCCTGCGCGACGCCATCCACAGCAACGGAAAAGACTCATTCACAAACGTAAGCGTGAGCAACGACCGCCTCTCAATGACGCTCGACGGCTCACAAACCATCTATTTCCGCGACTGAAACGCATCTCATCGCATAGAGGCCGCACAGGCATAGCTGAAAAAACACACAGAAGAGATATTGCCGAAAGGCCGAGCGCGGCCATCTGCCTGCTTTGATACACGGTCTGAGAAATAAAAAACCTTGTAATAAAAAAACTCCGGCAACCTTGAACTGCACCCCAAAAGTTAGACACAAAACTTTTGGGGTGCATTATGTATAGACGCCTCAATTATGAAGAACGGCTGAATATAGTCAGTCGCATTCTCTGCGGAGAAACAATTGATTCAATATGTCGAGAGTCCCAACTTGACAGGGAGATGGTCAGGCAATGGTTGCTTCGCTATCAGAAGTACGGAGAGGACGGTCTGCGAGGAACGCGGTCATATCATTACTCTACAGCAGAAAAATTAATATTACTGTCCGCTAAAAGTTATCGACTATCAAAAAGTTAAGGCTGGCATCCTCGCTCGGATGTCAGCCTTTTTATATTACTTTGCTTTTACCACAAAACATAAGCAACTATGAGCAAAAGTATACATTTCTTCGGACAGCCGGTATATGGTCAGCTAATAAACTGCCTCGACAAGGATAAAATTATTAAAATAAGCCGCAAACATGGGGGAGAACGCTATGTTAAGAGCTTTGATAGGTGGCATCATCTGCTAACTATGCTCTATGCCGTGATTATGCGGTTCGACTCACTGCGTGAGATAGAAGCATCGATGCTTGCAGAAGTTCGCAAACTGGCCCATGTAGGCATGAAAAGCATTCCTAGACGCAGCACCTTGTCTGATGCAAACTCCAGACGCTCAGAGAAATTCTTCGAGGACGTCTATCGAGACCTATACGAATCCAATAAGGCCGCACTTAACTCGGACAGCCGAAAAAACACCGGTGAGACATGGATGAAGAAACTTCGAATCATAGATTCTACTACGATATCTCTGTTTTCCAACGTGTTGTTCAAGGGCGTTGGCCGTCATCCAAAGACCGGCAAGAAGAAGGGTGGCATAAAAGTACATACCATCATCAACGCCAATGAATGCGTGCCGTGCGATGTGAAGTTCACCTCCGCTGCCACAAACGACTCCTTTATGCTTGCCCCCAGTTCCTACCCCAACTATAGCCTTGTGGCTATGGACAGAGCATATATCAACTATGAAAAGTTTGAGATGCAGACCGAAAGAAACGTGGTCTACGTGACCAAGTTGAAGAAAAATCTTACATACGAAGTGCTGGAGGATTGCATGGATATGACCGAGGATGGGAAGATGAAATATAGGGAGCAGGTAGTTGTGTTCCGCAAGGGAGAAATCAACCATATTGCAAGAATAATCACCTATGCGGACATCAAGAAAGGCAAACAGCCAAAGCTCATACGCCTGCTCACTAATGATTTTGACATGAATCTGGATGATATAGTGTTGATTTACAAAAGAAGATGGCTTATAGAGTCGCTCTTCAAACAAATAAAGCAAAATTTTCCTCTCAGATATTTTTATGGAGAGAGCGCAAATGCAATCAAGATCCAAATATGGGTCACATTAATAGCAAATCTTCTCATGACATTACTCCAAAAGCGATTGAATCGCTCCTGGAGTTTCTCTGGATTGGCTACAATGGTAAGAATCGCACTCATGTACTACATCAATCTCAATAATTTCTTTGAAAGTCCTGACGAAGATCTCAAACGCATACTGCAAGAGGCGGCTGAAGAACTACCAAATGGGGAATAATTCCTAAGATGGGGCTTGCCTTATGATAAAAATTAGCCCAACTCATGTCTATCAATGAGTTGGGCTTGAACTATTTATATTTAGCGGACAGTAATAATTTTAGAACTATTATGACAAGATTATTAAGTTTTAGAGTAAGAAAATTCAGAAAAGATTACAACTCTTAGCAGAAATTCAATATATTTGCATCGTAATTAAACAAATTATACCTCTATGCCAGAATTGAATAGGCTAAAGATAGTTCTATTTGAACAAAAGAAAACTGGAAAATGGTTGGCAGCTCAACTTGGGAAGTCGACATGCACAGTGAGCAAATGGTGCAGCAACACTGTTCAACCTGATTTGCATACCCTTGATCAAATTTCAAAACTTCTAAATGTAAATGTAAAAGAACTCATAAATGATACAATCTTCAAAAAATAGCAAAATATGAAAATCTTTGGCATAGCACTACTTGTATTTGCAGCATTAAATTTTATTGTTGCAATTCTTGCAGCATCCAATGGTGCAGCAGACGCTGCAGGACAAAAAATGTCTGCAGGCTTCTTATTATCTATTATTGGAGGCTTGCTCTTTTATTTCGGTAAGCAAAAGGACAAAAGAAAGATAGAAGAGACATTAGATAAGAAGGAAGAAGAATTAAAAGCTCAATGTATTGCAGAAGAAAAACAACGAATTGAAATAGAGAAAAAGACAGAAGAAGAAAAAAAAAGAAAGGAAATAGAGGCCAATAGCAAGAAGTATAAGATTCTAAACTTCTATCTTGATTGCTCTCATTGGCACGAGCAAGAAAAGGAAATTAAAAAAAATGCTCTTGCTCTTCCTATTGAAATCGTTGACGTAGACAAGGATGATGATATAGTAGAAAAATATCATGTTCGTAGCTTACCAAAACTTATTTTGGTAGATTTCAATGGTAAAGAAATCAAAAGATGGAAGGGGATTACTGATACTTCTGAAATAAATGATTACCTATACACCAATGGCTACGCAGAAGCACCTGAAGTCAACGATGAATCAGATTTAGACTCTCTTTTGCTTGACGATGATGAAGACTGTGAGGATTATCCAAAACCAATGTTTGTGCTTAGTCCTGATGATATGCAGAAACTCATGTCTGCTGAGCTAATGGAAAAATCTATAGGTATTGCTGCTGAAGGTGGAACTAAGGAACAGACACAAGTCAAGTTTGAGATTCTTCTCGGGAAACGTGAGAAAACAGAGGCTATGCTTGCCATAGAAGAACCCATAAGGGAATTCTTTCATAATATATATGACAATGCTGCAAGGGAAGCATTTAATAGTTCAGACAAACCTTTGTTACGAAAGTTAGCAGTAACAACCAGCTTAATGCAAGCATACAAATCGGTTAATATTGAAGAAGGAGAGCTTCATTCTGCTAAAGATAAAATGACTCAAATAGCTAACAATTTTGGCGTTAGCATTAATCTTATAGAAATGGAAGTTAAGAAAAAAATAACAGAAGAATATTCAAAATAATTATGACAGTATTAGCAATTATAGCTTGTATTGCCCTTTTTATTTGGGCAACAAATTCTAAGAAGAAAATTGACGAAGAGGAAAAAGTTGCATTAAAGACTCCTGGTCAAGCAACCCGACTTAGAGACAATTTTGGAGATTTAATCACTCTTTTACTTCAATCGGAAGATCATTATATCAAGTTTGAAAGAAGTTATGATGAATCAATTAGAATAGGCAATTCTAAAAACCAAGAACCGTTTCTGAGTTACTCGTCATTAGGATCGAATGGACCTAAACTTCTTGTTGCATGTATCGAACATTCTATTCTTTTGAAAGAATTGAAATTTGACAAGAGCAGATCCACAAATTCAATTTACCAAGAAATCTCAGATTATTTTCTTTAATACAATACATTATGAGTACAATCCTTATATTTATATTGGTCATAGTGGGTTTTACAATCTTTTCATTTATAAAAGATTCTACAGCCGAAACTGACAAAATTGTTAAAGAAGGAGGTATCTATAATAAATATAAGATATTGATAGATAATTTCATAGACCCCGAGTCAGGGATGAAAGTTATTCAAAAAAACAATAAGTACATGTGCGTTGGCATGAATAATAATGCAGGAAGTGTTGTTTTCCATTTTCAACACACATTCAACAAAATCAATATAACATTTGAAATGAAAAATGTATTTATCGGAGATCATAAACTGGAATGGGATTTTCCAGAAACAATGCCTCAAACAGACATGATTAGACATATAGAAAACCGCACAAGACAATATATGGAAAACGTTACTTCACAATTTAAATAACATGAAATATACCAGTGATTATATCAACAGCCTTAGTTTTGCTGAGTACATTAAACTAATGGCTACCGAACTAAACGAGAATGGTTTTAAGGAAAATGGGCAATACGAATATTGTTCATTTGAGAATGACCCTGCAATGCAGCGACTTTTTATGATGGGCCCAATAAACGACCCTAAAGCTATGGCCTTTCTTAAATCAAAAGGATTAATTGAAAATGGAAGATGTCCTTCTTGTGGAGCACCAATGTCCGTCTATCGTTATACATGGGCTGACCAAAGATATACGTCCAAGAAATTCTACGTCTGCTATGGATGTGCAAAAAATCATGGAAGAGGAGATGGTCATAGTATGGATGGGTGTCCTAGTGGGGCACCAAATCAAACAAGCTCAGGAGTTGGGTGTATGCTTAGCTTGATGCTCTTACCATTTTATCTTATTAAAGCAATGTTCTAACTGTATATCTCATGGGATTCTTTTCATCTTTATTTGGACAAGCCAAGGAACTAACAAAATTAGGAAATTCCGTGGCTAATGTCAAGAATATGCTGGACCAATTCGAATCTGATCCAGACAACACCTTCCTTTTGTGTTCAGCATGGATTTGCAAAGTCGGAATCATTGATCTTATTGAGAAACATGGTTGGGCACCCAATTATGTTGTATATGTTCCAATAAATGGACATCAAACGAAGATGTATATGACGGAAGTACAGCTTGCAACTATAGGACAACTAAAAAATAAGGTTCAAAATTTGGATTCATCACTGAATAGAACGGTTGATGATATATTGGATGGTGGCCCTTCTTTTTATAAAATTGATGCCCAGATTCCTCAAAACGTAAGGGATATTATACTAGGCAAATAATTAACTTTTGTTGTTACCTAGGCTATAGAACAAATAAATTTGGATTATTAGCATTGGAATCTATGCCAGATTGATTAGTGTTTGACAAACCGACTGATTTTAAGCGCAAACCTAAGATCAGTCGGTTTGCTTATTTTGAGCCATCCGTAGTAAACCTCCAAGCCTGTTGACCACAACAGCCATAAAAACACCGAAGCTAAGGGTAAAGTGACCGAGATAGCAGCCATCGTACTCTTTGTATCGTTCATCAACCTTCTTCCGTTCATCAGCGAGCATATCATTGATTTGCCGAAAATGCCTGCGATTCTCAGACAAGATCCACTCTCGATGCTTGGCAAAAAGTTGTCCCAATCTTCTTCCAGTCTGCATCAAAAGCACTGACATAGACGTGGAGTTTGGTCGGAGCATCATTTATCACATTGTCAATATGATTATTGATTGTATTGACCTTATTGCTGATACTCGTCACGGCTTCTGCCAGTTTTATGTAACCATCCGGAACAAGCCGACTGAACTGCACCCCAAAGGTTAGACACAAAACTTTTGGGGTGCATTATGTATAGACGCCACAATTATGAAGAACGGCTGAATATAGTCAGTCGCATTCTCTGCGGAGAAACAATTGATTCAATATGTCGAGAGTCCCAACTTGACAGGGAGATGGTCAGGCAATGGTTGCTTCGCTATCAGAAGTACGGAGAGGACGGTCTGCGAGGAACGCGGTCATATCATTACTCTACAGCAGAAAAATTAAAAATTGTAGAAGAATTTACGGTCAAAGGCGTACCTTTGCAGAAACTTTGTCTCCGTTATGATCTGAACCGTTCCACCATACAGAGGTGGGTCAGGATAGCGCGGCAAGGTATCTCACTCAATAACAAACGACGAGGACGCCCGCCCAAAGATATGGCAAGACCAAAGAAAAGAGAACCACAGACCGAACTTGAGAAGCTTCAGGCAGAGAACCTCCGTCTGAGAGCGGAGAATGCACTGCTAAAAAAAGTAAAGGCCTTAGTCGAGGAACAGGAAGCCAGAGCACGTCTCAATGGGCAAAAGCCATCGACGAACTAAGGTCGGGATATCCTCTTGACTTACTTTTAGAGTTGAGACAGATGGCTCGTTCGGTATTCTATTATCATTTGAAGCGCCTGAAAGTCCCGCAAAGGAAACTGTCTTGACAATGCAATGGCCGAAAACTTCTTCGGCATTATGAAGACCGAACTTCTGTATACCGAAAATTTTGAATCGGCCGAAGCCTTCATGAAGGCTTTAGAGGAATATATTGATTATTATAACAATAATAGTATTAAAAGCCGGTTAAAAGGAAAGAGTCCGGTGCAATACCGAACTCTTTCTCAAATCGGATAGTTAATAACCTGTCCAACTTTTTGGGATCACTTCACCTCACGGTTCCGGAGTTTTTTATTATTGATGTCCTATTGGATTAGTCCACGTTCAAGTTCACGCGCTTGAATGCTGTAACAGTCAGGTCAGCGTCAACGCCCTTGAGATATTTCTCAATAGTGAGAGCCGGATCCATGATGAATTCCTGCTCGAGCAAGCAAGACTCTTTGTAGAACTTGTTAAGACGGCCTTCTGCAATCTTGTCAAGCATTGCCTCTGGCTTGCCTTCCTCACGAGCCTTATCGCGTGCAATCTCAAATTCCTTCTCTACGATTTCCTTAGGCACATCGTTGCGGCTTACAGAAACCGGGTTCATAGAAGCAATCTGCATTGCCACGTTGCGGCCAACCTGACGCTCTACAGGCTTAGTGAATGTAGCGATGGTAGAGAGCTTGTTGCCAAGGTGGTCGTAGCATGTTGTGCCAGCACCCTCAAGACACTCATAAGCGCCCAATTCCATCTTTTCGCCAGTCTTGCCAATCTCCTCTACGATAAGGTCGGCAACCTTGCGGCCGTTAACCTCAAGCTCCTTAACCTCGTCGAGCGATTTAGCCTTCGCAGCGACTGCAGCGTCGAGAATAGCCTTTGTCAAGGCTACGAAACCTTCGTTCTTTGCAACGAAGTCGGTCTCGCACTTCAAAGCTACAATAGCGCAGAAATCTGCAGTTGCTGCAGAAAGAACGCAACCCTCAGAAGCCTCGCGGTCTTCACGCTTTGCTGCCACAGCCTGACCTTTCTTACGAATGATCTCTACAGCGGCATCCATATCGCAGTTGGTTTCTTCCAACGCTTTCTTGCAATCCATCATACCAGCACCCGTAAGTTTACGGAGTTTGCTGATGTCTGACATAGTAACTGCCATATCTAATATAAATTTTTTTCGAGTTATTAAATTTCAATTATTAAGGTGAAGAAGATTATTCGGCTGCCTCTTCTGCTTCTTTGGCTGGAGCGGCAACTTCAACCTTCTCTACCGGAGCGGCTTTACGCACGCGACGACGCTCACGCTTTGGAGCTGCATCTTTCTCTTCGCCCTCTGCCGGTGCATCAACCTTCTCTGCCTTACGCTCTTCGAGACCCTCTGCCATAGCAGCGCATACTGTGTCGAGAACGAGCTCGATTGACTTAGATGCATCGTCGTTTGCAGGGATTACGAAATCAACGTCGTTAGGATTTGAGTTGGTGTCAACCATTGCAAATACAGGAATACCAAGACGGTTAGCCTCTGCTACTGCGATGTGCTCTTTCAACACGTCTACAACAAACAATGCTGAAGGAAGACGGTTCAAGTCAGCGATGCTGCCGAGTGTCTTCTCCAATTTCGCACGCTGGCGAGTAATCTGAAGGCGCTCACGCTTAGACAAGTTGTCGAATGTGCCGTCCTTTGTCATCTTGTCGATGTTGGTCATCTTCTTGACTGCCTTGCGGATAGTCGGGAAGTTGGTCAACATACCACCTGGCCAACGCTCGATAACATAAGGCATGTTAACTGCTGATGCCTTGTCGGCTACAACCTGCTTTGCCTGCTTCTTTGTTGCTACAAAGAGTACCTTCTTTCCTGATTTAGCGATATTTTTGAGAGCGGCAGCGGCCTCGTCGAGCTTCGCTGCTGTCTTGTATAAGTCAATGATGTGGATACCATTGCGCTCCATAAAGATATAAGGAGCCATAGCAGGATTCCATTTACGTTTCAAGTGGCCAAAATGGCAACCTGCCTCTAATAATTGTTCAAAACTTGGTGTTGACATTTTCTTTTTCTTTTTTGTTTACTTTCTACTTAATCAACCCCCGGGTAGCGCTCCGAGCTATGCGGCACAAGTCCCGACGGTTTGGATACTAAACTCTGTATTTTGTTCCAGATCAATATAAATATTAACGCTTGCTGAACTGGAATCTCTTGCGGGCCTTTGGCTGACCTGGTTTCTTACGCTCTACGGCACGTGGGTCGCGGGTTACGAAACCTGCCTGACGCAATGCGCTCTTGTCTTCTGCGTTGATTTTCACCAATGCGCGGGCAATTGCAAGACGAAGGGCTTCTGCCTGTCCCTTGTAACCACCGCCTACCAAGTTAACCTTCAAATCATATTTCTCTGCTACATCAAGCAATGCCAACGGCTGCTTAACGATAAATTGAAGAATAGGATTTGGGAAATACTCTGCCAATGTGCGATTGTTGACTGTAATCACACCTGTTCCCTCTTTCACGAATACACGTGCGATAGCGGCCTTACGACGGCCTACTGCATTAATCTGTTCCATATTACCTCAATATTATTTAAGCTTGTTGATGTCAATAACTTTTGGATTCTGTGCTGCATGTGGATGCTCAGATCCGTTGTACACATGCATGTTCTCGATCAAGCGACGTCCAAGACGGTTCTTTGGAAGCATACCCTTCATAACCTTGATGAACAATGGGTTCATTCCCGGCTTGATGTGTTTGTTCTCTGCCTTCAACTTCATGATGGCTGGAGTGCACTCACGCTGACCACCTGGATAACCTGTGTAAGAAAGATATACGCGGTCTGTCCACTTCTTTCCTGTCAAGGCAACCTTGTCTGCGTTGATAATAATAACGTTGTCACCACAATCTGCATGAGGTGTGTAGTTTGGTTTGTATTTGCCGCGAAGAATTTTTGCAACCTTCGCGCAAAGACGACCCAATACCTGGTCTGTTGCGTCAATCACAACCCATTCTTTCTGTGCTGTTTCAGCATTGGCTGAGACTGTTTTGTAACTTAAAGTATCCACTTTTAAAATTCTAATTTTTAAATAATTACACAAGTTATGCCTCCTGCTTCGCTCGGCCAAAAGCATTCGCAGTGAGACAATAAAACGCTAATTTTGGATATAATCGGTCTGCAAAGGTACTCGTTTTATTCCGAATATCAAATAGTTCACTGTTTTTTTATGCCAAATCTGGAAAAATTTCCAACTTCTGCCTCTCACGCTATACGCACATCGACGCCTAATCAGCATGCTCAGAGGGAAAACCACCGAAGTGCGGTTTTATATGTTAGCACGGGGTTGGCTCGCCTACCCCGTGACACCGGTGGCACACGCAACTACCGCCGAAGTGCGGTTGTAGAAATGCCATCGCCACATCGGCATCGTCGCGGAGCGACGGCACTTTTCCGTAACCCGGTACGCGGAGCGAAGCGGATGCGTGCCGGGATTCTGCGCATCCTTCTCATCTCGCGTGCCGGAGGTACGCCACTACCTATGGCGGGACGGCTGACCTAACTTGCTAAAATTATTTCCCGTGATTTATACAACCGCTCTTCGGCGGTAGATTAATTCTCTCGGCTCTGCCCCCAGGTAGGCAAGCCAACCTGGGGCTATGATTATACAACCGTCCTTCGGCGGTTGCCTCCATCTGCGGATTGCCATCCCCATTGATAAAACCACCATCCATTGGTATGCGCCAACGTGCGGTGCATCGCCCAAAACCGCCGAAGTGCGGTTTCATACGTTAGCACGGGGTTGGCTTGCCTACCCCGTGATACCGATGCGCACACCGCTACCGCCGAAGAGTTGTATAAACGCCAACGCTCTCCAAACTGGAAGTCCCCCAAAAACAAAGTTTCCGACTGCGAAACCGCAGCCGGAAACTGTTTATATTTGGATTTTGACTTTCTTAGTTCAATTTTGCTGTAAACGTGTCGTTGCCGTCAACTTTATTCACGAACTTCATCTGCGCTGGAGAGAACGGAGTCTCTGCTGTAACGCCATAACTTCCAGCCATACCTTTGACAAAATCGAGCAGTCCTGGCACATTCTTGCTGTACGACTGCGCATTGCGGTCACCCGAGCCATCGGCTGTATATGTCAATGTTCCGTCGCTTGCCACTGTAGCGTCGAGATAGAACAATGCCACAGATGCCTTGGTTGTGCCAGCCTGAAGCAATTTGACTACCATACAGATTTTTCCAGTCTTTGAGTCATACTGATAACCGAACTCCACTGTACGCTTCTTGGTTGCAGCGCCTTCAACAGCCGCATCGTAGAGCGTTTTTGTCTTTGCGGTCATTGTCTCTGGGTCAATCATCCAGCTTGCACCTGCCATCTTGAAGAGCTGCTCTACAGTAGGCGCGTTGAGCGTCACTGTGCCGTCAGGCGACGTCATCTTGGTGTTTGCCGCATCGATTGCCAAATCCTGAACGCTGAACTTACCTTTCTCGCCCTCGAATGGCGACGACAAGCGGACAGTATTGTCAAGATTTACGATGATACTGCGATAGTAAGTGCGGGATGCCGCCTCGATTTCCGACAAGCCTACCGGAGTAAGCGCCATGACTCCCACGCTGAGGCCGTCAACGTCAAACGTCTCATCGCCTGAAGAGAGCGTATAGCCTGAAATCTTGTTGTTGAACAAGCGCGCTGTGTTAGCTTCGATAGCCTTGAAATAGTCAGCCCAGCTGTCGACAGTCTCTGTTGCGCCAGCGGCGTCGGTATATTGTGCACCCATCGGGAAGCGCACGAGGCGCATGTCGATGCCCGATTTCTTACCCATAACGTATATGGTGTCCTTGTCGGCGCTCATGCCCTTCATTTGGAACTCATAGTCGCCGCCGTGGCCCACACCGTCGGTTTGCGGAGAAGAGAATTCGTGGAAGATTTCATTGTATGTGTCGAAAGTCAACACAACCGACATATCCTGTACGAAATCGTAAGTTGATGATTCCTCTTTATATACACCACCGGTCGACACGCTGTTGTTGCCGGCGATTGTCACCTTGCCGCTTTTGTCAAACTTCATCACAAACGGATAGCCTTGTTCGGTTTCCGATGCGAAATATTGAAGCACCCAGCCGTTCTCTGAGCCAGAGAGCACCTCGCGGTAGTCGCTTGTCAACTTGTTCAAGCGCTGCGCCGGAGACTGGTCAAAGATATCTTCCTCGGTCTTGAAGCACGAGTTAAGACCAAACAGGCAGGAAACGCTTAATAATATAGCAATTGTTTTTTTCATAATTCTTTGCATTGTTTTTATTGGTTACACCTGTTTTTTTCCTTATTTTCCAGGAACTGGAATGTCGTAAACCTGCTTTCTCAACTCTTTCAACAAGTCGATGCTGTAAGCGTTCTGGCGAGTCTGAACCTCATTGCGGAGCTTGTCGAGGTCGGTTCCCCATGAGTCACGGAGCCAGTTGCGGGCAATTTCCACCTTTTGTGTCAAAATTGCCAATCCGTCTACGCCGTCGTCCTTGCCCTGATAGTTGGATGCCGCCAATTTCTCAAGAGCCGCCCATTCAGCATCAGTCATTGTGATGTAGTTTGAGATGGTCTCTGCAAAGTCCTCACGTGGCTGGCTGCTTGCATAAGGTGTGGTGAAGCCGAGCGAAGCAACTTCAGCTGCATTGCGGTCCTGCCATCCAAGAGCGTCATAGTGACCGTTTGACAACTGGTCGAATTCCTTTGGATAGGTCTTGGTCTGGTGAAGCACGTGGGCAAACTCGTGGTGCATTGTGTGGAAATAACGGTCGTTGAGATCCTTGATGCTGTTCAAGTTCATCGCATTAAGTTTGTAGAGAGAAATCTTGATTCCGCTCTCTGCCAAACCGAGCACCTCTGTGTGGTTGGCGGGGTTGACTGCCGACGAACCGATGAAGTGAAGAATGCGGGGTCCGTATTTCTTCAAGAAGTCCTTGTCAGGAACAACGCTGTAGTACACGTCGAACCAGTAGTACTTGCAAAGCACTGCCAAATCGACCGAGTTCTCATACTTGGCTGGAACCAAGTTGTAGCTCTTGTCGGTCATCACGTCCTTCATGCGGTAAGTCAACGCGCAGTTGTAAGGCACGCGGAGGCTGTCGTCGCAGAACTTGTCGAGCTGATAAGTCGGCGATGTAGGGTCAAGCTGACCTTCGCTGTCGTCGAAGATGCTGTTCGGATCGAGATCATCGTCGGAGCATGCCGCAAACGTCACACCCATTCCGAGAGCAACAGCTGCTATATAAATATATTTTTTGAAATTCATGATTGTCTGATAATTTAATTGATTATGTTTATCTTACAATTGACAAGTTAAGATTTGCCTTCGTCATTGCCGACTCAGTTATGCCCTTTACCGCACGCGGTGTCGGGGTCAGACCCGCCTGGATTGCCTCGGTTGGAATCTGGAAGGCGCGACGGTCGTCGTCAAGCTTCAACACTTCTGTACGTGTACGGCCAATCTGGTGGGTAATCTCGATGCCGAAACGCTTGATGTCGAACCAACGGGTTCCTGTAAACACTTGGTCGATGCGACGGAAGTGAAGCACACACCAGAGATAAGGCAACTTGTTGTCGTCAAGCGTATACGACGTGTTGCCCGGTGCCGGCTCGCACACTTGCTCGATATTGAGATCCTGAAGGATGTAAGCTCGTGGATCCTGGCCATCGCTTGTAGCATTCTCCTTTTTATACCAATTTTTGATGACTTTAGAAGTCAGCTGCGTCAACGGGTGTGAGGCATCTGTGTCGTGCGACTGCGCCCAAATGTTCAAGTCGCTGACTGCTTCATCGAATTTTCCCATGAAGATGCGAGCCTCGGCACGTGTCAACAATGTCTCCTCGCCGGTAAACTCTGCGCGGATACGCTTAGGATAACCAATGCCGGCTACCTTGTCGATATACTCAAACAACATTTTCATCCATGACGGCCACATGCCATACTCCTGCTTGCTGTTCACGTAAAGGTGCTGAGCCATTGTAGGCAGGAAGTTGGTGTTCCAACATGGTCCATAACCATAAAGGGTGGAGGTTGCCGCGCCGCGGTTGCATGCATAGCGTGCACCGGCAGCGTAGTAGTTGTTACACATTGAGATAAATGCGATTGAGTTGGTCGGGATCAACAAGAAGTTGGACGACGACGACGATGAGTAGAATGTTGTAGCGTCGGAGTCCAACGATGTGAACGATGTTGACCAATAATCCTTACGCATCTTTTCAGCTGGACTCGCACCGAGAGCGGCTGTTGCATACTGCTCTGCCTTCACATAGTCACGCTTGAAAAGATAGAAGCGCGCTGCGAATGCGTTGGCTGCCGTTGTGTTGAAGTGGTAGCGGAGCACTGAATAGTACTGGTCGTTTACGTATTTCAAACCTTCAATAAGGTCTGCCTCAATCTTGTCATAAACCTGAGCTACGGTACCGCGCTCGTAAGCAACCTGCACCTTGTCTTCAGGCTCTGTCGAGTAAGGAACACCCTGGTCTGTGGCACTGTTCTTGCCATACTGCTTTGAGAACAAGTTGACAAGAATGAAGTGATGGTAAGCGCGGACGAGCAATGCCTCGCCATAGGCGGCATTCAAACGGTCGGCGTCCTCGCCTGTTGTAAACTTGCCGGCAGCCTTGAACTCCTCTATTTTCTTCAATGCGTGGTTGGCTACGGCGATTGCATGATAGCATCCCTGCCATACAGCTGTCGGAGAATCCTGCTTGCTCGACATGTTGGCGTCTTCCCATGCGAAGAACTGGTCGAGAATAGGGTCATTTGAGCCTGTAGCTTCATAAGTCACACCATTCGCATCTGGAGCGTGGTTGTCGACCATGTTGTCCGAACTCAACTCGCACATTGTTGCGTAGTCGTAATTCACATATCCGTCTACGAGCATCAACTGCAATTGCTTCGGATTCTGCGGATCGATACGGTTGTCGGGCAGATGATCAAGAAAATCGCTGCACGATGTGAGTGATACCAATCCAGCAACACCTATATATAATAATTTTTGCAATTTCATAATTCTGTTGTCTATTAATTTGTTTTACAATCCTACAAGCTGAAACGAAGAGTGAATGTGAACTGCTTCGGGTTAGGAGTTGCCACACCACCTGTGTTGAAGAATTCCGGATCCTGACCGTTCAACTTCTTGTCGGCGTAAAGCAGACAGAGGTTGGTGGCCTGCACCTTAACCGATGCCGATGAGAAACGAATCTTCTTCAAGAACGATTCCGGAAGGTCGTAAGTCAACGAGATTTCCTTCAGACGGACGAATCCGCCGTCGGCGATACGCTCTGTTGAATAGTTGTAAGCATTGTATGCTCGCGACAATTGTGAGTCAGCGACATACTGACGGTAAGTTGCGATTGCAGGGATGGTTGTGTACATCTCATCGCCCGGAGTCACCCAACGGTTCTTAAACTCGCGTGGCAATGCCTGCATGTCGTCGTAGCTATATTTGAACACCGGATCCAAACGGATCTTGTTGCCGAACGAGTAAGTCAAGAACACGTTCAAACGGAAGTTTTTCCAACTTACGGTGTTGCCGAATCCACCGGTGATGGTCGGGTCGGTAGGACCTTCGTATACAAGGTGGGTTGCATCGAAGCTCTGGAAGTTCACGTCGGACGTTACAACTTCTCCGTTCTCGTTGATTACCTGAGGAATACCCTGCTCGTTCAAACCAGCAAACTGATAAGAGAACAACGAACGTACCGGATAACCCTGCAATGCGTAACCTGCACCATTTACAAGGTAGATGTTGCTCGAACGCGACTGGAGATCGGTAATCTCACTCTTGGTCTTAGAGAATGTCAAGTCGGTCGACCATTTCCAATCCTTCAATTCTGGGCTAAGGTTGCTGGTTGAAATTGTAACCTCGGCACCATGCGACTTCATCGATGCTACGTTGGCATATTTCATCGACTCACCACCGACACCCGGAGTATAAGTCAAACCAATAAGGTCGAAGTTGTTACGGAAATAGATATCAGCGCTGGCGTTGATACGGTTGTTCAAGAAGCCGAGGTCGACACCGAAGTTGAACTCGTGTTTCTTCTCGTAAGTCAGCTCTGAGTTTCCAAGTGCCGAAAGCTCAAGCATAAGCTCTTGGTCGGATGCCGACGGACGCCATGCCGTTCCTGATGTATAAATAGGTGTGGCGTTAGAGATGCTTGATGGTCCGCTGTCGGCTGTAAGTGAGTATGACACACGGGCTGTTGCGTGTGAAAGCACTTTTGGGTCAACTTTCTCTCTGAAGAAGCCTTCCTCGTGTGCGTTCCATGCGCCTGACACGTTCCACGTTGGCAACCAGCGTGAGTTGCGCGACATACCCAACTTGTTGGTTCCCTCATAACGGATTGTTCCGTTGAGCACGTAGCGTGCTTTGTATGAATATGTTGCGTTGGCAAACGCTGCAAAGCTGCGGCGGTATGAAGGAGAGATTGCATAGTAAGTGTGACCTTCCTCAATCTGCTGCTTGAAGAGCTTGTAGTCGAGCGAAGGAACACCGCCGTTGTCATAGACAAAGCCCCAGCCTTCCCAGCCGATTGACTTACGGTCGGTTGAACTTACTTCCAAACCACCCATCACATTGAAAATGTGGGTGTTGTTCCATGTCTTGTTGTATGTTGCCGTTCCACGGAAGTCATACTGCGACACGGTGTAGGTGTCGTTGTAATAAATACCTCCTTGTGGCATTACCGACACTGGCAATGCGTTTGGATCGTCAGGGTCTGTGTAAAGGAACGAGTTGGAATCGCGGATTGTAGCGTCTTCCGGATCGATACCTGCGCGGTAAGCGTTGGCTTGGTTCGAGTTGTCCTTCACATAGTGCTGCTGAACGCTGCTCTGGTAGCGATATGCTCCCAAAGCGTTGATATCAAGTCCTTTGATTGGCGTCCAGTTCAATTCTGCCTGGAATTTCAAGTCAGTCACATTGATATCGATATAGTTGTTGTCAAGCTCGTTGAAGATATTGAAACTTGTATAGTTGCGAGTATAGTACTCTGTTGGATCCAATGCGCGCGATGCGTTGATTGCGTAGCTGTACGGGTTAATATCAAAATCGCGGTTCACTGTTCCGTTTACGGCGTCGGTAGAAGAGCTCAATGTTCCAGGAGCTTTCTGCTGACGGTATGAGTCTGATGTCAAAACACTGAATTTCAATGTCGGAGAAATCTGATAAGATGCATTGGCATTGAATGTGTAACGGCGAACGTTGCTCGACAATGTCCATCCCGGATCGTTCATCACTGACAATGATGTGTAGAAGTTACCCTTGTCTGTACCGCCGGCGATGCTGAACGAGTGGTTTTGAAGCACTGCGTTGCTGAACAACAGGTCAAACCAGTCGGTGTTGCGGAACTCTGCCTCACGCAAGTATGCGTTTCTCGCTGCCTGAGTGTTCTCAATTCCGAACTTACCGTTGGCATAAGAGGCAATCAGCTGATACATCTTACCATAAACACCTGATGTCGACGCTTTTGCCAAGTTGGCAAACTCAAGCCATCCTTTCTGCTCCATCTCGCGATAGATGCCCATCTGCTCCTGTGAGTTGCTGATGTTGAACTCTGAATAGTGAGGTTTCAAGCGGGTGGTCAACTCTCCTGTATAGCTTACGCGTGTGTGGCCTGCCTTACCTTTCTTTGTCGTTACGACAATCACACCTGCCATGGCGCGGGCACCATAGATAGAAGTTGCTGAACCGTCCTTAAGAATCTGGAAGCTCTCGATATCGTCTGAGTTAAGACCTGCGATTGCAGAAGAAATCAATGTCACGGCATCGCCCGATGAAAGGTCGTCGGCTGACACCTCTACTGCGTCTTCCATAACAACTCCGTCGACTACCCACAACGGCTTGCTGGCGCCATAGATTGATGTCGCACCACGCACGCGGATTTTTGGAGCTGTACCGAAGGTTCCCGACACGTTCTGCACCGACACACCGGCTGAACGGCCTTCAAGTGAACGAGATACGTCGCTCACACCATCCAGCTTTGCCTTGTCGGCTGAAATCTGAGTCGTTGCTCCGGTAAAGATTCGTTTGTCCACTTTAGACATACCTGTTACAACGACCTCGTCCAATGTCTGCGAATCTGAATCGAGTACGATTGTGAGAGGTTTGGAAGAGGCTTTCACTTCCTTCGCCTTCATACCTACATAGGTAACAACGATGCGAGAATCGTAAGAAGGAAGAGTCAGCGTAAACGCACCGTCTACATCGGTTGCGACTCCATTAGACGTACGCCCTTTTTCTACCACTGAGGCTCCAATGATAGGGTCGTTCGTCCCGGCTTCTACCACGATGCCTGTCACAGTCACGTCAGCGTATGCCGACAAACTGAGCAATGACATCAAAGCCATCATGACAAATTTCTTTAGTCTCATAAATCTTTTAAACAATTATATAAAACACACAATAAATATTTCTTTTCTGTTCCTTTTCCCGGCAATTACAATCTATTACCGGAGCGAAAGCTTCCTTTGTTAAATCTTCTTAGCGAAATTAAGATAAGACGGCACTATTTGCCTGTTTTTATTATCACTTTTTTCTAATCAAAACGCTAATTCATCTCTTTTTATATTCAAATTATCGCTTTCTGTAGCACTTTGCTAAGTTACAACCGATTTTCCGTCCGTGCAAGTTTTCTTTCACTATTTTTTACTTTCCTAAAGGTTGGAAATGTTTATTAATTTTATGTTATACAACACACTTATATAACACTCTAAAAATCAATTTCCTACATTTAATCGCAGTCTGCTAATGGCGACTGGTATGAGTTTCAGTCACTTATTTTGTTTTGGTCAATATGTCGTTTTTTGCCGGCTTCCGCCGCTTGTCAGCACAAAATACTGAACTAAAAGTTTGCTTTTTAAACTTATTTTTACTGACAAATTTTCAGATTTTTCCTTTTTTATCTTCACATTTGCCACAATTTTCAATCACTATAAAGTGCTAATCAAAAGTGTTAAATTTAACATTTGCGCATTTTTCACTCTATTCCAGACGCGTCGGCACATAAATTACACACTATCAGTGTAATAACATTTTATTATATCTAATTACAATCTAAAACCTATTCAGGCGGCATTTGCTTTCGTTTATTTTTCTGAGCAAAAATTTTCTCCTTTTTACAATCCGCCTTTTTTACACTGGCTCAGCAACATACTCCATTAAAACTACATTTTTAATTCGTTGAGATTTTCGTAAAAAAGAGAAACGCGGCCAGCAAGCCGAATCACGGCATTCTGGTCGCGTTTTGTCTATATGCGCATTTTACCTACTTCACAACTATCAAGAAATAATTTTTCTTGCCTCGCTGCACAAGCAGATACTTGTCGTTAAGCAAATCTTTTGTTGTCACCTCCTGGTCGAACGCCGCAAGCTTTTCCTTGTTGAGCGAAACACCGCCACCCTGGGTCAACTTGCGCATCTCGCCTTTAGATGCAAAAATCTTGGCATGCTCGGCAAAAAGGTCAACCGCCTTGACTCCTCCGGCAACCACGTCGCGCGACACCTCAAACTGAGGCACTCCCTCAAACACCGCGAGGAATGTGTCTTCGTCAAGTTTATGGAGAGCGTCGGCTGTGGCATTGCCGAAGAGGATGTTTGACGCCTCTACCGCCGACTCATAATCTGCCTCGGAGTGAACCATCACTGTCACCTCTTTTGCCAAACGCTTCTGGAGCAGACGCAGATGAGGAGCCTGAAGATGCTCCGCAACCAACGCCTCTACCTCCTCACGGCTGAGGAATGTGAAGATTTTTATGTAGCGCTGGGCATCGTCGTCGCTGACGTTGAGCCAGAACTGATAGAATTTGTAAGGCGATGTGTAGCGCGGGTCAAGCCATACGTTGCCCGACTCTGTCTTGCCAAACTTGCCTCCATCGGCTTTCGTGATGAGCGGACATGTGAGGGCGAAAGCATCTCCGCCGTTCGTGCGGCGTATCAACTCGGTTCCTGTGGTGATGTTGCCCCATTGGTCACTGCCACCCATCTGGAGTTTGCAGTTCTTTGTCTCGTAAAGGTGCAGGAAGTCATAACCCTGGAGCAGCTGATAAGTAAACTCGGTGAACGACAGTCCGTCGCGGGCCTCGCCGTTCAAACGACGCTTCACGCTGTCTTTCGCCATCATATAGTTCACTGTGATATGCTTGCCCACCTCGCGCGCGAAGTCGAGGAACGAGAATTCCTTCACCCAGTCATAGTTGTTGACCAACTCGGCTGCGTTGGGAGCGTCGCTATCGAAATCCAAGAATTTAGACAGCTGCTTCTTGATGCAGTCCTGGTTGTGACGAAGCACTTCCTCTGTCAACAGATTGCGCTCTGCCGACTTTCCCGACGGGTCGCCGATCATACCTGTTGCTCCGCCGATAAGCGCCAACGGCTTGTGGCCGCAACGCTGGAAGTGGCGCAAAATCATTACGCTCACCAAATGTCCGATGTGCAGAGAGTCTGCCGTTGGGTCGATGCCGACATAGGCAGTAGTCATTTCTTTCTGCAATTGCTCTTCTGTGCCCGGCATCATGTCGTGCACCATACCGCGCCATTTTAGTTCTTCAACGAAATTATTCATCGATATATGTTTTTTTATTTGTTTTCTTATTGATTTGCAAAAGTACTACTTTTCAACGGGATTTCCCAATCGGCTACCATTTCTTAAGGTAGTAGGTATAGGTCTTGCCGTCAGGTCCCACATATTCGAGCACCTTGTCGCTGCCTTTGTGCGACACAAGGCGGAAAACCATCTGTTTCTCAACATAAACATGCAACTTATTGTAGTCCGGAAGGCGTGATTGGTCTATTTCCGTATTCATCTCAATCGATATGCAGCCTTTTTTTCCCGAATCTTCCCATCGTCCGTACCATGTTATGCCGCCCTGTGTGCCTACCCCAAACACCGCTCCTTGGAATGCAAAAAACACATTGCCTTTATAGTCTGCGTCATCCTGCCCATCTATAGTCACACGCTCCACCTTCCACAAGCCAAACCAATGTCCGATATGGCCGTTGTTCTGCACGCAGCCCGACATGGCAAGCATCGCCACAAAAGCAAATATTATAGTTAACTTCTTCATTTTCTATCGTTTGAAAATATCAAATAATCCATTATATTTCACACTGAGAAGCACTCCGAAATTGTCGCCGCCGGCAAGCTCTCCCTTGTCAAACGCCAACTGTCCGTTAAGCGTCAGCCCTTTCACCTGCTTGAAATGGTATGTTCCCTCAAGCATAAACGACGTGTTGTCAACCACCGACAAACGTGGATTGCCATACGAGCCCCACGATTTACGATAGTTCACGAGCAGACGATATTCAAGCGGTGCATAAATATTGCCGCTCACACCAAGTTGGAATCCTCTGACTCGGTTGTCATAAATGCGGTTTTCTCCACGTCGGTCATAGATTGTAGACGGGATAAACATTGTGCCTTGCGACATACCGAAATTACTGTAAGGGTTGCAACGGAAATTCTGATAATAACTGTCGCCGCCTGTAACCTGATCGGTGAACTTCGTGTCCTTATGGTCGTGCGGCGCCCAATGCATTGGCCCACTTTGGTTGGTGAAGTCAACATACTCCAGAACCGCGCCATTGACAATTCCCTTTTTCGCATTCTTATATTCCAGACCCCAGATGCCGTCGAAACCGTTCATCCAACCGATGCCCGACCCGTCTTCAAACGGCTTTTGGAAAAACGCTTTAATCTCGCTGTTGTCTTTCAGTCGATAGCGCGCCACGAAGTCCCATGAGCCAAGCGTGTTGCCATAATGATAGGAAGCATCGCCCGGATTGCTTCCGCCCTCCGACGCAAAAAACGCTCTGACAAAGTCTTTCCACGTTGTGTCATAGCGATCCTCTTTCGCGTTCACTTTTCCCTCACCGCTGTCATAGCTATAGGACGTGGCTGTGCCACCGAATTCCGTCACCATCTGCATGCCGACAGTAACCGAGAACGGCTTCGACGGCTTGGTGCGGAAATAGCACCGCTTATAGTTATAATATTCGCCCGTGTTGATAAAGCCGCTATAGTAGTTGAAATGGTCTTCAAACCAATCGTCCTGCATGTAGTAGCCATAGGCTATCTCGCCCTGTATCTGCACCCATCCGTTGGTAAACGGGATGTTTTGAAAATCAACAAATCCGGCACGCACCTGCGGAAGCGGACGGGCGTTGTTCGACTGCGTGTAGTCGCCCACTCCGAGACTGTCGTTCATCAATGGCGACGTGCGCTCTTTCATGCCCACCGACAAATACACTCCGCGATACTTCACCTCTCCATAAAGCTGCTGCAACCATATTGCATTGGGATGATGCCCCTGCACTGCCGGTGTATTGACGGCTTGGTCATACTGCGTATATTTCGACTGATAACCTCCCACAAGGTCGGCACCGAAACCATAGCTGAACCTCTCGCTCAAGTCAAAATCCTTCAGCGCCTTGACGCGAAGCTCAACCGCCTTTGGCTGCGTAAGCGTTCCGCCACGGTTGGCCATCATAAAATATGGCGCAAAGTCGCCGCTGCCGGCATTCGCGCTCACAGAGCCTTCAACCTGCAATGGCGCTTCCGCCGATGCCACTCCGATAGCCGAAAACGCTACAAGCGTGGCAATGATTGATTTCTTATTCATTATTTATTGCTTTCTGTTTCGTGAATAGTCTCTCATTCTTCTCACCAGTTCCTGCCGATACTCAATGAATCGGTGATAGAACGTGCGGATATGACGCATTTTCTTGTCCTCATAGATGTCGGATATCGCAAAAAAGATACCCGTTTCCTCAACGTCGCCAAACTCATCATTAATTGCCGTGCCGAGAACAAGCATCTTCGGCGACAGATTCATATAGGAGTTGACAAGCGGCGGGATATTGATGCCATGGCTCCGGATATGGCTGTTGAGAATCTTATAGTCCTCGCGGAATGTCGACCCTGTGAAGATGTGACGCATCTTGTCTTCGTCGATGCGAGCGTCGAGAGGATGCAACGGATACACGAGGCGGTCGTTGTCGTGAAAATATTTGTCAAGAAAATACAGGATCATGTTGCGGCATTCGTGAGGATAACTTGGATACATCGTCATCTTGCCGAAAAAATACTTCAGATTCGGATAGACCACCGTAAGCGCGCCGAGTCCGTCCCACAGGTTGTCGAGCGCATAGAGTGCCTTGACGCCTGCCTTGGTCGACTGGTATTCCACCGACACAAACGAGCGCCCAAGCTCAAGTGTGTACGGAAGTTTCTCTTTCAAAAACTCCTGTGAGTAGCCAAACATGTGCGACATCGCTATCCGCGGCACTCCGTTCTTGTCCATCTTCATATTCTCACCAAGAAGGAAACGATAGCCGCCTATGATTTCCTCTGCCTCCGGATTCCACACAATCAGCTGCTGGCACGGCTCCTCCATCGTGTCAAACTCATCGATATCGGCGCTCTTGCCTGTGCCGCCCCCCGACGTGCGGAACGCTATCTCGCGCAAACGACCTATCTCCCAAATCACGTTGGGAGAGTTATGGGCATCGACAATGTAGATTTCATTGTGCCCTTTATTTGTGCTTCGGAGAAAACGCGCCTCCGTCAGCTCCATCTTCAACAGGCTCTTATGAACCGGAGCTATGATGCTGTCTACTTTCATTTTCTATTGCTCGTCTGCCATACCATACACTTTATCCTTCACGATTTCTGCCCACTCGCCACTGCGGCGGGCGGAGGTGAAGGTGGTCCAGGGGATAGGCTTGCCTACACGTATTTCAAATTTCGACCCGCGATTCTTAACCATCTCGCCGGGCAGAAGAATCAACTCTATGTTGAACTTGATGCCCAACTTCTTGCGGAATTTTGCAAATTTATAAAAAAAACTTGAATTAAGACCGCTAAAATATACAGGAATGACGTCTCGATGCGTTTCCACGCTCTTGGCGACAAACGATTTCTTCCATTCAAGGTCGCGAACGCGACCGTCGTCCCCCTCTCGGGAACACAGTCCGGCTGGGAAAGTGCCTATCTGGAAATCGCCGGCATAGGCTGCGTCGACTGCCCGCATCGACTCGCGCGACTGGCTGCCGTATTTGTTGATTGGCAAAAACACGTTGTCGAGCGGCTTCACTGCCATCAGCACATCGTTGACAAGAAAACGCAGGTGGTCGTCGCCGTAACGCTTTCCGAGAAACGCTATCAGACCGATGCCGTCAAGCCCGCCGAGAGGATGATTGGACACAAATACAAACCTGCCGGAAGCGGGGATATTCTCCTCGCCCATCACGCTAACGCTCACGCCGAGCGTCTGCAACGCGCCTTCCGCGAAAGCGCTGCCTGTCTTGCCTCGGTTTTCGCAAAGCACTCGGTTGAGCTCGTCCTGACGAATCAGGCGGGCAAGCCAACGGTAAACGAATCCTGGTATCCAGCGCGATGCCTTTGGCAGCTTGCTGGATATGGCTTTCCGTATGTCGATTTTCACTACTTTGTCTTCCATTATCACCGATTTTCATTACAAAGGTAACTTATGTGGCTTTCATATCCAACTATCAATGGCGTTTCAAGCCTTCTCATAGGAATTTTTCACTATCTTTGCGCTTATGAAATACTTTCTTATCGCTGGCGAAGCATCGGGCGACCTGCATGCCGGACGCCTGATCAAAGCTATTCGCAAAAACGACGACAACGCCTCGTTTGCATTCTTCGGAGGCGACTGCATGGAGCATGCCGCGGGATGCCGTCCCATAACACACTACAAGGAGATGGCTTTTATGGCGTTCTCCGAGGTGCTGCGCCATCTGCCAACAATCCTCGGCAACATGAAACGGGCGAAGAAGGCGATTGCCGAATTTCGCCCCGACGCACTTATTCTCATCGACTACCCGTCGTTCAATCTGAAAATAGCAAAATACGCGTTCAATATCGGAATCCCGGTCTACTACTACATCTCTCCGAAAGTATGGGCATGGAAGGAATGGCGCGTAAAGTCGATAAAGAAATACGTCAAGAAAGTTTTCTCTATACTGCCGTTCGAAACTGAATTTTTCGCACGCCACGACTACCATGTGGACTATGTGGGCAACCCAACAGCCAACGAGATAGCGGAGGCGATGCTGACAATGCCGTCAAAAGAGGAATTCTTCCGCGCCAACGGGCTTGACAACGACAGACCGACCGTTGCACTGCTACCGGGGTCGCGGCTTGGAGAAATCCGCAACAACCTTCCGCTAATGGCTGAAGCCGCAAGCCGGTTTCCAAACGTGCAGGCCATTGTGGCAGGCGCGCCTAATGTCGACAGGAGCTTCTACGAGTCGGTGGTTCCAGGAATGAAGATAATCTACGACGCTGCCTATCCGCTGCTCGCCCACTCCCAAGCCGCATTGGTGACATCGGGAACGGCGACTCTTGAGACCGCAGCAATCGGCACACCGCAGGTGGTATGCTACAGGGCAAACGGCTCAAAACTGTCATACAAGCTGTTTGAACACATTCTGAAAGTGAGATTCGTGTCGTTGCCAAACCTTATCGCCGACAAAGAAGTGGTGCCCGAACTGCTGCTCCACCTATGCAACCCCGACAACATCGCCGCCCACCTCGCGCCGTTGCTTGCCGACAGCCCTGAACGGAGCGCTATGCTCGATGGCTACAAAGCCGTCAGACAGCACCTCGGCTCTAACGACAGCGCCGAAACTGCCGCGCGCCAGCTAATCGCCGACTTGAAATAACTTTTCACTGAAATATAACAGCCAAGCCGGGCGGTGACAGATGTCGCCGCCCGGCTTGGCTGTTGGAGCGGTAGACGAGGCTCGAACTCGCGACCCTCAGCTTGGGAAGCTGATGCTCTACCAACTGAGCTACTACCGCATTTTCTATCGCAAAGGTAGACACTTTGACGCGAAATGCCAAAG